>ERZ827156.1231-NODE-1231-length-31474-cov-5.111843_pt1 | contig 31474 bp, 35 predicted proteins | sample MGYA00519919_ERZ827156 | MGnify/ENA primary metagenome ERZ827156 (study PRJEB31778, sample SAMEA3449269) | human gut metagenome | biome: human gut; feature: human-associated habitat; material: faeces | place: United Kingdom | collected 2010/2012 ...
AACGAGATACAAATGAGCATACAGCAAACGCTGGAGGCGAAGGAGAAGGCGATGAGCGAGTTGCAGGGCGAGTTGCGCTTGAAGGAGGAGTCGTCGCAAAAGATGACGATGGTGATGAACCGAATGGAGGAGGAGGTGACGGCGCTGAACGAGGAGCTGGCGAAGGACAGACAGAAGATGAGCGCGATGGAGGAGGCGGTGAAGGAGAAGGAGGAGGCGGTGAAGACAGCGATGGAGAGAGAGAAGAGTGTAGTCGTGGAAAGAGACGCGCTGGCTTCGCAGCAGGAGAAGCACGCGGAGGAGACGCAGCAGCTGCAAGCGTCGATTGCCGCGCTGAAGAAGGAGAGGGAAGAGAGGGAAAAGGCGCTGAAGAAGGAGAGGGAAGAGAGGGAAAAGGCGCTGAAGAAGGAGAGAGAAGAGAGGGAAAAGGCGTTGAACGAGCAGCTGGCGACAGTGCAGCAGGAGAAGAACAAGACGGAGAGCGAGAAGGAGGCGATGAAGAACCAGCTGGAGGAGAGCGAGGAGAAGCTGAAGATGGTGTGGCAGACGGTGAACGAGATGAAGAGCAGCATCGGCGAGCTGAAGGTGGAGGCGGAGAACGAGAAGAAGGAGAAGGACATGATGGAGAAGGAGAACGATCAGTTGCGCGAGGAGAAGAGGCGGTTGGAGGAGCTGGTGGAGACGCTGACGAAGGAACAGAATGAGTGGAAGGAGAAGGAGAGAGAGAAGGAGGAGGCAATTGCGGATCAGAAGGAGAAGGTGGAGGTGGTGACGCAGGAGCTGCGACGCGTGGAGAGCGAGAGAGAGGAGCTGAGGCGAGTGAGCGAGATGAACGATTCGGAGAATGTGGAGCGCGTGAAGGAGCTGAACGCGGCGGTGGAGGAGCTGCGGAAGCGCGTGGAGACGGAGGTGAGAGAGAAGGAGGAGATGCAGCTGGAGGTGAAGAAGAAGGAGGAGGCGGTGGAGCAGCTGAAGGCGGAGGAGGAGAAGAACGCGGAGAGAATCGAAGTGCTGAAGAAGGAGATTGTGGTGAACACGATGGAGCTGGAGAAGTACAAGGGAATCCAGAACAAGATGAGGGAGAAGGAGAAGGAGCTGAAGGAGAAGGACGAGTTGGTGCTGTTGACGAAGCTGCAGCTGGAAGACCAGAAGAAGAAGGCGGAGGAGGTGGAGAAGCGTGTGAGTGAGGTGGAGAAGGCGAAGGAGGCGTTGGAGGCGAGTGTGAAGGCGAAGGAGGAGGAGCGGGCGAAGTTGGAGTCTGCGTTGGAGGCGGCGAAGAAGGAGAAGGAGGCGTGCGCTTCGCAGCTGAGTGAGGCGCAGGAGCTGCTGAAGGAGAAGGAGGAGGCGATCGGTGCTTCCAATGCTCGGGTGGAAATGAAGGAGAAGGAGATTGAGGCGAAGGAGAAGGAGCTGAAGGCGTTGGAGGAGACGAAGGAGGAGGAATTGAGAGAAAAGGAGAAGAAATGGCAGGAAGCGAAGGAGACAGAGCTGATGGAGAAGGAGAAGGAAACGGAGCGTCTGCGCGAACAAGTCACAGCCATGCAGACAGCGCAGGAGAGAGAGAAGGAGCTGGCGAAGGAGAAGGAGGAGGTGGCGACGATGCGAGACACGCTGTCCGAGTCGGTGAAGGCGAAGGAGAGAGAGTTGGCGCGCGTGAAGGAGGAGAAGAAGAAGGTGGAGATGGTTCTGGACGAAGTGCTGCGCGGTACGGAAGAGTCCAGAAAGAAGGCGGAAGAGGCGGAGAAGGAAAGGAAGAAGAAAACAGAAGAGTCGGAGAGAGAGAACAAGAAGAAGGCGGAGGAGCTGGAGAAGGAGAGCAAGAAGAAGACGGACGAGATCACGCGATTGGGACTGGAGAACGAGGCGCTGAAGGAGTCGATGAAGCGACAGGAGAGCCGCATCCAGGAGCTGGAGAAGAACAAGCTGACGAACAGCCAACTGGAGCGCGTGAAGATGATCGTGGAGGAGAAGAAGGGGCTGAAGAAGAAGCTGAAGGAGAAGGAGGCGGTCATTGCCAAGCTGGCACAGCAGCTGGCCGGTCTAAAGAAGGCGGAGCCGGGCGTGCTGCCGCGCAACACGAAGCCGAAGGACGACGACGAGACGATCGAGCTGGTGAAGGAGGCGAATCGGATGAAGGACCGACTGCAGGGTATTGCGAGCGCCGGCGTGGAGCTGCCGAAGAATGTGGCGCCGGAGCTGCGGACGACGGTGCCGAGCAGCAGCAAGAAGCGGCCGGCGGCGAGCGACCCGGCGGGGAGTCGGAAGAGGGTGGAGGAGGATCCGGAGAATGAGAAGAGTTGCCAGACACAGTAGTGCTTTTGTTTAGTGTTGTGTTTGCGGAAAACAGGAGAGTCATCTAAGCCCTTCAAGAAGTCCATTCCCTTCGCAACTAAAGTGATCTCGTAAATCAGCGTCTAGTCCTCACTCCATCGTCTATTCTCTACAGAAAAGGGAGGAATGGTCGGCGTGCCCTTCTCTCCAAAACTACGACTCAGATGGAGGACCAGCGACTACGCCTTGTCCGGAGTGCAGATGATCTTCCGCGTCCCGCCCACTTTCATCCCCGGGATTCCTTCATCCCACGCAGGCATGACCATTCTACTCCTCACATCGCATCTCGAAATGCACCCCACACCGATTCGCAGTGTCAATGGAACACCGATCTGATAGGAGTTGTCGGGAATTGGCTTTCCCGTGTTCAAAACGCGTCCCTTGTGATGAATGTGAATGATATCGCCTATGCATTATATATAAAACACAGAACTACCCTTTCTGCACGGCTCTCCTTCTCCCTCAACAAGATCGATGAATCGCACGCCTATCCTTCATAGAATACGACAGAAAGGACCCGTGTCGGTGACATGATAGGATTCTCCCTTTTTCAGCACGCACTCGTCAGCGGATATGAAGGAGTGCGCGAATGCCCGCATCGTGCTTACGCCCTGTAAACGGCACGCACTTCGCAAAAGAGTGGAAGCTACTAAACGAGTGAACATGGCTTTTCTGCGATTCTAGGAGAGTGCCAAGAATCGGGGCGAATTTGCATACTCTCCAGAAAAAGAACGAAAAGAGAAACAGAGTGCACAATTCTTGATTGCTTTCGTCGTATACCAAGCTGCATAGAAAGAACGTAGGAAGTGAAAGGCCATTGCTGATTCTCAGTTCAGCTACCGATGAATCAAGAAAATAAGAGTGAGGGAAGCGAGCGCAACGGCTCCCTCAGTCAGTACGATATGGATGGCGTGAGTAGTGCTTCATTCACCGACGAGTTCTCTCGGTTGGTGAGTTATTGCGTGCAGAGCGTCATGAGTAGTCGACCTTTTCTATGCATTCGCTTCCTGCTCAGTTAGGCCGCCATTCCCGGTCTTCGCGAAGATCCTCCATGCTGCGGATGCCTCCGCAGTCCATCAGCCAAGGGGAGTTTTTCAGAGTTCGTGAGAGAGGGAAGGAGCTGTACTCTTCGTCCTGTTATGCCATTCCCAAAACGTCGTGTCTCATTGACAAGAAGAAGCCGGATCGAAGTGTCCCCATTTCCTTCGTCGGCGTCGACATTGCGGTCTTCAAGGAAACGGATCCCCCCACCAAGTTGGGTTCCTTCTCCGAGGAAGTCGCGTTTCACTCCTCCACTCACGTGCAGACGTGCGACCAAGTATCGTCCGTCAGGCGCCGCTCGTCGATTGTGATGGAGAGCGAGGAGACGTCGCGGAACGACGAGATCCTCAGTCGGCTGGACGACGATGAGGACGACGATGACGACTTTTTTGGGAGCCGGCGATCGGTGGGCGGAAGCGAAATGACGGCCATCAAGAAGAAGAGCGGCTACACGTCCATCCCTGTGTCGTAGCGACGAAATACAATGGTAAGGTATAGGAATCTTCGCGACTACTTGCGACGAGAGGAGGAGCTGAAGGAGGTGAATGAGGGCTACCGGCAAATGTGCAGGATGATCGAGGCGAGGAAGGCGGAGGAGGCGAGCTGCCTGAGCGACGAGGAGGAGGACAGCATGGAGATCGAGTCGGAGCGCGGTGCGGTGCACGTGGAGCTGGGCGCGATGGGTGTGTGAGAGAAACGGGCGTGAGGAGTAGACGAGGCGGTGGAGCGGAACAACGAGCGGAACAGCCACGTGGGCTTCTTTGGCTGGAGCAAGGAGGAGAAGATCGATTTTGTGAATCTGCGGTCCCCGCGTCTGTCGAAGCTGCCCTCGCCAGAGTCGAGTCAGATCGAGGAGAAGAACCACTTCACGTTCGACACGGAGTGCTACACGCATATGCTGGCGACGCGGCTGCAGGAGCGTGTGCGGCAGCTGACGGAGAGCAGCGTAGAGGCGTGGCGAGCGGTGAAGAGTAGAATGTGACGGCCGTGGCGGAGTGCGCGAGCCGCATCCTGGAGACGAAGGAGACCATTCTGCAGCTGGACGTGGTGATGGTGACGACGTGTGAGGAGTAGAAGCTGGTGCACGAGCAGGACAAGAACATCGAGCGAGTGGACACTCTTCAGGAGGCATTCAACGCCGTGGAGGACGAGTACAACGCGCTGGACAGCTGCCTGTACAGCGTAGGCGCCGCGCGGAGGTGTGAGGCGTAGCTGCAGTCGGGCGAGAAGACGATAGAGCCGCTGGCGGTGATGCTGCTGGATGCGATCCACTTCTGGGGCAGTCTGATGGGGTGGGAGGTGACCTACTCGGACAAGCGCGACCTGTTCATGAAGTACTTCTTCGCGGACGGCTACGTGTTCCTCCGCGCGGTGTTCTCCAACGGCGTGGTGATCCGCGTGAAGAAGCAGACGGAGGGCATTCAGGACGAGCTGGTGCTGAGCATGCTCTCGCAGCTGCGGGTGCTGAAGTCGATCAAGTCGGAGTACCGCTACTACGAGTTCTACGAGATGATCCAGAACGTGCATCTGCGCGGGAGGGGTGATGCGTAGGTTACAGTCGACTTGCAGAGAATAAAGAGCGCTTGGGAAGAGGCCATGGGCAATTCCTGACCGCTATGTGTATTCTATACGTAGTTCCAAAAATACCCCCTTGTTTGTTCTCGCGTTTGAAACAGCCGTTTGCTCCATTCTGTTCCACTTGAGGCGAATCGAACCATCCCTATGAGCTCAACGGGCTTTTCATTCGGTGGAAACGGGTCTGCTGCAGCGGGAGGAGGCATGACGACGGGAAGTGCCTTCGGCGGAGCTGCGTCAACGAATACAAATGCGTCCACTGGCGGTGGCTTTTCTTTCAACGCGAGTGCGGGAAAGACGGCAAACACGGGCTTTGGAGCTGGAGGCACGGGAACGAGTACGGGAGGTTTTTTGCTCGGAGGTAATGCGGCAAAGAGCACCAATACCGGATTCTCCTTTGGCAATACGGGTTTCGGAGCAGCGTCCTCTACAACCCCCGCTACCGGCACGGGAGCGATTACTACACTGGGCGCGACGAACAGTGCTCCAGCGGGCTCAGCAACCACGGGATTCGCGTTTGGCGGAAACACTGCGACTCCTGCCGGTACGACGGGTTCTTCATTCTCTTTTGGAGGAAATGCGAATACAAATAATGCGGCCAAGCCGGCGACGGGCTTTGGCTTTGGCGGGAACACGACGCAGAACACGGGTTTCGGCTTTGGCGGGAACACGACGCAGAACACGGGTTTCGGCTTTGGGAACGCGCAGACCGGGAAGGGCTTCGGGTTCGGAGGCGGCACGCTGAACCTGGGAGCGGCGGGCCAACCGCAGAACCCGCTGCAGAACCTGAGCGACAACAAGCAGCTGATGGACCAGATGAACAAGAAGGTGGAGACGCTGGACGCGGCGCTGCAGAACGAGATCGGCGAGATCAGGTGAGCGTGGACGGCGGATCTGACGGACAGCAAACTGCTCGAGCAACAGCAGGGCGTGATCGATTCGCTGGGCGTGCCGGACGAGCCGGCGTCGCAAGAGGTGTTGGAGCGCCTGCAGGGCCTGCAGTTCGTAGGCGCGAGGCGGCGGCGTGAGGCGTAGGAGTGCGAGCGTATGAAGGCGCTGCAGGACGGGTACTGCGTGCACCTGCAGACGCTGAAGAACCGGCAGGGACAGTTCGAGGCGTCGCTGAAGCAGGCGCAGGCGCTGACGAAGTGAGAGCGGGCGGCGGGCGTGAGGCGCAGGAGCGAGGACAGCGAGGGCGAGATCGTGTCGGCGTTCCGCGCGCAGCGCACCATTCCGTCGACGTTCTTCGAGGAGGTGCTGAAGCAGGTGGAGGAGACGGTGAACCGTCTCAGCGACAAGATCGAGAACAGTGTTGGCAGTGGTGTGTGCTGAGGGCTAGTGGAGGTGATCCTGTCGCTACGCGCGGGGAGCGGCGAGGCGATCGGGAAGGAGATGACGAGCGCGGAGCGGCTGATCAACATCATGGAGCGCGAGTACAACGCGTTCATCGAGCAGTCGGCGGCAGTGGCGGGCGTAGTGGCGCGCGTAGGCGGAGGAGGCGTGGGTGAAGCGTAGATGGAGGAGGTGAAGAAGAAGTTTTTGGCGCTGCGGACGAAGGAGATCGAGACGCGCCGGAAGAACCTGACGCGTGGGCGAGAGGGGGTGGAGTGACGCGTAGTGATGTCCGGAATGCAGGACGTGTTGGCGAACGTGTTGGAGGATCCTTTTAGAGCCGAATCGAAATGACGTGTTTGTTCAACCAACAGAGCAGTGTTCTTTCATGTGAACTAAAGAGACCAGCATCTCGTTCTTGGGCGCCTGCATGCCCACCTCCTTCGCCTTCTTCGCGATGTATCCGTTGATGAAGTCAACCTCCGTCGGCGCCTTCTTCAGGATGTCCGACCACATCGAGCTGGTGTTCTCTACGCCTCACCGCTTGTCATCGTCTCCACCCGCAGTCTGTTCCGCAACCAGACGAACGCGCTTTATGCAGTTGTCGAAGTCCAGAGGCACTCCGAGAGCATTCGCGACATCGACTCCCTCCCGGACTACTCCGTTGGCGACTGCGTCGTACTCTCCGTACTCTAACAGTTTTCCGTTCTTCACTTCAAGAAGAGCAGTCAGGGGGTTAATTACCGCATTCACGAGCAGCTTCTGCCAGAGGACGGTGTGGAACTACTGGTAATGCGCAGAAGCGAACGGAACGTTCTCGTCAGCAAGCTGAGCGGGGAGATGAATGGAGTTCAGGGTCTTCACCCACCACTCTGCCGCGTTCTGTCCGCTCTATGGTCAACTCTTCGACATGCAATTGTACGGGCGTGGGGGCGGCGATGGTGATGTAGCCCGTTCCGGCGTGCTTCACGACTCCGGGACCCATGAGCACGGCACCCTGGGAGGTGTTTCCTTGAATCACTCGGTCCTTTCCGAGAACGGACTAGGAGAGACGAGTGGAGGAATCGCTACTTGCAGAATCTCAACGTTTCCCATTCCATTCTGGAGCGTGAGACAGACCCCGCTGTCAGTGAGAACCTTCTTAATCGCGTGAGCAAGGGATTCGGTGTTGTAGGACTTATCGAGGAGTAATACCTATGGTAAAGGGACAACAGAATCGAAACGGTATCGAATTTGGCGAATCCACTGTTTCTTTCATCGAAAACGGAGTCATCCACGGCTCGCACGGGAATCGAAATCGTATTCATATCCTCGATTTGCTTGTATTCGGATTGAATGGATTTCCATATCGATTTGCACGCATCAGAGTAGGGAATGACACGAAGTCCGTTTTTCTGGATGGCTTCACGATGTTCCTTCCAGTTTGCACGTAACAAGACCTGTAGATGATTTTCGGGGAGGAATGCTCACCTGAAAGGCATTATCGCTAGCGGCTGCTGCAGCCGTGAGAAAACCAGAGAACAGGGACCCCATGGATCCTCCCGACACAATCAACACCGATCTGTGCATATGGAACAAAGAGGCAACAAAGAATGGAAACAACTACTTTTGGAAGTGCTTAGCAAGAACCACAGTGGCAACAGCAGCAGCGAGGAGCGTGGACTTCCCTACTGGTGACCCCTCCTTTCATTTCCTACACCACAGCCCGGATGACTTCTTCGGCTTCTTCTCCTCGCCGTCATCCACTTCCGTTAACACTTCCTCCTCCTGGGGCTTCTCATGGGGTTTTTCTTGGGGCTTTTCCTCCATCTTCATCGCATTCACGATTGTGTCTGCAATGATGTCTTCCTCCTCCTCCGGCAAATCCATTCCCATCAGCCCCATCATCATCTCATCACTGCACTTGTCCAGCTGCAGGAACGGCGACTTCTTCTCCGCAGGCTTCTCTTCCTTCGCCTCCTCCTTCACCTCCTCCTTCACCTTCTCTTCAGACTTCTCTTCCTTCACCTTCTCTTCAGGCTTCTCTTCCTTCACCTCCTCAGCAGGCTCCTCAGCAGGCTCCTCAGCAGGCTCCTCAGCAGGCTCCTCCACCGACAGCTCCTCCTCCTTGCCGCCCAGCGACGCCGACGACCGCGGCAGGTACTTCTCATCAAAGGAGTCATCACTGTCTCCCTCCTCCAGCGGCTCGGCCGCCACCACGCGCTCCTCCTCCTCCTCCCACATACCGCAGGTCTTGCGGCGGTCCTTCAGAATGTCTTCCAGCATGTCGTTCACCTGCGACCGCATCATCTCGTCCAGCTGGCGGATCTCCTCCGCCGACAGCTGGTTCTGCGCCGCCTGCTCCACCAGCTCGTTCACCTCCTTCACCGCCTCCGGCACCACGGCGGAATCTGCCGCTTGGGAGATGGGCTCCTTCGACTCGGCAGTCTCCTTGGGTTCCTTTGGTTCCGCAGTCTCCTTGGGCTTGCTGGACTCGGCAGTCTCCTTGGGCTTGGCAGACTCCTTTGGAACGGACTCGGTGTGGGGCTGGTGCAGAACGCGGGTTTCGAGGTAGGCAGAGCAAACTAGGGGTAAGGTCGCATGCATGCGGGGACTCGTCTTCAAGAAGGAGTCGGGGAGATTCAGGTCCGAAGCCGATTTCTTCTCCATCAGCACCTTGACGAAGACAAGGAGGCTCGTGATCAGCATAGCCATCTACTCGTGAGGACAAGAGGAAGGACGCACATTTTTCGATTCAAAGAAGGAGTAGTTAATCACGGCGGATTTGGGAACACCAAGACGAAGAGTGGCATTTGCAAACACTTGGACATTGTCTCTCTTCCACAGATCCAGCTCTACAACTCAACTTGAACAGCAGCAACTCACTGGCGCCCTTATGATACCTTCCGAGCTTTATTTCGGGACACAGTTTTGCAAACAGTTCGCAAAGCACCTTACGCGTGAAAAAAGATACAAAAGCAAACGTCTCCGCTCTCCAATTCCGAGAGCAAGTTGGAGGAGATTTCCTTCCCCAACACAAGTGACATCCACTTTGCAATTTCGGGGGCAAACTCCTACAAGAATAATACAGGACGAAAAAGGGAATACGTCACATTCGGCATCACGAGGCGGTAATACAGACCATATCGACATACGTGACGACATCGTTTCAAATTCCACAAATTTCTTTCGGAGAACACTTCTTCTGTTTTGAAATCGCCCCCACCTCACCCCCCAAATTTGCCATCCAGTCATACTAGCGAATTGTTGGGATACCCCCTTGTTCAGTGTGAGACAAAAACAAAGAATGAGGACCCTGGGAAAGGCTCCATTTGAGTGGACCAAGGGTCTAGAGCTTCCCATCGAAGATCCGTTGTTGTTCCTCCAGGAAGAACGAAGTGGAAGAGTAGCCACTGCTCGTTGCTTCAAACACTAGAGTTCGTCTTCTTCTTCAGTGGGCTGTGACGCTGCCATGAAATCTGATACTTATATGCCCTTCCCACCGTTGTTTACCAATCAGCATTTAACGAACCTGACATATGCTGATTTGTCCTGTTTCGTAATGTGTGTTACCTAAGATGATGATGGAATCGTTATTTCAGGGGTTGGCGTTCATTTTTGCTACTCCTCCTCGAAGTGCTTTTCGGGGTGAGAATCGTTCTCTTGATAGTCTTATACTATGATTCTTCTGCGTTTTTGCATGTATTTCTTCTCCTTTCATTATTCTCGTAAGGAAGTTGCATTTCTTTCTTCAGAATGGCCTCCTTATTCGTCCCGGCTTCGTCGACGTATTTGGTTGCCACTTGCGGACTCTTCCAGTCTCCCATCTGCTGCAGCTCCTCGTTTGATAACCCTAGCGCCGCCAGAATGGTTGCGCCTGAACGACGAAAAGAATGCGTTGTATAACTCTTGGAATCTTCCCTAATTCCGCCGCAATCTCTCGGGCTAGCTTATCGAAAGTGTTTTTCTTATAACACTTCCCATTTCTTCTGCCCAGCATAAAGCATCCCTGAACAGAGAAGCTTCTTTCCACCGCGGCAGATGATGCCGGCTGGCAGAAGAGATACTGGTAAACGAGGTACAGGGTGGGGAACGCGGTACTGTGCTGCTGAAGGTATTTGGAAACAGGCTTGTATCGTCTTCTATCGCGCTGATGAGCAAACTCCACTGCTTCGCCGTAGAGATCTTCCACTGCCTTGATCTTCGCTGCTGGAGAATAATCTCTAAAGAAGCGGTTTGTTTCTGACTCCAAGGACAGAGCGAACTGTTGAATCACTCTTTCTTCAACCGGTGATTCATGGGTTGAAGGAAATTTCGTGTCCTTCAACATTGACTCCAGCCTCGGATACTCACACTTGAACATTTCCATCTTCTTCAGCACAGTAGTCTCAATCTCCTCAACAGTAATAGGGCAAATTGTATCCTTAAAGGCTAAGAGTGGTTCTACGGAATGGTCGTGTTTTATCAACACAGTCGTTTGAGAATGGAATCATGTGAACAAACACTGACACTCTCTCGTCAGTACGCACATTTCCTGCCATCGAAGAAGATAGAACACTCCAATCGTTGTGGTGTAGCACAATATGCACTATTCTGTCAGTGATAGTGTTTCCTTTGTTCAGAAGCCCTTTTCTCGCATCTCACATTCATTTTCAAACCGAAACGCAAACATAATGCGTCAGGAGATACAATACGTGCTTCTCTTGACGATTCTCTCAATCAGCTGGATGGTTGGATTTATATGGGTCGTTGTTGCGGGAACCGCGAGATACGTGAACTCTATGTATGCAATTGACTCAAATCGTTATGTGTGTAGACAAGTACCTCTAACGAATGAATCCAGCACTGTACTTTCAGCTACAACAAATGCAACTACATCTGGCATCTCCAGTTCAATGGAGAAGAGCCGCTTTGACGATTATCCCAGCATCTACGAATTCTCTGTATCCAATACTGAATCATGCCCTTCAGCATCCAAAGAAATTGATTTCCAGTCTCCCAACTGGAAACAGATGTGTGATTGTGCAAAACAAGAATTGTGAAATCATACGCCACGAATTCATGAATAGAGGGAAAGAAAAAGACTTTTCAAAGCTGCGGGAGGAGTAGTCTCGTACACAACTGTGAATGCATAGATCCGAGGGCTTTTCCAAGATCATTCACACCCCGCATTATGCCATCGTAACGAACATCTGCGTCAACCTGAAGAACAATGCGCTAACCATCCATCTTCGGAATGAAGCAGAGCTCAGCGATATTCTCACTCTCTACAAGCGGAAGGACTTTTTCTGTCCGCTCCTCTTCTCCTACTCACGAGCTAGTCAACTACGTCCGCGTGCTGAAAACCCCGCTCAGTCCGAGCAAGCTCGTTCCGAAGCCCCTGCATCTGGCCATCGCCCATCCGCCCTCTCTCTCCAACCGCTTCCAGTTCACCGAGGGCGTAGCCATGCTCAGCTACGTCGCAACGCACGTGTCCGACTTCCCCCTCGTTCCCCCCATTTTTCATCTCAACCGCAGATCGAGCACCTCCTGCTGCTGGGCGAGGACACGCTCCGCCCCGTCGGCTTCAACTCCCTGCTCCTCCGCACGCTGCTCTCGCTCTTCCCCACGTCGCGCCCCGTCGACTGGATCGACAAGACCTCCTCTCTCTTCGCTCAGAACCACGTCTGCGACCGCGTGATGGTTGCCACTCTTCTCCTCACTCATCGTCAGGTCCTTCTGCGCGACTGGCAGGAGCTCGGCGGCGGCGCTTTCTTCCCCTCGCTCCCCGCAGTGAACGCGCTGCGCTGCGCGCTGTACAGCTACGCGCACTACACGCCCGCCTCGCGTGTGCCGCCCACGCTCAACACGCTTCTGCTGGACCGACGACGCGTGCGGCACGTGGAGAATCTGACGCCTCTGGCGGCTTCGCTGTCGCACACCTTCGCGTCTTCGCTCACCGTCGCCACTCTGACTCTCTCCGACTTCTCCACCGACGAGCTGGCGCAGGTGTTCGCCCGCACCGACGTGCTGCTCTCCGCCTACGGCTCGGAGATCCTCTACGCGCTGTTCATGCAGCCGTACAGCGCCGTGGTGGAGCTGTACCCGCCCTTCTGGGACTGGTCGCACTACAAGCGGTTCTCGCTGAACGTGGGACTGCTGCACAGGGCGTACAAGGCCAAGGGGGAGCAGGGTCCACAGTGCAAGAAGCGCGCCAAGTCCAAGGACTGTCTGTTCCAGGGAACGCGCGATCGCAACTTCACCGTGGACATCACCGAGATGGAGTCGATTCTGAAGGAGGTGATCGTGCTCGTGTACAAGGACAAGTACAGGTATTCCACTCTGGACTAGGAGTGTTTGTTGCCATTCCCTTTTCTGCTTCCCCTTTTCTTTCCGCGTCGGTGTGATGTCAGTGGGTGACGAAGGCAGCCACGACTCCCAATCCACGACCGGAGCCAGTTGCGATCCAGTTCGCCATTCCTTTCCCCCGTTCATGCATAGATTCGAAAGTACTCGTACGAGCACCACGCGTACGAATAATCAGTGTTCGATTTGATGTTCAGGAATTCGTCCTCCTGTGATTATGAAACGCCACGACTCATTTTATCGTAACCACCACTGCTCCTCTAAACGAATAGAAACAATACATCCCAATCCAGCTCTCCCTCGTGTGATTCGCAGAATGATTGTAGTATCCGACTTTTCTTTGCACCATTAGGCTCATTTCAATACGGGGTTGTTGACTACATTGGCGTCTGCGGGAGAAAAGAGGACGACCTGTCTCTCTTCTCCTTTCCCCTCCCCTTCTCTTCCTCCTTCAAATCGGAGCCTTCGCTCCGTTCCTGCAGCTCAAAACGGGGCAAGGAAGAGGACATGCCAAATGCGTTGGAGTGGTTCTGCTTTCCCGGTAGCAACTCCTATTCCGCGTCATGTCTAGACGGAATCCATCTCCACCGCCCGCTCCCTCCCCTGATCATGCGATTCATCCCCACTCCCCTTCTCGTTGGCATCGAATTCATCATTCCCTCCCTCCCCTGCGACTCCCTGTGCACGCCCCCTCCCTCCCCCTCCCGCCTGTCTCACATCCTCCACGTCCTTCTCTCCATCCCGCCTCCATCGCCCGCCGCTCCCTTCTTCAACATCGCCGCCCTCAGCCATCTCGACTTCCTCCCCGGAGAGGTGCTGGCCGCCGTGTGCCAGTATCTCCGCTGTCACGTCCGCTTCCTTTCCTCTCTTCACTCGCAGCTCCCTCTCATTCCCGCCTCCACACACGCCAGCTTCCTTCGCATTTCCTTCGACGACGCCGGCTTCACCTACATTCCCACCATCATTCTCCACCTCATCAAACGCACGCTGAAGTGCCTTCCGCAGGACACGCTCATTCTCCTCTTCTATCTCCTCTCTTTCATCCACCTCGTTCTCCGCTCAGAGAGTCGCTCCTGCCAAGTGTTCTGCGAGAACGAAGTGACTGACTCTTCTTCGCTCAGCTCGGAACAAGCCACGCCCACGAGCACGCCCGTGACGGATGCTGACACTAGTGTGTGCTCACCGCTGCACGTGGGTGACTCGTCCGACCAAGCCAGTCTCGAAGCCATCGCCGAGTTCTTCTTCGAGCCACTATGGCAGCTGCCTACGGCGCAGTACTCTCTCCAGCAGCGCAGCACGCTGTTTTCCGTGTTCCTGGTGATGATCCTGCAGTATGACTTCCTCTTCGACTACCTTCTGGAACAGTTGCGAGAGGATTCTGTGCAGGAGGAAGAGAAGGGAGGAAAGGAAGTGGAGAAGGAGGAGGAAATGGACAAGAAGGAGGAAGAGATAAACATGAAGAAGAAAGAAGAACAGGAAAGGAAGGAGGAAGTGAGAGTGACAAACGACGAAAAGAGCGTCTTCACAGCACAGCTGCCCACGACCACACACTACACGACGCTCTGCACCGCCACCACCAAGTACTACTGCTGCTGCTACTTCACCTACCACCAACACACGCTCACCTCGCTCGTGCGCACCATCCTCCCCCATACACCCATCCCCGACTCCTTCCGCCAGGAGGAGCTCGCCGCGCAGCAAACTACCAAACAGTGGAAGGAGAACGTGCTCGCGCCCGTGTGCTTCTTCGTCCTCAGCAGGCTCCCCGCGCCCGCGCAGCTCTGCCGCCTGCTCCCGCGCGTGGCGGCGGTGTTGGGTGAGAAGAAGAAGGAGGAGGTGAAACAGCTCCTCTCGTTCCTGCTCTGCGACTCCCTTCTCCCTCCGAGCGGGTTCACCATCGCCTTCACCGTCAATGGCGAGGAGTGCGCGCTGAGTGGCCCCCCGTTTTTCAACCGAGGGAGTAGTCGTCGCCTCTCGCTCTCTTCCTGACCCATAGCGACGGGCCTTCGCCTCCTCTTCGATGTGATGAGCGCCGAGTCCATCCTGAACACACTCCTCCTCCTCCTGCTCGAAGAGAAGCTTCTCTTCGTCTCAAACGACATTTCCATCCTGTCCGTACGTGCTTTCCTCCTCCTTCACTCTAGCCCGTGCTGGAAGCGCTCCTCCTCCTCCTCCCCTACGCCTACCCTCACACTGTCATCCCACTGGTTCCATATTACCTTCTCCGCATTCTCGTTGACTCGCCCTCGCCCTTTCTCTTCGGCACCTCCGCCTTCACGCTCGCCTCCGCCTCTCACGCCATCCCTCCCGACGTTCACACTCTCTTCCTCTTCTCCGAAACGCCCATTCCCTCTCCCGCCATCCCCGAGGCCCCGCGTCGCTGGGTGCTCCATCAACTCTCCCTCGTCGATTTCTCGCTCCCCGACGCTCTCCTCTGCTCCAGCTTCCAAACCATCATCGGCCGCTTCTTCTGGCAGCTGCTGCCGCACTTCTCGGCCTATCTCTACACCTTCCTAGACGGCGTGTGCTTCTTCAACAACGTCGAGTACATCAACCACGAGGTCCCCGAGGCCTTCCGCGCCTTCTACCACCGTCTCCTCTCCACGCAGAGCTTCGCCATGTTCACTGACCAGTTCTGGCTCCCGCCGAACGCTCCGCTCCTCCAGCTCCTCCAGTCCACGCCGCCTCGCCAGCATAGTCCCTCAGTCCCTCACTACCGCATCACCTACCCACCCTTCCTCTTCTCTCGCCCGCACGCCTCTGCCTCCATCGCCTCCTCCCTTCTCCACCTCCGCTCCGTTCACCTCGCCGCCTCGCCGCACCTCCTCCTCAACGCGCAAGACTACCGCCTTCTCTCCCACACACCACCCATACCATCATCACTGCCCTCTCTTCCCACCTCCGCCTTCGCCACAGCCGCCAGCCGGCTGCTCACGCACTACCTGCTGGACGTGTCGCCAAGCAAGTTCTCCTCAATCGCTCGCTTCAGACGTAGATGCTCTGAGCTAAGCAAGCAGGTCACCCAGCAACTCGCCGACAAACTCGTGCGCACGGAATTCCTTCGCCTCTTCACGCAGTCCGACGCGCTGACTCCTTACCACGTGCTGTCCACGCCCTCGGCGGAGGGTGTGGCGCTGCTGCTGAATGCCTTCTACTCCTTCTGTGTGGAGCAACGTGACTTCGCCAACGCCCTTCGGCTGCACAAGGCGACGGCGGTGTTCTTGGTGAACGACCCGATCAAGCGCTTTCCTCTGTACGGCTATCTGTACACGCACGAGATCTACCGGAAGGTGGGCTTCTGGAAGGAGCTGCTGCTGGACTATTGTCGCGGGAAAGGCGCGACGGAGACGGCGTACCAAATGCGTTATAAGTGTCTGAGTGATGAGGAGTACTTCCGAAAGAGGAAAAACGAGCTGATTATGGGTTTGGGCGTGGCATTTGGCTGAGGCGTAGTGGCGAAGGAGGAGGAGGGCAGGAGGAGGCAGCCGCAAACGGATGACTACCCGCTGCCCGTTCTGCTGAAGGCGCTGAACTATCTGGCAGACTTGCTCGTGGACCTACGCGTTTCGCAGGAGTTTGCTAACCCCATTCTGGAGGCTATCATTCATTTGGTTGGATGGTGACTGGCTTGTTTCTTGCACCACACGTTGGACAGTCATTGTCTGCCATGGAGGAGGCTTTCGTGAAACTGCAAGCGCAGTTCGGAAGGTGGACTGCCCCAGTCGCCGCCCCCATCATCCAGGCCACAGTTCAGGGAGGCAAGCGATTGAGACCAACCCACTTCCTGTCACTGCGGTTGAAGTTGCCGAATCTGTGGAAACATGCCGGTTGGAGTAGCAACGTGATTGTTACAGCGTAGAGTTCATTCAGGAGAAGATGACGGAAATCAACCCAATGCTAGAGAAAGTGAAGGTAGATGCAAGCAAACTGCACATTACGCTGGGAGTATTCAATTTAGAGGCGCCTTCAAGATACAATCAAATGATGTCGATTTGTGCGTTCTGAATTGATACATAGGGATGCGATGACTCATATCCGTGATTGCTTCCGTTTCTATTATTGTAATGGTCCCAATCCACTTCCCTGCGTCATTTCGTTACAGGGTCTGGGTGTATTTCGCGAGGATGTTCTCTTTTTCAACATCCGGGACGACGAAGCCTTGTTTGTGACGGTCTTTTCCTATCACTGCTTAGCCATCGTTTGCAGTGCTGCGTACAGTCCATTCGCCAGTATCTGGTGAGCTGTAACATTCATATCCTAATTCCTTCATGCTGACGATCCTTGACGGCAGTGACGGAAGATCCATTGTCGTGGACAGCGCATGCCACGATCGCCAAGAAGTCTGCCGCCATTTCGTCGTTCAAGTCGATTAACGAATTCAAGCGCAATCGTGACGCCCTGAGTATCACAAACGACCTGGTGTACCGAGTGATGTCATCACTGTACGGAGGAGACATGAACTACTACTTTGGGGACTACCTCTTCTCCGAGATTGAACTCAACGAGATGAAGCTGGACGGTGACGGCTACTACGTCACCCCTGAGAAGGTCCCGATCTACGCTCAGAGCCCAATCCCTCTGCCTCCTTCCTTCCATCCCATCCAGAAACCGGTGATTGTCGAGGAGCGTCAAACGACTGTTCTTCCTGAGCGTCACTCTACGCTGTGCGATTGTCCGCAGTGTCATCTGCACTTTTCCAGTGAAAGGCAGCTGAAGCGGCACATGCGGATTCACTCAAAAGAAGATGCTGTCCATGCCTCTCCGGCATCCGTTGTTGAAGAGCCTGCACAGCCAAGACCTTCAAGGAATCAGCAGGAGGGACGGAATCGAAGGAGACCATTCCGGAGATGAAGACCCCGCTTACTCTGTTTGTATGATAGTCTCACCCAGGATGTGCACACCGCGATCGCTTGACGCATTGTTTGTTGAATGAAACTCCCCTCGCTCCATCCAAAGAACACTCTAGGATTCAACGGAATGGTTGAGAACGGGAAGAGTGAGTAGAACAGGTGCGTTTGTGATGGTTATAGACAAGGCGGACAGTACTTCCAAGCTCTCCTTGGGAAAGCGTTTAGAATCCCTGGAAGTGGAAGAAACGACCGATGTGATGAAGGAGATGAGCATGGAGGAGAAGCCGAAGGCGCTTCCGAAGACCGGCTCGCTGGACGTGATTCTGACGCAGATTATCGAAACAAACGACTACGACCAGTTCGCAAAGATCAGTATTTCGAACAAGCAGTCCGTATGCTGGTTGTAGTTGGAATTAGCCGTAGGTGCTGGATAATTCGATTAAGAAATTGAATGCGAGATATATACTTCCTCTTATTGACATGCTCATTCTCCGTATGGAGACAAAGCCACACGTAACGATTCCTACCTATGGTGAGGCGTAGAGCTTTGACGTTTGCCTTGAGTGGTTCAACTGCATCTTCACACGCCACAACGCATATCTAATGTCCGTTCCTGGATGCAAGCAGCGTTTGGCGCATCTCCGCCACTTGCTGGAGTCTCGAACTGCCTCCTTCAAGAAGGTAGTGAGACTAAGGGGACGCCTCGAGATGCTGCTGCAACGGGCACAGGCGAACACACAGACCATCGTGGACTTTTCGCAGGCCCAGATTCCTTTAGTGGAGGTGTACGAGAGCTCAATGATCCCCAAGGAGAAGGAGGAGGAAGAGGTGGAAGAAGAGGAAGATGAAGAGGAGGACGAAGAGGAGGAGGAGATGATGGAAGAAGAGGAGGAAGAAGAGGAGGCTGGTGAAGAGGAAGAAGAGGAGAACTCTCTGTTGGATGATGACGAGGAGGAGGAGAATGACGAGGATGACGAGGAGTGAGTACTTTTGATTTGTTTGTTTGCCTAATGTGTGCGTCCAGTGGTCATTGATTATCAAGAACTACTAATCTTAGCAATCATTCGTCATTCTTTTCTACGTAATAATGGAGTATTTCCCCGGAATCGGAAAGATTCAGTATGAGGGCAGTGCGAGCATGAATGATCTCGCCTTCAAGTGGTACAACGCCGATCAGGTTGTTCTTGGAAAGGTAGCCAAATCCTCCGCTGTCGAATCGTAGACCATGAAGGAGCACTTGCGCTTTGCAGTGTGCTACTGGCACACCTTCTGCTTCCAGGGCAATGACATGTTCGGTGGTCCCACTCTCGAGCGCCCGTGGGCCGGAGACGCGGATCCCATTGTGGAGGCCAAGAAGAAGTGCGACGCTGCCTTTGAGTTCTTCACCAAGCTGGGCGTGGAGTACTACTGCTTCCACGACCGCGACATCGTTGCCGAGGGCGACACCCTGGAGGAGACGAACCGTCGCTTGGATATCATCTCCGACTACATGCTCGAGAAGCAGAAGGAGACGGGCGTGAAGCTCCTCTGGGGCACCGCCAACATGTTCGGCGACCGCGTCTACATGAACGGCGCGTCCACCAACCCGGATGCCCACGTGTTCGCCAATGCGGCCGCGCAGGTGAAGAAGTGCATGGAGATCACCAAGAAGCTCGGCGGCGAGAACTACGTGTTCTGGGGCGGTCGCGAGGGCTACCAGAGCATCCTCAACAGCCTTCCCGGAAAGGAGCTGGACCACATGGGCCGCTTCATGCGAATGGCCGCGGACTACAAGAAGAAGATCGGCGCCACGTTCACGCTGCTGATCGAGCCGAAGCCGCGCGAGCCCACGAAGCACCAGTACGACTACGACGCGCAGACGGTGATCGGCTTCCTGCGCAAGTACCACCTGGAGAACGAGTTCAAGCTGAACATCGAGCCGAACCACACCACCCTCGCCGGCCACGACTACGAGCACGACATTGTCTTCGCGTGCAATGAGGGCATGCTCGGCTCTGTGGACGCCAACACGGGCGATCCGCTGCTGGGCTGGGACACGGACCAGTTCCCGATGGACGTGAAGAAGGCGGTGATCGTGATGTACCACATCATCCGCGCTGGAGGCCTCCACACCGGCGGCCTGAACTTCGACGCACACATCCGTCGCGAGTCGATTGCCATGGAGGACCGTTTTGTCGCCCACATCGGAGCCATGGACACCTTTGCGCACGCGCTGCTCATCGTGGAGAAGATGATGCAGGATGGCATCTACCAGGGCCGCGTGGACAAGCGGTATGAATCGTACACCACCGGCATTGGCGCTCGGATCGAGAGCGGAGAGGCCACCTTCGAGGAATGCGAGCAGTACATCCTTGAGCACGGCAAGCCGACCCCGCAGTCTGCCAAGCAGGAGAGCTTTGAAGTGCTCCTGAATCACTACATGTGATCCCCTGTTTGTTTCATTCTTTTATTGCCTACCACCGCTTTCGGTACCCGCCGGATGAGTCACTATCGGTCAAGAGACCGCTCGCATCACCGGCACTCCCGGTCCCGCTCTCGGTCGCATCATCACAGACGATACTACGGTAATCAGCACTGTATCCCATACTATGCGTAGATGACAGAAAACAGCTTTCTGGAGAGGTAGGATGCGTCATTCTCTCGTTCGCCCATTCTCACGTTGTTTAGCAAAAGGCAAAACGGTCGGTGATTGTATCCAATCTACCTCCAACAATTCAAAGAGTAAGTTGTGTTTGCGCGCTCTGTGGCATTTACGCTGTGTAGAAACACATTATAGCCGGTTTTTCGGTGATTGGGAAGATACTGGAGGTGGATTTCACAGAGCACTTGCACTTGCCAATTGCGCACATCACCCATAGAGACGCTTCTTCCACCTGCGTCGTGGTGTACGAGAAGGTGGTGTCCGCGTTGCAGGCAGTGTCCTATCTGAACAACCACATGGTGAGAGGCAGTCAAATCACGGTTCAGCTGGACAACAGAATCCAGGAAAAGCCCAGAGAGGAGCTTCCACGTGAGCGCCCAATCGAATCACGTCCTTTCAGCATTGTGATTGAATCAGCCAATCCAGCCATGACTCTTGAGTCTATCCTTGTTTTCCATGTTCTCTGCCTTTATGGCTAGTCTCTCTTTGCTATTTTTGGAAGGATCGTGAAGAGCGAGTGCATTCCCTCCGATCAGAAGACGTTCAAGCTCACCTTCGAGAACAAGCAGTGCGCTCTGAAGGCCGTTTCCGTACGCACGGTAGTTTGGGCTCAGTCGCAGTCAATGAACGGTTTCTCGGTTCAGAACACTCCGTTGAAGGTGATGATGGAGGGAGAGTTCAACCTTCTCAAGAACGCGCCGAAGCCTGTTCTGCCCGAAGTGATTCCTTGGAGTGGAAGTGATGTGCAGGCCGTTGGGTATGTCGACTATGGAAAGAAGAGGGAGGAAGTGCCCAAAACGATCTCGCAGGCATCTTTCTCTGCGTCCCTTGTTGAGTAGAGTTGCGTGGTTCTCCTCACGGGCTTTTCGGAAGGCGACGACGTGCGGAATCCCTCCAACATCACCGAGCTGAAGCGTTTGGCCACGGAGCAGGGAAAGGTATGTGTGGTTCTCCGGATTGAGGTGCAGCTGAAGGACATGAAGTACATCGAGATCGGGAAGGAGAAGCGCCTCTTCCTTCAGTTCGCCAACTCCTATTCGGCGTCCATTGTAGCATTGCGCCGGTTCCTTCACTGTAGGCGGTTCGCGGGCTAAGTGGCTTGCTGTTCAACGGCAGTCGGCTCACAGCCAGACAGTACGACAGCGCGCGATACAGAGTGAAGGACTATTCGATGTAACAAACATGTTCATTATAAAACACCATTTCCATCCAACTGCATCAAACGCTGCTGCAGGTTTTGCTCCTGCATCGGGTTCTGCCGTGTAGCCGGATTCATGAGATCTACGCCGTCAATCCAACGAATTGGCTGCACCCTTCATCCTCACCCCAGCCACTTCAAACAAGACTCTGTCTTCTTCTTCGTCCACTTCATCGTCGTTCACTCCATACAACGAGTCCATCGCGTTGTTGATCATCTCATTGGTCATCTCATACTAAGGATCAATCCGCTGCATAGTTGCCACATTCGCTTGCTGCTTCTCCAAGTTGGCTACAATTTGCTGCACCTCCTCCGGCTTCATCGCGCTATAAACTCAATTCCCCGCATCGAGACTACCTGTTTGCTTGCTGCATTGCATTTCCAGCGGCCTGAATAGCTCTGATTTGGGTTTGTTGGGCTATGTGGTGAGTGCTTTCAACAATGAGCAACCCTTCGCCATGGTCTGCTTCGTCCCCACCATCTGCATATTGGCTATCACGCCATCCATCTGACTAACGGACTGCTGCAGCATTGCACGCTGCTTACACTTCGCTCTCAGTGCCGCCCTTGAAGTGGGCTAGTAATAACAGCATCGCACGAGAAAGAAACGTTCGTCGCCAATGCGACAATCTCCTTGTCAAGGGCAGCAACCTGTCTTTCGAGACCTAACTGTTACACACAGAATGAAGCACTACTTCTCTTCTCCTGTCTCAATTCTTCTACAGAACCCATAAGCTCACTTGAATTCATGTCGTCCTATTCCTCATTCAACACAGGCAGGGGAACAGATTCCACTTTCAAATACTAAAAGAATGAAGAGTTCTGGTTAAACCGTTCAGTGATTGGTACTATCAAGTCTGAGCAGATTTCGCTCGTTTGAGTATTAAACTGAGTCCAGTTTATTTCCACCAAAACTTCTTCAAAACCGCATGAAATTCAAACAAAGACAAGCACTAAACGAGCATATTACACAGGAATAGTGGGAAGTGCAGACATGGAATTGGCGGCAGCATTCATCTGCTTCTTCTCCAACTCCTTCGTTCCAGCGTCCTTGATGTCTTAGGATCACCATTCAGCTCGAATCAAACCCGCCAATCTCATTCCAGCCACTTCGTACAGAACCTTATCCACCGTCTCGTCAGCAGCCTCCTCGTCCTCCGGAGTGAGCGTGTTGAGCGCATCATCGGTCATCTCGCTGACAAGGCCGAACTACTCGTTATCCACAAGCCACAGCTCAACCTTCTCCATCTCCTTCATATACTGCGTCGTGATCGCAGTCACCTCCTCCGCACTCATTCCCCTACAACTCAGCAGGGAACAACACAGATACTCATTGATCTGCTTCATCGCCTCGCATCCCTTCTGTGTGGCCATGACCTGCATGATTTGCGCTGATGATGACTCCACAATTAACGGACTCACCTTTCTGAAGACCCATCTGGGTGATCGTCGACTCCATGTTTGCGATGATGCCGTACATGCGTTCGATTCCCTTCTGTACCTGAATGCGCGTTTTGCACTTAATCTGCAGCACAGCAGTGCTGGGCTCCTATCTCTCATCTTGCAACACTTGCATCACCTTCTTCTTGGCTTCCCTCTTGATGTCCAGCTCAATCTGCTTACGAGTTCTCTCCAGCTCTTCCATTATCTCCAAACTCCAATCCCTACTTCGGATCTGGCTCTTTACCTCACGAATATTGGCTTTAATGCTGTCCTTCATATCTGCGTACTATTCTGTTAACAACTCGCCCTTTTCACGTACCTTCTCATCGGGAGTACGGGTATCCTTTGGCTTGAACAAATTACTGAACATGATGCTTGTTTCGTTGCTCTTTTTCTGATACTTGATACACTGTAGAAAGCGTATAGTGATTATCTTGATTATCAAGGACGATTGAGTATGTGAAGAATCAGTCCTTCTCACCCATCAGTCAACACCTCTCCTTACCAGCACTTTCTTTCGAGAAAGAGAGAGCCATTCCACTTAGTCCGCCTCTTAAGTAGATAAGGTTCCACCTTCAATTAGAGCACCTTGGCGCAGGGGAAGCGTGCAGGGCCCATAACCCTGAGGTCCGTAGATCGAAACTACGAGGTGCTATTTTTTTCTCCCAACAAACAACCCCACGCTTCGATTTGGCTCGAGCCAAACAGCAACATCATCTTCTTTTCCGTAGATAAACTGTCATGAGTGCAGTACATCTGATCCGGCTGGAATGCGTAGGTATACAAGTGAAAAGCAGGGTTCTCCGTCGAGCTCCTTCCAGCGCTGTCATCGGGTGAAGATGGGCCCAGCAGGAACCGCTCCATAAAACGCTCCTCATTCTCCTCCACCGTCCCCGTTCTAACAGTTCGCGTAGCCTCCTCCTTCTGCTGCAGAGTCGCCGCGCTCTTCCGAGCCGCTCTGAGCATCGCCTCGTAGTACAGATCGGAATGCCAGCTCACCTCCTTCGCCGTAAACTTGGTGGCACGCACGATCACATCCTCCGCAGTGCCCAGCGGGAAGATCTTCGCCTTGAACCAGCAAGTGCCGTAATTGGGATTGGCATGCTGGCATCGCGTGTAGATGGCGCGGTAGCTGCGAGCGCACAGCAGCCGGAAGAGCTGGTAGGTGTTCGCGGAGTGCGCGAAGAGGAGGAACTCGGGTGACAATAGCATGGCGAGCCGCACCGCCTATGCCTCACCCCCCGCCGCTGAAACCACCTCGATGAAACTGTCGCCGTATTGGGGCGTGAAGAAGACGGCGAGGTTGAGGCAGTAGCGCGCGCGCTGCAGCGAGAAGAGCGATGAGCAGGGGTTCAGGAACAGGCGCGCGCCCTCACACCAGACCTCGCCCGACTTGGACACGAATTGCAGCGCGCGGAGGAACACGAACAGCGCACGCGACGGCCCGGCGGCTCTACGGGTCAGGCGGCGTCCGCACGCGCACTGGTGCACGAGTTGGATGAGCGAGGCCCAGAGGCGGCCGGCGCCCTTGTTGTTCTGCACGCACTGTGTGTTGAGGCGAATGGCTTCCAGCAGCCGGCCCTGCTTCAGCTACGCTTCAAGTGACAAGGATGGACTCACAAGCAGATACACCAGCTCCATGCCCAGCTTCCACTCCGCCGGCACCAGCGCCACGCCCGCGCGCAGCACCGCCATGCTCAGCGGCAGATCGCCTGCGTAGTCGAACAGGCGCGACACCTCGAAGAACAGCGCGTGCGTGTTGCGCGTCGGCACCAGCGCCGCACTCCGCGCGAAGAACTATGATTCATACTCACATACTATTCTCACCTCTCGTGCCGCGCGCCGATTGCCTGCCAGCATGCTCGCGCGGCCCGCCAGTAGCCAGCACTTCCAGCGCAGGTTCGGCGGACACAGCGGCAACAACACGCGGAAGTACCAGCCGCAGGCGCGCTGCCCAAGCGTAGTGTTGGCGCTGTACTCGGCGAGGCGGTCGGCGCGGCGGTGGACGATGAGGCGGAGGTGGACGAGCGTGCGGAGGAGCATTTGGATGGCGACGTAGAACACCTTCCAACGCAGCTCCGCGCTGAGAGACTGCACCGCACTTGCCATCGTACTCACCAACTCGTGCGCACGGATTCGTGCGGACATGTTGGAGCCGTCCCAGAGCATCATCTCCTGGTGCTCGAGGAGATAGAAGAAGGTGAACCAGAGCGGCCCGTGCTTGGGGTACTCCACCACGCAGGTGCGGAGATAGTCCACGGCCTGCGGCAGGCTCACGAACCGCGCCAAGAACTGCACCTGGAACAGCACCAGATTGCCTTGCGTCACCGCGCCCGCCGCCTGCAGCTGCGCGAACGCCTGCTGCGTGGCGAAGCTGCCGCCCAGCTTGGCGACGTGCAGCCCGCACTCCATGACCGTCTTCACGCCGCGGTAGCTGTCCCCGCGCAGCAGCGCCCACATCACGCGCTCGAGGCTCGCGCGGTCGCCCACGCGCTCCTCCAGCCGCACCAGTCGCTCGATCGCCGGCTCCGACCACGCGTCCGCCGTCTCGCGCGCCTCGAGGGCCGTACAGACCGCGCGTAGCGTCGCGCACACCTCGCGGAAGCAGCCCAGCTCCGCCTGCAGGCGCGCCAGCTCCAGCCGCACCGTGGGCTCCACGGGAAAGCTCTGCTGCAGGCGCTCCAACGCCACCAGCGCCTTCTGCGTGTCGCCCTCCCTGCGCCAACGCAGCGCCTGCTCCACGCGCTCGCGCACCTCTGCCGACGGGCTTGGCGGCGCGGGTGGGGCTGGCGCGAGGCTCTTGGAGGGCAGTGGCGGCGTGGGGGTCTTGGCGGGAAGGTCGGGGCGCACGCGCTCGCGGCCGCGGAAGAAGACGGGGTTGCCATAACGGCTGCGGTCGTAATCGGGTGCGTGGCGGCTCGCGTGGACGGAGTAGGTGGGCGTGTAATCACGGGAGTAAGAAGGAGTGTAATCGCGGGAATAAGAAGGAGTGTAATCGCGGGAATAGGTGGGAGTGTAGTCACGAGAGTAAATGGGGTAGTCAGAAGCATAGTCAGCAACATGCAGTGGCTGTCGGTAAGACAACTCCGCCTCGTGCGCGAAGTCCGTGGCGAAGAAGGCGGGATGCGCTTCCTGCCCGGCGTAATCCGGCGTGAAGTGCTCGGGCGTGAAGAAGTCCTCGGCGCGCGTGTAGGCGGCGGGCAAGGGGCCCATGTCGTCCTCGGACAGGTGGGTGTGGGCGACGTAAGGACCAAAAGAGGGGGGCTCCCCTCCGTAGACGGCGAAGGGCGGTGGGTCGAGCGGCTGGTAGGAGCGGCGCAGCGGTGAGAGCGAGGCGCGCACGGGCTGGAGGTGGGAGGGCGAGGAGGACAGCCGCAGAGTCTGCGGATTGTGGGAGTGGTGCGAGTGATGGGAGTGGTAGGAGGCGTCGTCACTGTCGTCGCGCTGGAAGCTGCCGTGCGAGGACTTGTAGCAGTGCTGCAACAGCCCCGACCGCGCGTAGTCCGCGGGCGCCTGCGCGCCAGTGTAGTCGTTGTCCGAGTGGTAGCCCATGTCCGGCGACTCGTAGCGGCCAGCGGCCAGCGGGGAACTCGCCTCGTCGTCGGCGTGGTTGGAGCTGGTTAGCTGGCTGGGGTTGAAGGGGTTCGTGCTGGAGACCGAGGTGTCCGACTGCGTGCTGTAGCCGGAGAAGGACTGCATCGGGTTGGGGACAAAGGCGCGGGAGGACGCGTAGGGGACATCTGGGAGGAAGGCGTCTGTGCATGACTCCATTGTTGCAGACTCACTTTGGTAGTCCACGTAGTCATAGTCGAGGTAGTTCTGGGGTTCGGCGTAGGTGTTGTACATCCTTCGGTTACTCGGGGTCATATAGTGCTGTCCTTGGTTGTACAAGCCGCCGTGTTGTTGCTGTGGGTTAGAAAAGCGTGGAAGCACTCACTTCGGCTCCAAAGGGTAGAAAGGCATCATTTTCTAGTGTATCGATCAGATCATCTTCGTACTGTGGATATTGCATTGAACTGACTCGGTTGGACCTACATGTGAGGGATTCGCGGAATGCGTGCGTAAGGGAATAACCGCTATTGCGACTCTGATTCCTATTGCGAGTGAACTAGCATATTAGTGGGAAGAAGAGGAATCAGTACGTTGTGATTGCCGTTCATTCTATCCGCGATTTGGATGTGCTGCACGGTCTAAAAACCTCCACTCTCGTGGTTCTTCGTGGAAACGACTGCAGTGACGCGGTTTCTGAAACGCGAAAAGAAAGCGGAAATCGGCTGGAATTTCGGAACGGGGCAGTTGCCTTTCGTTCGGGCAGGATGAAGCGGGGCATTTGCTCAGTGCTGCTGGTGCTACTGCTCCTCTCCTTCACAGCAGCAGGTTTGCAATGGATGCGATTAATACGGATTAGACTGTCTTACCTTCGCATCGCAATGCTTGTATCGAACGTCACGTGTGGGTGCTTTGAAGGAGTGATGCACTAGAGATTCAGCGTTTGGGCGTGTTTCGCGATAAGAATGGGGTTCCGACCCAGTTTATGTATACGATTACCCGTTACAACGATCAGGAGTGCACGGGTGAGCAGTACTCCATCAAATACGAGTGCGTGCTTCCTTTTTACCTCAAGAATAGAGAGTCACTATCCTGCGCGCACAGTGAAATCAACGGATGTGATGATGACACGACTTGTAAAGTGGTCAGTGCTTTTACCTGCTCGAAGACTGTCGATGCGATTTCGATTCACTTGTACAATCTAACGGAAATGGCGCTGTATGGCTACAACTGTCCCAGCTCCATGCTGAACAAGGACGTTGCGATTAGGTAGTCAATACATGGAGAAATGATGGCACAGTAAGAACGCGTGCATGACTGGAAGCACGAAGGGGTTTGCTGAAGTCTCCCACTTGTTGGGTTCTACGGGACAATACGCCGTGTATGAGCTGGGTGGACTATTCAGAAGTGTGTCTAAGGACTAGTGGATGGAAGTGTCCGAATTGGACACGTCGTTTTCAACAGGGAAGAGAATGAATGTGCGTGTTGATGTTTACTATCACTCCTAGTATGCGAGAAGTCCTATTTGGGATGTGGTAATCTCCTCGTTGGTCTAACGGATAGTGTCTCTTGCCATTGGTGGCTCGCTTGTTGCAGTTGTACTGGCTGTGCTCATTGTGTTCTACCTCACGAAGCGGTATGAACGGAGGCGTTTGCGGCGACTGTCCAGAACGACTCGCATCGATGTGGGAGACAGCGATGACGAGGACGAAGAGGAGGGGAAGAGCACATCGCCCACGCCCGATGTTATAGAATAGTGTACTCTATGGCTGTCCTTGTTGAACACGCACGAAAAATGGGTGCATCCAATCGGATCGATTTCGAGTCTATCTCCCTGCACAATCTCGTTTGGCTTGGTCCGAGGAAAGGATGGAAACCTCCGATCAGACGGTGGTGGGGAAAACGGATTGTGGGTGAGAAATAGACTGGCGATTCTGCGCTGAGGGAAGCGAAGGGAGAGGAAGAGCGTCAAGCGAGTTCGTGCGTTTGGCTTCCCTTAAAATTCAGATTGCCACTTGAAGGAAGCGTCTGTTTCTCATCCCTCCGATACTCCCATTTCATCCTGTCTACTAGTTGGATTCGCCTTATCCGGTATTACTGTAGGATAAATCAGAGCCATCGCATCAGATCATTGGAGATGTTGTGATGGAATGTGGGAGCGATTGTATGCATCTCATTCATAGCAACAGGCGGAGTACAGACGGAAAGTGATGTCCGTTTCGGTGTGGTTGTTGAAGGATAGGAAGTGGATCTTAGCCGAAGTGTGAGAAGGAATCGGTTGAACAAGAGTCTGGGAGACCGTCCTCCTCTCGTGGACATGATTCAACGGGGCTTGATTAGTGCGCTTGGACTCGTTTGGTGACGGGTAGACCCCGACGTGAGTCGTCCGCTGTCGGACCGTTTGCAGAAGTTGGAGCGCCATATGAAGGAGGATTCTGTGAGTCCGTCATTCCGCTCTAATTTGCAGATTAGTCGCAGTTTGCAGAACCGCTCGAACATGAATGATCTTGTTCGGCGTGGCATTCAGAGTGAGTGTAAGGGAGGGCGGTAATGCGTAGCGGATCCCAACATGACTCCGCTGCTTCGCTCGAAGATGGGCGAGCTGGAGATGAAGATGAAGAAGCACATGATGGAGCAGAAGTGCTAGACGAAGATGCGATTCATGCGTAGCCTCTTCCACCGCCCCTCGCCAAAGCAGCTGCGCCAGTCTCACCCGGGCGTGTACGCGAGCCTGAGCGAGGACGCGAAGAGGTCGATGCTGGAAAAGGAGGGCACGGCGATGGTGAAGGTGTATGTCTCCTTCATCGAATCGACACTGGAGCAGATGCTGGTGAGCGGGAAGATTAGCGCGGAGCAGTACAACCGCCTGTACAGTGCGGTGAATGAGGAGGGCGGCGCGGTGCGGAAGGAGCTGCTGGAGGCGGTGGGCTGCTTCACTGTGACGTATGATGTGGAGAGTGTAGGGGAAGGAGTCGAGGGTGAGGCGTAGTATGAGAAACGAGTGCTAGCTGTTCTTCATTAGTGTGGTGTGTTTGTTTTGATAAGAATGGATACGGTGCGGTGGATCTCACTTTCAGTCGCAGTCTTTGGTAATTCCACTGAATATAGATTGTATAGGTGACTATGAGCTATTGGAGGAGGGTAATCAGGCGTATGGAAGTGGAATTGGAGAATGAAGCGAAGAGGGTGTATGGACAGAATCAAAGCAAGGAATACTATGATTGTGAAATGTGTGAAAAGAGTTTCTGATGGAGTGTAGTGAAAACGGCGAATTGGTGTTGATGGAGATAGTGCAGAGAAATGGCATGATGAGTGGTTTGTGGAAGAAAGAGGAAAGGAGAGGTACTGTTGGAGAGCGGGAGTGATGTCTAGGGATGAGGGAGAGGAAGGAGAGGGACTCTTCGTGTGAACGGTTTTCTTCCTTTGGAAAGCATATATCTTGTCCAGAGTAACAGTTGTGAGAGAGGGCATGTCTGTTTGTGAGGGTAGAGTGAATGGAAGTACCCTCCAGGGTGATGATACGAGGTTGGTAGAATGTATAACTGTAATCCACTTCAGTAGTGAGTGTTGTGAGTTTAGGCAAGTCTATTCATCAGTTCATTTCATCATCACCACTTCGCATTATCAATTCACTTGAATCATCATCCTTGAACCAGAATGCACTATCACCAAATTGAATGGAGGTCAATTCAGGCAAGTCTAGTCATCATTCTCTTTCCAATCCAACCACTCTCAAACACTGCACGAGAACAACCGCGGAATGCATAACGACCAAACAGAAGTGATTTCAAACTGGGCAAGTCTATTCATCATTTCATTCTTTGAGAATCACTCTTCAATTCCAACGAAGCATAATAGAAATTGTAACAACATGCATTCAATTCTCCCATTTCAATCACTTCCAAAGAAGGCACATTCTCAATCTCACACACGGAATAGTCAGAGAAGGAATAACAACCCATCTTCAATTCTCTCACTCTCTCACAATTCTTCAAATAGAAATGACGATTTGGATTAAAACCATACCCCTTCTTAAAAACCATGAAGCATTTCTTTCCAATCACCACTCTCTCCAGTTGATTCAATCCAATCAACTTCACTTCTTCCACAAACTCAAAGCAATCATCTCCCACTTGAAGCAGCCGCAATTTGGCTATGAAGGACAAATCCAGCACTCTCCATTCTCTTCCCTTACAACTGTGGTCTTGAAGGATCAGTTCTTCAATGGAACTGTGAAGATATAGATTCTCTTCCTTCAGTACCACTCTCTTGCTCGCTTGTTCATCATTTATCCATTCTCCATCATGCACGGTCTTACCATTGCGATCAAACTGAACGCCTCTTCCCCATCGCTTTCCCTCACACCACTCTCCTTTGTAGTCCACCTTCTGGATGTCCGGATAGTAACTACTGCCATAGCACACATTCACATCGTTGAGTCGGAATCCCTCATACGCCATTCTGTTCTCACTGTCATACAACACGCCCCAACCAAACGGTTGATTATCTAATACATCTCCTTCCCATCTCTCTCCATCATCACTCAAATCCAACACCTGCTTGTACTCGATTCCATTCACATCCTCTCCATTCACTCGCAACAATTCATGCGATTCAACACTCACTTCGATCATTCGATCCTTCCCGAATTCCAACACAATGGAAGATGACATCTCGGCAATCCCCTCATTGAAGCAATGCATACTATTACGCAAACGCAGAGACAGAACCACATATCGCTTGTTATTGTGTATCACCTTGTCAAACAGTTGCTGGCACCTGACCATCTTCATCAGGTGAAGAAGAAACACAGAATGCCCCTTCTCTCTTATGCTGTCCACTTCTTCCTTTACGAAGGGATGATATGCCTTAAACCATCTCATTATCATTCACTTCCATCAACTGTTCCACACTCCATCGCTCCCCCACATTCTTCACCAAACACTTGTTCACAAAGTCCACAAACGTAGCAGACCACTCCTCACTACAAAGAGAAGGAAGTCTATGCTCACATACTCTATCCCACACGTCCCCAGGCCTACAACCCTTAAATGGATTCACTCCCTCAGCCAACTCTATCAGCGAAATCCCAAGCGACCACACGTCACTCTTCATCTCTATCTGTTCTCTGAATACTTCAGGAGCCATGTACCAAGCAGTGCTCTTCGCTGAGTGAAAAGGATTCAGGTA
>ERZ827156.1232-NODE-1232-length-31460-cov-4.184620_pt1 | contig 31460 bp, 39 predicted proteins | sample MGYA00519919_ERZ827156 | MGnify/ENA primary metagenome ERZ827156 (study PRJEB31778, sample SAMEA3449269) | human gut metagenome | biome: human gut; feature: human-associated habitat; material: faeces | place: United Kingdom | collected 2010/2012 ...
GCAGGAACTTCTCGCAAGAAGTGATGGGAGTATCGAAGCGGACTAGAAGGGAAAGGGGCGGAGGCACCACGTACAATCCTTCAGAATAAGACGATCACCTCTGTCGGAAAGGATGAAGAATTGGGAAATCATCGCTTTGGTTCACTAAGATGCAAACAACAGCCAGTCTTCTGAGAAACCAGCCTCATTTGATTTGGAACATAATAGGGCGTGGAACGCAAAAATACCCCCTAGAGGGTTGGATGGATTACTGTATAATACCGATTCATTGGGGGATTTGATTATTTAAATGGAATCTGCGTGCGGAAAGAGGATTTGGAGTTGAAGAGGGCATTAACGGGTATCGATTGTATGAGACATTGGGATGAAGTCATGTGGAGTTGCTTTGCTCGATTTGGAAGGATACAATGCGATTCTGGATTATTCCGTGATGTACTTGCACACTCTATTGTTTTCACTGTTTGGGAGGTGGATGCATGCGGATTGCTCACGTGACCCAGAATGGCCCAATCCAACCTCCAAGCTCACTGCAGCCACACTGTTCAACCCTTAGTTCAATGGACGGGAATGAGCGCAACCGGAATACCAAGTGATTCCATTTTTCTTTTCTCTGGATGAAGGGTATTCAGCTATTTGTACAGATTACGAAAGGAGAATCACTTGTAGATAGTGGGAATACTGCCTCTCTTTGCGTGCGCCATAATCACCAAGTATGACCCGTTTACGGCAAACTCGTCGTCCCTCCTGTACCAATCGTTCTATATGCTTGATAAGAACAATGTAGCAACAGTACGGTGCGCGTTCGCTCCCCTTGCTTCACTCCTAGTTCTTCCCACAGTGGAATCGCCTCTATGTCATTGAACTTTACAATTTCAAGGAGCATTCCTGCTGCAAACAGCACGAGTGTAATCGAAGTGGTGTTTTGCTCCCTCTTGTGACGGATAGGCTTTGTTCGCTTCTTTCGATGTGTTCCATCACATGGGTTTTGTTGAAGGAGAAAAGCGTGTTCTTTGCTGCGATGAAGAGGCGATAGCGGTTGTGCTATGAGTGATGCATCACGGATAGGCAAAGAAGTGCTCTCGTCTGAACCATCTCGTGCTCCCTGCAGAGAATGACAACTACATCAGAAAGGAAGTATTGGCTCCGTACTGATTCCCTCCCTCTCTCACCCGTAGTCAAAACGGGACTGTGTCTCTATCGCTGTACTATGAAACACCTGCAGAGGGCAAGTACTACATGATCTTGGCCATGTGCGACGCGCACACCTCCAACCTGAATATCTCGGGCGAGGTGATCACAATCAACCCCCACGGACACATTTCGGCGCGGCTGTACGGATCCATTCCATTCACGCAGTGTCTGCTCGTCGCGTACTCGCTTCTTCTTCTCCTGTGGAGCCTCTGCTGTCTGCGCTACTTCCACCAACTCATGTCGGTGCATGCACTAATCACCCTCGTCCTCGTCTCCTTCTCCGCAGACACCCTCCTCCACCTCCTCGCCCTCACCGCCTACAACCGCACCGGGCTCCCCACCCCCGTCGCCACCCTCTCTCTCCTCACCACCCCTCTCACTCACACCCTCGCCCGCGGGCTCCTCCTCACTCTCGCCATGGGTGCTGGAGTCACGCGCGCCTCGCTGGGTCCTGCCACCTGCCGCGTGCTCCTCGCCTGTCTCCTTGACTTGTTTGTCACACTCTGGGACGCCTTCGCCTCCGCCTTCGCTCCCGCCCGCTCCGCCGCCATCCACACCATTCCCGCGGGAATCGCCAACGCCGCGTTGTACGGCTGGGCCTTCGCGGCGCTGTTTCGCACACTACGGGAATTGGAGGAGAAGAAGCAGACGAGCAAACTGCAACTGTTTCTGCGGCTGCGCAATGTGCTTTGCGGGGGCGTTCTCGTGGCCGCAGCGTACACTGCTGCTTTCGGCGTCGCCACGGTGCGGGGCGCGGAGGGGCTGTGGAGAATCCAGTGGTTCTGCGAAGACGGCGTTTGGGCTCTGTTCTTCTTTTTGACTCTGTGTTGCATTGCGGTGAGGGAGACGAGGAGGAATGATGGCTAGTGGTTGTGGGCCCCGAACGAACACTCGCTGGAGTATGCGTATCATGTGCAGGTGGCGACGGATGAACGCACAGGGAGCGAGCTGGTTTCCGTACAAGACGACTTGATTCAGGGCGGAGAGGAGGAGGCGGGAGTGATGGTAAGTACTGTTCAGGGAGGAGTGGAGAGTCTGAAGCCCATGAAAATGTAATTGCTGTTCTTTTATTTGCTTTCTTACCCTTTCGTTTCTCTTTGTTGTCACACGGCAGGCAAAATGGAGTTGGAGCCCCTCCCGCTGAACGAATTTTCTCTCGTGGAGCTTCCTGTGTGCTTGAAGTCGGGAAAATCACTGCCAAATGTCATCGGAGAGAAGGAGCAGTTTGTTTCTTCCTGCAGGCAGGGGAACGACATTACAATCTCGATCTTCCCGGATAATCCCCTTATGGGAACGGTTTCTATGCACAGCGCGCCGTCAAATAAGCTTGTTCTCAAAATCACCAAGGAGGGCGATTCTGTTTCGGGAAGTATCATTGGAAAGGGTTTGGTCGGATTCTCCTCCTGATGCTGTAGTGAAATCGGAGTACACTGCCAATGAGCTGTGCGATTTCGCATATCTTCCTGAACGGCAGTTGTACGAGACGGGGGAGAACACGGTCATTCCACACATCGACGCATTTGATAAGGACAACGATCTGTACCTGCTCCTCCTTCTCTTTCCCTGTAGATCCTCTCCCTACATTTTGCCCATCCGGTTTTCAGCATACTCCGCTCCGTATGACATTAACATCCGCGATTCAACCAATGAAAAGGAGAGGAGCTATTCCAAGTTCTACATCTTCGTATCATCGAATGAGCAAAGTGGTTGTGAAGTTGCACCATGATGTGTAGTCCCTACCCAACCCAAAGACAATTTGCCTCTCATCGCTGATGATTCTCCCCTAAAACAATACATGGATGCCGTGAAGCTCCTAACGGAAAGGCAGCCCATCTGGGACAAGCGATATCTCATCCTTGAAGTGATGAAAGTGCCTTTGGCTTTTGTTCATCATCTGTAGATTTGCTCGGCTCCTTTTGAGGTGGTGAAGAATTCTGTTGCCATGGTGGTGCCCTATGTGTGCTATACCATGACCGATGGACCTTTTCGCAATGTGTGGATTCGATTGGGGTTGTGCTGCACTTATAGTTTTATATTTAGATACAACCCTTCTCTTGACCCATCATCGTGGAAGTACCAGTATATCGAATTCCGATTCTCAAAACGACCCGTGCTGAGGGATGCGAGCAAGAACGCGGAATCGCTTCCATCCTTGTACGACATCCCACTCAATCTGCACAACCGATATCCGCTCTACATTCTCCAAGTTGTGAATGCGAAGTGCAATTAAGGTATAGACAGATTCCGATATGCAGCAGTTGATCTCCCGCATCATCCCCAACTCTCATTTTGATCGACGGTTTGGATGGGTTCAGCCCCAGCAACTGAATGACATCCGCACACTCCTCAAGAAGCAAGCAGTGCTTCTTCTCGACCGTCAGGGGTTCAACACCGATTCCGTTGGTGTTATTGGATGATATGACCAACAGGTTCTATTCACCACCACCAAGAAGAAGATTCACAATACTGGTGGAAATCGCGAATCCCGGGGTCGAAAGAGTGCGTTTCCATTTCTGGGTTTATGGCATAGAGAAACAGAACAATCCTTCCTTTGATGGATCGACCGAGTCGTTGATGAAGGAAATGCCTCTGGATTTGCTGGAGGAGTCGCTGCAGGAGGCGGAGGAGAATGGGGAGGGGAATAGCGATGATGGCATTGCCTTGTTCGGAGACAGTGATGACGCCTTCGTATGAGTGTGTTTGTGACAAATACTATTCATCTGCTTTCATCTTGTTGGAGATAGCCCGAAATGGAAACCCATAATCGAAATTCCCCACTTCCCCTAGTCTAATTCGGTGGGAGGGATTGGTGGATGTACCTTCTCAGCCGTTGGCTAAGATCAAGTGTAGTATCTGTTCTTTTCAGTGTGAAAACTGAAAATGTACCCACTGGGTACATCTTTTTCACCTGTATTTTTCCCTTGGGCAGGTGGAGTTCCTAGTTTACTAGGATACACTCGCATGAGTGTCCTTTGCATTGCACTACAGCATTGTGACGCTCACCGCCCTCCCTTAATCGAATTGCTTTTCTCTTCACTGAAGTGTTTCTTGATTTGAAGTGCTGCTTTGATGTGCAATGCTCATAGCGACATGCAACAAACACCATCAAATACACTCAACACTCTGAATCCGGTCCGTCCCCTCTTCTTTCTCCATCTACACAGTCAAGCAACAATGTCACACCCACAATCCACGCAACACCTCTCATCTCCTCCAGACACACCTTCTGAATCTCCTCCCGCTCCTCCTCACTCCACTCCACGCTGCAACCACACGCACACTTCCCCGAGTGACACGCCAGTGCGAACAGGTACTCCGCCGCAAAGCGCGCTTCCGTCTGCTTGGTGAACTGTATGTGATGGAAGGCCGCGCAGTCATGCTTCTCCACCGCGCTCTGGATGCAGGACAGCAGCCGCCAGCCGTTCCGTGCGTCCATCTCGCACAGACTCAGCACCACCACCAACAGCTCCTTCACGCGCATCTCCATCTCCACCACTTCGCCATTTTGGGACAGAACGGACACAAACACACGCACCGTGCGCTCCTCGTCGAAGCAGTGACAACCGCGCTGCTCGAAATACTCCCGAATTCTGCCCGTTGCTTGCAGCTCGTTCTCCACCGCCATCTCGCTCAACAGCGAACTGTCCGCAGACCGCACCACGCCCAGCGACGACCTCCGTCTCTTCTCTCCACCCACGCTACGGCGGGGACCGCACGAAATGGTGCGCACCGGTTTGTACTTGGACGGCGGGTCTGTGCGGAACGCCAGCAGTGCCGTGGACGACAGGCAAATCTCCTTCACAAACGCCCCCACGAAGCACCGATTAGCAGCCCTTCTCGCCACATCCGTGGAATAGTGCGCCTGTCCCGCGAACACCGCCTGCAGCTCCGCCGCCTCGTTCAGCAGGTTCTGCTCGGGCAGTGCGCGCTTGGCGGCGGAGGCGAAGAGGGTGAAGAGGGACTTGGCGGCGGAGGCGGAGGGAATGGAGGAGGCGATTTGGGTGTGTTTGGAGAAGGCGAGGAGGTGGAAGTGCAGCGTGCTGTCGAAGTTGCGATACTGCGCGTCCACGAGGGAGTAGAGAGACAGGAAGGCGAAGGAGGGAAGAGAAGGCTATGGATGATGAGGGTGTGATGAAGTGACGAAAAAAGCCTCGGAAACGGTCAGAATGGCGACGTGACCCGAAATGTCGCAGAAAGTGATTTCGTAGTAAAAGCCCTGCTTCTCGTTCTGTTTCTTCGCGCTGCTAAACAGGAAGAACAACAGCAAATCACAATCCAGCGTCCTTCTCTTCTCTCGCCACTCTGTCTCCACCGCCTTCAAACTCGCCACCTGCCGCGGCCTCCACACATCAAACACGCTCTTCTTCCCAACCATCGCCTTCTTGTACGCGTCCGTGATGTCTTCCCACCGCGTTCCATTCGACGTGGACAACAACAATTCGTTTCGTTGGGGATCAACACTCTGTTGAGCTTGCAGCATCGTCACACGGTACACGCAACCCTCTTTCAAGCTCTCCATCATAGCAGCATTTGTGTTCCACAATGTGACAAAAATCGTGTCGTATATGTGATGTGACGCACCCACCACGGGATCCACCTTTCCACCTGTCATCAAACACAGAGAATTCACATCCACACCCTTCTCCTTCTCCTCCGCCTCAAACCGGTATGGACTCATCACTTGCAAATACCCGATCATCGAAACCACTCTCTCTTTCATCCCACGCGCCTCCATCACACGTTGCGCCTCGCTCTCAATCTCGCTCTGTCGCTCCTGCTCTCTCCGGCTTCGCACCCACTCCGCTTCCTCCTCCACCGCGCGATCCTCCGCCTCCCACGCCTTCTCCTTCTTCGCCACCACCTCCTTCACTACCCCCGCGTAGGCCTCCTCCCACCGCTTCTGCTCGCGACGTTCCTCCTCCTCCGTGCGGTACACACGTCTCTCGCCCACCTGCTCCTGGAACCGCACGCCGTACTTCCTCACCACCACCACGTCCGTTTGAGGAATGGGCCCCCCCTCGTTGATGCAGTCGTTGATGTTCGTGTTGAAGGTATAGCTCGGCACGAAGCCCACCGGACCGTTCCACGCCGCGCGTCGCGTGTTGTTGTACTGAAGCATGTAGCGCGGCGCCGCACTCTCCTCGCCAAAAAACGCCACTTCTTTCTCCCCGCCACTCTCTCCCGCCTCTAGCGAGAAGAAGCGCGGCTGCGGCCTGCGCGGCTGGTTCACGCGCATCTCCAGCGGCGCGCAGCCACTGCTGTTGTTCTGGATGCGGGCGCAGGCCACGCGCAGCTTCAGCCCCGGGTAGATCAGGTGCACTTGGAGCAGCGCCGTCAGCGCCGGGTCCAGCGCCGCCTCGATGAAGTACCAGCCGTCCGTCAACTCCACCACTCCCGCAGGGATCTCCTTCTTCTCCGCAGGCGCCTCCTCCACCTGATCGTAGTCAGGAAGCGGCGGGCAGGCCAGCACGTCAGACACCACCAGCGTCACGAAGCGCGCCTCGCTCTCGTCGCGCTGCACCAAACGCTTGAGCGGCGGCGGACGCGCCAGGAACAGCTCCGTGAAGTACCGCCACAGGCAGTTCTGCAGAACCAGGCGGAGGCGGCAGGGCTCCACGCTGCGCGCCCACCGCGACTTGCTGGCCTGCTTCCAGAGGACGTTGCGGTACTGACAGCGCAGCCAGGCGGGCGTGAGCAGCGACGCCTCGGCGCCCTCGCGTCGCATCAGCTCCAACAGGCGCTCGAACATCGGGTTGGGCGTGTCCACCGTGTGAAAGGCAACGGGCAGCGCGTCCAGCGCGTCGGAGGCGAACACCACGAACTCCGCGTTGCGGGACGTGATGCTGAGAAGGAAGGGGTTCACACCCGCGCGCGCCAGTGTCTCGTTCCAGTCCTTCTGCGCGTTGTACTCGCATTGCGACAGCGCGAAGAACAGGTCCGTCGCCTCCAGCGCGTCGCGGGCGCGGGGCTGCATCCCGCCGTTCTCCAAAGTGGTGCGCACTGATTCGTGCAGACGAGAATACTCCTGGTGGAAGGGCGTGCCATACTGCTGGGTGAGTCGCGAAAAGGCCCCGTTTTCTGGAGCGGGCGAATCCGTGATGTCCAAGGAGTAATTCCACTTCTTCATCATCGCTTGCACCGCCTCGCTCACCGTCTTGCCCTTTGCACCGCCACTCTGTCCCTTCAGCCGCGCACGACTGCTGCGGGCGTCCGGCTGGCTGTAGATGAAGTTGTTGTTCATGATGCGGATCGGCACGTACTCCTTCTTCTTCTTCCGCGCGCCGCCCATGTTCTTCTCATACGCCTCTCTATTCACCTTGTGCAGGTTCTTCTCCTTCTTCGGCGACGGCGGCGCCAACTGCGGCTTGCGCGGGCCGCCTCCCACCGCCACACTCACTCGTTGGGACCCCACCTTTTCGACCACGTGCTGCTCCTCCACCCGATCGGGCGATGCTCTCTCCGGTCGTTGAATGGTGGGAGTGTCTTGCTCAGCCAGGCGATCCAACAGGGCTGACGCCTGAGCAAGTTGCCGCGAGGACACGGCGACCTGCTTGCCTCGTCCCGTGGTGAACAGACTTGGCGTGTTGTCCTTCTCCTCCTTTGAATAGCCGTTTAGCTTGTTCTCGGCTTCTTTCATCTTCTCTTCACTCACTTCAATCTTCTTCCCTCGTCCCGTGGTGAACAAACTCATTCCCTCTTCCTTCTTCGTCTCCTCCTTTGAATAGCCGTTTAGTTTGTTCTCGGCTTCCTTCAGTTTGTTCTCATCAATCGTTAGCTTTTTCCCTCTTCCTGTACTGAACAGACTCAATCCGGTGTCTTCCTTCTTTTCTTCGTCCTTCGCATAGCCTTTTAGCTTCTTCTCGGCTTCTCTCATCTTCTCTTCACTCACTTCAATCTTCTTCCCTCGCCCTGTGGTGAACAAACTCATTCCCTCTTCCTTCTTCTCTTCCTCGCCATTCATGTACCCTTCCATTCTCTCCTTTGCCTCTCTCAATCTCTTCTCATCAATCTTCAGCCTCTTCCCTCTTCCTGTACTGAACAGGCTCACACCACTCTCCTCCTTCTCTTCTTCTCTCATGTACCCATTCAACTTCACTTCCGCTTCCTTCAGTTTGCTCTCATCAATTCTCAATCTCTTCCCTCTTCCCGTACTGAACAGGCACATGCCCTCTTCCTCCTCCTTCGCATAGCCGTTCAGTTTGTTCTCCGCTTCTCTCCGCTTCTCCTCACTCACTTCAATCTTCTTTCCTCGTCCCGTTGTGAACAAACTGACACCCGGTTCTTCTTTTTCTTCTTTCATGTACCCGTCCAACTTCTTCTCCGCTTCCTTTAATTTGTTATCATCAATCTTTAGTTTCTTCCCTCTTCCTGTGCTAAACAAACTCACACCACTCTCCTCCTTCTCTTCCTCTCCAAGATAACCGTTCAGTTTGCTTTCTGCCTCCTTCATCTTCTCCTCACTCACAGCAATTCTCTTCCCTCTCCCGGTACTAAATAAACTCACACCGCTCTCTTCCTTCTTCTCCTCCTCTTCTCTCATGTACCCATTCAACTTCTTCTCCGCCTCCTTCAGTTTGTTCTCATCAATCGTTAGCTTCTTTCCTCGTCCCGTACTGAATAGACACAACCCACCACTCTTCTCTTCCTCTTTCATGTACCCATTCAACTTCACTTCCGCCTCTCTCATCTTCTCCTCACTCACCTCAATCTTCTTCCCTCTTCCCGTACTGAACACACACATATCACTCTCCTTCTTCTCCACATCACACACGCTTCGGCCAGGCGAAGGAAGGCTGATGGGAAGGTTCAGCATCGCGTCCAAGTCGTGCTGAAGGCTGCTGGAAATCGAATCCACTCCGCTCTGCGACGGATAGCTGCATGTCAGATTGCGCTCGCTGGCACTCGGAGCTCGCCTCATCTTCTTTGGACTCACAAAAACGACATCATTCTTCGCGCCTTCATCCGTGCTGCTTATCACTGTGCTGTCAGGAAACAGCGTGTCCGATTCTGCCTTTTCCATAGACGCTTCCTCTTGCTTGGTGCTTTCTAAAGGAGATGATTCCGGATCGGGAATCCGGTAGCCATGACTCGAATAGTAGTACTGGATTCCAATGAAATTGTTCAGCAAGGAACGGGAGAGCAGACGAGAGGAGCCCACAGACTCATTTGAGTTGTCTAGAGCTCAATTGAACCGAAAGGCACATACGAAAGCAAGAAGAGATTATTCTATCCGCATGAAGGGATGGAACGCGATTTCGTTGAATTGCCTCCTCCAGCTTCCTCTCCTCCTCTTCCGTTAATTGGTGCATCTGTGCAGAAGCAATTTCATTGGAACCATCCGATACTGCTGCTTCATTCCGGATTTCTCCATCTGCTTGCTTTTCTTTCTGAGGAGCGTCACAGTCTATCATGTAACCACAGCCCAATGCAAATACCACTTGCCTTGCTAGCAGCCTCCTTCTGGCTGTCAAGAAGACTCTGGTCTTGAAACAAAGACTCTGACATCCCAGAAACACGCAACGCACTACGTTCTACTCCCTTGCAGAAATAGATAGAAAAGACTGGGGATTGCTTTTCCCGCCATTATTCTCGTGTGTATGGAAAACACAACATCAGTAATCGTACAGATCCCAATCAACATCATCTTCGTATTCAACACGTCGCACCTTCTCTTCCTTCACGGGCTTCGGTTTCACAAACGTCTTCTCCTTCCAAACTGTCTTTTCCAGCCGCATGTTCAAATCACTAGCCAGAGTCGCCAGAGCAGGGTCACTTTCAAGGAGCGCAGACAATTCCTCTTCAATGCTGGAATACTCCTTCACAAGCTCATTGTATGCCGTCCGATACTCCTCGTCGTCCATGGAAATGGGTAATGGCTTCGCACTCTCCGCATGTGAAGGATAGGAGTATAGCACAATGCTGTCGAACTCTTCCAGGGATTTCTACTCGTCATCAGGTAATACAATTGAAACAGCTCGAGAGCGAACAAAGGCCTCCACTTCGCGAAGAAAAACAGGGCCATTCTCACCAAGCACATCTCGTATCCGCCCCTCCAATGCAGAATTTCGACTGCCGTACCGCCGCAAGCCCTCCATAATCATTGTTGTTACAAAGCCATTCTCCATTCCCGGCAGAAGTGTCTACCCGTAAACCCCTTCACTCATTCGCACTTCCACTTCACGTTCAATCCATTCCTTCAATAGCGCGCACTTATTGACTTCTGTAGGCGAAATCGTCCCTGAGTAGTCGGGAGATGGAATGAGATGTAATGCGTACACCGCCTTCCGTTTCGGATCGTAGTTGGAGTATAGAAGCGATCCATCCGGTGTGAACTGCGAGTACTGGGATGGGGAGACAATGTCCGCAATAATCACTCCCACGCTTCGCTTACACAAAGGACAAGAGTGCGTTCTTTTCATCCATGCCATGATACACCGTTTGCAGAAAGTGTGCTTGCAACAGTCCAGAACGACTTGGTTCTACACTCAGAGTGGAAAATGAAGGGTACATGAATGCGCTGAAGGCAGATTGGACACACTTGGTCGCTAGCCATTTCTCATACACGGAGGTTACTTGGTCGGCACGCTAATGCACAAAGCCAATCCCTTTATTGGATTTAAAAGGACAAAGAAAAAGAATGGTGAGTGGCTGCTGGATTGGGTGATGGGTAGCACGGCAGACTGCGACGAGTGAAGGAGAAGACGGAAGAGGAGCTGAACATCGAACGTGTGAAGGCCGGAAAGCTCAAGGAGGCGGGACTGTCCGTGCTGGCCAAGGTAATCAACATGAGGAAGTAGTGATAAGCAGATTCGATCAAAAGATTACTCGCCGGAGGCGTATCAGCTGACTTCCATCATGGCAAAGCTGAATCCCGATTTCTATACTGTGTGGAATTACAGAAAGGATTATCTCATGGAGAAAATGAGCAGCGAGGAAAAGAAAGGCTTTGTTACCGCTTTAACGTATAGTCAACAGGACACAATTCAAAACTTGATGAAAAAGGAAATGGATCTCACAGAGGACATTATCCGCAACAAGGATCCAAAGTGCTACGCAGTCTGGCATCATCGTCGCTGGGTCTTCAAACAGTGCGTAGCATACCAATTCTATCATGTATAGATGCCCCTCGTTGCTCGAGCTGCGTGAGTTGTCTCTTTGCGAAGCGCTTCTCAAACTCGATCAGCGCAACTTCCACTGTTGGAATCATTGGATGCTCATCTGCAACATGATGAATGTATCAACTGAGGAGAGACTTGCCTTCACGATGAAGCGCATTGAGGAGAATCCCAGCAACTACTCTGCCTGGCACTTCCGCTGTGAGCTGATTAACAAGACAATCACAGAGACCAACGCGGAATCCGTGTTGAAGGAGGGTGGGAGTACATTGCTTCATTCATGCGTAGAACTGGATCTGAACTTGAACGGACTGTATACAGAGTGTGACGACCAGAGCGCCTGGTACTATCTGCGCAGTCTAGTTTACCTGATCGTGAAGTTCGTGAAATCGGGAGTTCTTGCCAAGGAGAAGGGCGTGGCGCTCATCTCAAACGAGCTGGAGGCTTTGGCGGAGCTGGAAGAAGCCGCGCCGGACTGCATCTACCTGACCGACTTCAAGACCGAAATCGAGCACCTGCTACACGCGATCGAATGGACTGTTTCTTGAACAAACCCACGACACTAAATCTCTAAGCCCGCGTTGCCCTCCATTTCGTCCGTGTCCACTCTCTCCCTTCGCTTGTACGACTTCGTGGACATGACGTTGCCGTCCTCCATCTCTCCCGACTCCCCGTTCTCGTCGTCGCTCTCAATCTTGATGTCGCTCGACGTGCTCTCCACCTCCTCCACCGCCTTCCCCACGCACTGGTACACCGTCACGGACGAGGCAGTGATGGCGCGTTGCAACGACTGCCACAGGAACCAGTCGCACACCAGCAAGTACAGCACCAGAAGCAGCACCATCACGCCCAAACTCATCACGCCGTCCACTCCCTTCTATGAATGAAACTCCCGCTCCGACTGGGACCTCAATGAGGACATTCTCCCCCATAACGCGAGTAATAGGGACATGCGTGGAGATCACGGAGTAAACGAAGGAGGAGGAGCGAAGCTCGATGCTGAGAAGGAGCCGATAGACCAGCACAGGAGGGAAAAGGACAGTGATGAGAGACTATGGGGTGATGGAGGACTGCGAGCACTGCCCAATAACCGCGGATGTTCCACATGTTGGAGATGGAAGGAATGACTTGGATGGTGAAGAAGAAGAGGAGGAGTCTGCCGAAGATGCGCGAGTCGTAGGACCCTGCTTGTGATGGAGGAAGAGGAGGCAAACAAGAAAGTGAGCAGAGAGAGGAGGACAAGGAGGTGGAGAGGAAGCAAACGAGGCAGAACTGAACGGTCTTGCCAAAGTCAAACACGCCGTTGGATTTGCACAGCCCACTCAGGAGCACGACGATCACAGTCTATGGGAAAGCGCCCAAACAAACACTACATAAAGAATGGAGGGAACGCAGCGCAGCAGCACGCGGTCCAACGCCGTTACCACCCCAAAGTACTCTAGACTCGACACATAGCCACAACGCGCATCGCGTGTGAACACCGAGTCATCCTTACGGTACCAGATCCGCCCAGACACGCCTTGCAAAGCGAAAAAGAACACAGAGAGCATCAACACGCTGAATCGATCGTTCAGCCCCTTCAAATCGTCCTGCAGACGGAAGAAGGACAGGCCGACCGACACGCCCACCACGCACGCAGAGAGCAGGTGGAAATAGAAATAGTTGTGGTCCCTCTGCATACAGCGCACGATGCGGTTGACGAGGATGAGGAGTCGCGTCTTGAACGGCACCTGCCACTCGTTCTCCTGCAGACGGGAAGTCATCGACTGATTGGAGGGCACGGGGTGGGAGAAGGAGCCCGCGGGGGAGGATCGGGTGTTGAGAGAGGAGTGGACGTTGGGTCGAAGTGTTGGGACATCCCCATTGCCGGCATAGACGGTGTAGAGAGAAGAGAGAGAGTCGTCTGAAACGGGAATGCCTTGGGTGTGCGAAAACGACCCGATTTGTGGCATTCGCGAACTAGACAAATTCGTCTCGTTTTTCTCCAAACCCTCCGAAGGCGTCTGTTTCTTGGCGTCATCAATCACGTTCAGATTCGTGGAGAACCGCGGTTTTGGCAGCAGGAGGGACGAGGAGACGCGTTTGGGAATGAAGGCTTTGACGGGCGGGTCGGTCGCGGCGGGCGTGGCGTTGACGCGCGCGACGGTCATGGACTGGGTCTTGCGGAAGTTGAGCGTGGATTCGCGGCGGATGTGGCGGATGTTGAGGAGGAGGAGTTTGTTGCTAGGCGTGAGGGGAGTGAAGGGGGGCTGCCTTTCGCTGTTGCGGTAGGTGGAGATCATGTTGCCCATCTGGATCTCGTTGGCGCTGGAGACCTGATGGGGTGAGTGATGTGCTTTGAAAACAGTGATGAGTGTGTGATGAGCTTTCACAGAGTGATGAATGATGCCTCAAAAACCCGACAAGCAACAGGCAGAGAATTCAAAACAGGAAATGACAGAAATCACCCCGAATCACTGAACACCACATACCACATCAAGAAGGTAGTCACTATCACTGAACTCATGCCGGTTCGTGATGGCAAACTGGCTGAAGTACTGCTGCGCCCTCCCAATCTGCCCGTTGTAGATGATGTTCGCCTGTAGGCCCATCAGAATCACGTTCTGGATGCACTTCAGCACCAGCGAGCGCGGCTGGTGGAACATCAGAAGGAGGATCACTCCCGCCTTCTGCGCCTGCTTCAGGTAGTTCAGCACCTACGCCTCACCCCAACGACCCCAACCGTTCACATTCATCGTCATGGAGGGCGTGAAGGTGAGGAAGGGCTCCTCCAGCACGATCACGCTGCTCTTGGTCAAAACCTCCACGGCAATGCGAAGAATCATCGCCTGGTCCTTGCGCAGCGTTCTCACGCGCGAGTGCTGGAACTGCACCAGCTTCAAATCCGACAAACAGTTGTCTATTTTGGACTCCGTGTCGATGGGCGAGCTGTGTCTGAGCCGAACAAACAAGTCATACGTCCACGGCGGCTGCGTGAGTCTGAACGCGTTCTCCAGCGTCTCACGCACCGTCAGGTCGGGACAAATGTCGTCGCAGTTGCTGACGTAGGAGGTGGTTCGCAGCAAGTCCTCCAGCGACAGCAGCGCGCCGTTCAGATAGAAGGTACCCGTGACGCGGTTGCCCGGGTCGGACAGTCCGCACAGCGCCATGAGGAGGTGGCGAGTGTGGGTGCCTGCGGGTGAAGTGAAGGGAACGGAGCCACCCATGGGACCGACGATGGCATACAGCCCCGTGGTGTTGTTGACGGAGCCGATGCGGCTGTTGACGATGCAGGTGCCGTCGGGCGTGGTGACCTGAACGTCGTACCAGACGTACTCGCAGGGCTTGAAGGCGGAGTAGGAGCCGAGGAAGGAGGAGTGGTTCTCCTCGTTGAACTCCATCAGCGGCGAGAGGAGGTGGGTGCTCATTCGCGCGTAGCTTCGCGTGAGCGGAGGAAGGAAACACTACCTCATTGTCTTCTGGACTTCCTTCGTCACGGGCGTCACAACTCCCTTCTTGTTGGGAGCCAGCACCACGATGGCTACGCGTCACGCAATGCAGTAACTCCAACCCAGTAGAACAAACAGAAGCAGAATGAACGCAAGGAGGATCACGTATGACAGCCACGCACTACTCCTCACTCACTCCAATCACCTCCACTTCAAGTGCGTCACGTCATCCACGCACAGTCCTGCATCACACTCCATCTCCTGGCGGAACACGCTCAGCTGCTCCCACACGCACTTCCCGCCGTCACATCCCACCACCGCCGGCGCGTCAAGGTACCGTAGCACGTCGCCGAACGGGTTGGCCAGCGAGGAGTGGAAGGAGCAGACGCCCCGCCGACAGAGCAGACAGGGATTGAGCGTGCGAAGGTACGGCGAACACTGCAGTGATGGTAGGACCTATGATGATCAAGGAATGACGGAACGCACGGAGCAGTCCTCATAGTCGCAGCTCACCAGCTCCGGAGTCTCCTCGTCGCTGTGCGAGAGAACGGAGATGTGGAGAAGATCATCGCGTCGGTCCAGAAAGACGGAGTGCTCGCCGATCGCTGTCTCCAGAAAACCGGACGATTTCGAGTGGCAGGCGATGGCGCGCGACTGGTTGAAGGCGCTGGGGTCGTCGTGGAAGAAAACGAAGGCAGGGTCTGTGTAACATGTCTGGACATCAACCATCATGACAGAAAACGACCTGATTTCTGTCTTGCGAATGGGTGCATTGCACGGACGTGGTGCAGGCGTTGCACTCCTTTCCCGAATAGCCGTTGCGGCAAACGCACTACAATGAAGGCTACCCTGTGATGTCACGTGCGTGCACTCGGGGTGGTAGGGGTTGTTCCCGCAGGCGAAGGGCGTGTGGAGGCAGTGACTGCTGTGGGTCAGGAGGAGCAGGAGGCGTCACGGTTCGATGGAACCATCGCTGTGGAAGCAGCTCCAGAGGGCGTTGTTCGAGAGCGGGTAGACGCCCTCGCTTGCGGAGGACTGCGGGTCCGGGCCGTCGGTGGGGCAGATGAGCGGCGAGGCGGCGGATTGGCAAATGCTAGTGGGTGAGTTCTGCAAGGACAAGTACTCCTTGTACAACAAGCAGTTTTCTCTGCACGGGAAAACGGCGTAGTCGTCCGCACTGTGGCAAGGAGGGAAGTAATCGCTGCACAGCAGCTCCTTTGTCCGGTTCTTACACGCAGCAGACGCCTGCGATCCCACGCTTTCGTACCACGCATCGTACTTGTCCTGCCTAGAAATGAACTCCACATGGAAAAGCGACAAAGCGTCCGTATCAATCGCAGCATAGTCCCCGTAATCGTTCAAAAAGACGGACTTCACGGTCATATAACTGCTCCCCAGGAAAGAAGAGCAATTGAGATATCGCTTCTCTTCTGTCTACGCCTCAAGCCAACTCCAAGAACGAACAGCACTTCCTGACCAGTGGGGGACGTATTGAGCTGCGGAAACACAGGAATCGCACGATTGTCTTCCGCAAATTGACCGGGAGAGTGCAATCGAAGCAGTGAGCAAAAGAACGATTGTGCGCTTCATTCCAGCTCCTCCTTTAACGCAAACAAATCAAAACGCGTCCATGCAAATATTGGGGGCCGTTGGGGTGACTCCATTCCCACATTTGTCCTTTCTATTGCGCTAAAGCAGGCGAGTGAAGGGGTGGAGCAGCATTTGTCAGTATGGATTCCTTCCCTCCATCCGGATGATGCGCATTGTTATTTATGGACGCAGCAACAGACTTTGGTGTGGTTGACAGCATTGTGACGAAGGAATACGTGGAAATGGAACGGCCAGAGATTTCAACCGAGAGGGGTGCAACGAAGGATATTGCGGATGCATTGGTGAACTGTCATGGCAAGAATGCCCACCAGCTATTCATCCAGACGTATTATGCAATTGCCACTAATCCTTGGAACGAGAAGCAGACGATTCAGTTTCTGAGCGCGATGCAGTGTAAGGGGAACGATTCGTTGTTTGCTTTCAAGAACTGCGAGGCGAACGCCAATGATCCGTGCGAGAAGGCGGATTACTACCTCCTCACTGTGGGAAGAGTGGCCGTCCATTCCTCATCCGACCGATGCATGGCCGCATGTGCAACTACGCTCTGCGCCTTCCTGCGCAACTGCGAGGACGCGCCTCTTCACCCATCCACGCTCTATCTTATCGTTTCCTTCCTTCTCGACAAGGCCGCGTCGCAGACATGGAGCGATCAGACCACGCTCTCTCTCGCACTGGCCACGCACTGCCTCCTCTCCAGCAATCACTGGTCCTCGTGGGACGCTCTCGACACGCTTCTCCAAGGCCCTTCCTTCTCCCTCGCCTCGCCCTCCTTCTCCGCCTTTCTCAACCACACGCTCTCCTTCCCCGACCTGAGCGACACCTACCGCTCCCAGCTGTTCGCACGCCTCCTCCTTCCCTTCATCCACCACCCCACCTCCACCAAAGCCGTGAAGCCCTCCTTCTCCTCCTTGTGGAACGCCATGCGCTGTCTGATCCAGTGTGTTTCTCCCTCCATCGCTTCTCCCTTCTTCAGTCTGTGGGTGGAGAGTTGCTCTGCCTGCGTCCAGAGCGCTCTTCTTCCTCCGGACGAGCTGGAGTCCATTGTGCTGTTTGTTGTCCATCGCTGTTCTTCCTCCACGCTCCCCTACCTCGTCACCAACCGCTGCTACAAGCTCCTTCTCCTTGCCGCTCAGAGCCTCGTCCACAACTCAACTCCCTCCGTGTCCTCTCCGTTGGTTGGCTTTGCTCTCCAGTCCCTTCTCAATCCCGATTTGAATCCCCACCTCCAACTCCTCCTCGTGACTCTCCTCTTTTCCCTTCAGCCCTGCATGACCCCTGAAGAAATGGAAGCCACTTCCAAAGTGTTGTGTCACCATCTGTCCATCGTGCTGAAGAACGATTTGGAGAAGAACGCCGAAGCCTCTCACGATGAGTCCTTCCGCCTTCTCTCCGCCTGCCACCCCTCCCTCCCCACTCTCATCCTCTTCCTCATCGCTCCGCTGTACTCTCTCTTCGACTATCTTCTCTCCCTCCCTCCTATCGCCTCCATAGTCCAGGAATCACTGCAGCGCGAGACGGACCTTCTCTCCCTCTTCAACCAACACCCCATCATCGACTCGCTTCTTCCTCGTCTGCTCCCCTGTTGTTCCTCTTCCTTCCTCCACTCTCTCTACGATTCCATCCAGTCTCGCAGCGAGGAAGAACACTCCCGAACGCCTCTCCTTCGCGTCCTGTTGGGAATGCCTCAATTCACATCACTCCACTCCACTCTTCTCAACACCTTACTCCACCTTCCTCCCACGCCCGAAGCGATCACTCAGTGGACACTCTTCAGCAGGATCCTCATCACCACACACCAACAAGCTCTTATCCAACCCCACATCCAAGCGTGGCTCCAGCTGGACGATCCTCTGTCCCTAGACGGCTCGCTTTCACCCCAACTCCAGCTGCTCATAGCCCTCCCCTTCTCCTTCCTGCAGGAGACACTGGTCGCTTGCTCCATGAGGATCCACGACTCGAAGGAAGTGTATTGCGTTCTTCGCCTGCTGCGTGTGATCAACGCCGTGTCCTTCCAGCGTCACAAGGAGCAGGCGAAGCAGCACGAGGCCTCCGAAGAGATGAACCCGCTGAAGATGGAGCGGCTTCTGAACGTGCGTGTGTTTGTTTGCATGGACTGTAGATGCAGTACTACCAAGCAGGCATCTTCTCCTGCTATCGTCCCTTTGTGGAGTGCGTGTCTCGTCAGGGGCTGATCGAATAGGCGGATCCTCCGCGCCTTCATGAACGGAGAAACGGAGTGCGATGTCCGAGTGATGAGAGAGTTGTGCTTGCTGTGTTCTGACGTGCAGTCCCATTGCTGGGAGAACGATTCTCTGTACGAGCTGTTTGTTGAGCACTGCGCCATGAGCGAGGATCTGGTCGTGATCGAGCATGTGTTCCTCCAGGCCTTTGCGTGCCTAGTCGCCTTGGGAGTGGATGAAACACGGCTTCGAACCATCGCGAAGAAGACGCTGAGGCGATGCGTTCGAGAGAAGATGGAGGGAGTGGTGGTGGATGTGCTTGGCTGGGTCATGTCGTTGGTAATGAAGAAGCAGCTGCTCGAGGACTTTGTGGAGCTGTTCACGGTCGTGGAAGCCGGGGGCTCTGACAGTTTGAAGGAGAGAGTCGCGGAAATGAGAGCGAGTGTGACGAAGTACATCCACTTCCCTGTTTGATTCAACACAAAGAAGGGAGGAATATGGTATAAAACATGTGATGATTCACACGGGATTTAGTCCTCGAACACTTCGCTGATCACGTTCAGGCTCCTGCCCTTGGCATGGACCACTTTCAAGTACTTGCATAGCCGCTGGACGTACTTCGCCTCCTCACCCGCAGAAATGCGCATCATGATCGTTGGCATTCTGCCTCCGTAATCGACCTGACCGTCACATCCACACGCTTTGCTCACTCTTGAAATGTGTGCAATCGCCGTCTTTGATGCATCGTGGGTTTTCCGCAGGATTAAGGAGTGAATGTCACATCGCCCACGCACCGTGCCCTAGGAATCAATTGAAGGCACAATGACCACATGCACGGGTGGAAACAGGGATTGGATCTCTTCAGGAGCATCCCAGCACACCCAGATCAGTGTACCATCGGTTAGCACCTTCTCGTACAGATACATCACATAGCTCCTCTTCATAATGGGATGCTCTGCACTATAGCACCACGCAATGAGTCGAAAACTCTCGTTGAAACAGTGAAGTGTCTTCCATCCGTCAAAGTGAGATTCAATGAGCCTGCAGCCTTCGTCCGTGCAGCAGTGATCCACCGCGACGCGCATCGGACAGCTAGCGATTCCCAGAGCCAAGGTGGAAAAGAAGTCTCCGTTCTACGCTGTGAGAACCATAGAGAGCATGCTACCAGGTTCATAAACGCGTGGATATGTCCGTGCTTGGAGGCGAGCGTCCACTGGAAATCCCCTTGAGGATTCGCCAGCAAAAGAGCCTGCAGCGCCTTCCTCTCCGCGGTCATTCTAGCGTGACAACGTGATAAAAACGCCTACAGAAGATCCTTCGTTAATACGAAGGAAATCCCCTCCGCACTGTCTGGCATGACGATATACTCGTCCACGTTCAGGTTCGGAGAAGTGAACTTCTTCTCCAGCATAGACTCGCTTTGTTTGGGCTTGATTCGTCCGAGTGCAAAAGGAGGCCCCATTTTCGCGACTTGTTTCTCTCTTTCAAATCGATGTCAGATGTTGGTCTCGAGACTGCCAATTGCTAAAATCGTCCAAGCCACCCAGAGAGCAGCAGTTCGTGCCTTCGTGAGCGGCATCAACACTCGCGCGTTTGCCACTGCGGCAACAAAGGCGGTGGACCAAATCGACATCGACAAGAAGAACGGCGCCCTCGCCTACATTCCTTCCACATCAGACTTCGAGCTGAGTCCTATCTCTGGTTTCTTATGGACGAGAAGAGTGACGCATAGACAAAGCCAAAGAGGTGAGCAGCGAAAAACGGGAAATGGAGAAAAAGGAGTTGCAGGTGAACCGAGAGGTATGGAAGGACTCATATTGTCATCCATAGTTGTTGCGCAGACAGTTGGAATTGGAGGAGAACGCGGTAGATGCGGCTGTCCAGAAATACCAGGAGATGAAGTCGGAGGTGGAAAAGATTGGTCAGGGAGTGGCGTTGCGTCCCGTGCAAATGCTGCTGGCGGAATGGTTCGATCCTCTCACCAAGGCCATTCGGGAAGAGCAGTTGAACATCAAGTAAGCATGGATCATGGAATTCACATGCAGACAAAACAAAGGAGCGGTTTCTGAGAAATCGATCCAGCCGTACATGCTCATTCTCAAGCCCGACAAGATTGCCATCATCGTTCTTCACGAGCTGATCCACATCCTCATGCAGAGTCCCGCGGGCAACGCCTACACCTTCTGCTGCGAGAATGTCGGCAAGATCATCAAGGTTGGTCTTCGTTCTTCGTTTCACGACTAGGCCGAATCCGTGGCGAAGATCGAAAATGACAAGAAGCGCAAGGCGAAGAACACGGATCTCTTCGTCTCGGGGTCTCTCAACAATGCCGATTTAGTCCCGATTGTTGTCGCTTCTAATCTGCAGGTGGAATGGGCTCCGGACATCACCTTCAAGGTCGGCGGCGCGCTGCTCTTCCTCCTGCAGAAGAACTGCACGATCGACGTCGAAGGCCGCGTACCCTCTCTCTCTTCGTTTCAGCCTAGTCCGAGCCTGCCTTCATCCACTTCTACCGCCGCCAGAGGCAGTCGGGCAATCTGATCGGCATGATGCGCTTCAACGAGGTGGTGCAGGAGAAGCTGAGCCGCGCCGACTCCCATGGCGAGATCTCCTTCCTGCGCTACAAGCCGATGCTCGTGCCGCCGCGCCCCTGGCTGTCGGTGGACCGTGGCGGGTTCCTCAGTCAGAAGACGGTGTTCATGCGAACGCATGGGAGCAAGCTGCAAACGGAGTCGTTATACCACGCGGACCTGCACAACATATTCAAGTCGTTGAACACACTGAGCAAGGTGGGGTGGGTGGTGAACAAGGACGTGCTGCGCGTGGCGGAACAGGTGTGGGAGAATGGGGGCGGCATTCTGGATATCCCGTCCAGGACGGATTTGCCGCTGCCGAACAGAGTAGGGACTATTTTTGGAATTCCGAAAACAGGGTGATTTTGCGAGTGAGAAGAAGTACCGGAAGGAGATGATGAAGATCAAACAGAAGAACTGCGATTTGCACTCGTTACGCTGTGATCTGGGCTACAAGCTGGACATCGCGCGCGAGTTCAAGAACGATGTGTGCGGAGAGAGGGGAGGTGAGTGGTAGGTTATGTTCTTTCCGATGAACCTTGACTTCCGCGGGCGTGTGTACCCCATTCCTCCTCATCTGAACCACATGGGCAATGATTTGTGTCGTGGGCTGCTGTGCTTTGCCAGGAAGAAACCGCTGGGCGAGCGCGGGCTGTTCTGGCTGAAGATCCAGGTGGCGAATCTGTATGGAAATGATAAGGTGAGTAGTGAATTGATGTGATGAGTGATGATGTGATGTGATAAGTGATGAGTGATGAATGTGATGTGATGTGATGAGTGATATGATGTGATGAGTGATGAGTGATGAGTGATGAGTGATGTGATGTGAAAACAGTGATGAGTGATGTGATATGAAAACAGTGATAATCAAACAATGACAATTGTGACACTCCACCAACGATGAGGAAACACTCACCCCCTCAGATCTCCTTCACCGACCGCGAGAAGTGGGTCGACGACAACCTGCCGCAGATCCGCGCCTCCGTCGCCAACCCCATGGCGCCCGAGGCCTGGTGGAAGGAAGGCGACGACCCCTGGCAGCTGCTCGCTACCTGTATCGAGTACGTCCACGCCATCGACTCCCCCAACCCCGCCGCTTATCTCAGCAACATCCCGATCCATCAAGTAGTTGTGGCCCCCCGTCTGCACTGTAGGACGGTTCCTGCAACGGCTTGCAGCACTACGCGGCGCTGGGTCTGGATGAGAAGGGTGGCGCACAGGTGAACTTGGTGCCGTCGTCGAAGCCGGGCGATGTGTACACGGCAGTTCTGCGCATCGTGAAGCAACACATCCACGAGGACTTGAACAGCAAGGACCCGATGATCCGGCAGATGGCGGAGATGCTGCGCGGGGGCGAGGAGGTCAATCGCAAGGTGGTCAAACAGACGGTGATGACATCTGTGTACGGCGTGACGTTCGTGGGCGCGCGGGCGCAGATCGAGGGACAGCTGGCGGTGGGTGTGGAGAAGAGAGATGAGAAGTAGTCAAGACGCGATGACAAGAAGATCGACTTCGATGACGACATGTTGTACGCGCTCAGTATGTACTTGGCGCGCCTCACACTCGGTTCGATCGGCGTCACCAATCAGGGAGCCACGACCATTATGGCATGGCTGAACAAAATCGCGTCGATTATTGCTCACACGAATAGTCCGGTGTGCTGGATCACGCCGCTGGGCCTGCCGGTGGTTCAGCCTTACCGTCGCGAGAACGTGTACCACATCTCGACGGCGATGCAAGATGTGCAGGTCAAGGTCAACAAGTGGATGATGTGAGGGGGAATGATGCGTAGTGATGTGCTGCCGGTGCTGACAAGACGTCAGAGCTCGGCGTTCCCGCCGAACTTCGTAAGGACGGAAATCGACGATTAGCGGTAGGTGCACTCTCTGGACAGCACGCATATGATGATGACCTCTCTGGTGTGCGACAAGTACGATATGGACTTTGCCACGGTCCACGACTCTTACTGGACGCATGCTTGTGAATGATGGGAGGCGTGCGTGAGGCGTAGGCGACATCGACACGATGAATCAGCTGCTGCGTGAGCAGTTCGTGAAGCTGTACTCGCAACCCATTTTGGAGAACTTCCTCGAGTCTCTCGTGATTCGGTATCCCGACCTCTCCTTCCCCAAGATTCCCGAGAAGGGCCACTTGGACCTGCAGCGTATTTTAGAAAGTCCCTACTTTTTCAACTAGCTCTCCCTGTTTGTTAAAAAATGAACACGCTGAGCGCTGTTGTCTCGGAGTTGAATCCGTCTACTGCAGAGAGCATTCGCGCCATCGAAAAGGATGGAGGATGCTTTCTCCGGTGCTTCAATTCCTTTACCGACGCAGATCTGCTGGGAATCATTTCAAACCCGTCGTTCGTGGAATACATGAAGAATACCATCATGAAGGCAGAGGAAGAATCAGAGGTACGTGTGCTCCCTGTGTTTTTACGGACAGGATCTCCAAAACGTGATATCGTCTCTCTTCTTCTGCATCGGATCTGCCAACAGAGATATTCAGTGCTTTGCTGTCTCCCTAACCCCGTATATTCTGTATTCCTATCTGAGGGCCTATTCTGAGCAAAAATCCCTCCTCTGTTCGTGTGACTGGGGTGGTTGATCCGTAGCACTCGAAGTTTTCCTCCAGAAGGTGCTGTACATTGAATCCCACACTACGACAAAGAAGAGCATCGTTCCTGTGTTCGATTGCCCTTCTGTAGTGGCCGTGGGTAACACAAGCACGAGTCTGAACACCAACAGTCTCCAATTCCAGCAGTTGATCGAGGACACGGATAGGGAGGAGGTGCCGTCGGAACTGCGGGTCATGCCGGACGGGTACATGAGCTACATCATGGCTTGTCTGTCCATTCAGTGTCGGTTTCTCCCTCTCCTGCTGAAGGACAAGGACGTCTTGCTGGACTTCTACAAATTGCTGCTGGGCTCCAAGGACTGCGGGGTGTTTTCGCCGATTCGCATCATGACGCTTCCCAACCGGGCAATGATTTCCATCTCGAACGCGCTGAAGGGCATGCGCTGCATTTGCGGAGACTTCCCTCTCCTGAAGTCCTGCATCCTCGATCTGAAGGCGAAGGCCGCTTCTTCCACGAGTGAGTCTCTCTTCCTGTGTTCTACTCTCCTGTGGCTTGTTTGCTGCCATCAAACACCTCAATGTGCTTTAAATACACTTGACAAGAAGCGATGCACGACAGCCGCATCGCTGTTGAACAGCGCCATCATCAGGCCCACGAACTCCTTCTTGCTGACATCCTCCTTCGCCATCTTGAACGTGCCTGTCACCACCTCCTGCACGTCCTCGTCTCCTCCTCTCAACGCGCTCTCCACCTCAAGCAGACCCCTCACCGCCTCGCACAAGGAGGAACGCCTCACATTCCACACGGACTGCAAGAACTCGTACGCGAAGACGCAGAATGGCAAGGACGAATCCTCCGTTTGGTGTTCTGCAGATGTTACGGGAGCCACGGGAGCCACAGCAGCAGCCATGGGAACCAAACACAGCAAGCACAACACAACTCCAAACACCTCTTCCACACGAACACGCAATCCGTCCTTCGCCAGCTTCTCAAACGCCGTGTCCACGAACCCATGCACGGCTTCGCTCTTCGCCGGCGCACCGATTTGCCGCACGGCCGCTTCCACCACGGCGCGAAGAATCCCCTTCGTTGCCGTTCCGCTCGCACTCCTAACCAGGCTTCGGATCGCCTCCACACTCGCCTCCTGCAGCAAGCGCTTCTGAGCTTCTTCTCTGGACACTTCCTCCAACCCCAATTCCTTCGCCCATTCCTCCTCGTTCTCGCACAGGCACGACGATGACTGACTCGTATGGATTGCCTCCTGCAGCGCACAGGCAGCCTCTTGCAAAGAAAGCGTCTCTTCTCCAATCGCGTTGTCCATTGACTGCGTGATTGACTTTCCGCCCTACCCCTCATCCCCCAATAATTCGACCTACCGTACAGCACGCAAACTCCTCCAGGAACAGCTCCATCTTCTCGCCAAACGCAAGCAACGCTTCCTTCTCCACTACGCCCTTGTTCGCACAGGCCACCTCCACACATTCCTCCACGCGTCCGTTCTGCGCAAAAGCCAACAGACCCAGCAGTGTGCGAATCGGCACGGTGTTCTTCTCGAGGGGATCCACCGCCAGATAGAAGAACTGAAGGCTCCGTTTGATGATTGCTTCGTCGTTTCTCCAATACTCTAACAGCGCATTCACAAACTCCTCGCATGACCAATTCAGGCCCGATTTCATCCCATACTGTGGCTGAAACTCCACCACCACTACCGGCTTCGGGAATGCCTCCACCGCACGTGGGAATCCGCCCTCCACCGAATTCGAGCCGTTTTCTGTCACGTGAGTAGAAGGTAACGATGTGATCGGAATGCGCGTTTCCACACCCTCCTGCGCCAGCGAACCGGTGGGGAGAATTGGCGGCTGAGAAGGGGACGAGTGGAGACCGTGGTGAGAGACAGCATGCAGGGAAGGGAGAGATGAAAAAGAGGGGGGATGGGGGATGGGTACTGCCGTGGCCACGGGAAGTGTGTTGGGTGGTGCCTGAGACAATGGTACTTGCGATGTTGGCAGTTGCTGTGATGGCACTTGCGAAGCAGACACTTGCGGCGCTGGCACTTGCAACACATGCGGAGAAGAGAAAGGAGACGAGGGAATGGGCACAGCAGTGGCGATGGGCGGCGAGGCGACTGGAATGGCATTGAGCACCTGATGGAGAGAAGGCGACTGCGACGAGGCTGGGGCAGGCGGGCAGGACTGCGCGAAGCAAGGGAGAGAAGAGGGGACAGGGAAGGCTTCGGGCGAGAGGGGATGGAGAGAAGAGAAGGGACAGTTGACGACGTCGATGTCGGAGAGGATAAAGAAGGGCTGCTGCTTCAGGAAGGCGTGAAGGTCGGCGGAGGAGATGTAGGAGACGTACTCGGCGGAGTTGAACAAGAAGCACTCGTTGGTCTGCGCCTCGGCGAGGATCTGAATGGTGGTGTCGGTGGCTTTCAGCGCTTCGAACAACTATTCGTGAAGGAGGCAAAGCAAACGAACCAGATCGTAGATGTGATAGATCAGTACGAAGAACTTAAACACCGCGTTGTAGCTCCAACAATCCTTCTCCTCTTCATACGCCGAGGAAGAGTAAAACTCCAGCAGCGGCGCGTCCATGAAGAACAGAGCGGCCAGATTCTGCAGCAGATCGACGGGGGAGCAGCCATCCGCCATCTCGTGATCCTCCAAAGCTTGGGACCACAACACGTCGATCGCACGCAGGAGCTCCTTGTCCGTCTCGTTTCCCCTATACTGTTCCCTCATGGCTTGATAGAAGTTGCCTTTAAACACAACCCCTCTTTCTGACTGTTGTGCCGCATCGCACAGGTCGGTGTAGAAGGAATAGATGGGCACCTGACAGGAATAGAAGACCTTGTGGATATGCAAATAGGTGGATTGCTTCACGATGGGCGGGTAGAATTGGTAGTGTTGGGAGGTGAGAGGGAGGAAGAGAGAAGGAGAGTAGAGAAGGATGTGCAGAATGTCCGTAAACACGAAATAGGTAAACTTGTCCAATGTCATGTCCTGAAGACGCATTACAAAAAACGGTCCGAATTCCGTCGCAGGGATGAGAGGAACACCCGATCTATGCATGAAAGACAGAGAGAAGCACGACTCGATGAGAATGGTGGAGGTGGCAAGGAAGGAAAAGAAGTCGTGCATTTCCTGGATGAGGAATGCGTCATCTCCGCAGCGCAGATCCATGAAGAAGCGCACAAAGGCCGTCACGTCGGAATCCAGGAGGATGCACGCGAAGGTGGCGACCGTGGTCAGATCCACCAGTTGGCGGTCGCTGCCATCGGGGAAGGTGTAGCGTTTGGAAAACACCGTGAACACGTCGCTCAGAATGGTTTCGCGCTCCTTGCTGTAGCGCGCCAGAGACAAGAGAGGGAAGAATCGGTCCCAGAACTGGAACAGGTCGCGGCGCGACAGGAGCTGGTAGTCACTGTCGACATTCTCCGTCACAATCGCCTGCATGTCGCTGACCTTCACCTGCTGGAGGCCCAGCGCGCATTGCAGCAGCGCTCTCTGGCACAAGAACGGCTGGCTGTGGGAGAGGAGAACCGTGTCCACGACGCAGTTGCCCTGGCCCATCCATTCGCCGAAGAAGCGTTTGAGAGCTGTGGGGTCGGAGGTGGATTGCGAAAGAGCGTTCTCGAGGGCGGCGAATCGAGAGAGGATGATTTCGGCGGGCTGAATCTTCTCCAGCAACGCGGGCATGCCGGGCAGCACGGAACAAAGGAAGTTGCACTGAAGCCGGACGAACGAGTGGATCGCCAACCGCGGGAATGCGTCCGTTCTGCCCTCCAGGAGGCAGAGGGAGTCCCACAGACGGTCGAAGCCCTGCTCTGCGTCCAGGTTGACCAGCGCCAGCTCCGTGAGGAGCAGAAGGAGATCGTCGGGATCAATTCGGCACGTTTTCTGCCAATCGAGGAGGGAGAAGAGTCCGGAGAGAAGCGCGGCAGAAGGCTTGGTTTCGTAGAGAGCGTTCATGATGGCCGCGACATCGGAAAGGAACAAGAAATCGGGGCCCTTTCTGACAATGCTGAAGAGACGGTTCAGATCGATGGATTCAACGTGCAGTTCTTTCGCAAGCGTCTGCAGAGCGACCTACGGCTGAGGAGGAGTGGAGAGAGCAACAATGCATGAGCAGCCGATGGCCGACGTGGGAGAAAACAGCGAGAAGACGAACAGAGACGGCTGTATGGGAGATGAGTCGATTTCCTGCTTGATCTCGTCTATGCCGTCAGTCCGTGTTCTCACGCCCACCCTCGGAGTCTGATTGGCAAGGAGTGTGCGTGGGAAAGAGTTGCTGCCAGATCGACACGCCTCTGAATTCCTTCACAGCCTCGTTCGTCTTCGGCTCTCCTTCCTTCTGAAGGAACCGCTTCAAGCTCGCCACGGGGTCGTCGCAGTGGGAGGCGTTCCCGAAGAAGGACAGAAGGAAGGAGATGAACTCGGTGAACTGATGAATGCTCACCGTGGAACCGTCGGTGAAGGAATAGCGAGTTGCCAGCAGCGCCCAGCACTCGTCCAGCAGGGACTTGCTCCTCTCCGACACATGTACAGTGATCACTTGATGATCATGGATGTCCAGGTTGGAGGAGAACAAGAAGGCATCTGTGAGGAAGAGATGCATTTCTTCCGCGGAAACGCGCCGAAAGCAGAAGTAGGCAACTTCCAGAATAGCCGCCCACTCGCTCTTCTTGTGGTTGAGAAGAATGATCATGATGATGACGAAAAGGAAGGAATGTCGGTCAATTCTGTTTCCGAAGAGGAGATGGATGGTCTTGCAAATGATGTCAAAGTAGTGATACTCCTGGTTGAACAGATTGGGCCGGAGAATGCCCATGAAGAACAGAGAGATGCTCTCTTGTGACAGCGGCTCGTCACTCTTCATCACATCTCTCAGTTGCGTTAGGATGTCGTCGAAGGAGAGTCGGTTGTGGTCAAAGGCGAAGGCAATGAGGGAGAGAAGGTAGGAGGCGTGGCAGGTGAGGCGATTCTCGTGAATCTCACTCTCCTTGACTGTGAACAGATACTCGTTGCCATGGCAATACAGCCAGGAGACACACTTGTTGAAGGAGATGGAGTCGGAATAGGAGAGATTGTAGTCATCGTACAGTTTGGAGGTGCATTCAACGCCGGTCAGTTTGAAACTAATCCTAGGGCATGAGGTTGCCAAAAAGGAAAAAACGGAGAGACGTAACGACCCGTGATGAACACGACAGACTCAATCCAGAAGAAGAAGGACAAAAAGGACGCGCACTCGGATGCAGAGAGATCGTCCTTATTTACACTGCAGAAGAACAAGAACAGATGGTGGATTCGCTCCATGCGGTTCTTGCTCAGGTACCAGCACGTCTTTTCCCACAGCGCCTCTCGGTTGTACTGTTTCCTATCACTCCCGAAGAGAAGGAACAGGAAATCATTCATCGTCAGCAACTCCACTTCCTATAGATGAATCTCCTCTTTCCACACCCACTCCAAACAGGATGACAGACATATAGGCAAGATCGCAAGGAGCCAGACGATCTCCAATTTGGAACCGGCTACGACTGAGAATCATCGACGATTGCCACTTTAGTATGGAATTAAACTCGTTGACCGTGAGCCGGAGCGGGAGGGGCTCTGCTGGAAAGAACAGACCTACAGTTTAGGGAAACAATCTTAATCCACTCTCCCCAATGACGCGGATGGGTTCCGCAGTATCCTTAGCCATCTTTTCGAGGATAGAGAGATCCTCTTCAACGAAGTGCAGAAAGACGATTTCTGCATCCACAGGGGATCTCAAAGCGATGCAATGGCAATCCATGTCCCTGAAAAGCCCATTCACAGCACTCTGGATGGACTGCACGCGCATTCCGGCAGGGATGTGTAAGCACCGCGAACACTCCCTGTATACGAGGTGAACACGAAGGTCCTTGTTGCTCATGTGTAAGAAGAACTGAGTTCCTCGACGATTATGGATCGCGTGACACTGAATCTTTGGGAGAGGTGGGGAACTCACTATTCCCGAATCCAATCAATGCAATGGACGAACGATATGATTATCTATACAAGAGTCTGCGCTTGCTTTGGGTCTGTTGATTAGTCGTGCTAATTGGTGATTCAAATGTGGGAAAGACGAATATCATGTCCCGGTTCACCAAGGACGAGTTCTATTTGGATACAAAAGCGACTGTGGGTGTCGAATTCTCTTCAAAGTGCGTGAAGGTGGATAACGCCATTGTCAAGGCGCACATTTGGGATACGGGTGACAATGTGGAGAGTGAATGAGTTGTAGCGGGCCAGGAGCGTTATCGTTCAATCACGACGGCGTGGAGAATGATCGTTGGGTATGAGGTGTAGGTACTACCGGGGAGCAGCCGGAGCGTTGGTCGTGTACGACATCACATCGAGACCCTCCTTCGAGAATGTGGAGGGCTGGCTTTCCGAACTCCGACAATACTCCGAGGGCAATGTTGTGATTGTTCTCGTGATTGCAGTTCCGATGAGATCATGCACAGATTGGCAACAAGTGTGATTTGAGTCATCAGCGCTGCGTTTCAACGGAGGAGGCGATCGCATATGCAGAGAAGCACAACCTGGCTTTTATGGAGACAAGTGCCTACGACAGAACGGGTATTGATGAGGCGTTCAACATCGTCATTAAGCGTATTCGCGTGGAAGGGATGATGACTGATAGAGATTTATGAAATGAACACGGAGAATACGCTGAAGCAAGTGCGCACTCCAGCGGCTTCTCTGCCTCTTGAGAAAAAGACGGTGAAGATCGCGTTGGGCACAAATATGGATGATGCGGAGAGTACAAAGAAGGGCTGTTGTTGATTGCTGTTTGTTGCATGTGATTATCCTCACTCCCTTGGAATTAGAGAGAGTTCATTTCATAAACGTCAAATGGAGAGTGCAGTTCTTGTTTTACAATGGAGAGGCTTTCTCGTTGCACACGCGTGAGAAGAATAACGGTATAGCAAACGATGGTTTTGGTGCTTCCAATGATCGATATTCGTGGTCGCAGACGATCCACGATGTGACCCTAATCATCCCTGTTCCCTCATCAACGAAAGGAAAGAACGTGGACTGCTGCATCGAACCCAATCATTTGCGCGTCGGTCTTCGGGGCACTACTCCAGTTCTTGATGTGCCTGCTGTTTTTCTGCATCATACATAGGGAAAGACATTTCAAAGGATAAAAGTGGACGATTCTGTGTGGACTCTGGAGGGAGAAGGTGAGCATCGCGTAATCCGTGTGGAGCTTGAAAAGAACGAGGGAGATCATTGGTGGCCGCGTGTCATTGAGGGAGAGAGGGAGATCGATGTCTCGAAGATCGATCCCCCTCCTGTGAGTGTGGATTCGCTAGAAGGGAGCTTGCGATCCCAAGTGGAGAAGATGATGGTTTCACACACGACAAAAGGTGATGAATAGTATGACCAGAAGCAGAAGCAGTTGGGTCTTCCTACGAGCGATGAACAGAAGAAGCAGGAGGCGTTATTGCAGTTCATGCGGGATGTAATGACTTGGTAACGGCATGACGTGTAGCATCCGGAGATGGATTTCTCGAATGCTGTGATTGAGTGACTATCATTGTGTACTTGTTGTGATATTTACACACTCTTCAAATTCACTGATTTGACGATGAATCACACTCGCTATTATCCGAATTACCTCAGTTTTAGCAACACGAACTAATCGTCTCTGCTTTTGGAACGGCTTCAAGTATTACTCAGTCTCATAATATCTGTGGAGATGAATGATAAGATCACTGCCAAGGCATTTGGCATCGATTTAGGAACCACCAATTCCGT
>ERZ827156.1243-NODE-1243-length-31300-cov-4.435014_pt1 | contig 31300 bp, 26 predicted proteins | sample MGYA00519919_ERZ827156 | MGnify/ENA primary metagenome ERZ827156 (study PRJEB31778, sample SAMEA3449269) | human gut metagenome | biome: human gut; feature: human-associated habitat; material: faeces | place: United Kingdom | collected 2010/2012 ...
TTCACGCGAAATCCTTATTCCTCCACGGCATTCTTCTTGGCGTCCTCGATAATCTTTTGCGCCACATTGGCCGGAGCTTCCTCATAGCGCGTAAACTCATAGTCAAACACACCGCGTCCTTGGGATAATGCGCGAAGAGCAATCGTGTAGTTCGCCATTTCCGCCATCGGTACCTCTGCCTCTACGATCGTGCGCCCTTTGGCATGCTCATCCGGATTCATGCCGAGCACTCTGCCACGACGCTTGTTCAAGTCGCCGATTACGTCACCCACAAGGCCGTCCGGCACACGGACTTTTAGCGTTCCGACCGGCTCTAAGATGACCGGATTAGCCTTAGGCAGGCCCTCTTTGTAGGCGAGCTTTGCCGCAAGCTTGAACGAAATTTCGTTGGAATCCACCGGATGATACGAACCGTCGAACAGGTCAGCCGCAAGATTTACCACCGGGAATCCGGCAAGAACGCCTTTTTGCATGGCTTCCAGAAGTCCCTTTTCGACTGCCGGATAGAAGCCTTTCGGCACACTGCCGCCAACGACGCTCTGCGTAAAGGTCAAGCCCTCGGCTTCGCCGGGCGAGAACGTGATCTTGACATGCCCGTACTGACCGCTGCCGCCCGACTGCTTCTTGTGGCGGTAGTCGGCCTGCGCGACCTTGGTGATGGTTTCGCGGTAGGGAATCTTCGGCGCGATGTATTCATAGGCGAGTTTGTTCTCCTTCTCGATGCGCGAGCGCAGGATGTTCAGGTGGTGTTCGCCCTGACCCTGGATGATGGTCTGCTTCAGCTCTTTGGAGTATTCGACCAGAATGGTCGGGTCTTCGAATTTGGCGTCGTTGAGCACCTTGCCCAGTTTCTCCTCGTCGGCCTGGTCCTTGCATTTGATGGCGGCGCGGTAGCGGGGCTCGGGGAAGACGATCGGTTCGATCGTCACGGGAGCCGACGGGGCCGAAAGCGTGTCGTTCGTCCGCGTGCCCTTCAGCTTCACCGTGCAGCCGATGTCTCCGGCCATGAGTTCCGTGACCTTGATCCGGTTCTTGCCCGCCACGGCGAACAGCTGCGAGAGTTTTTCCTTGTTTCCGGTGCGGGTGTTCACCAACTCCGCTCCCTCGGCGATCCTGCCTCGGATGACGCGGAAATAGGTGATCTCGCCGATATGCTGTTCCACCTGGCTCTTGAAGACGAATGCCACGGCAGGTGCGGTCTCGTCGGCCGTGATCTCCTCGCCTTCGGTCGAAAGGAATGCCGGGGCTTTCTGCGGACCGGGCGCCACGTTGATGATGAACTCCATCAGACGCTTGGTGCCGATGTCGCGTTTGCCCGAGGTGCAGAAAATGGGCATCACTTCGCGTTTCGAGACGCCGATCTTCAGGCCCGAGCGGATGTCGTCCTGCGTGAGCGTGCCTTTGTCGAAGTAGAGTTCCATCAGCGCCTCGTCGTGTTCGGCGGCCATCTCGACCAGCTCCTTGTTCAGCTCCTGGGCCTTTTCAAGCTCTTCGGCCGGAATTTCCAGCTCCTCGCGGTGGCCGTCGTTGTCCTTGAAGCGGTACATCTTCATCAGCAGTACGTCGATGAAGGCGTTGAACTCCGGACCCTGGTTGACGGGATACTGCACGATGACGGGTTTCACGCGCGACGAAGCCCGGATCGACTCGACCGTGGCCTCGAAGCTGGCCTTCTCGGCGTCCAGCTGGTTCACCACGCCGATCACGGGTTTTTGCAGCAGCCGGGCGTAGCGGGCCTGAATCTCGCTGCCCACCTCCCAGCCGTTCTGGGCGTTGAACAGGAAGACGCCCACGTCTCCGACCTTGAAGGCCGAGAAGAGGCTTCCGCAGAAGTCGTCCGAGCCGGGGCAGTCGATGATGTTCAACTTGCGGTCCATGAATTCGGTGAAGAGGATCGTCGAATAGATCGAGCGTTTGTATTCGTGCTCGATATCCGTGTTGTCCGAGAGCGTGTTGTTCGCCTCGATACTACCCCTGCGGTCGATGACCTTACCCTCGAAGGCCATCGCTTCGGCAAGGGTAGTTTTCCCCGTGCCGGGCGCGCCGATGAGTACGATGTTCTTGATCTCTTTAGCTGAATAATTTTTCATATTCTCGTATGGTTTTAAGGTTTTTCGGTTAGCCGACTATAAATATACAAATTATTCGTGAAAAACAACTTCGGGAATGAAAAAATCGCCCCTTGAGGGCGATTTTTCGGTCTGTCGGAACCGCGGATTCACTTTGCGGCCGCGGGACAGTAGTGCGCCAGCGCGGGCAGAACGATCCGCTCCATGACGTCGTATCCTTCGGGCGTGGGATGCACGCCGTCTTTGGTGTACTCGCTGCGCATCGAGCCGTCTCCGGCGTCCATCGCCGTGTAATAGTCGACCCAGATCAGCCCGCGGTCGGAGGCGTACCGGTGCAGCCGTGCGTTCAGGTCCCGGATTTTTTCGGGAACCGACTCGATCTCGGTCCTCCAGGGGTATTTTCCGGCCGGGAGCACGGAGCAGATGATCGGCCGGATGCCTGCGGCCATCGCCAGCTCGGCCATCGAGATGATGTTTTCGACGATGTGCTGGGTGGCGATCGGCCCGTTGTTTTGCGCCAGGTCGTTCGTCCCGGCGAGGATCACCACCGCCTGCGGGTGGAGGTTGATCACGTCGGCCCGGAAGCGGCAGAGCATCTGGCCGGTGACCTGCCCGCCGATTCCGCGGCAGGCGAAATTGTTCGCCGTGAAGAATTCGGGATGGGCGTTGTCCCATCCGTCGGTGATCGAGTTGCCCATGAACACCACCGCGGGCGGGGTCGTGAGCTGCGCATTGGCTTCGGCATAGCGGCCGTAGTTGGCCCAGTCGCGCTGTTGGGCCGTCAGCAGGGCCGGAAGTGCGAGCGCGATCAGCAGAATCAGTTTTTTCATGGAGGTCGTTACTTTTTTTGAGCTTGGGTGATGTTGCGTGCGTTGCGTTCGTCGTCGCTGCGGCGGCGTTTGCCTCCGAAACGTCCGAAGAGCCATCCCGCCGCGAAGGCGGCCAGCAGGAGGATGATGTCCACGAAGACGCTCGCCAGCCACCGCTGGATGGCCGGAGCGAAATTCCAGAGCAGCAGGAAGACGATCAGGATGCCCAGCAGGCCCAGACCGATTGTCCATTTTTTGTCCATAGTCGTTGTGTTTGCGGGGTTTTCGGTGCGTTATTTGCCCACGACGCCTTCCAGTTCTTCGACCGTGACGGGGATTTTCCGGTCGCCGATGATGCGGCTGCCCGACTCCGTCACGAGGATGTCGTCCTCGATGCGGATGCCGCCGAAATCGCGGTAGGCTTCCAGCGCGTCGTAGTCCACGATGCCCTTGTATTTCCCTTCGGCGCGGCACTTGTCGATCAGCGCGGGGATGAAGTAGAGACCCGGTTCGTCGGTCATCACGGTCCCCGGTTCGATCCGCCACGCCGCGCGGTAGACGCAGGTTCCCGACTCGGCGGCCCGTTCGGCGATCGAACCGTAGTCGAACGACCTCTCGCCCATCGCCTCGCAGTCGTGCACGTCCATGCCCAGTCCGTGGCCCAGTCCGTGGGGCATGAACATCGTCATGGCTCCTGCGGCCACGGCGTCGGCGGCCGAGCCTTTCAGCAGGCCCAGTCCGACAAGCCCTTCGGCGAGGGTCATGTAGGCGGCGTTGTGCACCTCGGTGTACATCATGTGGGGCTTCACGATGCGCGCCACGTGGTCGTGCGCCGCCAGTACGATGTTGTAAATGTCTTTTTGCTTTTGGGTGAAGCGTCCGCTCACGGGATAGGTGCGCGTGTGGTCCGAGCAGTAGCCTTCGACGGTTTCGCCGCCGGCGTCGCACAGCAGCAGCCGGCCCTCCTCCAGCACGCCGTCGGCGTTGAGGTTGTGGAGCGTCTCGCCGTGCTGCGACACGATCGACGGGAACGACACGCCCTGTCCCTGCGATTTGGCGACGCCTTCGATGGCTCCCGCGATCTGGCGTTCGACGACGCCCGGGCGGCACATCCGCATGGCCGTCGTGTGCATCTCGTAGCCGATCCGGAAGGCGCGTTCCATCTCCTCGACCTCCTCGGCGCTCTTCTTCTCGCGCATCTCCGCCACGGCGAACATCAGGTCCACCGACTTGTAGTCGTGCAGCAGCGCGGGTTTGATGCCCAGCAGCGCCGACAGCTGGAGCTTGGTCTCCCCGCGGTAGGGCGGCAGGTAGTGGACCCTGCGGCCCAGGGAGATCGCCCTGCGCAGCCGTTTTTCAAGCTCCGCCATCGGGAACGTCGCCGTGACGCCCGCTCCGGCGCCCATTTCGCGCAGCGTGGGCTGCGGTCCGGTCCAGATGATGTCCTCGACGGTGAAATCGTCGCCGTACAGCGCCTCTTCGCCTGTGTCGGCGTCGATCACGCCGACGACCGACGGCACGTTCAGTCCGAAATAGTAGCGGAACGAGGAGTCCTGCCGGAAGTAGTAGGCGTTGTTGGGATAATTGTTCGGCGAGAGCGAATTGCCCGGGAGCAGGATGATGCCGCTTCCGATCTTCGTGCGCAGCTCGTGGCGGCGCGCGGTATAGGTTTTTGCTGAAAACATAGTGTTGCTGTTTTCAGCAAATATACGAAAAACTAATTTTTAATTCTTCATTTTTCATTTTTAATTCTCTTCAGCCCTTCGGGCAGGGGCAGGCGGATGCGCACGAGGCTGACGGCGGCCCCTGCGACGGCGAATCCGCCCGCCAGCAGCAGGGCCGTGTGGGTGCTGTTTTCGGGCACGACGTGGAACAGCAGGGCCATCAGCGCGGCGCCGGTCGTTTGTCCCGCGAGGCGTGCGGTGGCCAGCATGCCGCTCGCCGAACCGCTCCGTTCGGGCGGGGCCGAGGCGATCAGGATGCTGTTGTTGGGCGATTGGAACAGTCCGAATCCCGCGCCGCAGAGCACCAGCCGCCAGATGATGTCGAAATCGGTAGGATGCTCCGGCAGGAAGGCCAGCAGGAACAGTCCCGCGGCCATCATCGTAAGCCCCGTGCCGCCCAGCAGCCCGGCGTGAATGCGCTCGACGAGCAGCCCGGCCACCGGGGCCACGACCATGATCACGGCGGGCCAGGCCGTCAGCAGCAGTCCCGTCTCGACGTCGTTGTAGCCGCAGGCCTGTTGCAGGTAGAAGGGCAGCGCCACCATGGCGAGCATCTGCCCGAGGAACGAGCAGACCGACGTTGCGACCGAGACCGAGAAGATCGGGATGCGCAGCAGGTCGAACGGCAGGATCGGATACGGTTCGCGCAGCTGGCCGCGGATGAAGAAGAAGCCGACGACGATGAGCGCCGCGACGCCCAGCGAGAGCACGCGCGGGTCCAGCCCGTGGGAGAAACCCTCGACCGAGGCCATCATCAGTCCGAACGTCAGGGCGTTCATCACTGCGTCGCGCCAGTCGAAGCGGTGTTCGCGCACCCGTACGGGATTCTCCGGCAGGAACCGGCGGCTGAGCGCCAGGGCGGCCAGCCCTATCGGGACGTTCACGGCGAACAGCCACGGCCAGTCGGCCGCGGAGAGGATGCCCGCCGCCAGCGTCGGCCCGGCCACCGACGAGGTGGCGACCACCGTGGCGTTGACGCCCATGCCGCGTCCCAGCCGGGCCTTGGGGTAGATGAAGCGGATCAGCGAGGTGTTGACCGAGGTGATGGCCGCGGCTCCGAACCCCTGCATGACGCGCGCCAGCACGAGGGCCTGGAGCGACCCGGAGAGCGAACAGCCCACCGACGCCACCGTGAAGAGCATCAGCCCGCCGATGTAGACCTTGCGGTAACCCACCACGTCGCCCAGCGCCGAGAGGGAGAGCAGCGAGACCATGATGGCCAGCTGGTAGGCGTTGACGATCCAGATCGAGTCGGCCGACGAGATGCCCAGCTTCTGTCCGATGGTGGGCAGGGCGACGTTGGCGACGGTCCCGTCGATCACCGAGAGCGATACGCCGAAGGCCACGGCCAGAATGGCTCCGAGCCGTTGGGGCATGGGCAGTCCGTCCGCAGGACGCTGGGGTATGTGGGGCGCGGCGTGCATTGCGACAGCAAAAGTAGGGATTTTTCCGGGCTTTTCCGGCAAAAGGCCCGGAAATTCCGGGCCTTCGTCGCACAACTGTCATATGGGCTTTTCCGTCGCGGCGGCCGGTAAGAGAGCCGTCTTCCGGGTCGGCCCGGGTTTGAACTTTTTATTTTGAATGGTTGTGGTTCACAGATTCTGTTTCCGCTGCCTTTACCGGCGGCAGCTTTCGGGGACGATGTCGCCCTCGGGCCGGACGCCCTTGAGGTGCTTGCCGAAGAACTTCTCCATGGCGCGGTAGAAGTCGAAGCGGTTCTCCTCGTTGTGGAATCCGTGGCCTTCGTTGTCCTTGACCATGTAGTCCACCTCCACGCCGCGTGCGCGCAGCGCCTCGACCATCTGGTTGCTCTCGTTGATGTTCACGCGGGGGTCGTTGGCGCCCTGAACCACCAGCAGCGGGGTCTTGATCCGCCCGGCGTTGAGCGCCGGGGAGTTTTCGCGCAGCATCTCCTGCTGCGTTTCGGGATTGCCGACCATTTCGTACATCTGGTCGAGCAGCGGCTTCCAGTAGGGAGGAATGGTGTTCAGGAACGAGAAGAGGTTCGAGACGCCTACATAGTCGATGGCGCAGGCGTAGAGGTCGGGGTCTTTGACGATGCCTTGCAGCGTGGCGTAACCGCCGTACGAGCCGCCGTAGATGGCGATCCGGGCGGGATCGGCGATGCCTTTCCCGATCAGCCAGTTCACGCCGTCGGTGATGTCGTCCTGCATCTCCTGCCCCCACTTGCCGAAGGCGATCTCCGTGAAGCGGCGGCCGAAGCCCGTCGAGCCGCGGAAGTTCATCTGCAATACGGCGTAGCCGCGGTTGGCCAGGAACTGCGCCTCGGGGTTGAAGCCCCACGAGTCGCGCGCCCACGGACCTCCGTGGGGATTCACCACCACGGGCAGGTTTTTGGCGTTGCGCAGGGTCTTGCCCACGGGCAGCGTGAGGTAACCCTCGATGCGTTCGCCGTCGCGCGCGGTGTACTCGATGGGGAGCATTTCGGCCATCTCCTCCTGTTTGATCCACGGACGCAGGTCGGCCAGTTTGGTCATCGTGTCGGTGGCGACATCGTAGATGTAGTAGGCGCCCGCCGTGCGGTCGCTGCCGGCGTAGACGATGTATTTGTCCTCGGCCTTGTCCGAACCGACGATGCCCAGTTCGTAGCCGCGCAGGTGGCGCTCCATGCGGCCGAACAGCTCGCCGGCCTCACGGTCGAAGAAGTGGCGCGTCGTCCCCTTGTGTCCTTCGTACGATACGCCGAGCAGTTTTTTCTCCTTTTCGCTGTACCAGACGCCCGCCAGGTCGTAGGTGTCGTTCGTATAGAGCACCTCTTTCTCCTCGCACGTCGCGGGGTCCATCAGCACGAGGGCGTCCTTGTCGCGTCCGAGGTTGGTGATGGCATACACCATCCTGTTGTCGGGGGTGAACGTCGCGAAGCTGACCCCCTCCTTGAAATTGGTCGTCAGCACGGGGCGGAACTCTTCGGCTTCGCTCTCGCGGTAGCGGATCTGGGTGTTGACGCCGTCGACGACGGCGTAGGCCACGCGCAGCTTGCCGTCGTGGTCGGTCTGCCAGCCCTGCACGTCGCCGGGATTCTCGCAGAGCAGGGTTTTCTCCCCGGTGTTGAGGTTCAAACGATAGGGGTCGAATATCTGCGGGTTGCGCTCGTTCGTGCCGATGATCATCAGCGAGTCGATCTCCTCCAGCGGGTCGATGATCGTGGTCCGCACGCCCGGGACGGCGGTGTAGGCCTTCGGGTCCGTGCCGTCGATGTCGACGCCGTAGAGCTGGAAATTCTCGTCGCCGCCCGTGTCCTTGAGGTAGAGGATGCGGCTGTCGTTGGCCCAGAAGTATCCGGCCAGGTCGCGTTCTCTCTCCGAGGTGATGCGCACGGCCTCGTCCGACCCGACCTGCTGTACGAAGATGTTGCGGCGGCTCTCCCAGGGGGCCATGTAGGAGAAGTATTTTCCGTCGGGCGAAATCTGGTAGTCCGACTTTTCCGAGTTGCGGAAGAAGGTCTCCATCGGCAGCTCGGGGGCTGTTTTCGGGGTGCAGGCGACGGCCGTGGCGGCCATTGCGGCGATGATCAGGAGTTTTTTCATGGGATTTATTCGTTTGAGTTCTCTTCTTGTTTTCCGGTTTTGCGCCAGATGTTCGTCAGGCAGAGGAGCAGGCCGATCGCGATCGGCAGGTTGAACCCGTGCGGCGACTGGGGGAACATCAGATGTGTGGCGACCTTCACGGCGAAAGCCGCGACGACGAGAAAAACGGTCAGAATGCGGATGACTTTTTCGATTTCCATGGGGTGTCTTTTTTGTTTTCGACACTGCAAACATACGAAACAATTTTTGAAAAACAAATAATATTTATTGAAATTCGATAAATAATTTTCGATAGTTGGCCGTTCCCGGTTTCCGTGGCATGAAAAAAGGCGCACCTTTCGGATGCGCCTTCCCGTCATTGGGGGGGCGGTCAGATCTTGAGGTATATCTTTTTCCGGTCGAGGAACCACAGCAGCAGCCAGCAGACGGCGACGTACCCCGCCGAGAGAACCACGGCGGCCGCCTCGGGCGAGAGTTTCGAAGCCAGCCCGCCGAAGAAGAACTCCGAGGTGTAGCTCACGCGGACGATCCGCTGGACCATGTAAATCGTGATCGAATTGACGCCGATGACCTTGAAGAAATAGCTCCACCGCCGCCATTGGCACACATCTATTATATAATAGAACAGCGCGAACATGCCCAGCGAGTAGGCTCCGGCGGCGAATACGAAGGCCGGAGTCCAGAGTTTCTTGTTGATCGGCTGCAACGGGTCGAGGCAGAGCGCCAGCGCCAGCAGCGCAACCGCCCCGGCGGCCATCCAGAGCGTCTTGCGGCTGCCGGAGGTCCGCTCTTCGGAGCGGCGGACGAACTCACCCGTGAACATGCCCAGCATGGCCGTCACGATGGCCGGGAGGGTGCTCAACAACCCTTCGGGGTCGAATCCCCTGCCTCCCAGCAGGTGCGAGGGCATGACGATCCGGTCGACGTAGCCCACGATATTGCCTTCGAGGGTCAGCGGCCCGGCCCCTCCGGCGTCGGGCGCGGCGACGAATTGCAGCAGCAGTCCGTAGCCGAGGAGGATCGCGGCGGCGATGACGGCGCGCGTGCGCACGTTGAAATTGACGAACAGCAGCGCCGCGAACATCCACGCCAGACCGATCCGGCCCAGCACGCTCGGCAGGCGCAGCGTGGCGAAGTCGAGCTTGAACAGTCCGCTGTAAACGAATCCCAGCGCCACGAGGGTCAGGCCGCGGCGGATGACTTTCAGGTAGATGCTTCGTTCGCTCATCCCTTTTTCGCGCTGTTTGGCGAGCGAGAAGGGGAACGAGATGCCCGCGATGAAGAGGAACAGCGGGAAAATGGTGTCGTGGTGGAAGAATCCGTTCCAGTCGGCGTGACCCATCTGGGCGGTCATCCAGTCGGAAAATTCTCCGGGACAGAGCTTGCACAGGGCTGTTACCAGTCCTGCGAATCCCATGATGAAGAGCATGTCGAAGCCCCGCAGGGCGTCGAGCGAAAGAAGCCGCTGCGAGGCGGCCGGTTGGGTCGGTTGAGGTTTCATCGGTATCGGGTTTCAGGTTGTTTCGGCGGGGACGAATTTGTAGAGCTGGTCGCCGCGGCGGACGACGCCGGGCGTGCGGATGGCGCAGAGTTCCCCCTGGGCGACCGACTCTGCCGGCTGTCCGTCGGGTCCGTGCAGTTCGGTGAGCGTCTGTTCGGCGACGCCCGTGGTCGCGCCGAGAAAGAAGATCGGTTCCCCGACAGCGAGCGGAGCCGCTTCGACCGACACCTCGGCTACCGAGAGCTTTCGGTAAAAGTTCGTCACCTTTCCCACATACACTTTGCGTTGGGTGGCCGACGATCCGTAGGCGGGGCTGTGCTCCACGACGGGGCGTCCGGCGTAGTAGCCTTCCCAGAAACCGCGGTTGAAAACCGTGCGGAGCCGCTCTTTCAGCTCCGCAGTTAAAGCGGGAGTGTAGGTCCCGGACTCCATCGCCTTGAGCGCCTGGTCGTAACACTCCACCACGCGTTTCACGTACTCCGCGCCGCGGGCGCGTCCCTCGATCTTCAGCACCCGGACCCCCGCGGCGATCATTTTGTCGAGGAAGTCGATGGTGCAGAGGTCTTTGGGCGACAGGACGTAGCGTCCGTCGATGTCCAGCTGCGCGCCCGTCTCCTTGTCCGTGACGGTGTATTTGCGGCGGCACAGCTGGCGGCAGGCGCCGCGGTTGGCCGAGCAGTTGGTTTCGTAGAGCGAGAGGTAGCATTTGCCCGAGACGGACATGCACAGCGCGCCGTGGGCGAACATCTCGATCTCGACCAGTTCGCCCCGCGGGCCGCGGATGTCGTCCTCGACGATCCGGCGGCGGATCGCCGCCACCTGCTCCAGCGACAGTTCGCGCGCCAGCACCACCGTGTCGGCCCACTGGGCGTAGAAGCGCACCGCCTCGGAGTTCGAGATGTTGCTCTGGGTCGAGATGTGCACCTCCTGCCCGATCCGGCGGGCGTAAAGGATCGCCGCCATGTCCGAGGCGATCACGGCGTCGACGCCCTCCTTTTTGGCGCGGTCGATCACGGCGTGCACGTCGGCGATCTCGTCTTCGTAGACGATCGTGTTGACCGTCAGGTAGGTCTTCACCCCGGCCTTGCGGGCCGAGGCGACGATCCGTCCCAGGTCGTCGAGCGTGAAGTTGGCCGCCGAGGCCGAACGCATGTTGAGTTTCCCGACGCCGAAATAGACGGCGTCGGCCCCGGCCCGGATGGCGGCCGCGAGCGATTCGTAACTCCCGACGGGAGCCATTATTTCAATGTCGTAGCGTTTCATCGTTCAGTTTTTCCGGTCCATCAGGCTCATGGCGTAGTCGCGCATGCGCTGCGTCCGCGAAGGGGCCACCGAAAGGGTGTCGAGGATCGACAGCGCACGTTCGAAACGCAGCTGGATCTGCTGCTCGGTCAGGCGCGGCACGTCCAGTCGGTCGTAGATCGACTTCACCTTGCCGATCTTCTCGGCGTCGGAGAGCGCCGGGTCGCGGTAGGCCGTGCGCAGCATCTCGCGCGTCGCCTCGTCGGCATGGCTCATCGCCGTGATCATCAGGTAGGTCTTCTTGCCTTCGAGGATGTCGCCCCCGATGGCTTTGCCCAGCCGCTGGTCGCCGTAGCTGTCCAGCAGGTCGTCCTGCAACTGGAACGCCAGCCCCAGCTCGACGGCGAAGCGCCGCAGGCGGCGGCAGTCCTCGTCCGAAGCGCCGCCCAGCATCGCGCCGATCACGACCGATCCGGCCAGCAGCACCGAGGTCTTCAACTCGATCATGTGCATGTATTCGACCACCGAGACCTTGGGTTTCTGTTCGAAATCCATGTCGTACTGCTGTCCTTCGCACACCTCGAGCGCCATGGTGTTGAAGGTCGAGAGCACCTGCGGCAGCAGGTTGGCCGGGACGCTGCTCAATAGGCGGTAGGCGTAGATCATCATGGCGTCGCCCGAGAGGATGGCCACGTTCTGCCCCCATTTGGCATGGACCGAGGGCTTGCCCCGGCGCACGGCGGCGTTGTCCATGATGTCGTCGTGCAGCAGCGTGAAGTTGTGGAACACCTCGACGGCCGCAGCTGCGGGCAGCGCCTGCTTCACGTCGTCGGAGAAGATGCCGCAGGAGAGCGTCAGCAGCATGGGGCGGAGGCGTTTGCCGCCCCCGGCGAGCGAATAGCCGATCGGGGCGTATAGGAGTTCCGGTTCGGCCGGAAATTCGGTCTGGGCGAGGTAATTTTCGATGGCGGAGAGCATCTGCTCGTTGGTCTGCATAGTCTTGAATGGTACTTTTGGGTCGGAAACTGTCCCAAAAATAGGAAAAAACTTTGGAGTAGCCGAATTTTCGATTAACTTTGACAGGATAAAACTAACTTTTAACCTGAAACACGATATGAAAAAACTCGCGATCGGCGTGGACATCGGCGGCATCAACACCGCTTTCGGCCTCGTGGATGAAAACGGCGACCTCTATGCCGAATCGGTCATCTCGACCAAGAAGTACCCTTATGTTGACGACTATCCGGCTTATGTCGAGGACCTTTGCGACTCGATGCGCGCTCTGGCGCAGAGCCTTTCGTTCGAGTACGAACTGACGGGCATCGGCATCGGCGCGCCCAATGCCAACTACCACAAGGGCACGATCGAAACCCCTGCGAACCTTTGGAAGTTTAAGGAGGGCGACCCCAATCCCGACGAGTCGCGCCGCGTGTTCCCGCTGGCGGACGATATTTCGAAGTGTTTCGGCGGCGTGAAGACGCTCATTACCAACGACGCCAACGCGGCGACGATCGGCGAGATGATTTACGGCAACGCCAAGGGCATGCGCGATTTCATTATGATCACCCTCGGCACGGGGCTCGGTTCGGGATTCGTCGCCAACGGCGAGATGGTCTACGGCCACGACGGCTTCGCCGGCGAGTTCGGCCACGTGATCGTCGAGCGCAACGGCCGTGAGTGCGGCTGCGGGCGCAGGGGCTGTCTGGAGACCTACGTGTCGGCGACGGGCATCAAGCGCACGGCGTTCGAGCTGATGGCGAAGATGAACGCCCCCAGCAAACTGCGCAGCATCGCCTTCGACGACTTCGACGCCTCGATGATCTCGGCCGCCGCCGAGCAGGGCGATCCCATTGCGCTGGAGGCGTTCCGTTATACGGGCGAAATGCTGGGCCGCGCGCTGGCCGACGTGGTGACGGTGACCTCGCCCCAGGCCATTTTCCTCTTCGGCGGACTTTCGAAGGCCGGCAAGCTGATCTTCGAACCGACGCAGTGGTACATGGAGGAGAACATGCTCTTCGTCTTCAAGAACAAGGTGAAACTGCTTCCCAGCGGCATTCAGGGCAAGAATGCCGCCATCCTCGGCGCCTCGGCGCTGATCTGGCAGGAAGCCGCCAAATAGCCGGATACGGCTTGTGCCGCAAGGGCGAAGTTTCCGGACTTCGCCCTTTTTTGAAAACCGAAAACTTTAAATTCACAGCAATGAAACGTTTCTTTCTTCTGACCGTCGCGCTGCTGACGGTCTGGGCCGCGGCCGCACAGATGCGGTTCGTGGACGCCACCGAGTTGAACCTCATCGGCAAGGCCCTGCCGACGCCGCATCCCTACCACCGGATAGACACGGTCGCCTACAAGGGCTTCACCAAGGGCGAGAACCAGCAGGTGCGCTGCTCGGCGGGTCTCGCGCTGGTCTTCAAAACCAACTCCACGCGCATCGACCTGGAGCCGCAGTACACCTCGTTCGTCTACGCGGGGGCAAGCACCCCGCGGGTCGCTTCGGAGGGTTTCGACCTCTACATCCGCAAGGACGGCGAGTGGCTTTACGCCGCGTCGCGCGCCCCGAAGAAACGCGGCGAGGCCTACACGATGATCAGCCGCATGGACTCTTCGGAGAAGGAGTGCCTGTTGTACCTGCCCAATTACAGCGAGCTGACGTCGCTCCGCGTCGGGGTGGACGAGGGGGCGACGATCACCCCGATGGAGAATCCCTTCCGGCATAAGATCGTGATCTTCGGGTCGAGTTTCACGCACGGCGTCAGCACCAGCCGCGCGGGCATGAGCTACCCGATGCAGATCGGCCGCAACACGGGCCTCTGCTTTTGCAGCATCGCGTGCAGCGGCAACTGCAAGCTGCAACCCTATTTCGCCGACTACCTCGGCGACGTAAAGGACGCCGACGCGATGGTTTTCGACGCCTTTTCGAATCCCGACGCGAAGATGATCGGAGAGCGGCTGATTCCCTTCATCGAACGCATCCGCGCGAAGCTGCCTTCGACGCCGCTGATCTTCGTGCAGACGATCTACCGCGAGAGCGGCAATTTCGACCTCCGTTCCCGCAAAATCGAAGAGGACAAGCGCGACATGGCCCGTCGGCAGATGGCCGAAGCCATGAAGCGTTTCGACAACGTCTATTTCGTCGACAAGGCGGACCTCACGGGAACGGACCACGTGACCTCGGCCGACGGCACGCACCCTTCGGATCTGGGCTACTGGCGTTGGGCGCAGAACCTCCAGCCCGAGTTGCTGAAGGTATTCAGGAAGTGCGGCATCCGCTGATACGGCGGGTTTTACCGGAAACAAGAGGAGGAGGCTCGTTGCGAGCCTCCTCCTCTTGTTTTGCACGTGTCGGAATCGCTTTTGCTGCGACACCTTGAACCCGTCGGTCCGCAGGCGGCAGTCGGTCTCTTCGCCGACCGGCGTCGGCCGGGTGTCGCGGGGCGCTCCCGCGGCGGTTGCGGCGGTTGCGGCGGTTGCGGCGGTTGTGACGTTGCGGCGCCGCAACGTCGCAATGCGGTCCGCTCCGGAAGTTCTCCGCTCCGGCGGTCCGGGATGCTCCGGCGGGCAGCTCTGAAGCGAAAAAGCCGGACGACACGACTGTCGCCCGGCTTATGAACGGAGGTGCGCCGACGTTATTTCATCACCACCTGCGTCTGGCCGATCAGGCGGCCTTCGCAGTAGAGCTGTATCTGGTAGGTTCCGGCGGCGAATCCCGTCGAGTTGTAGTAGATGCCCACTTCGAGGTCCTGGTTCTGGTAGTCGACCTCGCGCATGGCCGAGTAGCTCAACCGTTCGCCCTCGAATTCGAAGGTCGGCATGGCCTCGGTGGTCAGCACGTAGCCGTCGGGCGAGGTGATGCGCACGTAGACGGCCTTGTTGCCCGGGGTGGCCAGCTCGTTGGCCGCGAGCACGAAGTCGACGCGCAGGCGTGCGGCGTTCTTGACCCGCGAAACGGGCTTGCTGCGGTCGTTGAGCGCCGAGAGGCGGATGTCGCGGGCGCGGAGCACCGAACCCACCTTGACCTTGTTGTCCAGTTCGGCGGCCTTCTCTTCGGCCATGTCGGCGCGCAGCTTGGCCGACGAAATCTCCTTGCGGAAGCCGACGTTCTCCTTGATGAGCTTTTTGTTGAGCGTATTGAGCGAGTCGATCTGCTTCACGTAACCTTTCATAATCGTGCGCAGCGTGCCGACCTCCTTTTCATACTGTTTGATCTTCGCGAGGTTCCACGAACGCTCCTTCTTGAGGCGCGTCATCAGCGAGTCGGCGCGTTCGCGTTCGAGGGTCAGCCCGGCCGAAATCGAGTCGTTCGAGATGCGCAGCCCGTCGTAGTCGGTCATCAGCCGCCCCAGGTCGTTCTGGATCGAGTCGCGGTCGGCCTGCAACAGCTCGTTGTCGAGCATCTGCTGGCGGTGGATGCTGAAGTAGAGCATCGAAAGCGCAGCCAGGATCACCGAGAGGATGATGATGACGATGCGGTAGCCGCGGATGGATTTGCCCGCATCGGGCTGCGGGGTGGTGTAGTCGTCGTCTTCGAATTCCGAAGGATCGTATCCCTGTTTGTTTTCCATATGGATAGCTTTTCAACAAAGATAGTGCAAACCGGGGTTTCGTGCAAATTTTTTTGCCGGGTCGGGATGCGCGCGCTCTTCGTCGGGGTTTGTCGGGGCAAAGATAGGAAAAAATTTATTTCATCAGGCTCGACACCGGGTATTTAAGTCCCTTGTAGCCCGAAATGTAGGCGTTGATGCTGCCGATCTTGACCGGCGATTCGATGTAGAGGGGGATTTTGTTGTCGTCGTCCGAAATCCAGATCGTGAAGATCGTGCCGTCGGTGAACGAGTAGCCTTCGGTCGTCCCTAACTGGCACTCGAACTTGAGCGTGCGGAAACGCCCCATGTTGCGGATCTTCTTGTTTTCGCGCCCCAGGTAGCGGTAGTGCAGGTGGCGGATGGTGTCTTGCAGGACCATTTGAAGCGTCGCCGGCTCACCGACGCGGAAATTCTCCGCTTGGGCCGACCGCAGGTTGAAGAAGAGCGCGATGGGGTCCATGCTCTCGGCCGTCAGGGCCATCTGCTTCTCGCTGAAGGGGTTTTTGCGGCTCCGCCAGCGGGTGTGGATGGTCGAGTCGGGCCAGAGGTAGGTGTAGTAACTCTGGAAGGTGTAGTCGCCTTCGCGGATGTCGCTCTCGAAGCGCACGGGGCGCAGCGACGCGGTGTCGATCCACACGGTGTAGACATCCTCCAGGTTGAAGAACCAGCGGTAGGTGGGCAGCGTGCGCCCTGCGCCTTCGACCTTGTAGTAGGACTTGCCGTCGGCCGTATCTTCCGAGGTCTTGACCTCCACGGTCCCGACCTCCGTATTGGGGAACATCTTGGCCTTGTAGCTCACGCGGTAGAAGAGCTGTTCGCCCGGATGGTAGAGCTGCGCGGCGAGGGGCGAGAGGACGCCGAGCAGGAATATGGTGAATAGAAACCGTTTCATCGGACAGGGTTTTAATGGGTTAACGTTTTTTCGGGACGGAATATTACGAAATGCGTGAAAAATCAATCTCTTCGCGGCCCGAGTAGCGTCGCCGCAGAGCTTCGAGACCCCGGTTCTGCGGGTGCGCCAACGCCGGGTCCGCGGCGAGTATTTCTGCGGCCGCCTCGCGCGAGACGGTGAGTATCTGCACGTCGGCCGTGGGGCTGGCGATCTTCAGATCAAATGCCATGCCGCTCTGCAACGTGCCGTTGATGTCCCCCGCGCCCCGCAGCTTGAGGTCAAGTTCCGCCAGGCGGAACCCGTCGTTGGTCTCGCACATCGCTTCGAGCCGCGCCCGCGATTCGCGCGAGAGTTTTTCGCCCGACATCAGGATGCAGTAGGACTGCTCGCCGCCGCGGCCCACGCGCCCGCGCAGCTGGTGGAGCTGCGAAAGCCCGAAACGCTCGGCCGACTCGATGACCATGACCGTCGCGTTGGGCACGTCGACGCCCACCTCGATCACCGACGTGGCCACGAGAATGTGGGCTTCGCCCTGTTTGAACTGGCGCATCGACTCCTCCTTGTCGGCGGGCTTCATCTTGCCGTGGCAGATCGCCGTGACGTACTGCGGCAGCGGGAAGTCGCGCGAGATGGCTTCGTAGCCGTCGGTGAGGTCCTTGTAGTCCATCGCCTCCGACTCCTTGATGAGCGGATAGACGACGTAGACCTGCCGCCCTTTGGCGATCTCCTGCCGCATGAAGCCGAACAATTTGAGCCGCGCGGCGTCGGTGTAGTGGAATGTCTTGATGGGCCGCCGTCCCGGAGGCAGCTCGTCGATCACCGACACGTCGAGATCGCCGTAGAGGGTCATCGCCAGCGTGCGGGGGATCGGCGTGGCGGTCATCACGAGGATATGGGGCGGCTGGAGGTTCTTGGTCCAGAGCCGCGCGCGCTGCTCGACGCCGAAGCGGTGCTGTTCGTCGATCACGACGAAGCCCAGGTTCGAGAACTGCACGCGGTCCTCGATCAGCGCGTGCGTGCCGATGAGTATGTCCACTTCGCCCGAGGCGATGCCTTCGAGCGAAGCCCGGCGTTCCCTGGCCTTCGAGGCGCCGGTCAGGACGGCCACCTTCACGTCCATTCCGTCGAGCATCTTGCAGACGGTGGCGTAGTGCTGGCGGGCGAGGATTTCCGTCGGGGCCATCATGCAGGCCTGGAAGCCGTTGTCCACCGCGAGCAGCATCGACATCAGCGCCACGAGGGTCTTGCCGCTGCCCACGTCGCCCTGAAGCAGGCGGTTCATCTGGAACCCCGTCACGGTGTCCCGGCGGATCTCCCTGATGACCCGTTTCTGCGCCCCGGTGAGCGGGAAGGGGAGTTTTTCGGTGTAGAAGGTGTTGAACACGCCCCCGACCCGGGTGAAGAGGAAGCCGTTGCTTTTCGCGAGGCGTTCGGTGCGCCGCTGCTGGATGTTGAGCTGTACGCCCAGCAGTTCGTCGAACTTCAGCCGGTACTGCGCTTGCCGCAGGGCCTCCTGCGATTGCGGGAAGTGGATATTGTAGATGGCGTCGCGCAGGCCGATCAGTCCGTACCGGGTGCGCACGGCCTCGGGAAGCGGGTCCGCGATGCGGTCCTTCACGAGCGTCCAGGCGTTGCAGATGATCTGGTACATGCCCTTCGCACCCAGCACATTGCCCAGCTTCTCGGTCGAGGGATAGATGCCCTGCATGCCGCTTTCGGCCTTGCGCGAGAGGGCCTGCTCCATGGTTTCCAGCTCGGGATGGGCGACCGACAGTTCGCCGCGGTAGAACGACGGGCGGCCGAAGACGAGGTATTCGCGTCCGACCTCGATCCGTTTCTCGATCCACTTGACGCCCTGAAACCACACCAGCTCGGCCTGTCCCGTGGGGTCCTGCGCGAAGGCCGTGAAGCGGCGTTTGCGCCCTGTTCCGGCATAGGCGACGCCCGTTATGCGGGCGCGGAACTGGACGTAGGACAGGCCTGCGGCCTCGGTGATCTCCGAGATGCGGTAGATGCGTGTGCGGTCGATATAGCGGAACGGATAGTGGCTGAGCATGTCGCCCAGCGTGCGGATGCCCAGCTCCCGTTCGAGGAGTTTTGCCCGGGCCTCGCCGACGCCCGCTACGAATTTGATGTCGTTATCGAGTGTATCCACCCGGCAAATATACTAAAAGTAGAGCGCAATGCCAAACTTGTTTGAGCATTGCCGAGACGCATCCTATGTTCTGTAAATATAGTGAAAGCCGGGCGCAATGCCAAACTTGTTTGGGCATTGGCGGGGTGCGTTTTTCCGTCCCGGGAGACGTGCTGGTCGGGAGCAGGGGCTACTCCTTCTCCTCGAGGGCGATGTCGACGCCCGATTTGGCGAATGCCCCTTGATCCCAGTCGCCGTCTCCTTTGGCCGTGCGTTCGGCCTCGGTGAATTCGATGTCGACGGTCTTTGCGGCGAAGTCGCCGCCGTTGGCCGGGCCGTCGGTGTCGGTGAAGGTGACTCTTGCCGTGTTGCCGACTCCCTTGCCCGAAAGATCATAGGTTCCGTCGGCTGCGGTCGTCGCCTCCGGTGTCGGCAGGTAGGCGTTGCTCCGGACCTCGATGCCCTTGATCGGCCGTCCGGCCTTGTCGGTCACCTTGCCCTTGATCTTGTAGTTGTTGTACGGGACCCCGTACATAGATACCACCTTCGGTTGATCTTCCTCGTTGTTGCATGCCGTTGCAAATCCGAGCAGCGCGGCGGCTGCCAGCAGTAGTTTCTCTTTCATGGCGTTCGCATTTTAGAGATGTTCCGAAATATAACGATTATTTCGCCGTTCGCCAAATCGTTGCTATCTTTGTACACTGTACCGGCTGTCGAGAGCGTTCATTTTGCCGCTGCTTCCTGAATCCGTTGCGGGGTGATAACGGCTCTCGGTAGTGGGAGGCGGTACGTTGTACTGCTGTCCGATGCGTACGCCATCTCCCTCCCTGGGGGAGGGCTGGGGTGGGGTCGGATTTGTAAACGTCGCCGAAGGCGGCGATAACGCCGTCCGACAGCGGAAAGTGATGTGAGAAAGTGCGTAATTACCTAATTGATAAACCGATGAATCTTTCGAAATTCATGCGCCGGACAACGTGCGAAGTGCGCATCGGGCGGACGACGATCGGCGGCGGGCATCCCGTCGCCTGCCAGTCGATGACCAATACCGACACCAACGACACCGCCGCGAGCGTGGCCCAGATCGAGCGGATCGACCGCGCCGGGGGAAAGATCGTGCGCCTTACGGCGCAAGGACGGCGCGAAGGTGAAAATCTGGAAAACATCGTCCGGCAGCTGCGTGCCGACGGTTTCCGGACAGCCGTTGTGGCCGACATCCACTTCGTGCCCGAGGTCGCGGCCATCGCCGCCAGGTATGTGGACAAGGTGCGTGTCAATCCGGGAAATTACCGCCTCGACCGCGGCGATCTTCAGTCGCTGATCGCGCAGTGCCGCGAGCGGGGCGTCGCCCTGCGCGTCGGCGTCAACCACGGGTCGCTGGCGAAGCGCGTCTTCGACGAGTGGGGCGACACGCCCCAGGGCATGGTGGTCTCGGCCATGGAGTTTTTGCGGGTGTGCCGGGAGTGCGATTTCGATCAGGTGGTGGTCTCGATGAAGTCGTCGAACACGCGCGTCATGGTCGCCGCCTACCGTCTGCTGGTCGAGGCGATGGATGCCGAAGATATGCACTATCCGATCCATCTGGGCGTCACCGAGGCCGGGAACGGCATCGAGGGGCGCGTGAAGAGCGCCGTGGGCATCGGGGCGCTGCTGGCCGACGGCATCGGCGACACGATCCGCGTCTCGCTGACCGAGGCTCCCGAAAATGAAATCCCCGTGGCGCAGCTGTTGGTCGAACACTTTGCCGACCGTCCCGGCGAGTTCGAGGTGCTCCATCCCGAGCGTTACTTCCCGACCGAATACCGCCGCCGTTCGAAGGTGACGGTTCCCGTCGTGCACACCGAGCCGCTGGAGGGTTTCCGGGTGCTCGAAGCCCTCTCGGGCAACCCGACGGCCGAGTTGCGCGCCGCGATCCTGAATCTCGACATCCCCGACGAACCGGTGGTCGTGAAACGCCGCTACGAAGAGCGTTCGCTGGAGACGCTCGCCGTGAAGGCCGCCGCCGACCTGGGGCCGCTGCTGCTCGACGGCCTGGCCGACGGCATCTGGATCGACGCTCCGGGATTTGCCGAAAGCGAAATCCGCGACATCGAGCTGATGATCCTGCAAGCTGCGCGCGTGCGTTTTTCACACACCGAATACATCGCCTGCCCTTCGTGCGGGCGCACGCTCTACGACATCGAGAAGGCCCTCGCCGACATCAAGGCCCGCACGTCGCACCTGAAAAACCTCCGCATCGGCGTGATGGGCTGCATCGTCAACGGTCCCGGCGAGATGGCCGACGCCGACTACGGCTACGTGGGCGCCGGACCGGGCCGCATCACCCTCTACAAGGGCCGGACGGTCGTCGAGCGCAACATTCCGCAGGAGGAGGCCCTCGACCGGCTGGTGGAGCTGATCAAAAAGAACGGGGACTGGACGCCCGCCTAAAAGGCGCCGGCGTAAGCCGCCGGTTTTAAGAGGCGGCAGGAAGTTTCGTTCTGCTTCCGCTCCTGTTCTGCGCTCACACGCATAAAAACGGTGTTTTGCGTCGGCAGGACGCAGCTCCGTCCTGCGGAGGTCTGCTATTGCGCGTCGCTCCATAGCAAAGCCCTGCGCGCTGCCGCCCGCCCGAGAGGCGGGGTTCTCCCGATTCGACCGCTTCGTTTCAGGTGATTTTTAATTTTGAATTTTTACTTATGTCTACTATACTGCCTCTTGCATACCTTCCTTCGGTGGAGTATTTCACGCACCTCCTGCGCGGCGGCTGCGTCGTGGACCTCGGCGAGCACTTCGTGAAGCGTTCCGAACGCAACCGTGCGCGGATACTGGCCTCGGACGGCGTGATGGAGCTGACCGTGCATGTCCGCAACGCCAACCGTCCCCGCCAGCCCGTGCGCGACGTGCGTCTCGACTATTCCAAACGCTGGCAGCACCAGCATTGGGGCGCGCTGGTGGCCTCCTACCGCTCGTCGCCCTATTTCGATTTCTACGCCGGGCGGTTCGAGCCTTTCTACCGCCGGGAGTGGGAGTTCCTCGCCGATTACAATCTGGGTCTGCTGGAGGTGTTGTGTTCGCTGGCCGGAGTGCCGATGCCCGAACTCTCCCGGACGTATGTCGAGGCGGCCCCCGGAGACCTCGACCTGCGCCCCAAACGCAAAGAAGGCCCGGCGCTGATCGCCGAGCCTTATTTCCAGGTTTTCTCCGAAAGGATGCCTTTCGTCCCTAATTTGTCGTTTGCGGACCTGCTGTTCGCCGAAGGACCTGCGTCCGTTTCGGTTTTAGGACGTTGCCGACAAGGATAGTCACGCTGTCGCGCAGATCCCCCGCCGCCGCTTTCACCTCAATCATCCCGTGTATGGCCACCGAATCGGACCGGTACTGGAAGGGGGCGTATTCGCTCATCGCCAGCGTGTCCCGGCCGACGATGAGCGTCGGCGTCCCGGCCGACGAGTAGACGCGGAACGCCTGCTTCTCATAATCGCGCAGACGCCGCCGTTTGTCGACGATATGCAGCGTCGGCTCTGCGCCGTTCCACATCGCCTTGTACAGATAGTAGGCGTCCTTTTTCTCGCGGCGGTTGAGCGTCACGAGGCCTGCGCCGTTGATCCCGTAGGGACGGCGCGAGGAGCCGTAGTCGAACATGTTGTCGATCCACGCGCCCCAGAACAGCGAGTCGTTTTGCAGGTTTTTGGCATACTCCTCGTGGAAACGCGTCTGCTTCTCCTCGGGCATCCAGTTCGAACGAGGCTCGGACTGCGCCGTGTAGCTCTTGTGTCCGAGGAACCCGCTGCCGCCGTAGCAGACGCCCGAACGCAGGTGGGACCAGTTTTTTTGCAGCTGGTCGCGCCATACGATCACGTCGTCGGTCGAGCCGCGCCGCCAGCCCACGTCCTGCCGCCAGACGATCAGGTCGGTGATGAAATTGATGTCGCCGTTCTGGTCGCTGCAAGCGACCGTCGGGCGCGAGGGGTCCATCGTGCGGGCCGTCTCGTTCAGCCGCCGGATGTAGGGCGTCACGTCGTCGCCGCGCATCCAGAGACGCGAGAAGATACCCCACATCACCACCGACGGGTGGTTGATGTTCTGGGCTACGATCTCCTGCAATTGGTCCAGTCCGTTCTGTTCGAAGGCGGGCGTGGCGAAATAGGAGACGTCGCCCAGAAACGACGAGCGGTGCAGCGGGGCGTCGATCCAGACGAGCATTCCCTGTTCGTCGCAACGGTCGTAGAGGTACTGCGCGTGCGGCATTACCGCCGAGCGCAGGGCGTTGGCTCCCATCGTGCGGATGATCCGCAGGTCGGCGTCGTAATCCTCCGGAGTCAGCGTGCCGCCCGAAAGGGCGTTGTCGTGGTAGAGCGTGACGCCGCGGACGGGGGTGCGTTCTCCGTTGATCGTCAGCCCTTCGGCCGTGCTGGCACCGATCGAGCGGAAGCCCGTGCGGACGGCGACGCGGTCGGTGATGCTGTCCTCGCCGATGGAGGCCGTCACGGTGTAGAGCGCCGGGTCGCGCAGGCTCCACAGCGTCGGATTGTCCACCGAGAAGGCCACGGAGACGGGTTTGCCGTCGAGGCGCGCCTTCTGGCGTTTCGAGAAGACCCGCTCTCCCCGCGGACTGGTGATGTCGACGTTCAGCGTGCAGCTGTTGTCGCCTTTCGAGGTGATGTGCACCTCGATCTCGCCCTCGACCTTTTCGGGACCGACCGTCTGCGGGTGTACGAGCACGCCGTCCGACCCGAGGTAGAGCGGCGAAATGGCCGTGCGCTCGGTGAGGATCAGTTCCGCCTCGCGGTAGATGCCGCCGTAGAGGTTCATGTCGGTCGAGGTGGGCAGCACGTCATCGCGGCTGCTGTTGCTGACCACCATGAGCATCGAGTTGTCGCTTCCGAAACGGATTTTGTCGGTGATTTCGAACGTGAAGGCCGTGGCGCCGCCGCGGTGCGTGCCGACGTGATAGCCGTTGACGAAGAGGTCGGCGACCGACTGTACGCCGTAGAATTTCACGAAAAGGCGTTTCGAAGCCCATTCGACGGGGATATACATGCCGTTCTGGTAGCTGCCCGTGGTTTCGAGCCAGTAGCCCTGGGCCAGCGGATCGGTGTTCCAGCTGTGGGGCAGGGTTACGTGGCGGGCGTTGTCGGAGGTTTTCTCCGACTTGAAGAAAAAGCGCCACCCTTCGTTGATCGGGAAGACCTCGCGGGCGCTGGCCGTCATTGCGACGACGTTCAGCAGCAGGAGAATCGTTAGGTATCTTTTCATGGCAGAGCTGGTTAAATGCTGTATGATGCAAAGATAGTGCAAGCCGGGTGCAGAACCAAGCGTTGCTTGGGGTTTGCCGTGGCGCCGCCTATCCGTGCGGAGGTTTATCTTTGGCAAAGATAATACAAGCCGGGCTGAAAATCAAACTTATCTGTCTTTGCCGTTGCGCCGTTTGTGTTCCGAAGGGGAGATGCCCGCCGGGCGCAAAGCCGGAACGGGGTCCGGTTTTACGCCCGGCGGGCATCGGGGCGGCAGGTACGAAAAAATGGCGGACCGCGCCTCTTCGGTCCGCCAAAAAGCAGGGGATGGGTGTGAAACTTGTTAACTAAAAAACAACTCCTTGGGGGTCATCCCCTGCCGAGGATCGCTTTTGCGGAGCCGGCACAGCCGGTTGCCGTGCCGGACCGCGAAGCGTGTGAACTTTAGCGTTTGATGGTAATCGTCATCTCCTCGCCCGTGATCTCGCCGTACTGGTAGGTGAAGCTCGGCGTTACCTTGATGATGATGTCCTTCAGCAGCGTGGCGCTGTTGTTCTCGTAGGTCAGCGTATTGTCTGTGATTTTGATATATGCGGAAGCATCCTTGTCGCTGGCAGGGGTATCGGCATACTCGGCCGATTTCATCTTGAATACGATACCGGCGGTATTTTTCGCTGCTTCGGGTTTTGCCTGGAATACGTCGTAGGCCGTCTTGCCGTCGCCTACCGTAACGGCTTCCCAGGCCTTCGTGTCTTTGTTGTATTCGATCCACGACTTACCGTCGGCGTCGATCAACTGGAGGTTTTCGAACATATTGGCCGTAGTCGCCTCGTTGGTCTTGTAAGCGACCTCGATAGCCTTGGTCTGTGCCAGCGTCTTGATCGGGGTCTGGATCTCCACGCGCAGCGGCAGGGAAGCTACCTGGATGTTCGTGTCCTTGATCTTAACGACAGCCTTGATGTCGACATAGTTGCGGTTTGCTGCGCTCCAGTCGAGTTTGTCGCCGTTGACGATGGCGTATTTGTCGCCCTTGTTCGGTTTGCCGTCTTTGGAGGTCACTTCGAACGTAAAGTCGTACTTCTCGGCGTCCACCTCGTTGAAGTAGGTCGGCAGTGTGATGTTGGGCCACTCCCAGAGGTTGGTCGTCCCGTTGACCAGGCCTTCGACTACGGTCGTCTTCACGCCTGCGATCTCGGTTACGTGTCCGACATTGTACCTCAGGTCGAAGTCGGGGATCGTGACATTGTAGTTGAACGTTACGGAAATCTTCTGGCCGTACCAGGTCGTCCATTCGGCTTTCTGCTCGAACTTGTCCTTCGTCGCGGTGATGTCCTTGGCATTCAGCACGCCCTTCAGGGTCGATGCGGTGACGGTCATTGCCGTGCCGTTGGTGTTCTCGATCACCGTGCCCTTCTCATTTGCTTTGTTGAAGAGTTTCGTTACGCCTGCGGGCGTTGCGGGATCGGTCGTAGCTGCGAAGATAGCCTCGGCGAACTCCGCTTCGCTGGCGAATCCGGCCTTGTTGGCTGTGTAAACGTCCTTCCACGTCTTGCTGACGCTCTTCGTCTCGTAGCCGATGGCGTTGTCGACGATGTAGTTGACGGGCGCCGGGGCGGCTCCGAAGGCGATCTGGCCCTTCAGTTTGTAGTCGACGTTCTGGTATACATAGACATACTCGATGTCATAGGCCTTGCCCCACTCGTATGCATCTGCCTGAACGGAGGCTTTCACGCCCATGGCGATCTGGCTGGCGAATGCGGTGAATCGGATGCCGAGATCGTTGTCGACCTCCTTGCCGGCGACCTTGACCGTCGAACGGTCCGTGTCGAGGTTGCCCAGCGTGATAATATCCTCGATGGTGACCTCCTTCGGCAGGTCGATGTCGTTCACCAAAGCGATTTCGCCGAAGATGTTATCGGAGATTTCCGGAGTGGCGGTCTGCCCGGCGATGCCGTTCTTGACGAACGCATAGCTCCATGCCAGCGGTTTGGGAGTCTCCTTGAAGGTGAAGGTCGCGCCGGCCTGGTTGGTGATGATGTAGGTCTGCGGCGCCTCGATCGTTGCCGTCGTGGCTTTCCCGTCGACGTTGATCACGATTTTGTGTGCGCATACGACGTTCTTGCCTACGTCGCCGGAAACGCCTGCTGCACGGAAGTCCACCGTAGCGAGTTTCGTGTCGTAAACGAGTTTCGAGTTGTCGACGCGCAGGATGAATTTGCCGATCTCGGTTTTGTCCGTAATCTCGGCCGACTGGCTGGGGTCGGCGTAGTATTTGGGCGTTACGGTGTAAGCGCCGATGCTGATTTTCGAGCCAAGCAGTTTGTTGACGTTGTCCAGCGTCATCAGGGTCTTGCCTCCGTCGAGCGAAGCCAGCAGCTGCGTATTCTCCAGCAGCGTCTTCTTGCTGACGGCCTGCTTGTTGAACGGCATTTCGATGGTGGCGTAGTCGTAGGCGACCGGCTCCTCGTCCTTGGTGTAAACGCCGAGTTCGATCTCTTGGGCCTCGTCGGGCATGATGCTGGCGAAGTTCGACAGCACGTTGTTCGTTACCTCCGAGGCGGTTTCGTCCTCGGCGCCGGTTCCGGGATTCACGGTGTTCTCGATCGAAAGGGCCAGCGTGATCCATTTCTCCTCTTTCTCGTAAAGCTCACCAAGCTCCTCCGCCGACATGGTGGCGGTTACGGCGAACTTACCCTCCTCGATAAACCGAACGTCGGTGATGGTGGCTGCGGGAGTTGCCGTTGCGGCACGGGTTTTTATCTGCTCGGAGACAATAGCGAACGTCGCTTTTTCGTTAGCATAGGCATCTACGAGGTCTTTGGCCAGCGAGGCCGGCGTGACGCGGTAGGTCAGCGTGACCATTCCGTTGCCGATGGGGGTGGCTCCGACCTTGTAGAAATCCATCGTAGTATAGGATCCGCCACTGCCAACATACATGGTTCCGGGAACGTTTACCAGCGACTGGATGCGGTTGATCAGCGCAGTGACATCGGCCTGAAGTTGGGCGATGGCCTGCTTGAAGGCGCCGAGTTCCGCAGTCAGGTCGCTCTTCTTCAGGTAGCCCTGCGTCGAAATGAGGCTGATGATCTGCCTGCTCAATGCGGATTCGGCGTTCTTTACCGCTTCGGCGGCTGCCGAGTTCACGTTCTCGATCCAGGCTTTGTTGTTGACGTCCATGTATTCCTTGACGAATTCGGAGGCCTCCTCGCCGGCAATTTTGCTGATGGCGGTCTTGATGTCCTTCACGGCCGGGTCGTTGGTGATGGCGGCCAAGACGGCTGCGACAGCCTGATTCTTCACGGCAGTGGTCAGCTCGCTGTTTTTGGCCAGCTCTTCGAGGATGCCTTTCTTGACCTCGCCGCCGATTTTGGACCAGAGGTCAGCGGCTTTGAGCTGATTCTCGATCAGGGCCTTCACCTGCGCTTCGTTTTGCAGGCCTTTGATCAGATCCTGCACCTGTGTCACGGTCTGGAACCCGAGGTCTCCGACTTTCTTTTTGAGGTCGGCGTCCTTGACGTAGGCTGCCAGCTCCTGGCTCAATTCGGCATCGGTGACGAATTTCGAGAAATCGACATCCTTCAGTTTGTCTGAAATTGTCTGAAGGGCGGAAGCATTGGCCTTCAGTTCGACTTTCGCATTTAGATCGTCGATCTTTTTGTTGATGTCGTCGATGTCGTCGTCGTAGTCCTTACACCCGACACCGGCCAGCATGGTTCCGGTTAAGAACAATGCCAGGAATTTTCTAAACAAGTTGTTGTTTTTCATAGTAAAAATGGTTGAAATAAAGATGTGTTTGTATTTAGTTTTCAATTTGTTATTCGGACGACCCTCTTTTTGTTGGTATCATATATGATACGCATGGTGCAAATATATATATAAAAATTTGCACAGCAAAATTTTTGTCCAAATTTTTGAAATGGGAATGAACTATCAAGATGAAATCCTTTATATCTCTACGAGGATCAAGGAGTTGAGGAAGGAACGCAAGCTGACTGTACAGGAGCTGGCTTACCGGTGTGACATGGAAAGATCCAACTTGAGCCGCATCGAGGCGGGGCGGACTAATCTTACCGTAAAAACCATTTGCAGCATCTGTAATGCGTTGAGTGTTAATATGCGCGATGTAATACGTTAGGACGATATACCTATATTTATATATATTGCGCCTAATCGTTCGTTGTATGCTTTTTTTGGGCCGTTTCTTTAAAATTCGTATCTTTACGGTGATAATTTAACGGCTTATTGAACACGCTTGATTTAATCGTCTGCCTCGTGCTGGCGCTGGCCGTCTGGAACGGATGGCGCCAAGGCTTCGTCGTGCAGATATGCTCCCTTGCAGGGATTGTGGCGGGCATTTGGATCGCGGCGCGTTTCGGCGCGCAGGTCGGCGGATGGCTGCGGCTCGATGACGAAGTGGCCGCCGCGGGCGGTTTCGTCATGGTGCTCGTCGCCGTGATCCTCGTCGTGGCGATTGCCGGCAGGGTGGTGCGCAAGGTCTTTCACTTTGCGGGACTGGGCGTTGCCGACACGCTGCTGGGCATTGCCGTATCGGTTTTGAAGTACCTGCTCGTGTTGAGCGTGCTCTTCTCGGCCTTCGATGCGCTGAATGAGGATTATTGCCTCGTGGGGCCGCGGACGATCGAGCGGTCGAAAAGCTACAAGCCTGTCCGGTGGCTTTCCGAATCCATTTTCCCTTTTCTGGAGTGGGTCGGCGAGCGGGTTCCCCGGCAGGAGGAAAAAACGGAGACCGATGGATAGAAAGTTTACAGCCACAGTGGTCCGGGCGACGGGCAGTTGGTACGACGTGCTGCACGACGGTGAGACGGTGCGCTGCCGCATCCGGGGCAGACTGCGCCTGAAAGGGGTGCGTTCGACCAATCCCGTGGTGGTGGGCGACGAAGTGGCGTGCGAGGCCGACGAGGGGGGCGACTATGTGATCGCCGACATCCTGCCGCGGCGCAACTACGTGATCCGCCGGGCTTCGAACCTTTCGAAAGAGTCGCATATCATCGCCGCCAACGTCGACCAGGCGCTGCTGATGGCGTCGCTGCGTTCGCCCGAGACGCCCACGGAGTTCGTGGACCGGTTTCTGGTGACCTGCGAGGCCTACAAGGTCCCGGTGACGATCCTCCTGTCGAAGCTCGACCTGCAGGACGCGGAGGCCGTCGCGGAGTTCCGCGCGGTCTACGAGGGGGCCGGCTACCGGGTGCTGGAGGTGTCGGTCCGGGAGGGCCGGGGCGTGGAGGAGGTGCGCGAACTGCTTGCGGGGCGCACGACCCTCGTTTCGGGAAATTCGGGCGTCGGGAAGTCGACGCTGATCCAGGCCATCGACCCCTCGCTGGACATCCGCACGGGCGAAATCTCCGAAAGTCACCACAAGGGCCGCCATACGACGACATTTTCGACGATGTACCCCCTGGCCGGAGGCGGCGCGGTGATCGACACGCCGGGCATCAAGGGGTTCGGACTGATCGACATCGACGAGGCCGAGCTGTGGCACTATTTTCCCGAGATGATGCGCGTTGCGCCCGCCTGCCGCTTCTACAACTGCACCCACACCCACGAGCCGGGCTGTGCGGTGACCGAAGCCGTGAAGGCGGGCGAAATCGCCTGGCCGCGTTACGAAAGCTACCTGAAAATCCGCGATGAAGATGAAAAATACCGCAAATAACGACTCCCCGGGACCGGACTTCGATTTCGGTCCCGATGCCGCACACGCCGCTGAGCGCATCGCCTGCCTCGCCGGGTTTATGACGCCGGAACGGTATGCCGTTTTGCGGAAGACGGTCTCCATGCGCACGCGCTACATGACGGTGCTGGCCGAGAACATGTACCACGGGCAGAATGCCGCGGCGCTGATCCGCCATTGCGAGGCGTTCGGCGTGCAGGAGATGCACACCGTCGAGACGCTGTGCCGCTTCGAACCCAATCCCGACATCGTGCGCGGCACCGACCAATGGGTCGATGTCCGGCGTCATCCCTCGACGGGAGAAGCCCTCGCCGCACTGCGCAGTGCGGGATACCGCATCGTTGCGACGACGCCCCACCGCGAAGACGTGACGCCCGAAACGTTCGACAAGATCGGCGACCTGATTATCAAAGAATATTTTACGAAACCGAATTATTGGACGGTGGACGGCAAGCCCTACTTTTCGGTCTACGACGTGCAGAAATTCGTCGAGAACTTCGGTTCCGTCGAAGCGGCCCGCGCAGCTATGGACAAACTGCGCGAAAAAGCCGTGGCGGCCGGCCTGCCGGGAGTTCACTGGAACCTGGTAACGTGGGGCAATCCGGTGCTTCCGGGCGAAAAAGCCGCCGAGAATACGCCCGAACTGCTGAAAAAACTCGGATTCGACTCGGGAACTTCGTACGTCTGGATCCACCACACGCCGCTGCCCGATCTGCAAACGGACTACATCAAAGCCATGGACGACTATTTCGCGTTCTGGGACAAGGCGCGGGCGGAATACGGCGTGCCGTACTACCCGAATGTAACGATGGGCTGGGACCCGTCTCCGCGCTATGTGGAACAAACGCCCGAGGGCATTAAAAACTACCTGGTAACCTATACGATCGGCAACAACACCCCCGAAAATTTCCGGGAAGCGCTGCAGCGGACCAAGGACAGACTGCTCGCCGACCCGAACGGGCCGCGCATCCTGAACATCAACAGTTGGAACGAATGGACCGAAGGCAGCTACATCGAACCGGACTCGATCCACGGGACGGGATATCTCGAAGCGATCAAAGCCGTCTTCGGACAGGCCGCGCCGACAGCAGCCGAGTAACATAACACACGACAGAAAAACGATGATCAGATTCAAACTCGCCGTAGCGCTGTTGCTGGGAAGCACGGTCGCCTGCGCACAGAACGAAAAGAAACTGCAAGCCGATTTCCTGAAACCCACGCTCGAATACCGGATGAACGTCAACCGACACAGTATGCCGCGCGACGACCGGGAGCAGGACTCGATGATCCAGTGGATCATCTCCAACGGGTACGGCGGCATGGCGACCAACAAGGCCGATGCCGCCAAGCTGAACAAGAGCCTGTGAGATAGAAAATACAAAAAACAACAGAAAGGATGACACGACCATGAAAAAACTGACTGCTTTACTTTTGAGCCTTGCGATGGTTTTCAGCCTCGCTGCCTGCGGCAATACGGCCAACACCCCGGCGGACAACACGCCCGTGGACTATCCCGCCCTGTTTGAGCGGGCAAGGATCAGCGACGGCGCGGTGTCGGAGGACGTGGCCATCCAACTGGTAAAGGCCTATGACAGCGACGCGGCGGGGCTGCTGTCCGCCATGGCGGAATACCCGGCGGAGGATGTGGAGCTTCTGGCGTGGCTGCTGGTCTACGGCAAGTCCTACGGCGATTTGGACGCCTTCCGGCAGGATATCCGGCAGCGGCTGGCGCAGGATGACCCGGTGCTGGCGGCGGTGGAGCAGGCCGTCGACCGATACAACGGCAACTAAGAGGGAAGCAGCGAATAAGGCGTAAAACCCCGTCTCTGGCTATGCCAGAGACGGGGTTTTACTATCCTATCATTACACCGTAATATCGCCGTCGGCGGCGTGGGC
>ERZ827156.1247-NODE-1247-length-31255-cov-15.896442_pt1 | contig 31255 bp, 24 predicted proteins | sample MGYA00519919_ERZ827156 | MGnify/ENA primary metagenome ERZ827156 (study PRJEB31778, sample SAMEA3449269) | human gut metagenome | biome: human gut; feature: human-associated habitat; material: faeces | place: United Kingdom | collected 2010/2012 ...
CGTCGTGACTGGTGGAATGTTCCTGAATCCTGTCAAAACGAACCGCAGGACGTAAGGCAACTCAAAGATTTTGCTAGTTCCATAGGCGTATCCCGGGAGGACATCGAGCTGCTCCTCAGCTATGGATATTTCGTGGAGGAAATTGAAGAAATGCTGTACGAGCCCGGAGTAATAGAGGAAACGTTGTGCGAAATCCTGAACGAATGCGCATACGACTACTGCGGCGAGTTCTGAGCGTTCGGAAATCTCACCCACATTGCGGATATATCCGGAAAGCGCCGAACCGATATTTGCGAACGCAGAATCACGGCGTTTCCCGGTTTCCGCAAAAGTATACTTTATCGAACGGAGGAATCATGGGAAGAACATACGGATACGCCAGGGTTTCAAGCACAGAGCAGAATCTCGACCGACAGATCGAGGCACTTCTGGAATACGGCGTTGAGGAGCGTGACATCGTTACGGACAAGCAGTCCGGCAAGGATTTTCAGCGCAAGGGCTACCTCGCCTTGAAAAACCAAATGCTCCGACCCGGCGACACGCTGGTAATCAAGGAAATGGACAGGCTCGGCAGGGATTACGGCGCAATCAAGGACGAGTGGCTCGACATTCAGCGCATGGGCGTAGACATCGTGATAATCGATACGCCGATACTGAACACGAAAGAGAAATCCGACCTTGAAAAGAACCTGATTTGCAGTATCGTCTTTGAACTGCTGGCTTACACCGCCGAAAAGGAACGCCGTAAAATCCGCATACGCCAATCCGAGGGAATCAGACTTGCGCTCGACAAGGGCGTGAAATTCGGCAGACCTGAGATATCTTTGCCTGAAAACTACGCCGAGGTGATTGACCTGTGGCAGTCTAACCAAATTACAGCCGTGGAAGCAATGAAACGCCTTGACATGAAAAAGACCACATTCTACAAACTGGCTCACAGGCTGACGAACAAATGATTATCAGCGGTGTGAGCCGCTTTTATATAGATCAACCGGTGCTTCGTATGTGGAGCACCGGTTTTTTTTATTTTAATCTGTAATAGCAGATATTTTTTCCGCTGCCCTCACGTTTCAGTTCTCCATCATCGACCATTTTGCGGAGTGCGCTTTCAATTGCGCTCAGACTTAACGAAGGACACAATTCCCGGATATCCTGCTTGGTAAACCTGCCTATCTTGCTCTGTGAAGCCATTCTGACGGTTTCCAGAGCCGTGCGCTTTATCTCAACCAGGGCGAACCTGTCCTCGAAATCCTTGTACGCCGCAAGAACAGTCCCGAGGATATATTTGATGAACGGAATAGCATCCTCTGTTCCCTCATGCCACCCCGTCTGGGATTCACTGAGTGCGCTGTAATACAGATCCTTGTTTTTTGCTATTTTCGCTTCAAGCGAAATGTACCTGCCGACATAGAATCCGCACCTGTACAGCAGCAACGAAGTCAGCAGGCGGCTCATTCTTCCGTTGCCGTCGTTGAACGGGTGAATGCACAGAAAATCGTGTATGAACACCGGAATTGCGATAAGCGGCTCCAGCTCCATATTGCCGATGACCTTGTTGAATTCCTCGCATATTCTGTCCAGCGCTTCCGGAGTTTCATAGGGTTCAAGCGGAGTAAAAAGAATTTCTGTGTGCCCGTCGGGATATGTTGCAGTGATGTAGTTCTGAACGTTTTTCGTTCTTCCTGCCATTGGATTATTCATGTGGCTGTACATGATTTTGTGCAGCTGGAGAATGTAATTCTGCGTCACCGGAATGGCGTCAAAGCTCTCGTGAATTATATTGAGTGCGTCACGGTAGCCGGCTATTTCCTGCTCGTCACGATTGTGGGGAGTGGTCTTTTCCTCTACAAGCTGCCTTATTCTCGTGCTTGTCGTGACTATTCCCTCGATGGCATTGGAAGCCTCGGTGCTCTGGATTTTTGCTATCTCTACCAGCTTTTCAAGTTGCTGCGGGCGCTGTTTCAGATACAGTTCCTGCTTTCCGGCTTCCTTATATATCGCAGCGATAAGACTCAGCAGTTCAGAGTCCCATTTCTGATTTCTTATCAGTGAGTAGTTGAATTCTCGCATGACCTTACCTCCTTTGAGTTTCCCTTATATTATAGCAGAAAATAAGAGAAAGGTCAATAGGCTAAGGGAATATTCCCTTTATAGTGTTATCAAAATAAGGGAATATATTCATTATCTCTTTTATTCCTTGCCGCTTTCCTCGCTTTTCCTGATGTACTCATTCAGTGCGGCTTCTGTTATCTTCCAGCGCTTCCCTGTGCGGAATGCTTTAATCTTCTTCTCCGTTACCAGTTTGTACGCCTGGTTTCTTCCTATGCGGAGCCTGTCTTGTAATTCGTCTATTGTCAGGATTTTTTCATCCACGGCTTTCGCCTCCTCGCCAAAATGTATTTACAAAAATGTTTGCGCCGGCGACAGAAAATAAGATTATATAATACACAAACAGTTTAGTAAATATCATAAAGGAGATACACTAATGTGTTAATATTATACTCTATTGGTAACTAGGGTAAATAGCATTGTAATGAGGTTTATTGGCATTAAATCAAATATAAAAAACGCAATAACCATACACAACTATAACCTATTAGGAGGAACAATTATGAACTACTCTATCCACACCATCGGATTAAGAAAGACTTTTAAAAACCACATCGAATATCACCGGGCTGAAAAAGAATTATTCAGCAAAGCCAGGGGCAGGTTTGGCGTAGAAACTAACACTAAAGGAAACGAGCATTATGCATTCATTTTTCAGGGCAAGGGTATCCGGGTAATTCTTAAAAAGACAAAAATCAGTGGGTACTACGATTTTATTCTCAGCCTGAACGACCTGCTTGGAACAGAAGATAAGTCCCGGCTTATAGACCCACGGAATCTTAACGAAGCGCTTGATATTGCTGAAAGTATGCTGGTTCGTGAGTTCGGCGAGGATTACGCGTCAATGCGCTTGAACTGTACCGTGTTGACCAGTGTATAAACGTTGACGTCAGCGAATACATAAGTCTGATGTACCGCAGCGAAATGAAAAAGGGCTACGAGGTTTTAATAGATGATTCTCAGGATTTCGATTCCACCGGCAGTTTCACTGTCAGAAACAAAACCGAGGGACTGGAGGTCAGCTTCTACGATAAAAAGAAAGAGCTTGCCCAGCGGGACTGCGTTTCGGAAATCGCCGAGGGAACTCTGCGTGTCGAGCTGCGCATTCTTAGAAGAAAGGCGCTTGAAAAACAGACTCCCGGCTGCAAGACCAACCGGGAACGGGTAGCTTACTGCATGGCAGCAAGCCGGGAAAAGATACTTGATATGGCGCACAGCCTGCTTCTGGACGCCGATTATTATCCGTATAAGAAATCCTGCGCTAAGGTCAGGGCAAGCGTCAGAAACAAGAAGCTGAGAAGCCGTATGCTGGATATGCTCCGGCTAACCAGGAAGAAATCCAGCGTGAGAAAAGCCAAGGAAAAGATGTTTGAGCTTCACCCTAAACTCAGACATGAGTACTATAATAAGATGATCAACGAGTTTGAGAGCATAGGGGTAAATGTCGTTACGCTTGATAAGGACAGCGAGGTGAAATTCCTGCCGAGCCTTTTTGAGTTTCTCAGGTAAATGTGCGCCGTGGCGAATGCCACGGCGTCAACAATGAAAATACTATACTGCAAGCAGAGGATCAATTATTCGTAAAGGTGTTTCTCTTATAAACTTTTCAGCTTCCTTACTTTTATACTTCGTGAGCAGACCATTGTCACCAAGGTATTTGAATAGATAGAATGCCGGACGATATTCATTAGATAAAGCCTTGTTAAGATACTGCATTCCAAGTTCATGGTAAGAATCAAAAGTTTCTTTATTTTCTTCCGCGGTGTCATTTGGATAATCCTCAAGAGCCTCATCCAGAATAAAATTATGATTATTCTGAGACACAGAATTATAGTGTGCCGTGAGGTAGTAGAACGCAAGCAAGGTGCAGGCAAAACCGTCAGATGCAGAGGCTTCAGTCATTGCAGTGAATGTTTTTTGTTTGCAGGATTGAGCTTTGTCATTGACAGAAAATCACAGCATATTAACCTGTTTGCGGCAAGTTCAGTCAGGGCTTCACTAGTTGATTTTTGGAACCCACACTTAACTTTTTCATATAACCGTTGTGCAATATCGTACCTTTTAAGGGTGGTAAACGAATATTCTCCCATAAGAGTATTGGCAACAAGCAAAAGGAAAGTTTGCGTGTAAAACTCATTTATATTGGAATAATCAGCCAGGATAATCTTTTCAAGAAGCTTTGCTGCATATCCACAGTACTTGATATTATCACATGCAAGATTTATCAGATCGGCTAATCCGGATTCTGATGGCATTGTTGCTTTATAGAAGCAGTAATCTGTTAGAACCTTGAAATTTTCAAAGTCCTCGTCGGTTTCGTATGGATCATCTTCATCGGGGATAAATAAATCATCAAAGGAATCATGCATCGAATACTTTCTGTTAATAAGTCTGCCTATTTCTTCCTTGTCAAGACAGAACGATTCTTCTGTGCATTTACAGAGTATATCGCAAAACTCCTGTCCACTTAATTCCATATCTTTCAGATCGTGGACTTTCATAAATTCTTCCCTTGCTTCTTTGTAAGATTCAAGGGGTCTATGATATTCTATTAGCATCTTGTGCGCGCGTATAATTTTCTTTGCATTATCGCAGCTTCCGTTGTAATCCCATATTGTTTTCATGCTGTATTCTCCTTAATTGTCCGGTGTGTTTATCTGCGCTTTGATTTTTTCAATATACATTTCAACCACGCTACGATTAACTTTGTATACGCATTGATTCTTATGCCTGTGCAGATATGCATACTTAGGTTTCTCGGGTAAGAGCATATTGTTTTCGCACATACGATTTAACAGATCTTTCTTGGATATTCCGAAAGATGAATCTATTAGGTTGTCAATCTTACGCTCAAATATAAAGAAATACTCTATATTACGAGTTCCCCAACAGTTGGAAAGATCTTTGTTGTTATGGCTTTCAATTTCAAATTTGGATTCTGAGTCAATAAGATTCAGGCAGAAGCGGTACAGAGGGTCATCTTCAAGGTGTGCTTTTTGAAATGACCGAAGTTCTCTTTCTGCAAAATCATAAAGGATCTTCTCTTTCGGTCGGATATTGATACCAATGCCTTCAAAATATAATGTCATAAGAGTATGTACTGCAATAAGCCAGGCATAGCTTGATGCCAGTCTTTCATTAAAGGTATTGTCTTTTTCAAGTAACTCTCCCTTTATTGCATTGTAGAGGTCATATAAGCGTTCTGCCAACTGATCACGACCGATGCTTTCTATCCAGCGAAGAAGTGATAGAATATGAGTGGCATATAGTTGGTTGTTAGCACGGACAATATTCTGTTCTTCTCGACTGATGTCTTCCTTGGTTAGATTCCATATCAGCATACGACTGATACTGGATAAGCAAAGCGGAGGAACCACCTCACCCGTAATAAGAATCATACAATCGATATCCTTTGAACCAAGTGCAGTGGATTTTGCGGCATTATCCCCCCTCATTCTTGCAATTTTATCAACAATGTCCTCGGACCTCCTGCCTTGCGTTGGATCAGGTTTATGGTCATCTGCCAGAAAGATGAAGTCTTTAACATCGTTACATTTGTTAATAAGCCCTGTAAAAGTTGTTCCACTGCTCAAAGTAACCTTTGGAATATTTTTCAAAAAAGAAAGTAACGTATAACACAACTGTGTTTTTCCAGTCTGTGTGAAAGCCACCAGCATAGGAGTAAATGCCGGGGCGTCATTGCGGTGGAGCTTTATGAGTGCAGTTGTAAAGAAAGAGAGCACAAGATAAAGATACAGACACATTGAAATAGGGCTTCTTGTGGTGCAGAAAAGATGTTCCGTTACCAGAATTGCAGCATTTTTTTCATCCTCTTTAGATATTATTTCGGTAGTTGAAATCTGCAAAGAATAGTCTTCCAGAAAGCGAGAAACTTCATAGTTTACGTCAGAGTCTTGTGAAAATCCTTTGATATCAACCACGCCATTTGTGAAAGCGTATCTGTTATTGGCCTGCCATCCCATATGATTTATCTGATATACTATTCGGCGCTTTGCACGCTGAAGCATAAACAGAAAAATCCGAGTTATCATAAACTCATTAAAACAGGTGTAGTCCAGACCAAGCTGATCAACAAAGTGTTGTTTTATTTTCTTTGGATTTCCCTTAAGGGTTATCTGCTTGCACTCCATCAGGCATGAGTCATCAAAATGGCTGCTTTCAGGAAACAGTGTGCATATTTCAATGACAACCTGTTCCGTAGGGACGTCACCACTTCTGCTCTCTTCGATCCATAACACTCTGAACACAAAGTTGCTTAGCTTTTCACCATCTAGGGTAATTACTCCGAAGTTGTTCTGAATATCATACTTGGGATCTTGTGCCTTCTTGAAAATATCGCCTCTTTTTATAGCAATAAAAAAGTCTATTACTATTTGAGGCAGACCTTCCCAGTCTTTGGAAAGTTTATATACTGGCGTATAGGGGCTTCTGCCATTTATATTGCTTCCGAATCCTGCTTCAGTATCAGGCAAAGTCCCCGTACTCTGTGGAGAAGTTTTAACAGTATCTTCAGAGCAGTGTTCAATGTCATAATCAGAAAAGTTGTTTACTGTTGAACTCATATCATTTCCCCCTGTGATAGTTGATTACTTAATAGCACAATTAAAAGAAAGATCCACTTTCCCAATAATGAACTTTAGAAAAGATATAGAAGTTTACGCTACATTTTCCACGTTCAGTTATGGGTCAGTAGACCTATAACATATCATACCATACAAATTTGTGAACCACTCAATAAGTGCCAAATTAATAATAGCACATAATTTCTCTTTTGTCAATGACTATTAAAAAAATATTTTTTATAAAATCCAGTATTCCAAATATACCAAAAATGGTAGACTTGGAATACTGGATTTAATTTATTGAAGAAAAATCACTTATGGGAACCTCTAAAAACCGGTTTGAAAAGTGAAAATGGGTAGAGTGCGCCGAATGCGATGAAAGCCGACGAAGTAAGGCTGTATGCCTTACGAGGAGGTTTGAAGAAGCAGGCGGTGTGCTATACACATTTTCACTCAAACAAGGTTTTTAGAGGTGACCTTATATTTCTTTCTCAAAAAGGTAAGCCGACATAATGCTCTTAGTTAAACTTATATATTATTATTTAGTGATAAACAATCACATAATGTGAAAGGAGGAATAACACATGACAAACAACACAACCACTGCAAGAGTTGCAAGTAACTATAAGAACAAGAGGGAACTGGCATTCGAGTTGCTCGATGCAAAAGAAGAATTTTCCGATATTAACATTATGCTGGATGTTATATTTTCCAGCATCGACACAATAAGAAAGGAGGAAACCTCAGATGTCAGACCTGATACCATCGCAGAGAATCCCGGCAGCAGCGTATGCCCGGTTCTCGTCTGACCATCAGCGTGAGGAAAGTATCGACGCCCAGCTGCGTGCGATTAACGAATACGCTGAACGCAATAACTACATGATAGTAGAAGCCTACACGGACAAGGCTATTTCGGCACGTTCTGACCAACGTCCGGGATTTCAGCAAATGATCAAGGATTCCCAGCGAGGTTCATTCGAGGTAGTCATTGTTCACAAGCTCGACAGATTTTCCCGTGACCGATATGACTCAGCTTTTTATCGGCATGAACTCAAGAAGAACGGCATAACGCTCCGATCCGTAATTGAGAGCATCGACGACAGCCCTGAAAGCGTGATACTGGAGTCTGTCATAGAGGGTATGAACGAATACTATTCGAAAAATCTCGCAAGGGAGACCATGAAAGGACTAAAGGAGAACGCTCTGACCGGACGACACACCGGAGGAGCTGCTCCGTTCGGGTACAGGATCAATCCTGAAACAAAGCGCCCCGAAGTCAACCCTGACGAGGCGGACGCAATACGCATGATATTCGACCTGGCAGCTAAAGGTATGCCATATACCAGGATAGCAGATATCCTTAATGGGAAAGGTTATAAGACAAGGCTTGGCAATTCGTTTTCAAGCACCAGCCTTCATGATCTGCTTTCCAATCCCAAATACATTGGCAAGTGCATTTACAACAAGCGAGTGTCGCAGTCCAAATGTAACAGCAGCCGCTGCTACAAGGATGAGTCCGAATGGATAGTCCGCTACGACGTATATCAGCCGCTTGTCAGCGAAGATGAATTTGAGGTAGTGCAGCGGAAGCTGCGGGCAAGGAAACTGAGGAGTGATTCCCGCTCCAGGGAAGTATATCTGCTCACAGGAAAGACCCGATGTGCTGTATGCGGCGGAGTATTCTGCGGAACCAGAAAGAGAAACGGCAAGGGAACCGTATCCTTTTCATACATATGCAACGGCTGCAAGAACGGCTGCAAGAATCCGTCTGTCAGCCGCTCATTTATAGAAGGTTTTGTCCTTGATAAACTTGCGGAGTATGTATTTTCAGATAAGCTGATACCTGCTATTACTGCTGAGTATAATAATTATCTGAAGAAGCGCAATGATTATTCCGATGACAGGGCAGAAAGACTGATCAGTGAAAAGGCAAGCCTTGAGAAGAAAATCAGCAAGGCTACGGACATTCTTATCGAGACTGATTCAAGAGCGCTGCTTAGCAGGCTGAATCTGCTTGAAAAGCGCCTTGAGGCAGTTGAGCGTGAGCTTGGTTATCTCAAAAAGAATGAGCAGCAGAGCCGTGTATCCGAAGCAGACCTTGCTGTTGCGTTCGGTGAAATACGTTCATCTCTTAAGAGCGGCACGCTGAAGACAATGAAGCAGCTTGTTGACAAGTATGTACAGCAAGTCGATATTTACCCGGACAAGATAGTGGTGAAGTTCAATTTATTTCCACATCTTCGTCCTGACAAACCAACAAATTCTGACGACCCAGAAGGGCATTCCGATGAGGAATGCCCTTCTGTTATGTCTGACGATGGTCCTGACAGCATGACCGTTGATACCGAACGAGCGGCGTTCAGTACCGGGGACGAGCAGAATTACGTCAAGGGAATGAAGATTCTGAACCGGATACGGAAATGATACCAATTTAATGAACATCACTGGGAGTGGTGTTCTTTTTTATTACAGCTATTGAAATTGTTAATGTGTTGTATTATAATTAAGTATAAAGATAATTGATGATCCGAACAGGATAGAGCGCAAGTTCGGGGATCACCCGCACTCTGGTGAGCGGTACCTTAAGTCTGACGGCAATACTATATACATACCTACTAAAAATCTCAAATCACTTGGGGTTGATAATATACCAGGTTACGGCACGCTTGATTTAACACCAGAACGTATACTTACAAAAGAGGGACGTGCACGGTCTTTCTGGGATAAGGCTCGTTTGCCTAAGGAATTACATATGCTCAACAGTGTAGGCTGTAAAGATTATGCAGATTGCCTGAACTTCGTTGGGCAGTGGCAGGAATTAGTGCTTGAAGCTGACGGAGACACCGAAGCTTGGGTCAAGAAAATAATTATTGGATAGTTACCTTAAATAAAATTAAATAAAAAAGCACCCACAAATGCGGGGACATCATAGGGATATAAAATCCCGCCCAAGTCCGAAATGACCATAGCATTTTCCGTAAAGCGGATAATGCGAACGGTTGTTTCGGGCTTTTTGTTATTTCTCGGGCAGAAGCTGCCTCCAAGACAAAATCTGCCCGACGCCGTTGAAATACACCTCAATATTCTGTCGGCGTTTTCCGTTGACCTTTTCGGCTTGATGAACCGTCACTTTGTCGATAAACTCGTTGAGTATCTGCGGCGTAAGTTCGCTGATATGCGAGTACTGCCTTACCAAGCCGACAAACCTTGTCACATCTGTTTTCTTGGTTTCAAGGGCAGTCAGTTCCTTTTGAGCCGATTTGAGTGCGGCTGTCTGCTCATCCTGCTCTGTTATGTATTTTGCCGAGAGCTTTGCGAACATCTCGGCGGTGATTTCACCCATAACCTTGTCCTCATAGAGCTTTGCGATTATGCCGTCGATTTGGTCAAGTCGGCGCTTTGCCGTGTCTATCGTCTTTTTCAGGGCGGAGGACTGTTTCTGCTGTTCGGCTGTCCCACGCTCCATTACCTGACGGGTGAACTCCTCCTCAAATTCCGAAACATAGTCCATAACGCTGTTGATTTGCCTTAACAAAAGCTGCTCCACAACGTCCGCTCTGATGTGATGTCCCGTACAGCATTTGCGTTTTCGATAACCAGCACAACAGTAGTATTCAGACTGTTTCGGCGGCTTTACATAGTAAAGCTTGCTGCCGCAGTCCGCACAGAACAGATGTCCCGATAAAATCGGTATCTGATAGTTGTGCCGCACGTTGCGCCGCCTGCCTTGACGGATTTTCTGCACCAATTCCCAAGTTTCACGGTCGATTATCGGCTCGTGAGTGTCGGGAACTATCTGCCACTCGTCGGGCGAAACATCAATACGTTTCTTTATCTTAAAGGATTTCTTGGTAGTTTTGCCGTTTACCGTATCTCCTGCATAAGAGCGGTTTGCCAAAATTCGGGATACCGTGTCGCTGTTCCAAGAGAATTTGGTATCATCTGCGAATTTGCGTTTAACAATGCCGTGAACCGACTTGTATGCCGTTGGTACTAAAATTTTCCTCGCCCCCAAACCCGTTGCGATTTGGTTCATATTCAGCCCCTGCAAGCAGAGCTGAAATATCTCCCGAACAACCTCGGCAGCCTCATCATCAATTATCCACTGCTTGGGATTTTCGGGATTTTTGAGGTAGCCATACGGTACATTTGAGGTGAGATGTTCGCCCGCACGAGCCTTCGCCCGATTGACAGCCTTGATTTTCTTGCTTGTGTCCTTGGCGTACCATTCGTTCATAATGTTTTTGAACGGAATAAAATCGTTGTCACCGTTTACGCTGTCGTAGCTGTCATTTATGGCGATAAACCGCACGTTGTTCTGCGGGAACAGAATTTCCGTGTACATTCCAACTTGAATGTAATCACGTCCAAAACGGCTCATATCCTTGACTATCACGGTTTTAACCTCGCCGCTTTGAACATCACTCATCATTCGTTTGAAACCGTCACGCTCAAAAGTTGTACCCGAAATTCCGTCATCAACGTAAAACCGAGTGTTGAAAAAGCCTTTTTCCTCGGCATACTGCGTAAGCAATTTCTTCTGATTTTCGATTGAAAGGCTCTCGCCCTCGTTATCGTCGTCACAGCTAAGACGGCAATAGAGCGCAGTCACGCTCCCTTTTTCGGTTGTTGCGCTATTCAAGTTCATTTTTTCCTCCTCTCGCCGCTTGAACAAAACGCATACCTATACCTTATTTATAGTGTAGCACGGCGAGAGCGTGTTGTCCATAGGTTTTCTAAATTTTCTGCTTTAAATCATTAAAAAGCATTTTCTGAACAGTTTTCTTGACGAATGCTTTCTGAACGCTGTTAGCATTGCTTTTCACAACGTAGGTAGTGTTTCCGATTGTGACTTCTTCAACATTCAATTGCCGAGTATCTTTGGATGGCTTAACGGTATCTTCCATTCGCAAACTCCTTTCAAGATTTTACAATTTGCTTGCACAAAGGAATGTTTTCGGAGAGAATATGGAAATTCCGAGGTGCAACACGATGTTGCATAATGTTCGCCAAAAGTGCGGCAGTCGAGAGTCGACCCCAGCTACGCCGCACAACTAAGCGAACATAAGGATACATATATCACCTTAACACACAATTGTGTAAACAAACTATATCAAAACAGGTCGGACATTGCGTTGTTCCGCTCACGGCGGCGCACAGTCCGACCCGATTGATTATATAGAACTTTTCAAAGCAAACTGCGAGTATTCACGCATCTCGCACATAGGACTTTCACCTCTGCCCATTCCTGTGGGTCAGCCGTCGCCGGAAGTATCATTATATTGCAAGCCGCAAATGCGCTCGTTCCTTTACTACTCGGCGGCTGCGTTACCGCTTTTCGGCTAACTGTTCGTAGGTTCTCGGATATTGTTATTCTCGCGCAAAAAATGTGTGGTCACGGATAATGAATAACCTCAAAAGTAGACAGCAGGAATGTCTTGGCGCTTGTCTGTCAGAAACAGCGCAGCTTTGCAATTTCTGTGTTTGCTTCGCTATTCGGTTGTCAAAGAACTGACTCGGACTTGCCTGTCCTTGTCTGTACTTTAATTGTACCATATAAATGCACGGAATAATCCCGAATTTCGGGAATGTATGTTTCGTATTCCGAAAACTCTTTTATTAGTTGGAATGTCTGCGGATATTGTAATATAATGGTTGTATGGTTTCGCAAATTATTCTATTTTGCGAAAAGAAAAAACGGCTGTAAAACGTAATTCTAAAGCCAAAAATCAATCATTTATTATCGAGGACAGCAATTTTGAACCGAAAAACGCACAGAATTGAAAAGAAAAACGCTCTTTTCAAGCGCATTTATCGTCAGAAATGTTGTCAGGAACGGGGGTACACAATGGCAAGGCGGGGCGAAAACATTTACAAAAGAAAAGACGGACGTTGGGAGGGCAGATTTAAGAGCGGAATTAAAGCGGACGGAACGGCGAAATACTCCTCAATATACGGAAAAACTTATGCCGAGGTTAAAGCAGATTTGTCTGAAAAGCGTGTTAAAACCGCTGTTTCGGCTGTTCCGAGGAACTTGACGTTAAATAACCTTTTTTCAATATGGTTTGCGGATATTCGGCTGAAAGTCAAGGAGTCCACCTATATGAATTATCTAATGAAATATGAAAAACACATCAGTCTGACGCTCGGAAAAACTCTTTATGACAAGTTGACGGTCGAAAAACTTAACTCGTTCATTCAATGCAAGCTGTCAAGCGGGCTTTCTGCAAAGTACACCGCCGATATTGCGGGAGTAATCAAGTCGGTGTGCCGCTTTGCGAAAAAGCGGTTTGGGTATGAGGACAAATCGGAGTTTATGGTTATTCCAAAAGGCAAGGCAAAAGAAAAAGAGCTGCTCGACAAGGCGGGGCAAACTCGGTTAAACAGTTATTTAATAGCTAATCCGACACTTTCAAATGTCGGTATTTTATTATCGGCGGCAACGGGTATTCGCATAGGAGAACTCTGCGCTCTGAAATGGGAGAACATCGACCTTGAGAAAAAGATTTTGACCGTCAGGAACACGGCGCAGCGCATTAAAGCTATCGGCGGCACAACAGCCACGAAGTTGGTAGTAACCTCGCCAAAGAGCAGCTCGTCCGTTCGGGAAATACCTCTGCCGGAGTTCATAATTTCGTTGTTAAACAGGGTTAAAACGAACAGCGACTGTTATCTTCTTTCGGGAACAAGGAGCATTGTTGAGCCGAGGGTTATGCAGTATCGGTTCAAGCGTGTTCTGAGTGACCTCAGTCTGCCCGATGTATCGTTCCATTCTCTGAGGCACGGGTTCGCCACAAACTGCATTGCAATCGGCGTTGACGTGAAAACTCTGTCGGAGATTTTGGGGCATAGCAGCGTGGAGATTACGCTCAACCGCTATGTTCATTCGTCAATGGAGCGAAAAGCGGAATATATGAAAACGCTGTCCGCAATGTTTACGGTTGCTTAAAGAATATTTCCCGTAGGAATTTTCGTCGGAAAAACAAAAAATCCCGCTTTGCAATGCGGAATTTGAGCGTTATATCGCAAAATAGAATAATTTGCGAAAGAGGATTACAAGGATAATTTTCTCCCGTTCGCAGGATTTTATTCTGTTTTACTTGGTTGTCTGAGGGGCATAGCCATTCACCATACAGTCAATCAGTGCTTTTGCGTCGGGCGTGAGATTTCGGTACATATCAAGCAACCTCTGCTCGGACAGACGAAGGCTTGCGCTTAATACGCTGTTCTTGCAGTCCGAAAAGCACAGTATGTAATCAATGGACACTCCATAGAAATCGGCAAAATCCCTTAAAATGTCGCACGGGATATTCTCGCCGTTTTCGTAGGCGGATATTCTCGACAGAGATAGATTGAGCCGAAATGCCACCGCAGATTGAGTGAGATTGCGGCTCTTACGCAATTCATAAAGCCTGTTAGCCCTTTCTTTCAAGAATATCACCCCCTGTTTCTATTATAGCAGGGTTTCACAGGCATTTTTCCCGAATTACGGGAATTTGTTTTCGGGTTTCGGGAATTTTGAGGTTAGAAGAATGCGGCAGGTTGGGACTGCCGCAGAAGAATAACAAATATCGTAATGTAAGAACGATTTCAAAATTGCCTGGCGTACATCATACACCTATATAAACACATTTCCGAGCAGCAGCGGAGTTATCGCGAAATAATCCATAAAATCAAACCCCATTAACGACAGCAGCGGCGGCAGTACGAAAACAATCATTGACAGGATTATTGTAAGGGAATAGCTTTTTGTCACCTTGGAAATTGCAAATACCGACGCCGAAACAAGCAGCATTCCCACAAACCGCCCAAGCTCGGTAAAAATGAGATATAGCGCAATCGGCATTTTGAAATTCGCAAGGCGTTCAATGCTGCACACGGGTGCAAGAATGTTTTCCGTTCCATAGCAGGAAAGCACGCTGTACAGCCTGCTGCCGTCAAATATCAGCAGAATTGCAAGCGACACAGCAGCGGCGCATATCAGCTTTGCCGCAAAGGTTTTCGCCCTGCCATTAAGCGAAGAACGCAGCAGCATATCTCCCCCGAAACGGCACTCAACATAATATGAATAGCTTACAATCAAAACCAGTATCAGTGATTTTACTGCGGTTATCAGTCTGTCGTATGTATGAGCCTCGCTGCCGCCGGTAAGCAGTTCATAGCCTTTGTCGGCAACGAAATAACCGTTGTTTTCTTTGAGATAATCTGCGTGGGCGCGAAGGTTTTGCAAGGCTTCCGCTTTATATCGTCCCTCGTCCGAATAATCGGACAACGCCGCCATAAGCTCATTGTCAATATACAAGGATTTTTCGTCGGTGTATTCCCCCGAAAGCTCCGAAAGACAGTTATAGTAATAATACTCGGAAATGCTGTTATACTGCGGTTTTATCGGATTTTGCAGCATTACAAAAGCTGCTGCGGATACAGCCAGAATAATAATCCCTTTTCCGCAAATCAGGCTCTTGTACAGTTCGTGAAGGACAAGATTTGTGTGATTACCTTTAAGCAGGACTACGCCCGTAGAACGATTTATCTCGCCGGATTTTGTGAATAATAGCATACCGCCGACGGCGCAGACAACCGCAAATACGGCTGTCGTAATTAGAGTAATCATAGCCGCGGAAACCGGCATTCCGAACAGATTTACATTAAGATATTTACCGATTAACCCTGCTGTATCGGCGGCGGCAGCAATATTCACCTGACGGAAAACGGAGAAAATGCTTGTTGACGGAACAAAGAAATACAGCACCGTTTCAAAAGCCGCAAAGACCGATATAGCGGCAAATCCCACCGAACTGTTCAGCGGAACGGAGAGTGCTGCAAAAACCAATGCGGACATTGCAATACACAGCAGTATCTTCACAAGCGAGAAAAGCAGGAAAAATCCCATAACCGTAATCTGTATTCCGCAGGAAAAATACCCAAAAACCGACGCAAACGCACGGCTTGTATCGCCAAATCCGTAAAGAAACGCCCCCGCCGCAAAATTGCCGCCGTACAGCAATAAAGCGGCAAGCAGTCCCGACAGGATAACAGCGGAAAGTTTTGCGGCGGCAAGTCGGATTTTACCGTTTGCGGTTGATTGCAACAGCGGAAAAAATCCGCTTTCACGCTCGGAAGAAATTAGCTTAACGCCGAATATGACGATTAACAGAAACAGCAAAATATCCGTTATTCCAAATCGTAACGCAAGCAAAATTCCCTTTGACCTGCCATAGCCCACATTGTCGGCGGACAGACGTGAAAAATCTTCCGTCGTTTTAATTATATTGCGGTAATTAAAGCTGTCCTCATCGGCAAAAAACGAAAGCGTTTTCATATTCTCGGCGGATTGGTCGATTGAATTTAGATAGTCGGAATAGCCTTCAACCTGAGAAAGTTCATTATATACATATTGCAAAAGCTCCTGTTCCGAATAGAAATTGTCGGTGAATTCGGTTTCGGACGAGCCTGTGAACCGGCGGCTGTCGTCGCTTGCCGCAATTCTCTGTGCGACATAATCGGTTCGTTCGTCCGGGTTCATTTCCTCAAGAATATCCCACAGCGCATTATATGCCGACGGTGAGTATTCTTCAAATTCGGGAACAACGAGGAACAGAACGTTGATTACTGCCGCCGCCGCAATAACAAGCAGAATTTTCACATTTCCAAGAAGTTTTCGCAGTTCCGAAAAAAACAGGCGCATATTTATTCTCCAAACTTATACAGATACAAATCTTCAAGGGTCGGCACTGCTGTGCGGCATTCGTATTCGGGAATTATGTTGCTCACCACACGCACACATAGCTTTTCTCCCTCGTGGGTAATGTTGGCTACACGCATTTTGCCTTGTATTTCCGAAAGTGCTGACGGCTCAATCAGTACCTCAAAAACCTTGTTTTCTATTTCCGAGCATAATTCAGTCGGCGTACCGCTGTCGGTTATTTTGCCGTGGTTCAGCAGCAGTACCTCTTTTGCGATAAATTCAATATCCGGAACAACGTGGGTAGCAATTATCACGATTTTATTCAGCGCCGTTTCCGCAATAAGGTTGCGCAGACTTATGCGCTCTTTCGGGTCAAGACCTGCGGTTGGTTCGTCAAGGATTACTATTTTCGGGTTTCCGAGCAGTGCCTGTGCCAAAAGCGCACGCTGCCGCATTCCGCCCGAAAATCCCCCCAGCTTTGCCTTAGCATATTCGGACAGATTGACGCGTTCGGTAAGCTCGGCAATCTGCGGCTGTGCCTCCTTTGGAGATAAACCCTTTAGTCCTGCCATATAGTACAGAAATCTCGTCAGGGAAAAATCGGGATACACCGATTGCTGCTGCGGCATAAAGCCTATTATTCTTCTGTATTCTCTCCCCAAATCGGCGGCATTTTTTCCGTCAGCGAGGATTTCTCCGCTTGTCGGAGCGAGATTTTGCGTTATCATTTTCATAAGGGTGGATTTTCCTGCGCCGTTCGGTCCTAATAGCCCGTATATTCCGTCTGAAAATTCATAGCTGAAATTATCCAGTGCCGTTATTTTGCCGTATTGTTTGGTGAGATTATTGATTTGCAGACGCATTATTTTCCTCCAATAATTCGTTTACCTCTGACAAATAATCATCTATGCCTGCCGCATTCAGTTCGGCATTTATTTCGGACAGAGTTTCGTCGAAATTATCCGACTTGCAAAGCCTGTCAAAGGAAGAAACAAGCACATCTTTGAGTTCCATATCAATGCAGTTCCGAGAAAGTTCAAATCCCGCAAAATCCGATACAAATGCGTTGTCGTAATTTGCTTTTACATCTGTATCGGCAATACCGATTGACATACTTTCCGCGCCGTTTTCGTAAAGCAGAGTAGCATATTTAGTATCGGAATACAATCTTTTTAGGAAATCCGCAGCCTGTTCCCGGTGCTGCGAATTTTGTGCAATTCCCATTGAATAAAGAACCCTGTTTTCAAGATAAACCGGCAGAGAAAATGAGTACAATTCCATATCGGCAAACCCCATTTCCGTCAGATACTGTTCCGACAATGCCGTTGGAGAAACCATAACGGCAAAGTCATCCGGCGGTGTTTCAATGCGGTAATCATATTTGGAAAAGTTTATTTTCTTACCGAACAAACCCGCAGTATACAGCTTGTTCAGCGTTCTTGCATAATCCGTAAACACCTCAAATTGATAAGGGTTTACTGCGCCGCCGTTAGCATTATCAAGCAGTAATCCGCCCTTTGCGGTGTACGGGAAAGATTTCGCAAAATCGGTGTATTCTATATTATAATAAATCGGCAGAAAATCCTCGCCCCCGGTAAGACCGTCAAGTATTCCGCCGAGTTCGGAAATATTGCCGTCAAAATCGGAAAATTGCTGTTCCGAAATATACGCTTTATTAAAATAACATGTAACTCCGCTGTCGTTGAAGGCAAGGCTCGGAACGGTATAGATATTCCCGTTCACCTTTACCGTTTCCCATAGTTTTTCGGGGACAAGGGTAAATTCGGACACATCATCTATCGGCATAAAATAGCCGCTTTTTATAAAATCGTACCCTGCGCTTGCGTTGCTGCTGAAGGCATAACCCGCAGATACAACATCAAGAGAGCCGTTGAGTTTTTCATACTCGGCAACCTGCTCCGCGTATGTTTTTTCTGCGGAATGTTCAATTTGAACCAGTTCTATTTCATATTGACATCCGTCATTCCGCAACTCCTCGTTTAATTTGTTTATAACATCATCGTTAACCCCGCATTCGGTCAGACACCATTTTATTGTACACGGCTGTGTGATTTCGGATTTTTCAGAAGATGAACCCGTGTTGGCGCAGCCCGTAAGCAACAGCGCAATCATCATCGGAATGCATAGTATTCTTTTCAACTTTATACCTCCCCGTTTACATAGTACGCAAACTTGAAACCGTCATATCTGCCGTTCATCAAATCGTCACGGCTCATATATCCCATACAATATTCGCCGCTGACGTCAGTATAGGAGAGCCACGCTTTTTCGCCTGTTATCACGCCGTTAAGATAAACGGGCGTGAACCCCTCCCTCGGTATATCGGTAATATTGCCGCTTTCAAAATCGTATCTTCGGAAGTAATCATCATCTTCCTTTTCAAGGAAAAGCGCGGACCTATCGTCCGAAATATACCAAGTGTTGATGTTGGCGCAGTCTGCAAACGGCGTTAATGAACCGTCGGTTTTGCTGTATCTGTACAGCTTGTTGGTATCGTTTGAGTAGAATACCAATCTGTCATACGAAAAATAATCAAAGCAGGAGTTTGCGAGGGTCATTCTGTCATAGCCCTCTGTGAGGCACTTTTCTTCGCCGGTATTCAAATCAACGCTGTATACGCCGTATCTGTATGTATTATCCCATTCCTCGTCCGTGTAGCCGCTCTCGCCACTCGGCAGGGCGGTATTGTAAGCATAGGAATAAATCAGAGTATCTCCGTCAATAACAGCGTTGCTGATTTTTGCATTGTAATCCTGCCGTTTAACGAGAGTTTTTACTTCGCCGTTCGACACATTGATACTTCTCACGGTTGCTATGTATTTATCGAGAATTTTGATTTCATTTGCGCTTTCCAGAAGCTCCGTGTCAATCATATCATAGCTTGTGTAAATCAGATTTCCGTCTGAATAACGCATATGTCCTATAAAACCTGCGCTCATCATACCGTGTTTTATTACAGCGGCAATTTTGCGGTTTCCGCCGTTGATGTCGGCGCATATCAAATTCAGATTATCGGTCTGACTGTCAACTTCCATAAAATACAGCCTGCCGTTTGCGGAAAACATTCCTTTCGGCTGATTTGCAAGTGCATTGCAGTCGGGAGAGGTATTGATGTTGTGGGTGCAGTCGGGCTTGTTGCAAAGCGGCACGGAAATCCCCGTATCCGCAGAGTATCGGCAGATAACATCACCACCCGCCGTTGTGCAGCTGTCAGAGTAAAATGCACCCAAATCGGAATAGGTTTCGTTACCGCCCCACGAAAAAACATATTCCTCGTCCACAGTGATTTCGTCGGAACATCCTGTCAGCAACAGCGCAAACAACATCAATAAAATGGTAATTCGTTTCATTTTTTTGTTTCATCTCCTATGCGGAAATGTTCCTTTCGTGTATTTGAGAACGCTTTTTATTAACATAAAACCGGAAAATGTCACATTCCAGCATTGCTTTACAGCTCTTTCGGGCGTTAAGAGTAATTATTTTAGGTAATATAAGGCAAGTCGACTATATGAATAGCCGACTTGCCAAAGCATAGTTTTACCTAGATGCAGCTGAAGTGAAGGATTTTGTTACGCTATTGATGATAAATGAATGTGTTGCACCCACCGATTTCATTTCGCAACCCGTAGGCGCTCTATACTGTAAACCACATCCGCCTTCGCTATAACCAGCACTGTCATAGTCGGTTTCGCTGACGCCAGTAGTAGTATTTCTGTAAACATAGTTTGCGGAAATCTTGGCTTTCAGCGTGTTTGTAGTCGGGTCAGCTGCAATGCTTGACGAAGACATAGCGTAAGTTGCATTGATTGTCGACGAATAATTAACAGTAATTCCAGCAACGGTGCTTGAATATGCGCTTGCGGACATAGCAGCGGCTGCAGATACTACAATTGCCGCTGTTAATGAAGCCAGTAATCTTTTCAGTTTCATAAGAACCTCCGATTTTCTTGTGTGGATTATACCACGTGATATTAGGACTTCTGCGGAAAACATCCCATTGTTTGTATAATATGTAACGTATCACATTGCTTTGTGACATTTACTAAACACAATCAAAAGGATAACATTACCAACAGTTACCCAACCGTTTTTTCACTACTGTAAATAGTGATTTTCTCGCTCTTGCCGCTTGAACTTGTCAGCGTGAATACGGATTTCAGTCGGTATGTGCCGCTGGATAGCCCACTAATGTTATTGTACAAAGAAATACAGTTTGATGTTGTGGTATCCGACCATTCTGCACCATCAACAGTATTCCATATTGAAAACCATCCGCTGTAACGTTCAAGTTTTTGCTCTACTGATATGCTTGATGTATTGACGCCTGTCGTTTCACTTACGCAATATGCCGTTTGCCCCAGTATGTTCAAGTTGCTTGTAGGGTTATTGGCTATCTCATAGCATAATGAAATTTCATCATCGCTTGCCGAATATAGCGATTGTGCACTAGCCGGAACAGCGCAGCAAACGCATAAGCAAGCTGCTGTCAAAACTGCTATCAGCATTCTTTTGAAATGCAATGGACCTACCCTCCTTTCAACAGATTTCAGAGAAATTTTCGTTCTCTATTCATAAACTAACTCTGTTAAAAGGATAAAAAAGATACCTTTAATTTTGAATTTTACACAACTTTAGTACTTTTAGCTAAATCAAGCAAATCGGGTTTGGATATATTTCCTGAAATTTCGAGAATATAATCCCCGTTATCCCATATAACTCCAAAAGAGTTGACTTCATCGGTGCTTGTATCAAGGAATAAACCGTAGTGACCGTTAATTTCGATTTCTGATAATTTTTGATTTTCAGTATTATAGTGTCTGGAGTCAAAAGCCGGTTTTGCCCATTGATTAAATAAAATAGTCTGACCGGTTGATGTATTTTCAAAAATACGGGACACAGAAAAAGGAGAAGAATTGTACACAGTTTCCTCAAACCCATACGGCAGTTCAGAAAGTCTGTATTCGTTTTCGATAGTTCGCGGACAATTATCCGTATTTACAGCAAACAGTTGAGTGTTGTCGCTGTAAACCGTACCGTTAAAGTTGCGAGAGAAATATACAATAACAGCACCTGTCAGCATAACGGCACATATTATGATCGCAATAATCAGTATCATTTTGCGCTTCAGGCTTATGTGCTTATTACAATGAAACTCAGCGTTTGAACTTGTATTCTTTTCAAAATCGGAAAATATCCTTTTCATTGCCAGCTTATGCCGAAAAGAAGTTTTCACATTCGGCAGTTTATCCAAATCCTCAAACTCTTTGCTGTAAATATCCTCTAGGATACCCGTGATAATACTTTCACCCATTGTTGTTTTCCTCCTTATTCACAAATTCGAAAATGGCTTTTCTGGCGCAATGCAGCCGCTTTTTTACTGCGGCTTGAGATATGTTCAGCCGTTCTGCCGTTTCGGCAATTGACAACCCTTGCAAACAACGAAGAGCAAGAACATCTCTCTGTAGTTCGGGAAGATTTTGAATAAATTGCATTAACTCATTTCTTGATGTTTTAGCAATAAATTCATCTTCAAGAGAATTTGCATAATCATCACAAGGTAGGTCCTCATTGTATTCGTCAAAAACGACTTTGTTTTTGGATTTGAATAAATCTACGGCTACATTCCTGACTATAATATATGCGTAATATGCTCTTTGTTTTGGTTCAACTTTGAAAAACAATTCGGGGTTGGAGGCAATTTGCAAAAACGCTTCTTGAACAGCGTCTTCTGCGTCTTGCAGATTATGTAGTTTGGATAATGCTGCTTTCAGATACCTTTCTTCATTTTCGTTATACAGAGCAGAAAGCGCATTACGCTGTTCCTCCGTTTCAAGAACGGCAAGGGCGGCTGAAATCATATTTCGACCTCATTTCTTATATTTCATTGTTATTAGTATAACATCAAAATATAAAAATCGCAAGTATGAATAGATATAACCTCTGTACATTTGTTATTATAACGCTAAATCTCTGTTTTGTCAACGCTTTTGCTATCTTATTTTTTCTTCCGTTTTGTACTATAATAAATATTATACATATGAAGAAGGAGATGAGCTGCGTGGATATTTCAAAACGATTAAAGGATATACGCCAAGCCAAGGATATTAGCGTTTATAAACTCTCGCAGCTTTCGGGAGTGTCAGAAACTCATATCAGGGATTTAGAACGAGGTGACAAAAATCCTTCCATTGAAACTCTGTTCAAACTTTCTGTTCCGTTAGACATTTCTTTACCCGAACTACTAAATGAAACGGGAGAAGTATCTTATCTTACAGAAAAGGAAAAAACACTTGTAGAGTGCTTTCGTCATTTATCCGATGATAAAGCGGATACCTTACTTGCCTTTCTGAAAACACTTATGTAGCACGAAAAAAGACGGTGAGCCACAGCCCACCGTCTTTCTTTATATCTTGTGACCATTCAGTTCCTGCTCCCTCTGCGCTCGGATAAGGTTGTCGATATAGTTACCCTCGACTATCCTCTCATAAGCAGATATGAGGTTGGAAATACGCCCCAGCTTTAACTGCTCCTCCGAAACCTCGTACTTGATTGAGGATATGTAATCGGGCAAGAGTTTCAAACGTTTCTCAAGACTTGCAATATCGCTCTCAGACTTCACCCCATACTTGTCGGCAATCTCACGAGCTGCCGCCAGCTTGACCTGCGTCATAGCGTCGGGCTTTGAGGTGGACACAGCAGAAAAAAGAAAACGGAGTTGAGAAATGTCGGACTTGAGCGTAGGGATTTCGGCAGTAAGTGACTTGACCTTTTCGTTCTTCTCGTCAATGCTCCGCTTGAGTTCGTCCGCCTTAGAGTAAATCTGTTCCCGTGAACCGAAACCGAACTCCCCGATAGTCAGCAGCTGCTCGGAAAGGTAGTTGATGTTGCTGTCATTCTGAAAAGCGTAGACGAACTTGCTATTGTCCTTTCGTGGCATAAGTCGGAACTGCTTAATCTCGATAGTCATATCCATAATCGTGACGTGGAATTTCTTTTCAACGGCGTTTGCGGTCTTGAACTTTGTGCGGACAGCGTTCGTGAACACATCACGGTCGGCAATTCGCTGTTCAAGGTTTTTCGGCAAGTAAGCCTCGCCGAGCGTTTTAAGTCTGACGAACCTTTCAGCAAACGGAGCTTTGACCGCCACATACTTACCCCTCTTAATCTCATACCCACGCTCTTTCAGCGTTGAAATCAACCCCTCAAAACTCTCTGCGGAATACACAAGCCTGTCAATGTCCAGCTTGATTTTCTCACGGATACCCTCGGACTTAATAGGTCGGTAAGTCGCCGCAATCGCCGCCGCAGTTTTCCGAGCATAGTCGGGAATGTGGAGCGTTGTGCCTTCCTCAACATACGGTACGCCCGACTTTGCCAGTTCGCCTGCAACATACAGCAGCTTGTCCTCGGAGTAAATCTCAAACGGCACAAACTCCGCTCCGAGCTTTCGGGAGAGCGTGAAAATCTCCTTGTCACGCTTTTGTATCTCGGACCGCATAAGGTCGTTCTGATTTTTGATGAGTTCGATTTCGTCCTCCGTCAGGTCGGCAGAGTTTTTCTTTTTCAGTTCGTTGATGTGGGCGTTGACTTTTTTAATCTCGGCGAGGTTGGCGGCGTGTTTCTTGTACTCATCGACTGTCAGATGTTCACGGCGAACGCCCTTGACATCTCGGCTTAACTCGTGAGCGTGAAGTATCTCGGTCATAACGCTCCGCTCCTGTTCCTCCCAAGCCGACCATTCGTTCTGCATTCGGTTCGCAGAGGTGAAACCCTGCTCCTTTAACGCACCTTTCATCGACACCTTGACCGACAGTCCACGCTCGACCTTGTGGGCAATCGGGATAAAGTCAATGTGCAGGTGCGGCGTTGCCTCGTCCAAGTGCATAACTGCGTTGAACACTTTGAGGTTGGGGTTTCGTTTTTCAAACTCACGCATATAATCGTCAAGCATTAACTTCGCTTCTTCCCACCGCCCCGACCCTTGACCGCAAGTGTCCATATCGCCGAACTGCACCACAATCTCATAGTAAGCCTTGCCCTTTGCGGACTTTTTGAGATGTTCGTAGTAGTCGGGTATTCGGCGGCTTGCCTGCGTTTGGCGAGCGTTGTATTCGGCGAGAGCCTGCCCGAAAAGTTCGTCGTACTTGTCTTTAATATTCTGTCGGCGGTAGGTTATGTTATCCCCGACCCGTTCGCCGTCAACATTCTTTGCGATAAATTCTCGGTTGTTATGCTCAACGATACCCTCGTCAATCCGAAAGGAAATTGAAAGTATCGAGCCGTTTTTTCCGTTCATAGTGTGTAACCTCCTTCAAAATTTCGTTGTGGTTATTTTCGTTGGTGTTGCTATTTTCACAGCCTTTTCTTCGGGTAATTTCGCACCCCTCAATCAATAAGGCTATACTCAATAGCCATATTGTTAAGCTACGCTGAACAATGTGGCATCGAGTTAGGGGGACGCCCCCTAAAACCCCGTCCTTTTGCCCAAAGTCCAAACGAAAAAATCCGTTTGAACCTTGCTACTCCGACAACAAGTCCAAAGGACTTTTTGCCGTCGGACTTTGAGAAAATTCTCAAATATACCGCAACTCCGATTGAATTATCTACGACTTTTGTGTGAGTGCGGCGGCGAGATTGCCGTGTGATTTTCGTCGGGCAACCTCTGTTCCGTAGGCGGCTTTTGTATCAGTTCACGAGTGCGAACCGTCTTTTGGAGCAGTTCATTGAAGTCCTTAACGCCGTTGTCGGACAGGACCTTGTTGCACGGAATGAGGTTGTTTTCCGAAACAAACCGACTGCCTGCCTCGTCGTTGTCCACGCAAGCACAGAGGGCAAGTCCACGCTCTGCGAACGGTATTAGTGCGGTGGGTTTAAGTCCTGCCATTGAAATCAGAACGCTGTCTTGCAGCTTTTGCGGACTTGCAAGCTGTCGGAACGAGAGCAAGTCAATCGCACTTTCAAAGATGAAAACCTTGTTCGGCTGTCCTGTTCTGAGCGAAAAAACGCTGTCTGCCGTACCTCTCGCTACGCCCTTGAAACGCTGATAGGTGCTTGTTCCTTGCAGTTCAGCTCCGACCGTTTCGCCGTTTTCGTCCTTGTGCAGAAACACGGCGTTACCTCGTTTGTCTTGGTACAGCAGATGTTGGTGAGCGAGTTCCGAAACAATTTTGCTGTCAATCATTCGGGTTTGGCATAGGTAGGCGAACACTTTCCGCATATTGTCGGCGGGTTCGGGGAGAACAAGTTCACGCTGTTTCGGCGGCGTTCGCTCGGTTGGTCGGTACTCGATTTGCGACATTCTTTCGCCCGTGAGAGCCTCGACAGCGGACTTGAAATCCATTCCGATTATGTCGGTCAGGCAGTTAATGGCGTTCCTGCCGCCGTGCTTGTCCGCTTGTGAAAAGCAGTACCACTCGTTGTTTTCGGTGTTTATGTACAAGCCGCCGTAGCCTTTGACGTGGAGTTCGCTGCGGTTTTGCTCGACCTCATAGCCTTTCTGAATAAAGTATTCGGCGATGTTCGCTTGACGGGCTTTTTCGATTTGGGCGGCGGTGGGGTTGGGATATGGCATTGAAAAACCTCCTTTGGGTTGTAGTTTTTGGATTTCTCTATTGACAATTATTTTGGGGTGTGGTATAATTAAAAAATAGCAATCAATATAATACTTAAAAATATGAAAGGAATGTCATTTGTGATTTACGATGAGCTTGCGTTAAACAATGGCGTATTATTTAAATACACCTATGAAATCCTAAATGAAAGAATGCAAAGCGGACTTTTAGATTTAGTACAACATAACAAAGGAAAATATGATAAGTCAAATTTAGATGCATCATTGTTTGTTCCTGCTGTTGTTAATTGTGCATTTGCATGTGAATTATTTATGAAATCAATGTTGCCCAAAGATACACATGGTCATGAACTTCACTCTCTATTTTCAAAGTTAGATACAGGTATTCAAGGAAAAATCCAAAACGCAACGGTAGACAGTATGAAAAAAATTCGGCTTTCATATGGCAATACAGATTTTCAAAACGACTTAACAGAAAACAGCAATAACTTTGCCGAGTGGCGTTATTTTCACGAAAAAAGTAAATGCTCAGCAAACTTACCGTTCATATCAAATTTTATGAATGCAATCTTTAGTGTTGCCGTTGAAGAAAGAAATACATTAAACAAAGAAACATAATATACCAAATAAAAAAATGTCCCGTTGAGCACTTAAAATGCAATCAACGGGGCATATTTATATATTATCTCTTATGCTTTGCAGATGGCTTTCCGATTTCTTCATTTTTTTCAGGTGCGTCCTGCTCCTGTTTCTCATCATCGTCCATAATCACCTCATCAGCCTGCCCGACCTCAAGTTCACGGTTGAGCTGTTCAAGGCGAGCCGACTTTGTTGCGAGTTCCTCGGCGTGTTCAAACGGCTTGCCCTTGGCAGCTTGAGCCTCCTGCAAATCAGTTTGCGTTCGGGAGAGTTTCTCCTCTAAATCCGGGAGTTTTCGCTCAAGACCCTTGGCGAAAAGGTTTTCAAGTCGAGTGATGTTGCCGATGTCGCCTGTGATGTCCATATCGGCGGTGTAGGTGAGTTTGTTCCGCAGAGAAATTCCCGTACCGACCGTAAAACCGTTGTGGATTTTCTCAATCGCAAGCTGAAATCCGCAGAAAGTGCCGACGGGGTGACGGTCGCTGCCGCCGACTTCTGCCATTACCTTGATTGCGGCTTTCTGTAACGCTTCGCCCGCAGCCTTTCGCTCGGTGTAAACCTTGCCGCCTATCTCGATTTTGAAATCATCTTCAAGCGGCTTATGCTCGGCGGCAAAAGCTATGTCGGCTTTGGCGGCGGTAATGTTAGCCGTGAGGTTTCCTATCCACTTTTCGGCGTTTCGGATTGTATCGTCAAGGCGGTATTGTGCGTTGTAGTGTTCGCTTTCAAGCAGCCGCAGACGAGCCACATCGCCGTCAAGCTCGATTTTCTCCTTGATACGCTCATCACCGCTTGCGAGAGCCTGCATTTCGGAGTAATTCAGCACCGCCTCGTCAACGTCCTCACAGCTTCGGGCGGTTGTGTCACCGCTCATTAACTGCGAGATGAAACGCTGTTTCGTGACGATTATGTTCATCAGATATGCGTCGAATGTATTTTCGGTGACGTAGTTGTAAACACCTACCTTGTCAAACTCGTTGCCTTGGCGGATTATTCTACCATTTCTCTGTTCGATGTCCGAGGGTTTCCACGGAATATCCAAATTGTGCAGAGCCGCAAGTTTCGTCTGAATATTTGCACCCGTTCCCATTTTGCTTGTGCTTGCGAGAACAATACGCTTTGTACCCGAACGGAGCTGAGCGTACATCTCGTTACGCTGTTTTTGCGTTTCTGCGTCACCTGCGGCACAGATTTCCTCTGCGGGAACGCCACGCCGCACGAGTTCTTCTTTAATGTAGTTATAGACGGAGAACCGCCCGTCGTCCGAATTAACGGCAATATCGCAGAAAATCGCCTGTACTCCTTTCTGTTCGGCGGTCTGCTCGTAAACCTCCATTACCTTGTCAAGGCAGAGATTAACCTTGCTGTCGGGGAGATTTTCAGCGTTCGGGACAATGCAACGTGCGTCCAAACCGAGCAGACGGGCTTCGTTGGTGATTTTGAGCATATTGTCAACCGACGGGTCAACTGCGCCGCTGTGGATAGCCTCGGAGCGTTCTGCGAGTACCTGCATATATGCTTTCTGTACTTCGTTCGGCTTTGCGACAATCGTCTGCGGCTTGCCGCCCTCGATTTCGGGAACGGGTAGATTGAGCATATCCGCAGTTCTGATGTCTGCAAATTCCTTGTACATCTGCATTAACTCAGGCACATTGTTGAACTTTGCGAAACGCTTTTTGGTCCGATAGCCGTTGCCCGCAGGTTTTAATTCCGCTTTTGAAACAACCTCGCCGAAATTGCTTGCCCAATCGTCGAACGTCTGCAAGCCTGCGTCCTCCAAAAGGGACGGACGGAGATAGCGTTGCATTATGTACAACTCCGTCATCGAGTTGCTGACAGGCGTTCCTGTGGCAAAAATAATATTCTTCTCGCCGTAATTCTCGTTGAGGAACTGCGTTTTCATCAGAATATCCTCGGACTTCTGCGCAGGAGTAGTCTGAACGCCCGAAACTCGGTTCATTTTGGACACAACCAAGCCATTTTTGTAGTTGTGTGCTTCATCGACAACCAGACTGTCAAATCCGAGCTGTTCAAACGTAAGAGAGGTGTCTTTCGTTTTCCCACCGCCCTCAATCAGCTTTTGCAAGCGTGTTTCCAAGCGTTTTTTCTCACGCTCAAGGTCCTTGATTGAGCTGCGGTTATTTGCTCTTGACCGATAGTCGCTGCCTAATTCTTCAATTCCACTTTGCATTGTATCAATCTCACGCTGAATGAAATTTTTGCGGTATTTAAGCGACATCGGGATTTTCTCAAACTGCTCGTAGGACATAATGACCGCATCATAGTCGCCCGTGCAGCAACGACCGATGAATTTCTGTCGGTGATTTTTGTCAAAATCCTTTTCGGTTGCCGTGAGGATTTTCGCCTGCGGATAGAGCCGCAACCACTCGTTAGCCATTTGACCGACAAGGTGTTTCGGCACAACCACGCAAGCCTTGTTAATCAGTCCGAGCCGCTTTTTCTCCATAGTTGCGGCTACCATTTCAAAACTTTTTCCTGCACCTACGCAGTGGGCAAGGAGCGTATTGCCGCCGAATTTTGCTCTCATAACTGCGTCGAGCTGATGAGGTTTCAGCGCAATCGACGGGGACATACCCGGAAATGTCTGATGTGAGCCGTCGAACTTGCGCCCGACTATGCAGTTAAACAGGTTATTGTAACGCTCAACGTACTTTTCACGGCGAGCAGGGTCATCCCACAACCACCGCTTGAATGCCTCTTTCATCTGCCGAGCCTTGTCCTGCGCCAAATCCGTTTCCTTCTTGTTGATTTCGTAATGCTCACGCCCGTCGGGGTCGGTTATTTTGTCACGAACAACAATGTCACGATTGTTCAGCAGATTTTCAAAAATCGTTTTTGCGTTCATTCGGGACGTGCCGTAAATCTGCGTTGCGGCGGCACTGCTGTCCCAATTCTTGTTTTCAATCTTGTATTCGCCAGTCACGGTGCGCCGCAGAGGTTCGCCAAAAAACCGTGCCTTAGCGTATTCCTCAATGAATTTCTGATAATCCTCAACATCTACCCAAGAAACGCCGATACGGGCAGAAATATCTCCTGCCTCTAATTTTGGCGGGAGTACGCTCGTGAGAGCCGCCACATTTCGCTGATAATCGGGATTATCCTTTGCGAAAATCTCGGCGGTGCGGAGTTTCGCCCGAACGTTGCCCGACAGATATTCCGAGGTTTCCTCCCAACCGTCAAGCGGGTTTTCCGTTGCTTTTTCGGGGTTGAGGTAAATAAGATTGTCGGCTTTAAGCACGGAGATAACGTCCTGCGGCTCTTGACCGCAAAGCGCAGCCATATACGGAATATCCATTTTTCCTCGTGTATCAATGGAAACCTGCATAGCCTCCTGCGGCGTGTCAACGTGGGTGATTTCGGCGGTGTATTTGACGGTTCTTTTCGTGAAGAAATCCGACTTTTCTACCGTCTTTTTTTCCTCGTCAATTATTTCAAGAGCGCAAAGTGAATTGTAATCATCGTCACGGTCGAAAACCTGTTGATTTGCGCTGTCGTTGACGTAGCCGTACTGCTTTACAAAGCGGTCGTACTGCGTGTTTAACGCCGTTTGCAGAGCCGCAAGCTGTTCATCGGAACAGTTCTGCTCCTGCGCCGAAAGTATTTCACGGAACGTACTCCGCAGCTCGTTCAGAGCCTTTATTCGGTCGAGTTTTTTGCCTGTTTCCGTGACCTCGGTCATTATGTTGTTCTCACGGAAATACATCTTGCCGTCAACTTCAGCGAACGTGAAATTCCGCACGTCCGCTGTCGCAGGAATAATGCCTGCCTCTTTGTCACGCTGTTCGGTGCGCTTGCGGAGAGCGTTGGTTAATTTCAGCGTGGAAACAGCATTTTCAAGCTGTTCCTTGAGGTCTGCGCCCTCAATAGGCACACACGCTGTTTCCTGCGCATTTCCGTACATCGAGAACTCCACGCCCTGTTTCATAGTTCCAAGAACCATTTCGGGGTGGTCGATAAAGTAATTGTTGACGGGAACGCCGTCATTGTTCTTTCCCACATAGCACCAATCGGGCATTTCCACAGCCATTTTCTCACGCTTCTGGAAGAACAGAATATCCGTTGTTACCTCCGTTCCTGCGTTTGCCTTGAAAGCATTGTTGGGCAGACGGATTGCGCCGATTAAGTCCCCACGGCGAGCAAGATATTCACGGACTTTCGGGTTTTCCTTGTCCATTGTTCCCTTTGTGGTGATGAGCGCCGCAACGCCTCCCGGAGCGAGTTTATCGAGCGTTTTTGCGAGAAAATAATCGTGAATGAAGAAATTTTCACGGTTGTAACGCTTGTCCGAAACTCCGTAACTGCCGAACGGCACGTTTCCAACGGCGGCGTCGAAGAAATTGTCAGAGAACTCGGTTTTCTCAAAACCCGTAATCTGAATGTCGGCATTTTGGTACAACTGCCGTGCAATTCTGCCCGAAATGCTGTCGAGTTCCACGCCGTGGAGGTGGCTGTTCTGCCGCATTTCTTCGGGCATTGTGCCGAAAAAGTTACCGACACCCATTGCCGGTTCGAGGATATTGCCGCCCTCAAAACCGAGCGTTTCAAGCCCTTTGTAGATTGCGTTTATGACGATAGAACAAACAAATGGATATAAAGTCCAAATCAGCTTTATCAACTTACAGA
>ERZ827156.1253-NODE-1253-length-31140-cov-4.350201_pt1 | contig 31140 bp, 47 predicted proteins | sample MGYA00519919_ERZ827156 | MGnify/ENA primary metagenome ERZ827156 (study PRJEB31778, sample SAMEA3449269) | human gut metagenome | biome: human gut; feature: human-associated habitat; material: faeces | place: United Kingdom | collected 2010/2012 ...
ACGCCTCCTGGTACTTCTTCATCATCTCCTCCCAGGCAGCGTCCTTCGTCACGCCGCGCTCGCCCGCCTCTCTGTAGAAGCGCAGCACGTCCTCAGCGACCTCGAAGTACTTGCCCGCCTCGAAGCCGAACGCCGCGCGCACCGCGTCGATCTTGTCCCAGCCCAGCGGCGAGCCGTGCACGCCCGACGTGTCCTGGTTGGGCGCGCCGAAGCCGATGGTGGTCTTCACGGCGATGATCGACGGCTTGTCCGTCACTGACTTGGCGTGCTCCACCGCCTTGCGGATGGCCTCCACGTCGTGGTTGCCGTCCTCCACGCGGCTCACGTCCCAGCCGTACGCCTCGTAGCGCTTCAGGACGTCCTCCGTGAAGGCGATGTCCGTGCGACCGTCGATCGTGATGTGGTTGTCGTCGTACAGGATGATCAGGTGGCCCAGACCCAGGTGGCCCGCCAGGGACGCCGACTCGTGCGAGATGCCCTCCTCCAGGCAGCCGTCGCCGCAAAGAGCGTACACGTAGTTGTCGAACACGGGGAACCCCTCCTTGTTGAAGGTGGCGGCCAGGTTGGCCTCGGCAATCGCCATGCCCACAGCGTTGGAAACGCCCTGGCCCAGAGGACCCGTGGCAATCTCCACACCGGGAGTCTCCATCTCGGGGTGGCCCGGGGTCTTGGAACCCAGCTGGCGGAAGTTCTTCAGATCGTCCAGCGTCAGCTATGTATCAGTGCGCCAGGCGACTATCACATCATATCCCGTGAGGTACAGCATGCTGTAGAGCAGTGCGCTCGCATGACCGTTGGAGAGGATGAAACGATCACGGTTGATCCACTTGGGGTTCTTGGGGTCGTAGTTCATGATCGAGGTCCACAGCGCATGGGCGATCGGAGCGCAACCCATAGGAGCGCCTACGCGTGAATCCTTCGCGGAACGCGCTTACCAGGATGGCCAGACTTCGCCTTCTGGACCGTCTCGGCGGCCAAGCAACGGATGGAGTTCACGCACTATTCCTCACTTCGGAGCAGGCAGAACGCACCTTTTCAGTGAAATCAGACATGTTGACTCGCAATGGGAAAGAGAATAATCAAAGTTTGACTTGCTTGATTCGCCAGATGTGCCCTTCCCCGATGAAACGCCCGTTTCCCCGTTTTTCGATTAATCGATTCTGCTTCCTTTTCGATTCCGTTTGCATTCCTTCTTGCATATGCTAGAGACGTGTATGCAATTCAACAGGATTGGAGGAGATGATTTCGATGACTCCTTCGCGCGTTGAACCCGTGGAATCAAGTGTTCAGTCCGTGTCACTCTCGATTCTGCTGGCCATTCGAGGAATGGAGGCAATGGCCCATTCCACCACAACCCTCTCACCGTCGCACACGTCCGTCCCTCCCCGTCACAAATTCCAATGCCGCACGCCTCAAGGGCAAACGAGGATTCGGTTTCTTCCAAACACTTCTTTTCATTCTTTTTCTTTGATTTCGTGAATTTCGTGTGTTTTAATGAGTACTGTTTATCCCGCACAACCGCAGCCCATACCTGCTGCCAATCCCGTGATTGTTTCCGGGCAGCCCCAACAGCCCCAGCCCGTTCCGGTAAATGGTAACACTACTGCCGTAAATCAGCCGGTGATGGCTCCCGTTTCTTCGCAACCCGTATCTGCCCCGAGTCTCAACGCCACTCCTTCCTTCCCTTCTGAGGCCGAATTGAGAGAAAGGGTGAAGGAGACGAACTCGGGAGCCCATCCGGGACAGGACGTGGCTGCCATGCAGTCTCTCGCTCCCAATGCCGTTTCCATGGCTCCCAATCCCATGACGAATGCCGTTTCCATGGCTCCCAATCCCATGAAGAACGCGGCTCCGACTCCCGCTTCGATGGCGGCCCCTTCGCCTGCCTCCATGACGGCCCCTGCCCCGATGACGAATGCGGCTCCCACTCCAATGTCCATGACGACCCCTATGCCCGGGAGTGATGTTCAGTACATGAATGCCTTCCCCGACCCCAACGCTCTGTGTCAGTCGCAATCCAACCCCTACCAGGCGCCTCAATACCAGCCCGTTGCCTACAACCAGGCTTACTTCCAGCCGCAGTACCAGCCTCAATACCAGCCCCAGTATCAGCCCCAGTATCAACCTCAGTATCAATCCCAGTATCAGCCGCAATATCAACCCCAGTACCAGCCGCAGTACCAGCCTCCGCAGCAGCAGCAGGTGGCTTGTCCGTCGTGCCAGACGAAGCTGGTTCCTCCCGCGGGCGCTGAGATTTTCAAGTGTCCGTGCGGGCAGGTGCTGCGAAACCCCTACGTGGCGTCTTCCAGCGGCAACATGAGCCGGGAGGAGCTGAAGAAGAAGCAGCGCAACCAGAACTTGAAGGACGCCGGCTTGGGCATTGGGTGAGTGTCATTTCTTCCTTTTCATCTGTAGCATTGGCTTGGCCGGCGCTGCTGTCCTGGGCGCTTTTCTCGCCAGTAATTAGATGTAGTATGTGATGTGTTTGTTTGTTTAGTCGTTCTGTGTGATTTTCCTTCCCAATTCGAGCGATGACACTCGCTGCGAATGCGAGTCATGCTTTTCTTTGCAGAGAAAAGCCCACGGTTCTCCTTACAGATGAAAACCACGATTCCCTTCACCAATGAGAGTGGATGGCTTCCACAACCTCATTGTGGCAATCTGCATGGTGCTGCTCCTGTAACAGACTGTTTCCTTCTGTGAGTGTAGCATTGCCGAGTTCTGCTTTTTCAGCAGCCCTGCTCGCCAACCCGCTGCAACCAACCGAATAAGCGTAATTCCTCTTCCAAATAACAGTAATACCGTAGCGCTTTCGCGTTGCCTACAGAGAGTCCCCAGCACCGCCTCGTCCTACCCCTTCGATGAAGCCCGCGGAGGAGACTTTGCTCCCCACAGTGCCCACTGAAAGGACGGAAGAGAGGCCCATTTCGGTCGCTCCTGTGCGCCAAGTCAAAGAAACACCGGCTTTGCCTACAGAACCCTCTCGGCATGAGAGCGAGTATGATGTAACCTTAACTACACAGACAACGTACGATTTCACACACAGTGTAATGACTAGCTTTTCTCGAATTGTATTCTTTCCCTATCTTCTCTCCAGATGGTCAGGGTGGCTCCCACTTCCCAACTCAACCCTAGGCAGCTTTCCATAGCCGTTTTCGTGCTGGATAAGGAAAACAGCATGTACTCGTGGTACATGCGGAATAACGCGTTTGAATCTCGCTTGCATGTCACAGAGTACCACGCCAAAACCAACGCGCAGTATCCCATCAACAAGCTACGCAACCTGGCCATCGAAAGCGTGCAGACCACCCATCTTTGGCTAACGGACATGGACATGTGGCCATCGCGTATCGCTATTGCTTCTTCTTCAGCCTAGTGCATCTACGAGAGGCGTTGCTTGAACTGCCCACCAGCGAGCTGGAGCGCACCGACCTGGCGGTGATCGTGCCGGCATTCGAGCTGCGCAAGGGTCCTGACACTTCCTCCTTCTCGGATGTGGCCGATTCGTTGCTTCGCTGAGCGGCACTCACCCAAAGAGCCTCCAAGCGCATCCCCAACACCAAGGCGGAGCTGAACGCGTGCATCGCCAAGAAGCGCTGCAGCACCTTCCGCCCGAAGGAGCGCCTGCACGACTACTTCTTCCCGCAGTGGTACGACGAGGCCTACGCGCCGCTGCTGACGCGCGTGAAGTGCTTCAAGGGCGACACGCAGGAGCCGTACGTGATGGTGCGCAAGGTGCTGGCCATGCCGCGGTTCGACGAGCGGTTCGTGAACTACGGGTACAACAAGGTGCAATGGCTGGAGCACCTGCGCTTCGTGGGCTACGACTTTGAGGTGCTCACGCGCGGCTTCGCCGTGGACATTCCGCACAAGAAGTCCAAGTACTGGTCGACGTTCGTGGGCGACCTGTTCGGGAAGAAGGAGAATGGCGAGCGCAAAGCCGTTCCCATGAAGGAAGCGTACTACCAGTTTGTGAGCGAGCTGAAGCGCAACTACACGCGAAAACAAGTGGTTGGAAAGTGCTTGGGCGTTTGTTGCATTACGCGTGGTTTGAACACACACGGGGACAGCTAAATGAACCTCACTCCTTCTTCTCCTCCTCAGAGAACGCACCAGCCTTCTCTAGCATCTTCTTCAGCTCTCCTGACTCGAACAGCTCCGTCACCACGTCGCATCCGCCCACAAACTCTCCGTTAATAAACAGCTGGGGGTACGTCTTCCAATCGCTAGCCGTGAGGAAAAACCGCCATACGCACCTCACATACTTCAAATTCTTCACCACGGACTTGCTCGTCAGAATGTTCGCGCTTGCAAAGTCGCAGCCTGTGCGTTAGTGCAAACACGGGCAACTCACCCAAATGCTTGAGGATCTGAACCACGCGATAGCTAAATCCGCACACCGGATTCGAGGGCGTGCCCTTCATGAACAGCATCACCTTGTTTTCCTTCACAATCTGAAGATGACGAGTGCGCTACGAAGTGCAAACCTTTTTGATAAAATCAATCACCTCGGGGTCTCCCTGCTCTTTCGGCTTCTTCTCCTCTTCAGGCGTTGATGTTGCTTCCGCGAAGGAGCGGATGGACACCGGGATGGACGGAGCAAGCAGCCTCGCTCCGCGACACACCGCTACGGCAGATCGAATTGCAAACATCCAATGAGATAATGACAAAAACGAAGAAGAAGAAACGCGCTGGAAATGGGCTCGACTTTTGGAAGCAGGTGTCTGTGCAAGAAACAGGGCAATCAAAAAGGTGAAAATACTCCTCGTGGAGAAGGCGTGGCATATTCGTGTCTATGTATGAGTGTTGTTGACAGAGTCCATACAATCCAGAATCACGCGCTTCAGAGACGGGAACACTCTGTAGCGGAACAGTTTGAGGATACTCTTCATGTGGATGCGTCTGGTCACTAGGAGTGAGATAGCGTAAGTGTGGATACGGTGGAAGGTGACTTCCTTCAGATGGGGACAGCAATGCAGCAGCAGGCACCTCTTCCAGTCATAGTGAAGACCGCCGGGATGCGTCACGGAAAGGGTGGTGCAGGAGAGGAAGGCCATCGTGTCCGTCAGCTCCTCCAAGTCCTCCTTCTCCTCGGGAAGCGTCAGAATCAGCGGCCTGCCGACAGGAACCTCCGGAAGGGGAGGAGGGATCTCGAACTCGATCACGTCCTCGGGCGACAGTGTGGAGCCTCTCTCGCGCTCGTCCAGCTTGACGCCATTCACGTACGCGCGAAGCGACTCGCGAAGGCACGGCACGCCCAAACAGGCCAGCATCTACGCCGTGATTCTGCCGCTCCATTCTCACTCTCGCGCCATTGTCCAGCACCCTGCTGATGTGTCGCTTGGCGGAGAAGGGAATGACAAACTCCTTCTTCCCCCACTTGCCCCTCACGCAACGCTCACTCTTCACCTTGACAGGCTTCTTTGCTGCTTTCCGCTTCTCCAGCAGGGTCACAGTGCAGCAGCACGTCACAAGGTCCTCCTCCACAGCCATCTTCAGTACCATGCCCTTGTCTTCGCGCTCCACCACTTCGGGTTGGTTATTGAGCGCTTTGGGAACAACGGTGTAATTGCGAATGGCGGCTATGTTTTTGTTGTTCTTGTCTGTGTTATCCTTGTCTGTGTTGTTCTTCTTTGTTTTATTCTTCTTTGTTCTGTTCTTCTGTGTACTGGTCTTGTCTGTGTTTATCTTCTTTATGTTCTTCGTCTCTAAGGATTACACATACAGATTCCTCTCACGATGAACGACAATACTCTCCAGGCTAGGGAAGTTGGGTCCCAGCAACTCCTGAATGAACGAGTCATCATTCTCTTTGGTGTAGATTTGAATGCTGTGGAGTTCGGGACAAATGCTGCCCTTGAGACAGTTGAAGCGGTAGTTCTTCTTTGGGTTATGATCTAAGGATAAGAGGTTGATCGTGTGAATACAGTAATGCACGCGGAAAGACAAGGTTGCGTTCAGCCATCTGGACGAGATCGCAGGCTTGGGTCTCTTCCATGGAGGGAACAGGATCGTCCTTCCGCGCACGTGCTTGATGCGGAAGGGAATCGGGGGCTCGTTGACCGTCACCTCAATCACATCCCATTCCTTCACCCCCAATTCTTCCAGCACCACTCGCATGGTCACCGTTCGAGCCCCAAACATCATTCGCACGTTGTTCACGTTGAACGGACGAAGACACAAACACAGCATCTACTCCTCACTCCCTCTCTTCAGTATCACTCGCCAAATCGCCTTGCGAAGATCACGACCCGTCTTATGCAGTCCACAATACACGCTGTACATGACCCCTTTGTACCGGAACAGCAGATTCGGGTGTTTCTGGTCCACAACATCATCGTTCACCACATTGGCGGGAATCCGACTTGGTGGAAGAGGAGCGAGTCTCGGAGCCACGACTGTATCGTATGAGATGGTAGGAACAGCCGTTTCGACACCCATCAACTTCTTGATTCTCTTCCGTGGGAAGGGTTTCTTATCAGCGTCACTCTCTTCAGGTAGCTGTCTTTCCTGCACACTGTCGTATGGAACGCGAGTGAAGAAGGTGTGAAGAGCTGAATATCGCTGGGCGACTATCCGTCAGTGAATCCTTCGTACTCCTCACAGTTCAGATTGATGCGATGAAGAGAAGGGAAGTTGTTAAACCGCAACAGGCGCTCAAGAAGGGAGAAAGGCATGTAGCCATTCACTAGAAGTGATTCAACAGAGAAAGGGGAAACGGTAAAGAGTTAACTCCGTCACATAAGGAAAGCAGAACTTGAGAAGAGTAGTGATAAACTGTTCCTCCATCATTTGTGGAATCATAACGAATAGAGCAGTACAAAAGTGGTATTTTGGCTCATCCAGAGTCCTCTTCAAGGAAGAAGAATCGTGTGTAACTATATGCCTTTCACCTTTATATCTCTTAATCCTCCTGCACTGTTCAATAGAAAAGCGAGTGCCTTCTTTCACAGTGAACTGCTGTTCTCGCTGTAGACTCAGCACTATTCCTCTCTTTGAAATCAGCAGATTATCCTGAAGAAGGCAGATGCCACGACGAGCAAAAGCCTGTACATCAACCCAACCAATAAGAGTTACCTCTATGATGCAATGAATCAGTTCCTTTTCGGATGCCTTGCTTGGAACGACGATGGTGTTAGAGTCATTCTTGTACGCGACACTGACAGAAACACCCTTCTTCACCGGATCACCATAATCTTCACATTCCCCACTTCGGTTAAAGTGGATTGAGCACGTGTCTCGCTGGAGGCAGCACGAGAACTGGAAGGGGAAATAGTAGCCAAACGCTTCAGCAGTCAACTCCTTGATTACTTCGAGAGTCGATCCGGAGGACGATGCGACGGGAGGCTGAGACTCGAGAAGTCGTCCCATGAAGCCTTTCGTCTGGAGGAACTCCAAATCCTTTTCAACCGGATCCTCCTGCTTCACTTCCTCCACCCGTGCCGATTTGGAGGATTCTCTTCTTGAGTGGTGATGATCCTTCTCATGCTTGTGCTTCACAGTTGATGGCTTGGGAGTGGTGTTTGTTGTTGGCTGAATGGCTGCTGCAGATTGCTTCTCTTCTGTCGTCTGTTGGGGATTCTCCACTCCATCCTTCTTCTCCTCTATTCCACTCTGCATCACTTGCTGTTCTTCCTTCCCCTCTTTCACTTCCACTGTTCTGCTCTCCTGATCCTTCTCTGCTTCGTCATTTGCGCTTTCTTCACCTCCTCTCTCCACCATCCCATTCAAATCGTCTTCCTCCTTTGGTGTGTCTTCATCGCATAACGGTCTCTCTTCTTCCACATATGTTGCTGCTTCATCCATTTCCTCACTCGGTCCTTCCTTCTCATTCACACTATGCTCTTCCTCACTGTTCTTCACAGAATCAATTGGAATGGTCCGTTCTTCCTCTTCCTTGATCTCGTTCATTTCCTCTTTCTCCACTATATCCGTCACTCTCTCTTCATCATCACTCTTCTCCTCCTGCTCATCAATCATTTCTTCTTCATTTACCACTTCACTCTCCTTCTCCTTTTCCACAACACTCTCATTCACAACACTCACTTCCTCCTTCACTTCTTTCACAGCATTCCTTTCATTATCCTCTTTTGCTCCAACAGACTCCCCATTCACAATCTTCACTTCCTCAACTGCGCACTCCTTCATTTCAACACCAAACGACTTCAACAAGTTCACCACTCGAACAGCACTATCATCTAGTCATTATCACTTATTCTCACTCATTACACTCAACAATCAGCTCTTCTAGCACAGGCAGGTTCCTATACTCCATCAAACACTTCACATTCGCAAATGTCAACTCATCCTCAACTATACGTCACATTCAACTTATTCACTCACTTTTGATGTGCAGACGCTTCATATAAGGAAAACACATTTCCGACATCCTCTTCAACCAATCAACGGCAATTCCCTTCTTCACATTGAGAGTCAGTTCTGATGTGAACAGGCAAGCGGGAGCTTCCATCTTATCATACCATACTTGATGATTCGCATCAATAACAAGTAGTTTTCCACAAGTTGGTTTTGATGGGATTACAGCTGATGAGGAGAAAGTAACAGTAGGAGTGGAGAGGAATTGGTTCACACTCTCGTTCTTCGTCACTCTCCTCCCGTTGATATTCGGAAGTGTCAATTTGGGAATGAAAGGAATCCCGCGACGAGCCATCACCTAGACTTGACTCACAGCAAATATAACAACCATAAGACCATTAGCTCTCACTTCTTTGATCTTGCTCTTCGGATCCACAGAGAAAGAAACGCTCTGATTCCTAAACACAGCCGTGAAAGGAACCTCGTTCTTCTGTGGAGAGTAGAACAACTTGCAAGAGCCCTTCCTCCTAATGGCGATTCGGCAAGATGTTTGAGATGGAACACTCACCACAAAGGTGAATTCCACTCCATTGATCACTCCCTTCCAGCATCGCTCTCTCGTGTCAAGTGGTGTCTCCTTCTCTTCAATCACTTTAATCTTTGCATCCGTAATCGTGTTCTCCTCTTTCACAGCAACCTCCTTTTTCTCTCCTCTCGCTTCCTCCTTCGCTTCTAGAACCGTCTTCTCCTTCATAGCAGCTTCCTTTTCCTCTCCGCTCGTCTCCTTCTCTGCATCAGCAGCCGTCTTCTCCTTCTCTTTCACAGCAACATCCTTTTCCTTTTCACTTGCCCCCTTCTCTGTATCAATAGCCGTCTTTTCCTTCTCTTTCACAGAAACAACCTCTTTCGCCTGTTCGTTCGCATCTTGCTGAGTTTGCTGTTTCTCTTCCACAGTTGGCTTGCTCTCTGGAATTGAGCGAAGGGATGAAAGAAGAGACTGAGCCGACTCTTCATTCAATGCTTCAAGTCAAGAATCATCACAAAACTCACATTTCAATTCAATCCTCTGAAGGGAAGGGAAATTGTCGAACTGCAATATGCTCTGAATCCATACAAATGGAATTGTTGTGCCTATGATGAATTGAAAGACTAAATACAACCACACAGAGTCAGACAAGTAACGAAAGGATAGGAATTCAACAGCAGCACTTCAAGCCAGTTGTATGTGATTCCCTGAGGAATGGTGATGATGAGATGAGAACAGCTGCAACACTCATGCGTCCTTAACTTCGATACAGCTGCCTTGGAACTCTTCTCGAGATTGCAATTCACAGTCTTTTCAGAACTAACCAGATAAGGGGCTTTGAACCTAAAATAGGGACTAAAAGTGATAGAGACAATCATGGATTACGGCAAAGGATCAGGAGAATAGATTGTGTTTAAAGTGAGATACGCCAGTCCTCGGCGTGCAACTGTCTAATGATAAGAGACGAATTGTAATGATAATACTCGGGCAAGAACAGCGCGAATGTCTTGTATTGTTCCGGGTTTCATGTTAAGGTGATACATCACTCCATCAAAGGAGCAAGTAACAACATTCTTTTCCTTTGTGTCATCTGCCATTGTACTACACCTTCCCGTCTTCTTTGTAATTGCAAGCGTCATGTCCTTCATAGCTGCATTGCGAGAAACGGTTATGAAGTGCGTCTTGCCGTTAATCGTGTATGTAGTGTTGAATGCAACAACGGCGGACTGATTCTCCTTCGCTTCTTTCTTCACAACCTCCTTTTTCACTTCATTCACGATCCGTTCCTTCTCCTTCACAGCAACAACCTTCACTCCTTTATGTGACTGTTTCTTCTCTTCCACAGTTGGCTTGCTCTCTGGAATTGAGCGAAGAGACGAAAGAAGAGATTGAAGTGATTCTTCATTCATTGCTTCGAATCAAGAATAATCACAAGACTCACATTTCAATTCAATCTTCTCAAGAGAAGGGAAATTGTCGAACTGCAATATGCTCTGAATCCATACAAATGGAATTGTTGTGCCTATGATGAATTGAAAGACTAAATACAACCACACAGAGTCAGACAAGTAACGAAAGGATAGGAATTCAACAGCAGCACTTCAAGCCAGTTGTATGTGATTCCCTGAGGAATTGTGACAATGAGGTGAGAACAGCTGCAACACTCAGGCATTCTCAGCTTCGACACAGCCGCCTTGGAACTCTTCTCGAGATTGCAATTCACAGTCTTTCCAGAACTCATCAGCGATGGGGCTTGATAGAGAATGGGGGAAACCGTGTTGTTGGGTAGAGCTGTCTGTGGATCCACATGACTCTTCGGAATGATGGAATTCGTACAGTACTTGTAACCCTTTCGAGCGACTGTCTATCTGTTAAGGAACAACACCAACGAAAACAAGAGCAAGAATCGCACGAAGATCCTTGTAAGTGGATCTTGATGGCATGGAAAAAGCGTAAACCTCGCCATAGAATGAGCAAGAAATACTCCTCCCCTTTCTGTTGGCATCAATCACTGTTTTGCTCTTTCCCATCTTCTTCGTAATCTCGAGCGTCAACTTCTTCACAGCTCCATTGCGAGAAACGGTTATGAAGTGAGTTTTGCCGTTGATTGTGTACGTAGTATTGAATGCAACAGCGGGTTGGTCCTTCTTTACTTCCTTCTTCACTCTTCCCGCCTCTTCCTTCTCTTCCGCAGACTTCACTTCTACAAGCTTCTTCTTTTCCTCTTCCTTCTCTTCTTTCACTTCTTCCTTCTTCTCTTCTTTCACTTCTTCCTTCTTCTCTTCTTTCACCTCCTCTTCCTTCTTCTCTTCACTCACTTCCTCTTCCTTCTCTTCACTCACCTCTTCCTTCTCTTCACTCACTTCCTCTTCCTTCTCTTCACTCACTTCTTCCTTCTTCTCTTCATTCACTTCCTCTTCCTTCTCTTCACTCACTTCCTCTTCCTTCTCTTCACTCACTTCCTCTTCCTTCTCTCCCTCCAAAATTCCCTCTTCTTCTCTTGTTTCTTCCGTACTTGTATCTTCACTTGATTCATCACTCTCTTCATCGTTCAATTCTGTCATAGCATCAGTCGGAGTCACTATCGCGCTTGACAGTTCACCCTTTCTTCCTACATATCAGCAATGCTCATAGCAATCACGGTGAACAATCACATAACGCAGCTTCGGAAAGTGATAATCAGAGAACAGACTCTTCACCCAACTATTGCTAACGACACCAGCATCTATGGTGAATAGAACAGCCAAACAATACCCCAAATGGAAATCAGTTCCAGCTCAGGAAGAGCAATCTTTGTAACAATACTCTCAAACGCAAGCAGCCATTCTGAATCCAATTCAAGAGCAGTATAAAAGGGATTCCGCTTGAAAGCCCGCTTCATGGCAGTGCTTCTTTTGCTTAATGTTCTGGCTTGTTTCCATTGCCTGTCCAATACATCCACATTACAAACCAATTCTCTGTTCTTCCATTCTGGATCGTCAACACAAGGTAACTTGGCACAGATAGGAACTGACAAGTCCATGATTACATCACTTATCAACCTCTTCCCACCCACCTGTTGATTGTTGTAATACACAAAGCTGGTGCTAACGAAGGAAGGATAACCGTAACTCATCAGAGTCTATTCATGAATTACAGCCTTAATCATAAACTTTGGCAATCTGTTTCCTCAATACTCTACATGAGTTGCCTGGAGGAATGATGTAGTACTCTTTCCCACCATACACCACTGTCAGAGAATCCGCAGTCTTCGATGAGCGGAGTGGAGATGTGATTGTGCGCTTCACGTCATGTACAGTTGTGTTATACTCCACACCATCCACCATAGTAGAGTAGAGCCGACAATCCTCATCACATTGCCACTTCTCAAACACCCAATGATTACTCACCGGTTTTCTCCCCAGCAGAGTCATCTTCAACGGCAAGAAGGGAAGAACGCTTTCAGCAAACCCAAAGGAAAGCAGCTGCTCCTTAGCTGTTTCCTCCGTTGTCACTTCTTCCTTCCTCTCTTCCTCATTCACCTTGGTCTCTGCAGCAGCTGGAGTCAAACACAGTCCAGGCACTCCATTCTTCGCTTCTATAAATCAGTGGTAATCATAGCAATCACGGTGAACAATCACATAACGTAGCTTCGGAAAGTGGTAATCAGAGAACAAGCTCTTCACCCAACGCTCATTGACTGTAGCAGAACCTATAGTAAAGAGATCACCAAGCACAATACCCCAAATGGAAATCAGCTCCAGCTCAGGAAGAGCTATCTTCGTATCAATACTCTCAAACGCAGACAGCCATTCTGAATCCAATTCAAGAGTAATAACAAAAGGATTCTGCTTTAGCGCCTTCTTCATGAGAGAGCTTTTCTTACTTGAAGCTTTGGCTTGTTTCCATAGACCCTCCAGCATCTCCGCACTACAAACCAATTCTCTGTTCTTCCATTCTGGATCGTCAACACAAGGCAGCTTCGCATAGAGAGGAATGGATCGGTCCGTAATCACAGCACTTATCAACTTCTGTCCGCATACAACTTGATTGTTGTAATACACAAAGCTGGAACTAATGAAGGAAGGACAGCCGTAACTATGCAGAGTCTATTCATGAATCACAGCCTGAGTCACATACCCTGATAATCTGTTTCCTCAATGTTGTACACCTATTGTTTTGAGGAACGATATAGTACTCTTTCCCACCATACAACACTGTCAGAGAATTCGCAGTCTTCGTTGAATAGAGAGGAGATGTGATTGTGCGTTTCACGTCATACACAGTTGTGTTATACTCAACACCAGCCGCCACAGTGGAATAACACCGACAATTCTCATCACACTCCCACTTATCAAACACCCAATGATTATTCACTTGTTCCTTCTCCAGCAGAGTCATATTCAACGGCAAGAAGGGAAGAATACTATCATCAAACTCACGAATCACCAGCTTCTGAGGTGCCTCTTCTTCTTTCTTCACTTCTTCCTTGACTTCCTTCTTCTCTTCTTTTTCCGCCTCTTCCTTCACCTCCTTCACCTCCTTCACTCTCCCCGTTTCTTCACTCACAGCAACCTCCTGATACACACTCTCCACATCACTCAGAGCCTCTTCAGCCGCAATACTCTCCGTCTTTCCTATTCATAATCCCTCATCACAACTCCATACGGTGGACCACAATCCTCTCTAGTTTCGGAAGTCGATTGCACATCAACATGGGCTTGAACTCGTCCTCACTCCAAGTCTTCACATCTATTCTGAAGCACAAGAAGAATCACTACCCCATAACACAATCTCCCTCAGTTCGGGAAAGGCCATTCCCATCAAAAACACCTTCAAGGCGGCATAGCTAGAATCATTCACCTCGATGGAAGTTTGGAATGCGTGGGTGTCGAATTCCTTCTTCATCATCGTTTGTGCTTTAATAGCGCTGCTGAAAGCCGCGGAAGACGCATCGAAAGCTCCCATATGCTTAGGATCTCGAATGGGGTGGCCTTCAAAGAAAGAAACATCAATTGGATTTGCCTTCGTTGATTCCACACTGGGTATTCTCTTCTTATTCCGCAGAGTCTGTCCTTCCTGACAAACAACCAAGTTCCCTAGTTGTGCTGGAACCCCGTTGTCAATCAGAACCTATTCCTTATCTCCTGTTAACAACGTCACTTTCGCTATTTGCTTCTTAAACTTCTCATTCTCTTCTTCAGCACTTGCAATCGGCACCTCGAACCTCCTCCCCTCAAACACCACTGTTCTTGATCGTTTCACCTCCGCAGCAGGAAGGGTCTCCTTCTTCGCACTCGCGACAAACTCCTCGCTCGCATACTTCCATCCATTCTTCTCGCTGGTGAAGAAAGAGTGGGTGACGTCACAAGTCCAGTTCTCGTATTGCCACTTCGCTGTTATAGGCATGTCTTCTGATGGTTGTAGTTGTGATGGTTCTGTTGGTAGTGTTTTCTCTTCTTTCCTGGCCTCCTCCTTCTTCACACTCTCCACCGTTTCCGTTTTCGCCATCTCCACCTTATCAACCTCCTTCATCCTTTCCACACCCACACCCTCCTTCATACACTCACTCACACACCCATGACGCAACACATACACATCCAACAACGCCGGGAAGGAGCCGCACGCAAAGCACTTCATCCCATCCTCCTCCACGCCCACAATCGAATACACGAGGGTCAGCGACTGCAGCCACGGCAACTCCACTCCCTTCAACAGGTCCAGCAGTTGCGACAACGGCGTGTACGACTCACAACCCTTCGCATCTCCCACACGCAGAATCAGCCTCCCCGCTGCATCCAGTGCATGGGAGCTTGTACGCGTCACAAACCTCTCAACATCCTTCGTGTTCCTCAGCGTGAACTCAAACGTGCCGGCGCTTTTCCCTTCCCGCACCAGCAACACATCGTTCTTCTTCACCTGCAGCGTCTGCAGCGACTCGTCCTCCTCCATCACATGGTTTCCAACAACCACATCCACCTCACACCCATTCACGTGTACTCCGCTCTTCACCAGCATTCCCACAATCGCCTCCCGCACCTTTCTTCGCTTGCAGTACAGCGGACAGAGCAGCCCGTAGGTCTGGCTTCGGAAGGAGACACGCAGGTTCGTCTCCTTCGCCTCCTGCTTCTCTGGAAGACGATGGAAGGACTGCAGCTCATAGTCCTGCTCCTCCCACCACACATCACCGCTCCTTCTCTCCACTCGCAGCACGCCCTCCGACGTCTTCAATTCGCGCACCTCCTTCAACTCGCAGTCCGTCGTGCAGAAGGGCTGTGAAACGCCTGAGATAGAAGTCTCCAAATCAGTCTCCTTCAAGCGAGAAGTCTCCAAACCAGTCTCCTTCAACCCCGTCTCCTTTACACCTTCAACACCCTCCCTCGTTGCTACTCATGAAGAAAAGGAGACGCACGCACCGTAAATGTCGACGCGCTTCAGCTGGGGCGCGATCCAGTACTTGGTCTTCTCCTGAACCCAAGACTCGGGCAAGCACGAGGGCACTAGGAATCACGCCACAAGGCAACAACAACACATCAGGACAACACGAGTGAGACTCCGCATGTGAATATCTGAAAAGGAAGACAGGATGATGTCCATCTTCTCACAGGCAGCGCCGCTCACACGCAGCAGAAGAAGCTCCATCGCATTGAGATTGTCGTATGCCAGAAAGGGGTAGAGTTGGGACTCAAATCCACTCTCCTGGAACTCGAACAGCACTGTTCGCCCGTCGTGGAAGGATTCCTTGTGAAACAGAAGATGATTCGGATTCAGCGGAATGGGACGCGGAATAATCTCCACCGTGATTGTTCCATCCTTGACAGGCAGAGAGCAATCGTTCAGGTCCAGGGAAAACCCATCGACCATCATCGAGGCAGTGTAGCGCGACAGATGAACTCCCTTCTCTGCAAGGTGCTACGGATGAGAATTGCCTAAAAGCAGTACCTTCAGACAGAAAGAGAACAGGAGCAGACTGCTGAAGGGTGGAGCAATTGGAATTCGCTCGATCTCCTCCTTCCACTTCAGTACGACCGTGTAGGAAGCGTGTTCCTTCTCATTCCTCTCCAAACCAGGCGAATCCACGTAGTCGGCAGGGCAATTCTCTGTAGCAACCGGTACGGAGTAGAATACGCTGCTGGGAAGCAGAAGGGGACGAGAAATGGGTCCATTCACCGCGTCACAGAACCGCACAAATTCCGTCAGTGTATCCCGCTGTTCTCGATCCAGATGCATCATTTTGAAGCGGTTTTATGGCCTTTTTAAACGCGTTCATTGGGTAACAAAAAACTGTCCGTTTTGTGGCGTTCATGAAACAGCATATCTCGACACAAGCATGAGAGAAATACATAGGAAAGCATCAAAAGAGAAAGTTGCAACCCGCCGGCTCATGGAGGTCCGCCATCTCCATCCAATACGCCAGGCTTTCCATTAACAATATAAGAGCAATCCCAGATGAACCCCACATGAATCCCTTCCAAACAACAACGCCACATCCACCCCAACAATCCCAACAATTCACAGATCACGTTCCCAAAAGCAGAAACACCGGCGGACAGCACCATGGCTCTCGTGTTCACAGCCCAATCCCTTCGCAATGCCTCGCGCGGTGTTAAGAAGGAGAAGTGTTCTGAAGTGATGCATAGGAGTTACTCCGGCGTTCTGATAAGGGCAGCGGCTTCTCGGAATGTCCCCCTTCACGCTGCTTCTCCCATGAGCGGAGTCCAGAAGCGTGACTTCCATTTCGCGTCGCTGAAGGCCAAGTACCAGAACTTTGTGACGAGGAACTCCATTTATATCGCGGAGATCAACAACACTGCGTTGAAGTACGGTCTTTTCGGCGTTGCGGTTGGTAGCACTCTTCATGCTCTGTGAATGGTAGGAAACCCCTCCACGTGGGTCGTCTCTTTAATTTCCTGGGTGAATTCCATGGGAATGCCTTGGTGGGGTGCGATTGCCGGCGGTCACTGTTTTCGGGGAGTGTGATACATAGTCGCGTTGGGGTTCCGTGTCATTCTGCTGCCCTTCAGCGTGAAGGCCTCCAAGCAGGCAATGAAGATGCAGGAGATCCAGCCGCAGCTGAATGAGCTAATGGAGCGTGCCCGCATCTCGCAGTCGATGGGTCTCGCCTCCGATGCGGGAAGAGTGCGTGACGAGATGATGGTTGCTCTCTCCTCCCCGCTTCATCCTAGGACATCTACAAGCGTGCGGGCGTTTCCCCCATGGCGCCCATGCTCGGCTCCCTCATCCAGCTGCCCGTGATCATGTCCTGCTTCATGGGCATTCGCAAGCTCTGCGAAACGGTCCCTGCGGTTCGTACGCCTTCTCCTCTCGCCTCACTCACAGAAACGGGCGGTGCGCTGTGGTTCCCGAACCTTGCAGTCCCAGATCCCGTGTTTGCCCTGCCGGTGCTGGCGGGCCTCACCACGCTGTTCATGACGGAGCTGGGCGCGGACGGCATGAACGCCAACGGCCAGGTGGGCATGAAGTACATGATGCGCGGCATGTCGCTCTTCACGGTCTTCGTCGCCGCCAAGATGTCCTCCGTGGTGCTCTCGTCTCCTCCTCACACGCAGGGCCTCTGCCTTTACTGGATCGCCAACGCCACCTTCGCCGGCGTGCAGACGTTGTGCATCAACCCCGCCGCGCGCAGCACGCTCAAGCGCTGGCTCACCTTCTCCCGCAAGGAGGACGCCGTTCCCCCTCCTCCCGTTGCCCCTGTCAAGCCCGTTAAACCTGCTAAGCATATCCCTACCACTACTCAAGACCATGCAAGCAACGCCAACAACGCTATCAAGGAAGGAAACAACAACAAGGAAAACGTCGACTCCCTCCTGAATGACGTGAAGTCGAGTGTGTTTAAGAAGTACTCTGTTTGGAACAAACGCAAGCTACCTGTTGATGATCTCCAGCGTGTCGGGCTTCACGATGGAGCTCCGCCGCAGCAGCCGCGTCTCGCGGATCAGCACGAAGCGCACCGACAGCTCCTTGTCCACGAACATGATGCCCGCCGCGTTCTTCTCCACGCCGCAGTAGTTGGGCGCGGAAAACACCGTCACCAGCTTGCGGTTGAAGGCGAAGCAGTAGCCGTCGCAGCACTCGTGTCCGCGCACGATCAGATCGAAATCGAATCGCGACATGAACTCCTCCACAATGTCCGGCCCGAAGAGATAGGCGCAGTCGCGCGGCGAAGGAACGTACCCCTTGATATCGGAGCAGGGATCGGACCAGAGGAGATCGGAGAGCAGCCCGTTCATGGGAATGGCGCAGGGCCGCTGGATGTCCTTGATGACCTTCATGGAGGTCAGATCGCGAGACAGTCCGCCGTGAACGCAACTATACATCAACATGGAGGGAGAGGCATACAATATCTTGTTGGAAATGATGGCCGCGATAGGCAGACAGTTAAACAGCATCTGAAAGTCTTTATATAGGGTCTCCGAGTAGTACTTGAGGCATTCATCCTTGAAGCCCCAGTCGTCGTTCATTTCAATCGACTCGTGGTTTCCACGCAGCAGGAACACGTTGTTGGGGTACTTGAGCTTGTACGCCATGAGCAAACACAGCACTTGGATTCCGCGGTCGGCGCGATCCACGTAGTCTCCCAAGAACAAGTAGCGGCTGTTGCACGGGTCTCCACCAACGTGGAAGATTCTACGCGTAAGCCAGCCCAACAAGGAGCCCACTCCAGCAAATCAAGAAACTGGCCGTGAATGTCGCCAACAATCACCATCGGGGCTTCGAGCTTCAGCAGCGACGGCTCCTGCATGAGAGCCTCCTTCGTTCTCAGGATCAACAGGCGAATCGTGTCCTCTTTTATATTTGGCTACGTCTGAGACGGTTTGCCGCGGTCCTACACGCCATTGCTTATCTCTCGCTCTCCCCTCCACCAGCTTCGCGATAATGCGGTCCAGAATGAGCTTGCCAAAAACGGCATTCATCACGAGAAGAACGGGCGCGGTTGAAACCAGATTCTGTCCATTCCGTTGTACTCTCGTCCGTGTTGCAACAAACAAAGCACTCGAGGTTCCAACGGATGCTGCCGCTCAATAGGATCGTTCCGGGAAGATCGCCTCCGCAAGGAATCACCAGACGCACCTTCTTCTGGCTCTCGTCCACCATCGACACGAACACGAATCCGAGGATGGACGCCGTCTTCACGTCGTCGACACTACGATTCAACGGACTGTGAAGGGACAACCTCTTCGCGTCCGTCACGGCCAGAATCTGGTTCTTCAGCTCGGAAATGGGAACCGACGTCAGCTTCAGAGCCGCCTGGTCCTCATCCGTCTCCTGCGGGCCAAACTACCGATCACACGCTCACCCCAGCAGAACTGTATCGTAGTGCATCAGCTTCTCGCGGTCCGGGTAGGTCACCACCGTCAATTCGGACATGGAGCGAATGAGCTCGTTCGGCGGCGCCAGCTGGGCGTCCGTGCCCGACGGACCTACTCTTTACATCATCGAACACGCGTACCATAGAAATAGTACTCCAGAGAGGTGGTTGTGTCTTCGTTCGGCGTAGACGGCGAAATGGCTCCCTTGGACAGAGGGATGATCTTCACGCAGCAGTCCGGCAGCAGGGTCTTCATCTCGTTCTAGCGTTAACCGGAGGCGAGAGTGCAACGTAGATCTGATCGTCGTGAATGACGAGAATCATGTCAATCGCCAGCAACTTCACCACCTCCTCGAGCAGCGGCTTGGATCCGTCCTCCTTGTACCACGAGCCTCCGTCCACAATCAAGCCGCCGTGCGCCACTAGCCATGCAGCGCTCATTCCAGTCCTACCCTCTTCGTCGTTTGCGAGGCGCTCGTTCACGCGGGAGGCGACCGAGGTGAGGCAGTGCTTGAACCTTCGGGTGAGAGGGAAATGCTATTATGACAATTCCGGATTGTCCATGCAGGATGTGGAGCCGTAGAACTCGACGAGAGGGGAAAGAAGCATCTTCTGCGCGTACTATGCATCAATCAATTATAATACGGTTACTGTAGCGTAATGGCTGTCCTTCGACATCACGCAGGCGGTGAGACAGCCCGGCACGGAAATGTTGCCGCTGCAGATGTCGAGGTCCAGAAACAGCGGCGATTCCCCGTTGCGCACCTAGGATGAAAAGCAGTCCACGCGACTACCGCATACTCCAGCAGCGTTTGCGCAAGGGTAAACTTGCCATGGTTTGCGTTCCCGAGAATGAGCACCTAGCGGTAATCCCACGCACTTCCAAACATACGCGAGGAGAGGTTCTTGTGTTGTATTTTGTGACGGCATCTCTTGCCTCCTGGAGCTACTTCTAATACCAGTATATCACGGGTTGCCTGCCGATGGATATCGAGATAGACAGGCATGAGGCTATCTTCCGAAACATATATGCTTCTGCACCGCCCATCCACAACCACTTCGGTGTTGAACCAGGAAAAGATGGCAAACTACGCGATAAGCCCAAACCGCGGAGAGACGACATTTCGATTCACGAAGGTGTGCGTTTGCATCAGCTCCGCGCCATTCACCTCGACACTTCCCGGTGTGGTCTACTCCTTAATAACCCGATCATGCCTCACGGTCACCGTGATTTTCTCATTCCTATAGCTCACAATGCGGAGTTCTCTCCCGGCGGGGATTTTGTAGGTTAGGGCATTCATGGGGATAGGAATTGTGTCCTTGCCTTCCATGAATCCTCTCCCTGTGCCTTCTCCCCATTTCCATTCCTTTGCGATAGCGACTGAAACAAACAAGCAAACAACTCCTAGCATCGCTACTCCGTCTTTTCCTTGTTGGCGTCCTTGATGGACTCCTTGCTCGCATCCTTGTTCGCATCCCTATAGGTCATCCAGCAGCAGGAATGCCTACGCTTCAGAAGAAGCGGCCGCGTTGGGCTTTTCGTTGAGGTTCTGCTCCTCCTCTGGGAAGTATTTGAGGAGGCACTTGTTCAACGCGTACTCGGAGCCGAAGAGCAGGGCGCCGGCGCTGATACCGATCACGACGGCCTGCCAGATGGGCATGTTGTTGAGAATCTCCATAATATTGACCATAATTCCGATGAGTGAAGAGAAATGTGCATTCTCTTCTTTCCTTTTCTTGAGCGCGATGGAGATTCACACGGAGACGAGAGGCGACATGTAGGGTGTGACTGTTCCTTTCCCTTCCCTCACCTTTTTCAGAAAGCTCTTCCACCTCTTCCTCAACAAGCAGGATTTCAAGTTTAGTTCCGGTCATTTTATCGCATACAAGGTACCATTTGCCTTAAACAAGGTGATGCGTAGGGTTTTCGCGAGCCGCTGCACGGACACAACTACCATGTGACCGTACTTCCCAACGTAACATACAATCACCTTCTAGGTGGCTATGAAGGGCCAACTCAACGCCGATGGGTTTGTGATGGACTTTGGCGACGTGAAACGGGCATCCCTTTTCCTATTCCGTAACACGTAGTATACGAGAGCGGAGTGCAAGAAGCTCAACCAGCATTTCTTGCTGCCTATGAAGAGTGACGTCCTCACCGTCGTTTCTCATTTCGACTGTGAGCGTAGATCACGGAGAAGGGAGCCAACATGGAAGTGATCACCGAGGATGGTTGCTTCTTCTCGTTGTTTCTGCCTGCTGCTGTGAGGCGTAGCTTCCCCAAGAGTGATTGTTGCTGTCTCCCGCTCGTGCACTCCTCCGCAGAGGAGCTGGCTCGCTACATCGTTCCCCTTGCCGTTCGTGCTCATGCGTAGGCGGGAGAGCTCATCGAGAGTATTACGAAGGAGGTGCTGAAGGTGGAGCTCGATGGGAGGATTGAGCGGTAGGAGCGTGGCATCTACGAGCTGACGATTGGCGTTTCGGAGATTGAGGGTCAGGAGGCAAAGCAGTCGTTGTTCCACGGCATCACCCATAGGTACACGACCTCGATTCACTATGATTACGATTGTTTGTTCGCACATTCACCGGATTCCAAAAGTTGCCCCTCTTTTGTCGGGCGTTTCATCCCACTTTTCTTAGTCCCAAAAGAATGTCAGAGTACAAGTGCATCACCTGCCGTACTTCCTTCAGCTCGCAGGAAGAGCGAGAGAAATATCCTACCCTGTGTGCATCGCTTTGAATGGTTCCTTCACGATCTCACTCATTTCCGCTCCGACTGGCACTGCTACAATGTGAAGCGTAAGGTGGCGTCTCTGCAGCCCCTTCCCCTCGCTCTGTTCGAAGAACGACAGAAGATGCGTCGTTTTCCTCTCTCTCCCTCATCGAATAGTCCTCACGGCCAAACCGGCAGCCACAACAACGCAGAAGATTTACTGTGATATATGCAAAAAGGCGTTTTCCACAAAGAACCAATTCCTGCAGCACGAGCGGAGCAAGCGCCATCTGAAGGGGTTGAAGGAGGCCCAGGAGGCGTTCCAGAAGAGTGAGGAGGGTGTTGAAGATGTGAAGGAGGATGTGAGTATTAAGGAGGATGCGAAGGAGAATGGAAGTGTGAAGGAAGTGGGAGGGATGATGGAAGCTGAGGTAGTCACAGAAGGAGGAGTGGCAACGGAAACGGAAATGGCAACCGATACACTCCCCTTCCAACCCGAAGCCTACACATTTGATCCCAATCGCTGCATCTTCTGTGGCACAATAAGCGACTCACTCGACGCGTTCCCTCTCCCCTCTCTCTTCACTCCTAGCAACATCGCGCACATGACGCAGAAGCACGGTTTCCTCATTCCCGATCGTCAGTGCCTGAAGGACGTGGAGGGACTGCTGGACTATCTCGGACAGAAGGTAACCTTCCCGCTGCGGATTCACCATAGATTTCTGTAGGCTGCATTTGCATCGGTTGCAATCACGGCTTCAAGAGTCCCCATGCGGTCCGAGCGCACATGTTCGACAAGGGCCACACGCGCATGGCGTACGACACCGTTTGGCGAATCGCACCCATTGATGTGTAGGAGGAGGACTTCGAGGAGTTCGAGTCATTCTACGACTACGAGGAGGAGAACGCGAAGGAGGAGGAGATCCCCACGCTTCGCGCCACGGGCGAATTGGAATTGAGCGATGGGCGCATCCTCGGCAACCGAGAGTACACGCGCTACTACAAGCAGTCCTACGCCACCGAGAGCGAGCGCCGCGAAGGTAGGGGCGGGCGTGGGCGTTAATCGCAGCGCTGAAGACGAAGCTGCTGCTGGGCAACGGTCCGGCGAGCCAGCAGGCCACGGCGATCATGCTGTACCAGGAGCAGAAGCAGACAGTGGTGGACAAGCGCGCCGACGTGGAGCGCCTGCACCGCTACGCCATCCGCGAGCGTCTGCGCGCCGGCATGAACATGAACAAGATCCATTTAGCCCACTTCTGCCACCGATGGCCTGTTTGTAACAAACACGCAAGGAGATGCCGCCGTTGGGGAACTTGACGCAGGTCACCACGCCCGCCGAGGTCATGAACGGCACGTCCTTGAAGCAGCACACGCCCTCTGCGTTCGTCTTCAGGAACTACCCATCAGTCCGCCTTCCCGCGCGTACCGGCGAGCACGCCTCCAAGTACTTCTTCTTCTGCACCTGCGCCGGCGTCGCCGCCTCGCCCTCGTAGCCCGCGAACGTCACGCGCTCGCCCACCTTGGCGCCCTCGGGCGGCTCGATCAGCGCGCCCATGCTGTGGTCCGCCGTGCACGCGCACAGCAGCATGCCGTTGCTGGGGAAGCCGCCCAGCTTGCGCGGCTTCAGGTTGCACAGCACGCACACGCGGTGACCCTGCATCTCCTCGAAGGTGTGGAACGCGCGGATGCCCGAGCCGATCTGACGCGGCTCCGCCTCGCCCACGTCCACCTCCTCGCAGTACAGTCTACGCGTTACGGGAATGGGGAAGGAAGTGCTTGTCCGAGTCGGGGTGGTTCCACGCGCGGACGATGCGGCCTACGCGGATGTCCAGCTTGCTGATGTCCGCCTCTTCTTCGGCTTTGGGGACCTCCGCCTTGGGCGCCTCCGCGGGCTTCTCCGCCTTCTTCGCCGCCTTCTTGGACTCCATCACCTTGGGGATGGGCATGTGGATGTTGATGCTGTCGTAGTCGAAGGTCAGCGGCGCGATACCGAGGTCCTTGCAGGCCTCCGCGGCCATGGACTGCATGAACGAGTACCAGCGCACGACGTTCACGTAGCCGTTGTAGCCCTTGAAGGTGCCCTAGTCGTAAGCGTATAAACGAATCGCGCACGAAGGTCAGCGACACCAGGTAGAAGCTGGCGTAATCGGCCACTGTCAGGGTGTTGGGCAGCGCCACGAAGGTCTGCGTCTGCAGGAGGGCGCTGAGCTTCATGATGAACACTCTGTCGTTCACATGGCCCAGGACAGCCTCCTCCACCGAATCGAGGAACTCGTCCACCTAATCCTCACTTCGTCTATGCAGCGAAACCTTCTTCTTGTCGTCCGCGCTGCCGCCGAGGAGAACGGCGTTCTTCTTGTCCTTTCCGGTGATGAAGGCGATCACCGACTTCAGGCCCGTAACGACGGTCTTGCCGTCCTCCACGCTGAATTCCTACACTCAAATAGGGTAGCGACGGCCCACAGTGCCAACCTCGTAGTCCACCACATCCTTGCAGCTGATGAATCTGCAAACGGCCTTCACAATACCGGCCTTGTTTCCTTCGGGGGTCGTAACCTTCATTTGTTGCTTTCCAAGAGTAATGTGAGTGTCCTTCCCTATAGAGGCAATGGGAGTATGCAATATTTTAGAGACAATGCGAGAAGGCAACACTTTAGAGATAATGTGAGAAGGCAGTACTTTGCAAATGCAATGCGAGTAGGCATCACTTCACAGACACTTCACGATTGACACACAACAAACACACAAAGCAGCCTTCGACTCATCCTCCATTCCCTCCTTCCGCTCCAAATGCGCCAGGGGCGGGAAGAAGGCGTCGCACATGCGCTCCAGCTCCGCGAAGTCCGTGTGCTTCTCCTCCCCCTCGCTCGTCGTGTACTTGATGTCGCCCTTCGTGTTGATGATGAAGATCTTCGTCTTCTCCACGCCCGCGCTCTGCGCCTCATCTTCTCCCGCTAACCCCACAATGTAACTCTGCTCGTCCGTCGGCCGATTGCCGAACCCGCCCACGAACGCGCACTTCTCCGTCGCAAAGGTGTCGTTAATCGACCGTAAAACAGGAATCTTGAACTCCTAATGCTGATGCAATTTCGGAACACCCCACCTGCGGCTTTCTGCGCACCACCTCGCGGATCAGCGACGCGAATGTCCGGTTGGGGCTGCAGATGATGGGCCCTTTTGGCATGTGCAGCCCGTCCTGCTCAATTCCCTCCAAGTAGTTGCGCGTGTCCTTCATCTGGCCCACCGCGCGCGCCGTCAGGTACAGCATCACGTACCCGTTTTGCTAGATGATCAACGAACCGCTGCGCGTACGTCGAGATGATCGTACATCTTCACGATGCCCTTCTGCGTGTAGTCCTGGTGAAGCGCGTACATCACGTGGCCCATCACGTCCTCCTTCGTCACCGTCCCGTCCACGTCGCTGATGATCACCCTCGCGTCCTCGTCCAGCAGGTAGGCCTTGCAGCGCACCACGCACCGCTCGTCCGCGTCGCTCGTGAAGCTGATCTCGTTCTCGCCGTCGTGCAGCGGCCACGTCTTCAGAATGTCCGACGACACGCGGAAACTCTTCAGCGGCTTGCGGTCCTACGGGTCATGCAACGGTCCGACGCGCACGCGGCTCGAGGTGGAGGCGACGACGTTCATGCGGTCGACCTCCTTGGCCATCTCCACGATGCGCTGCGTGGCCTCCTCGAAGGAGATGGGCACGCGGTCGGCGAAGAACATGATGTTGGGGTGTTCCAGCAGCGAGGGGTTGTCGATCACGTCCGAGAAGGACACGCGGTTCTTCAGGATGATGTTGTCCAGCTCCTTCTCCTTCAGGCCCTCGCGGTACTGGTCGCGGCACAGCGAAATCACCACCACCGGGATGCGGTCGTCGGGCAGCCCGTTCAGCGGCGCGGGCGACGCGTTCTGTCGATTATTTCCACCTTGTGAAGCCACCTCCTCGAACTCCTCCTCGGAATCCAGACCCACCACTGGTTCCTCCTTCGTCGCCGCCTCCTCTAGTCGTGATCACCCACACCACCAAAAACGGGGGGCCACGCGGATGACCGGATGACTCAGCGTGTTGACGGGCGTGAACATCTGGATGCCCTGGCCCTTGGTGGAGTGCAGCGTCGCCATGCCCTCCTTCGTCACCTTCTACGGCTCACCACCCACGCGCGCGCGCACCACCAGGCTCATCTCGCCGAATTGCGTCGGGTAGGTCACCGACAGCTGGGCCGGCACTTCCCCCTCCACCACAAACATTTCGATCTGCACCATCTTCCTACCGATGAAACGTCCATTCCACATGCACTTGTTGAAGTAGCTGTAGGTGTTGTCCCAGCACAGCGACACGCTGCCGTCGGCCGGCGCGGCGAACACGTAGTCGCAGTGTCCGGCGGAGGACAGCACGTACTGGTAGGGCTGCAGCTCGATGCACTCCTTCGGGTTGCTGGCGTCGGGCGCGAACTGCTTCTGGAAGTAGGCGCTGAAGCCCACGTCGTGCTGGAACACGGAGAACTGCAGCAGCAGCAGCTGCCCCTTCGACAGCGAGACGGAGTAGCGGAAGCTCTTGCGGCGCAGAATGGAGGGACACATGCGCTGCGACCACACCACCGAGGGCGACACCACCGGCGTCACGGGCGCGTCTACCATGGAGAAGGATGAAAACCCGAACCCTCCTCGGAGAGAACCATGTTGCGGATGAGGCGTTGGCGGCGCGAGTTCTCCTCGCGGATCTGCTTGTTGGTGATGGAGGGAATGGAGTTCCAGAGGATGAACGACCTGTGCTATTACGAGTGTCCAATTGCGTACTTCTCGCTCTTCGTGGGAGAGGAGGCGCCGCTGTCTGGGGTTTCATTCTTCGTGGGTGAAGAAATGCCGTTGCTGGTATTCTCATTATTTGCGGGAGAAGAAGAGGCATTGCTCGGATTCTCCAGAGAGGGGGGAGGAGAGGAATTAGCCTCTTCACTGAGGTTCTACGCTTCAACAATAGAAAAAGCAATGACGAGCATGCTGGATACCGGAGACATGCCCACATCCGGAGAGAGATACTCGCCATTCTCGTCCAGATTCAGCTCGCTGAGGAAATACGCCTCGCCGTCGCTGCCCACGCGCATCTTCTGCTCGACGAGGCTGTCATTCACGCGAAGCGTAACCATGCGGTTTCCGGAGGCGCGCGATATGATCTAGGCCGTGACGCTCCGCGCAGAGCAGAATACACTCATCTTTCCGAAGCGTACACGAAAGAGCGAGCACAGGTACGTGCCGTCTTTGTGTTTCACGATGACCACGTCCGTGGCACCGCTCAGAGTGGACTATGAATCAGCCACGCGGGCGAAAACCCCACAGAGTTCACATTGATACGATCGTACAGGGACCTCAAAAACGACATGCTCTCTATCTCCTTAGCTTTATTTAGTGAAGATACGAGAATAGGGTGTGTAGATTCCAAAACCGATAGGAAAGAATGGGGTGAAGATTCCATCTCAGGAGAATAGAGAGGTCTCAAGAAGCACCGTGGAGGGTGTTTCGTGGAGGCGATTACAGAATCAAATTCAGTTCACTATGCCTCGTGAGAGAACGTTCCTTGCTGTCAAGCCCGACGGTGTCCAGCGCGGACATGTCGGCGAGATCATCGCCCGCTTCGAGAAGAAGGGCTTCAAGCTCGTCGGTCTGAAGATGATGGTGCCCCCCATGGAGCTGCTGGAGCAGCACTACGCCGAGCACAAGGGGAAGAAGTTCTACCCCAGCCTCACCGGCTTCATGCACTCCTCTGCCGTCGTCGCCATGGTCTGGGAGGGCAACAACGTCGTGGCCATTGCCCGCAAGATGATGGGTGCCACCAAGCCCATGGAGAGCGAGCCCGGCACCATTCGTGGTGACTTCGGCTGCGATATGGGCCACAACGTCATCCACGGTTCCGACTCCGTCGAGTCCGCTCAGCGCGAGATCAACCTCTGGTTCCCCGAGGGCCTCGTCGAGTACACCAAGGACGACGAGAAGTGGGTTTACGAATAAGCTTTCGTGGTTTGTTTCTTCCAACAAACACGCACACTGGTCCGGGTTGGCGTACCGCGACTTGTCCAGCGAATCGAACCAGGGGTGGTGCAGCGCGTCGTACGCCGTGATGCGCTTCGCCGGGTTGTAGGTGAACATTTTCTATACTTTATCCACGCGGAGCAACGGCACATTCAGGAGATCCTCCGCCAGGGGATCTAGATTCTTCAGCGTCTTTCCGATGCTGCGCTGAGGCCACTTCGGCCAGTCCTTGTTGTAGAACGGCAGCTTCGTCACTCCCGGCCAGATCTCCTCCGTGGGCGTTCCCAGTGTGCTATGCATGAATTGCGAAGAGGGGGAATACTTGAAAATGCGGAAGATCATGTCAATCTCATTGTCACCCTTCCACAGTGTTTCGCCCTGCAGCATCGTGACGATCACGTGTCCCGCGGACCAGATGTCCACCACGGGGCTGTACTTCTCCTGGTTGAGGAGGATTTCCGGCGCACGATACCATAACGTCATCACCTCGTGGGTAAGCGTCCCGATCGGGATGGAGAATGTCCTGGCCAGTCCGAAATCGCACAGCTTCAGCACGTTGTCCTTGTGGATGAGGATGTTCTCCGGCTTCAGGTCGCGGTGCATGATCCCCACGCCGTGGATGTAGTCCAGGGCCAACAGAAGCTGGTACGCCAGCGACTAGCCATCACTGAAAGAGAAAACGGAGACCTTGACATCTTCGATGGGGATGCCTCCCGTGCTCTGATGGTCCACGATGTACTTCGTCAGCGTCATGTCGATGCACTCAAACACCAGGTGGATGCGGCCGTCGCAGTTCTCCACGTCGGTGAGTCTACGGGTTGCAAATTCAAGTGTGTCGTACTTTACAATATTCGGATGGTCCAGCGAGCGCAGGACGGAGATCTCGCGCAGCGAGGTGCTGGGAATGCCGTCGCTGCTGTCCTCGATCTTCACCTTCTTCATGGCCACGATCTGGCCTGTGTAGATATCCATCGCCTTGAAGCTACGGATGAGAGGGCGGGAGCGCTGCCAACACCACACCGTACGCGCCCTCTCCAATGGTGTCGATACGCCTGTACCGGTTGAGCATCGCGAAGAGAATTGTGATGTGCAACAAACACCTTCCCACTTAGTCAGAATCTGTGTAGTAGTTCTTCTCGCTGTGCTTTCTGGGCAGGAAGAACGGCATCTTCTTCTCGCCGTCGTTTTCCGCCTCGCTGGAGCTGGCGCTAATCACCTCCTGCATCTCTTTATCCTGCTGCTTCAGCTGCTCCTTCACGATGCGGTCCTCCACGCCCTTGCCCATCAGGCACACACTACGCTTGACAGTGTGGAAAAACACTACGCGCAAGGAGCGTTGGACAGCACGTAGGTGCTCACGCTTCCGTTCAGCACTCTACCATCAACACCATTAATAACCGCTCACCTCTCCATGTTGGTCATGCCTCTTCTTCCCATCACGATGGTGTCGATCTTCTTCTCGATGGCGTAGTTGCACACCACCTTCGCATGAAGGACGGTTCATGTGGCGAATGAAGGATATCTTCGCAGGCTCGCCGCGCGCGCAAATGGTCTCCACGTTCGGGAAACCCTTCTCCTTCACCTGCTTGTTCATGGCGTCCAGCTTCTCCTGGGACTCTCTCTTCATACGCTCGTTCAGCGCAATATCGTGAGCGTAGGCTGTACATCACACCCTCCTCGCAACCGTACTGGGCGCCTTCAGATTCAGCACATTCAGCACCAGGAAGTAGTCCTCGGGCTTCATGATCGACAGGACCCACTCGAAGGCGGCGTTCGCCTGGAGGGAGAAGTCCATGGGCACCATCCAGCGATGCACCTACGCCATCACCAACTCGCGTCCAGAACGCACAGCGGGCGTCGTGTTGGTAGCCGTCTCAGTCACGTTTTCAGCAGACATTTCTTTTCGCAACAAACAAACTCAATTTGCCTTCAAACCAGAAACAAGCGAACAGACACCACTGGACGCTTCAGCTGTTGATTATCAAGCCCCTCTTTCCCGTCGATTTTCTCCGCAATTCCTTTGGAACGAGCGATGAGTTGCCTCACTCCTGTCTCAGGACTCCTCCTCCTGGTCGATAGTGCTGCTTGTTTCTCCATTTGATGTGATAGAACCCGTCCTAGTGGTTCGTACTGACGGGACCCATTTCTACGGAATCTTGCGTACTATAGATCAGCACGGTATGTTTTTGCGTTGCTTTGCATGCACTCACCCGATGTAGAAAACGTGATGCTGGAAGACAGTTTCGAGCGAATCTTCTGGGACTTCTATTACACCGACAGTCCGACCGGCTTCCAGATGATCCAGGGAAGCAACATCGCCTTCATTTCGTCCCTGGTGAGAGTTAGTGGAGTGTATTTATCGCAAAGAAGGGCACTCTGGATAACTGTCCGCTTGAAGGCTTGACAGCGCTGTCAAACGAGGAGTTTATGGAGTACGCCGGTTTGTCGGATGAAGAGAAGCGTAAGCCTGTCATTGAGTTGTTGATGTTCAGTGCAGCGGAATGGAGGGAAGGAGTGTCCTTTCGCCGGACATCAGTCGTATCAGATCAAGCTCATGTGATAGTATGTATACTGTCTTCCTTGTTGCAACAAACAGAGGAGAGAAGAGGAGTACCTTGCAATCACACTTCAAGTGAATCGCAGAATGAAACACTCCTAGAAACCCATAAAAGGGACACCTACAAATAGATAAGCACATGTCGATGGAAAGTTTCTTCGGCGGACAACTGTCGTCCACAAAAGAGCTAAACCAGCGCCGTTTCGCCACCATCGTTTCCCAGAAGACAGATGGACTGCAGTCCTTGGGCTTATTCCATTAAATGGCCATTCGCAATCAAATCAGTAAGGGTATGTTTTAACCATTGTTGTTACACTCTTCCCCGAAAGATGTACCATCATCTTTGATTCCACACAAGAAGGATCAGTTTGCAGTTAAGACGACCATGGTTGAGTCTCCTTGCAATGTATCCTCACCTCCCTCGCACCCCAGCTCACAGACACCAAAACCTACCTCCTCTCGCGAATCCACAAAGAAATACTGGCGATTTGCTCGATTGAAGGGTTCCCGACCGCTGAAAAGATGGCCCTTTATAAACGCATCTCCGAAACAGCACTTATGGACAAAACACCCCAAAACCGTCTCTTCCCCGTTTCCCCTTTTGCATCTTGTCATAAATCGATTATTTATCCCAGTGTCTGTGAGAGAATGGCTGAGCGTCTTTCTATTACTTCCAACGGAGCGAAGCTGAA
>ERZ827156.1256-NODE-1256-length-31079-cov-4.202005_pt1 | contig 31079 bp, 50 predicted proteins | sample MGYA00519919_ERZ827156 | MGnify/ENA primary metagenome ERZ827156 (study PRJEB31778, sample SAMEA3449269) | human gut metagenome | biome: human gut; feature: human-associated habitat; material: faeces | place: United Kingdom | collected 2010/2012 ...
CGAAATCGGGGCCGTGGTCCAGATGCAGCACGATGGGGATGTCGGGGCAGCAGGCGGGAACGTCTTCCGTGAGCGTGCGCATGCGCAGGATGCGCGTGATCAGGTCGTTTCCGTCCTTCTTGGTCAAGCGCGACACGAATGGGGCTTTGCTGTCGCACACCAGCGGAATAAACGGGTAGTTTCCGTCGTTCAACACGGACAGCGCAGATTTGATAGGGTAGATGGGCTGGAGGCACTGCTGCATACGGAATACGGCCCCGTTCAGCGTCGTCGCGACTTTCGTCAGTGCGCCCAGATTTTCGTTATCGCGTATGACCAGCGAGCGGCATCGGTTGATCACGTCGACGTTTCGCGACCACTTCAGCACGACGACGAGCTTATCCAGGAGGAGGCGACTGCGCTCCGACGCGGACATCAGCGCCGCGTATTTCTTCTCCTTCGACTTCTCCTCCGGGACCCGATTGACCGCATTCACCAGCTCCGCGTAGATCTCGGCCAGCGTCTTGGCGATGAGGTCGTTGCCGTTCTCCACGCCGGTCGGCAACAGGCAATACTTGGCATTCACCTGCTGCATCGTTTGAATGAACAAACAGACGCTATAGAGTATACATTACGCGTCCGTCAGAGCGGCCACACCGGGGAGGATCTTTCCCTCGAGAACCTCCAGAGAGGCGCCGCCTCCCGTGGAGATGTGCGTGATCTTGTCCGCCACGCCCGACTTGTTGATGGCCGACACGCTGTCGCCTCCGCCGACGATGGTGATGGCGCCGGCATCCGAACGCTCCGCCAACGTCTTGGCAATGGCCATGGTGCCGACGGAGAAGGCCTTCTGCTCGAAAATGCCCATGGGGCCGTTCCACACGATGGTGTTGGCGTCCTTCAGGCAGTCCTGGAACAGCTTGATGGTCTTGGGGCCGACATCGGCGCCGAGGAAGCCATCGGGAATGTGATCGACATCGACGGTCTTGATCTGGCTCTGCTTGTCCAGGCTGTCCGTCACGACCGTGTCCACCGGGAGGAGGAAGTCGATGCCCTTGGCCTTGGCCTTGTCCACCAGCTTCATGGCCAGGTCCAGCTGGTCGTTCTCCACGATGCTCTTGCCGATGCTCTTGCCCATCGCCTTGTAGAACGTGAACATCATGCCGCCGCCCACCAGCACCTTGTCGCACTTGTCGATCAGCGACTCCAGCACCGGCAGCTTCGTCGACACCTTCGCACCGCCCACGATGGCCGCCAGAGGGCGCTTCGGCTGGTCGATCGCGCCGTACAGGAACTTCAGCTCCTTGTCCAGCAGCAGACCGGCCAGGTTCACCTTCGTGAAGGCCGTCACGCCCACGGTGGAGGCGTGCGCGCGGTGCGCCGTGCCGAAGGCGTCGTTCACGTAGATGTCGGGGTGGATGCAGTCCACGAGCTCCTTGACGAACTCGGGCTTGTTCTTCGTCTCGCCAGGGTTGAAGCGCACGTTCTCCAGCATTACGATGTCGCCGTTCTTCATCTCCTTCACCGCCTTCTTCACGCTGTCGCCCACCACCTCGTTCACCTTCACCACCTTCTTTCCGACGAGCTCAGAGAGACGCGTGGCCACCTAGGAATGAGGAAGAAAGGGGACGGAATACAGGATCCAGCGTCAGCTTGGGGTCGGGGCCCTTGGGCTTGCCCAGGTGCGTCACGAGCACCACCTTGGCGCCCTGTCCGGTGAGGAGCTACTTGTCAACGGGAAGGGAGAATCCCACGTTGATCGTGGGAAGAGCCTTGACAATTCGGGTCTCGTCCATGATCGTTCTCTTTCCGTCCTTGGAAAGAGGCACGTTGAAATCGACTCTCACAAAGACGGTCTTTCCCTACGCGGAACTCATCAGATCCACTTCATACAGCCATGCTGTGCGATTTGGCGTAGGCAGCAACTCCCAACTTGTTCACAGTTCTGCCAGTTGAGAAGAGTCTCTTCGAGAAGGCACTCTACACACGTCAGTACTCCAGGTCCACTCCCTACAAGCATAATAAGATATATATAGGGAAGAATAAAGGCAATTGTGGCATTTGCCGAAGCTGCGACGCGTGTCGGCACTCCCTTCGTTGCCACAAAAGTCGAGACGCAACGACACACACTTCATTGATCCCTCAACTGTCTTGTCCTGGCGATTTCAACTCTTTCAGGCATCGATTTGTGTAAGCGGAGTGATTTCGTGCTTTTTACGAACAAAGAGAGGAACAATCTGACGGATGGAGCAACTATTCGATTCACTGCGACTTTGGCTTCTTGAGAAGGTCCTCTTCCGATACCACCAACATCTTGCGTTTCCGCGACTGCTTCTGTTTCGAGCTCTCTATCTATCCATCACACGATTGCACACAGGAATACGGGATCCTTCACTCTCTACACTGTCATCACCCATCCCAACGCCGACACGCTCCACTTCCGCCTTCATATCATCAAATCCCAGTGCCTCCAATGCGCCAAACACTTGCTTTTCACCAATCGTCTTCACATGGTCCTTTTCGGCACGCATCACCAATTCCGTGGCCAGCTGCCCAATGAACGCGTTTCCGCACTCCTGCATCTACAAAAATGACTCCATTGGCAAACGGCGAACCAGCTTCATAAACGACTTGCTCACCTTCACCTTACCATCGATGGTCCTTGATACAATCTCAGACACGGTGGTGAGCGGAATCGTCGGTTTCTTGCCATCCCCGTCTTCATTCATTGCAATCTCCTTCCAATTGTGTCGTGACTCAAGTCACAGGTGAAAGAAGGGGTAGTTACGAGAGGGAGATGGAATTGTGATTGCTCCGAAAGCAGTGAAAATGGACTGTAGTTCTATTGTCTATTGTATCCCGCATCCTTTTCCTGTCAATCCACACTCCACTAGATGATTCTCCTCAAGCCCGCCGCATACTCCGTCAAACGCATTTGGGAAGGAGAGATGCCTTCCGTGGTCTAATTTCATTTCCTTCTCTTTCGTTTCATCACACCCATTACTTTTCCCAGAAACTTCTTATCGCATTCAGTCACCACGGAATCCAATACCACCAATCGTACCCTCTCAACACACTCCATTCCCTCTATCGTGGAGTCACTCTCTCAAACTCACTATTCATTTACTTCTCTCCTTCTTTTCCTTTCATATCATCTTTGAATATCACAGACCTACCTAGATGTCTATCTAAATAGACTGTGATAGTACGCAGAATAACCATGACTTCTTGCTTTCTCCCACGAACGCAAGGGGCGATTACGAACTATACGCGATAAGAATGATATGACCTACTATGAACATGGACTCTCTCTTCTCCTTCCCTACCCTCGAGTCGCAGAACCCTCTCTTTGATGAAATCGAGACGGATCTGTTCTCCTTTGAACCGACGCACAAGAGTTCCCTGGACCTGAGTTGTTTCTTCGATGTGCTGCCTTCTCCGAGTAGTAGTGCATCAAGTTATTCGAGTGAGGAAGTTCCTGTGTTGGAGTTGGGTGCGTGTGGTGATGTGAGGACTCTTCTTCGAGTGAAGAAGAGTGAGTGTTATGCTCGCGAGTGCAAGGCGCGTCGTGCAGCTCGCATGCTGATATTGAAGAGGAAACGAGAGCAGGGTTTGATCTCGTTTGAGACGAAAGTGCGTTACAAACAGCGGAGTGAGATGGCGTTGAAGCGGGACCGGTGTTCGGGTCGTTTCCTGAGTGATATAGAGTATATAGATGTGAATTGGTGTGTTTGTTTTACAGCGCATTCTTTTCTTTTGCTACAGCCATGGTTCCTCAAATCCGTCAGCCCGCATCCGCGTTCTGTCTGAACGGAGCCCAGGGCGTCGATACGCTCAGCAACGTGACCCTGGAGCAGTACAAGGGGAAATGGGTGATCCTACTTTTCTATCCGATGGACTGGACGTTCGTGTGTCCTACGGAGATCCTTGCCTTCAATGATGCTCGCGAGAGACTGCAGAAGCTCAATACGGAGGTGGTTTGCATTTCAGGAGACTCTCCCTACACCCACTTGGCGTGGTTGCAGGCTCCTCGCGAACAGGGCGGATTGGGCGGCTCCGTCGAGATTCCCCTTCTCTCCGATGTGACGAGAGACGTTATGAAGCAGTACGGCGTGTACAATGCGGACCTGAGTGGCTTCGATGGCGGTCAGGCCTTCAGAGGGCTGTTTTTGGTGGACCCCAAGGGCTGCATTCGCCACATTGTTGTTAATGACAACGGCGTGGGACGCGATGTGGAGGAGACGATTCGCGTTCTGCAGGGCCTGCAGTTCACGGACGAGACAGGAAAGGTGTGTCCTGCCGGCTGGAAGAAGGGCGGAGAGGCCTTCCTTCCCACCACGGTCAATATTTCAAAATTCTTGACGGACATGATGTAACGATCATGAGTTCAAGCGTGCTGCTGTTTGTTGGACAATCCCCATCATGCAATTGTGTTTTTCACTCTTACCTACCTGCCTCTACTCGACGCACGCAGTGCATACAAGCGACGGCAACGAGGCAGAATGGGAAGGGAGTTGCAGAAATCGGGAGGAATTGTGTCATCCACTCGGGGGAAATGAATGAACAGAATATGCTGCATTTCCTACCTGATAAGTGGTATTCTGTGTTGCTAACCGCAGTGTTCGGCGTGTTAGCCTACCTGGCGATCAGCTGGATTCGTGCCGGTGAAGAACGGCAAACGGGAAAGAATGGACAGAAGCCCTCTGTGGGGGAGATTGTGCGAGAGGACTACAACCATATCGTCGGCGAGATTAAGAAAGTGGCGGGGAAGAGCTCATTGGGCAAGCGCCGTGCTCGTCGCGGCAGCAGTTCAAACATAGTGAATACGGGAAACGACAAGGAACGTCCCACCCTAAAGAGGCAGCAGTCATCGAGCGGAATGCAGATGAAGCTGAGTTGGGGCGCCTTTTTAAATTCACGGGTAGGTCCCGTCGATTCGTACGATGCGGCGAGCAGTTCGGACGGCGAGGAGGTGCAGAGCGCGATTCGCCGTGTATGCGTTTTTAAAACGCCGTCTCATCTTCGTAGAGTCCCTCCATGCGCAGCTTCTTCTCGCAGAACGTGTCCGACTACGTGACTCCCGTTTCGTCGGACAGCCTGTCTCCGTTCCCCACGGAGTACGACGCGACGAACGAGAAGGAGATGAAGTTCCTGACGCTGTCGTCGCTGGACACGCGCGGCGACCCGCAGTACGAGGATGTGTTCAACCACCTGAAGCTCTCGTTCCCGCCCTTCATCGTCACCTTCTTCGCGCCCATCACCTGGATCTTCGACCACCGCCCGCTCTGCTGGGTGCGTTCCTTCGTCAAGGACCTGATCCTCGCCACGCGCGTGAGCGTGGTGCTGCGACCCATCGCCAGCAACGAGGAGGTGCTGCGCAACCCGCACATTGCCAAGGAGATCGACCGGCTGAGTAGCCCCGACACGCCCAACGCGGAGCCGCGCGAGAGCGTGTTGAAGCGCGCGCGGAAGATCATCGACCGCATGGCGACGCGCCAGCGCGACTGGGTGCTGCGCATCTTCTACATCCTGCTGTCCTTCCTGTTCCGCGCGCTCTTCCGCAGCGTGCACATCGACCGCAACGGGCTGACCAAGTTCCACGAGAAGTGGGAGAAGCTGGAGAAGGGCGTGGGCGTCATGTTCCTCCCCACGCACAAGTCGCACATCGACTACCTCGTTCTGTCTTACGTGTCCGCCATCTACGACCTGCCGCTGCCCGTGATCGCCGCGGGCGACAACCTCAACTTCCCCATCATCGGCGCGCTCTTCCAGCACAGCGGCGCCTTCTTCATGCGCCGCTCGCTGGGCGACGACACGCTGTACCGCGCCATCCTGGAGGGCTACCTGGAAGAGGTGCTGAAGAGCGGGAGCACGCTGGAGTTCTTCATCGAGGGCGGCCGCTCGCGCGACGGCACCATCCTCCCGCCCAAGTACGGGCTGCTGAACGTGGTGCTGGACGCGGTGAAGGCGGGCCGGCTGAAGGACGTGTGTATCGTGCCCATCTCGGTGGACTACGAGCACTGCCCCGACATCGGCAGCTACGTGAAGTACATGATGGGCGGCAAGAAGAAGAAGGAGTCGCTGATGGGCCTGCTGAAGAACGCGCACTCCATTCTGAGCATGAGCTGCGGCGACGCCTTCGTGACGCTCGGCTCGCCGCTGTCGCTGCAGGAGCTGCTGAAGCGCATGGAGCAGGAGGACGCCACGCTGGACGTGCGTCACGAGGTGAAGTATGTCGGCGCGCACGTGTGCCGCGCCATGCGCAACAACAGCGTGATGACGACCTCCTCTCTGGCCTCCGCGGCGCTGATGGAGTTCCCCGCCGGGGAGTGGGTGAGCGAGGCGGAGGTGGCGGTGTGCATCGACCACATCCGCAGCTGGCTGCACGCGGTGGGCGCGTTCGAGGGCTACTCGAGCTGGTCGCTGTCGATCCTACACCAGTTCATGCGTTCCTTCCCGGACCTGGTGGAGTGTCAGGACAAGAAGGTGCGCGCGAAGACGGGCGCGAAGGAGCGCATCGAGCTGTTCTACTGCCGCAACCAGTGCATCCACTACTTCCTGGCCGATGCGGTGGTGCTCCACGTGTTCGCCGTGCTGCGCGAGCAGGCGCCCACGCGCACCGTGTCGCTGGTGGACCTGGTGCCGGTGGTGGACCTGGCGTGCCGCATCATCAGTACGCACATCCCCTTCAACCACGTGCAGTCAGCGCCGGCCATCGAGGCGCTGGTGGAGCGCGGGCTGCTGGTGGTGAACGACGACATGGTGTCGCTGGGCCAGTGCGAGCAAGCGTACCTGCACTTCTGCATGTCGCTGGTGGCGCCGCTGATCGACAACGTGTGGGTGGTGAGCGACGTGATCCAGAACCTGGGTCCCGACGCGGCGCAGCACGAGGTGGACCTGAACGTGCTGATCGTGAAGTGCATGGAGATGATCCACGCGCTGGAGAAGGAGGGCAAGATGTACTACACGTTCGTGGAGAACACGCAGATGGTGAGGAACAATATCGAGGGCCTGGTGAGCGCGTGCGTGCTGAAGAAGCGGAAAGAGGGCTCCGCGTACCTCATCTCTCTGGAGGAGAGCTACAACGAGACGGCGAAGCTCATGGCACTGCACGAGTCGTTGGGCAGTCTGCGGAAGGACATGAACAAGGTGCGTCTCACGGAGGAGGAGAGCAGCGAGGTGGCCGTCACCGACGACGTCATTGGGTTAATGATGGACGTGAAGAAATAGTCTTTAGTTTGGGCTGTTTGTGTCACACGTGTCGAGGAAACAGGGGGAAAGGCAACGCGCGAGCAATACGCTAGTCACACACTAGCACCGCACTAGCAACACGCTAGTCACAGGAATACTCGAAGCCCACGTAGCGCGTGTCCAGCTCGCTGCTGGGCGTGCGCGTGCGTTCGTGGCCGTGGGGGTTGTCCACCCGCTGGCGCTCGCGCTCCTGGCGGATGCGTAGCTGCAGCTCCATCTCGCTAGGCGGGTGCTGCGGCGAGCTGACGGACTCGGTCAGCACCGACTGCGTGAGAGGGAGCAACGACGCCTACCCCAGGAATCATGCGGTCGAAGTAGGTGTAGTCCGACGGGCCGGCGAGGTGCGGCACGTACGGCACGGCCACCTTCTTCTTGAGCAGAGCGTCCCAGTCGACGGAGGCGAAGAACGGGTGGCACTTGATGCCCTGCCTACGCCTGAGCACGGTTTGCAGTCCCCACACGCCCAGCTCCGTGCACCCGAGTCGCCTAGCGTTGAGAGCGTGAACAACACAAACCGCTGCGGGTCGCGTTCCAGCAGACGGAGGATGAGCGAGCGGGCGTCCATGGACATGCTGCGGATGCGCGGCGCCACGGCGCTGTTCATGATGTTGTTGAGCGTCTGCTGGGGAGTGATTGGCGGTGAGGATGCGTACGTGGTGGGAGTGACCCTGGAACGGATGGCAGCCGGTCAGGCACTCGCACAGCAGAATACCCAGAGACCACCAGTCGATCGCTTCGGTGTGCGGACGGCGCAGCAGCATCTCCGGCTAGGCATGACGCGCGCGAGAGGCCACCACCGCCATGTACTGCTCCGTTCCGCAGTAGCTGTAGCTGCGCAGCTCGCCGATGGGCCGCTTCAGCTCGCCGCACAAACTGTAGTAGCGCGACAGGCCGAAGTCCGTGAGCTTGACGTGGCCGTCGGCGCCCAGCAGCACGTTCTCCGGCTTCAGGTCCCTCTGTGGTGAGGCGAACGTGAGAGACCCACGTAGATGATGCCCATGTTGTGGAGGTGCTCCAGCGCGAGCACGATTTCGGCGATGTACAGCCGCGCGCGGTCCTCCGTGAAGACGCCGAAGCGCGAGAGGTGCGTGAAGAGGTCGCCGCACTGCATGTAGTCGATCACCATGTACAGGCGGTAGGGCGTCTGGTACGCGTAGTACAGGCGCGTGATGAACGGGAAGTTGGCGCGCTCCAGGATGAGGCGCTCCACCTTCGTGCGCGAGACCTGGCGGCGCCGCACGATCTCGTCCTTCTTCAGCACCTTCATCGCGAAGTACTGCCCGGTCTTGGCGCAGTACACGTGCAGCACCTTGCCGTAGCCGCTAGCACTCAGCGAGAAAAGACACACAAACCCCCGTCCGAGCAGCGCCAGCACCTTGAAGTCCTCCAGATGCACCTCCCCGTGCGTCGCGACGGGAGGAGCCACGACCTCCTCCACCGACGGCTCGTGCTCCGCCTCCATAGGCTCGTTCTCCACCGTCTCGGAGTTGGAGCTGGGCGTGTCGGCGCTCATCGGGTGGTCGCCCAGCGGCACGTGCTAGTGCTCAGGAGAGGGAGACGGAGGAACGCGGAAGCCGGTCACGTCGCAAGTGATCAGCGGACGCGTCTTCAGCAGCATCAGAAGGAGCGACTGGTAGTCGTTGTACTGGCAGAACATGCTCAGTCGGCACTTCTACCGCTGAGCAGGCGAACACACGACCACATCACGTCCCGCGGGGATGAGCAGATAGGCGGACAGCAGGACTTCGGCGCGCACGTAGGAGGCTCGCTTGCCGGCGGTGCGCGAAGGCAGGTCGCCGTTCACGCTCACTTCGTAGATGACGTAACAGCCCTCCTCCGTTCGGAAGTGGTCCTGCGGGTGACACGCGGAGAGGAAGCCGACCTGGAGCAGAACCAGGTCGCGACACGTGGCGAACCCGCTCCCGCTCTTCATGTAGCGGTGGACGACACGGATGCCCTGCGGGATGTCGTTGTCTACTGCTCACAAAAGCGCGGTTGGGGAACAGGTGTGCGCACTCCGCGCCATGCCGCCCATCTTCTTCCACTCCTTCAGAATCACGGAGGCCCCGTCGTTGACGGCGCTGTCGGCCTTGCGGTTCTTGAACAGCCGGTGGACGAACGGAATGCGCTCCTCGTTGGACACGCCGTCGATCGTGCACAACACCTCTTCGCGCGAGAGCCGCTTCTCCCACCGCGCCCTGCCGCTGATCTGCTGCCCGGGCATGTCGCCGATCAGCAGGTCTCGGTACACCTCCTCCGCGTCTCCGCTGATCTCGCGCGTCGATCGCAGGATGTTGTAGTTGCCCTGCTGCGTCGTGGGCCGCTCGACGAGGATCTGCTTGTGAGAGAGGACACATGAGAGAACGTAGTTGCCACGGCGGTCGATGCGCTTGCGCTCCTTCCACTCGCCCTGCTCGCGATAGAGGAGGTGGTAGAAGGTCTGCTGCCGCAGCTCGGTGAGCAGAGAGGCGAGCTGCTTGATGTTGTGGGTGTTGATGGCCACCTCGAGGAGCGATGCCTTCGGGATGGAGAGAATCACACTGGAGGTGAAGGAGTGCCATCCCATAGTGCGAAGGATATGAGTTGGTCTTCACATGGGAGGCAAATACCCAGGTGGCGGTCTCCGACGAGGTGAGAGGGCGACTGATCTGCTGGTCCGCCTTAAAGGCGAAGAGGTCGTCCGTGTCCTGCGTGTGAGACAGCACGAAGAAGACAACCTGGAAGACGTTTCCTACACTCGTCAGTGCCACGATTTGCTGGCTGTCCAGTAGCTCCTGACAGAGGTTCACGCCCTCATTTCGACTGTCCACGAAACCGTTGATGAGCAGCCAGTCGATGGCGCACGCCGCCGTGAAGCAGGTGGAGTACATCTTCGAGCCGTACTCGCGATCCTTCACTTCCAGCGTGTTGCGCATGGAGTTGAGCATCTGCATGATCCGCGCGGGCAGGAGGGGAAGCGTGGTGTCCCCCGCATGCGACGCAGATGCCTGCTTGCTGGAGGTGTCGGACTTGCCCTCGTTGACCATCATTTCTACGAGTGAAGAGTCTGCGGAAGAGAGCACTGCGGTGGGAGGGTTTGAAGCGATCGGTGTCGGGGACGGTGCGCGTTGCAGTGGCTGAAACAGAAATAATCGTATCATCAGGATTCATGTCCTATGCAAACAAGAAAGACAAAAGGCAGAAAAGCAATAATAACGAGGGAGGGACGGGGGATGCGAACCCATCCCTTCGTGATCAACAAACAGTCGGGCGAAGAAAACTCACGCACTCGTGACGAACGAAGAAGGCTTCATGACGCCTTTCATGCGGTTCTCCAGGAACGCGATCTTGTCCACCGTTTGCTTGAGAGACTTCACGGTCTCCTCCAACCACCTATCCGTCACCCATCAAACGCGCGAAGACTCGTTGTACAGGTTGACCTCCACTGCAGCTTGGTTCACCGCCTTGACCAGCGCTTCGAGATCTGCACTACGCATAAGTCGCGATAGGAAGACCAACGAAGTGGTGATGATGGAGGAGACAGTTGACGGCTTCGGCTACCCATCACTCCAAACATTCAACAGGACATTGCTGGTGAAGACGAAACGGTGCTGACGCGTTTCGCGCGAGGGAGAGGATGCGAATGAAAAGTCTGTTTCAGGAACGAAGGAATTGGATGCTGAACGCTTTCTATTCACATAACGATGCAACCCATACGATGCGAGAGGAAGTGGGATCGTCCTTGAGCTTGTGATAGAGTCCGCGGAAGTACTCATCCATGGGATGGTTTTCCGAGATGGCGCCCGTCTTCTTGTTGTAGTACACGATGGATCCCGTCTCGCGGTGCTGGTAGGGACTCCAATGGCGGGGAAGCGGCGCCTACAATGCCATTCGTTTGAAAGTGATACCCGCAACGCCTCCTTCGCGATCCACATCAAATCCGAGTCTTCTGGCGCGATTCCCAGATACTTCGCCTCCGCTCGGACTTCTTCTTCGGTGGGTTCGTAGTTGGCATTGGTGTCTTCCTGAAGAAGGATGTAGTTGTTGTCCATAGGCATTTCCTGTCACTTGTCAACAGTGCTTCGTATCGTCTGCGGTTTTGCATTCTCTCCATTGTCTCTTTCGATAGACGGCTTTGGATTCAGCAAACACGCGTTTCATTCTCGAAACGAGTTGTTTGCGTCAACAGCGCTGCATTGCCCTGTGTCGCTCCTTTCCATAACGAATTCGTGTTCAATTCAAAAAGAACACTATAGAACTGATTCTCCATTCCATATGTCCAGTCTCTCCGTGTAACCTTCTCGCACACATTCGCATTCCCCAAAAGAGTGCTACGTGCCTATTTCGAGCGATAATAGCCTGTTTCCCTCAAACGAAACGCCCCTTCCCCGATTTGATTGGTTCATCGCAGCCTTTCGTTCCTTAGAACACTTTTTATTCTGGAATACCAAGCATCTGTTTACACAATGGAATCTTTGCCTGAGGGTCACTTTCTGTTCACTTCTGAGTCTGTGAATGAGGGACATCCGGGTATGATTCGCCGTGGCGCCGATAATCCGTAGACAAGTTGTGTGATCAGATCTCCGATGCCGTCCTTGACGCCTGCTTGGCCCAGGACCCCAATGCTAAAGTAGCCTGCGAGACCGCGGCTAAGGGGGAGATGGTGATGATCTTCGGAGAGATCACAACCACTGCCAAGGTGGAATGGGAGAAGGTGGTTCGTGACACGATCCGAGAGATTGGCTACGACAGCGATGCCAAGGGCCTCGATTGCGATCACTGCAACGTGATTGTGGCCATCGAGCACCAGTCGCCTGATATTGCGCAGGGAGTGCATATCAACAAGAAGGTGGAGGAGATCGGCGCTGGTGATCAGGGCATCATGTTTGGCTACGCCAGCAACGAGACGAAGGAGCTGATGCCGCTGTCCCACCTTCTCGCCACGAAACTTGGCAAGAGACTTACCGATGTTCGTAAGGATGGAACCCTTAAGTGGGTTCGTCCTGACGGTAAGACTCAGGTTACCGTTGAGTACAAGGACGATCACGGCCATATGATCCCCATTCGTGTTCATACGGTCGTTATCTCCACTCAGCACGACGACGACGTGAGCAACGAGCAGATCCATAAGGATCTGATGGAGCATGTCATCAAGCCGATCATCCCCGCGGAGCTTCTGGACGACAAGACCATCTATCACCTGAACCCTTCTGGTCGTTTCGTCATCGGAGGTCCCTCCGGAGACGCCGGTCTGACGGGCAGAAAGATCATCGTTGACACGTACGGAGGCTGGGGCGCTCACGGTGGTGGCGCGTTCTCGGGAAAGGATTCGTCGAAGGTCGATCGCTCGGCTGCGTACGCGGCTCGCTGGATTGCCAAGTCGCTCGTCAATGCTGGCTTGTGCAAGCGCTGTCTGATCCAGCTCTCGTACGCTATCGGTGTGAATCACCCCCTCTCCATCCACGTTGACACGTATGGTACTTCGGAGAAGTCGGAGGCCGAATTGGTGGACATCATCAACAAGAACTTCGATCTTCGCCCCGGCTGTATCATCCGCGAGCTGGGACTCGACAAGCCGATTTTCAAAGCAACTGCTTCCTACGGTCATTTCGGTAGAGATGAATTCCCCTGGGAGAAGTGCAAGGAACTTGTGATGTAACTTGTATCGCTTTTCTAGATGGGCTTCGCCCTCTTTGTTCCCACACGCCCTTTCCAGTTTTTGGACCTCTTTTTTCCACTTCCTTCTTTGCTCAAATATCGATAGTGTGCACTCAGAATAATGGTGTTCGGCAACTACAATGCGTGGAGAAGCCATCCGATGGTGAATCCCAAGCTGTATCAGGCATTCCCCGGTTTTAAGTGGGCTGTTGGTATTTTCGCTATCTACTGCGGAGGCGAATGGGTGTAGGTTCTGCGAGGGGCGTGGTGATGGGCATAGGTGGAAGCGCTTCATCCGAAAGCCAAAGACAATTGAGGACGTGAAGGAGCTGTAAACCGTAATCGTTTTGTGCCCTCTTTGTTGAACAAACAAATCATTCTCTTTTTATTGCTAATCGGTACACATCCTGGTAAGGACAAATCACCCAATAGTTGTTGTATCTCATTGCTAAGCGTATCCGGCATAGATAGTCTTTCAGCACCGAAAACTGCGTCTCACTCCCTCTCTCAGCACCTACCATTGGAATCGTCTTGGCGGACAGCTCTCCCTGCGCCTTCGAGGTCTTCTTGCGGGTGACGGACTCGGCGCCAAACCCCTCTCCTCCCATGACGTCCAGGAGGCGATTCATAAAGTGACACATGCACAAGTCCATCTGAGAACACGCCTCCAGGCACGCTGTATCCAGCGTTACCAAGCTCATCGAGCGTGTCCGGATGCACGACGGCAGATTCTGGATGATGCGATTGTGCACCGCTTCCAGCTCCTCGAACGACTGCGCACTCCACACCGACTCCAACAGCTGCTGCGGAATCGTACTCGCTACGACCACGCCATGCACCTTGCTCGGTGACAAGGGAAAGGCAATGGGGTTCTATGATGAACAAGCACCACTGAACGCACCAGCTCGAGCATCATCTCCTCCGAGAAGCAGTGCGTGACGCCGTCCATGGGAATGGCGGTGATGGCGGCGGCGAAGAACATGTTGTACTTCTAGGGATGAGGCAAACAGCCCGCGTGGACGCTGCTGGTGAAGTTGCAGTACTGGGCGGATGAGGGCATAAAGAGCGAACTGCTGCGTGTGAGGAGAACGGAGGGGTGGAACAGAAGGGAGTCGGTGAAGCGAACGGAGGAGGAGTTGATGAAGGCGGCGAACTGGTTGAGGAAGACGCGCGAGGGGTAGTAGCACGCCATCTCCAGCGACGCCGCTGTGACGAGGCGAAGAAGCGTGGTGTGCTAGGGTGAAGGAGGAAGAGAAGAGCAACCCTGTGCATTGTGATGTGGAACTTGCTTTTAAGGTACTCAAAGTCTGTGGATGGGATCAAGTCCGAGTCAAACAGCACCACTCTCTCCACAAAGTCCAGGCACAGCGAGCAGCTGGTCGGCAGCAAGCCCAGAATCACCACCGTCATGCCGGACCCGCCGCTTCGCAGTCGCTGCACAGCCGCGTTCAGTTCGTCTTGTGTTTTCACGCCAAACAAGCAAACCACCTCGCGGCCCGTCGCCTCGAAGTAGCGTCGCAGCAGCTGACACACCCGCACCGTCCTGCTGTACACGAAGAAGAGGCCAGTCTGTTTCTCCGTTGTGTGTGTTGCCTTCTTTTCTTCCTTTGTGTGTGTCACCTTCTCCTCTTTTGTGTGTGTCACCTTCTCCTCTTTTGTGTGTGTCACCTTCTCTTCACTCGCATGTGTCACCTTCTCTTCACTCGCGTATGCCACGCCCTGAATCAAATGCTCCAGCACGCTCACCTTGGCGGACGCCTTGCGGAACGCCGCGGGCCAGGAGCCATCACACTCCTCCACCAACACGCGCTCGCTACAGCCGCCGAGGAACGGATGCACCAGCACGCGCAGCATCTCGTACAGCAGGCCCACCAGCACGTCCTTCACCAACGGGGTCACGCGCACGTTTGGCTTCAGCGCGAAGCCCCAACGCCGCCACAGGCAGGTCAGGCACCGCGCCTGCGTCCCGCTCAGCGGACACAGTACCACGCGCTCGTCGACGTTGGAATCATCCTTCGGAGCGAAGACGGGAACCACGGTCTGCAAGCGGCCCTGCTCGAGGTCGGCGAGGGTTGGTTCCTGTAGTGCCCAGGCCTTGTAGTGGAGCAAGAGGCCCTCGCGCCAGCGGTCACGCGCCTCGTACTCTGGCAGCCGGGGTAGCTTGGGCAGGAAGGAGGGCAGCGCGCTGACGAAGGAGGCGTGCACGGCTTGCGGCCGCGAGGCGAAGGGCCATCGCACCAGCACGTACTCTGGCCTACGGTGAAGAAGCGAGCCATCGCCTACTGCAGGTCCAGCACACGCGCGAAGGAGTCGCGGATGTCCTGCCCGGCGGCGAGCAGCGTCATCTGGGAGGAGATGCGTCTAACGTGAAGGGGATGTGGAGTGTTCACCCGAGTCCGTCCACCACCACCATGGAGATGTCGATGGAGTTGAAGTAGTTCATGTCGGCGGTGCTGCGCGCGCGGTACGCCTTCAGACTCATCACGAACACGCTGTACTCTCCCACGTACAGGCTGTCCAGCGGGCCGAAGTAGTTCTGCCACTGCGCCTTGCGCTCCGTTGTATTGTCTGTCGCTCACTCTCACGCCCTACTCCCACCTCGCAGCAACGCCACCTTCAGCGGTGTGTAGGCGTGGAAGCACTCCACCCATTCTTCGGCGGCGGCGTGGTTGCTGAGGATGAGAATGGGCGAGCGGAAGTGATTGCGGGCGAAGAGGTGGCGGATGGCTGTGACCTGCGTGTGATGCGAGCAGAGAACCACAACGATGACGGGCAAATCGGCAGTGGAATCCGCCACGACGTGCGCCATGTTGAAGTGAGCCAGCGAAGTGATGAGATTGAAGGTCTTGTAGCGCTGTGCATAAAGCAGAGAAAACGTGCTAACTGCACTGTCATCCAAGTCCGTGTTGAACCCGGCGTGGTTCTCATCTCCGTGATAATCAAATCGCAAGACAGTTTCAAGAGAAGGCGGCGGCAATGTGTCTTCTATCATTCACACCTCCCTTCTCCAGCACTCTCCTGATTCGACAGCGCGATCAGGTGTGTGTTCTGCATGTCCTCGCGACGCTGGCGCTCCAACAGCTGCGTTCCGTTCGGCAGCGCCAGTAGGTCGTATCCTGACAGCCGACAGGTGGTCCCGTTCACGAACCACGCACGACACTCTGAGAGTCTGGCTTCGCGATCGGGGTCGTGTGGGTACAGGCGGCAGTTGGGACAGATCCACTCGCCCTAGGATGAAGAGAAGCGCAAGGAGCGACGGAAGGAAGGGATGTGAGGGGCGGCGTGAGACAGCTCCAGTGGAAAAGGCAGTCGCAGTTGTCGCACACGATGGGGTTGTTCTATGGGAAAGGGAGAACGGAGGGCGAACGCTCTCGTGCTTCTCCTTGTGGCACACGCAGCAGTCGGTGTTCAGGTCGTTCGTGCTCAGGACGGAGCAATCGGGGAAGAAGACGGGCGAGAATCCTTGGAAGAAGAACTGTTCCTGCCTGTGAGTGACGTGGGTGGCACTCACCTCCGTGATGTTGAGAACGTGTCTCCAGATGGGAGCGAACAAGTATTGGCGTGAGAGATACTCGGTGAGCGCCTTTTCGCCGTTCGCCTTCAGCTTGCACTGCGGAATCCAGATGGCGTGGATGGTGGGTGCAATGGAGGAGGTGGTGAGCACCTCGATGTTGTGGCGCGTGGTGTAGCGTCGGAAGTGGATGGTTGCCACGTTGACGTCCTTCAGAGTGTGGAATGAGCGAAATGTGATCTACGCTTAAAGGAAAGCGCGAAACACACAATTTGAGGGAGAGAGTGCCAGTTCAAACGCTCGACACACGGCGAATCATTATGCTTGTAGCACCGAACCCCGTTCCGCATCTCAATGATGCTGCTATGCGAGTAGGTGTTCTCCACGTTCTTTTCCGTCTCGTTCAAATCGTCCCCCACTCGCACGCGAAACCACCCCAGCCGCACGATCTGCTGCTCCTGCTGCCTCTTTATCATGTGGTTCTTCGAGGCAGAGAGGTAGTTCACAACAAAGAAGGAAACCCACTCCCTTCGGTGGTTGTCGTACAGCACCACGTTCTTGTTCACCAAGCACTCCCCGCAGAGCCAAAACCGGGGCTTTTGCTGCTCCAGTGACTTTACCAAGTAAAACTGCCCCCAGATGCAGCGAGAGTGAAACTGTCGATGACATTGGCTGCACACAAAGGTGATGGAGGCATTGGGTGTGACGGGCAAATGACATTGTTCACAAAACGCCTATGGTTCAAACGAAACAAACAGGTTAACAAGGTGTTGCGGGTTCTCGTACCACAACGACAACGGAATCGTTGGTTTCACACTCACAGAAAAATTTATATCTTCTTGTTTTTCTACAATCTCCTTCCTCTTCTTCAGTATAATCGGAGTCCTTCCCATATAGTTCACCACCTTCACACTCTCTCCGTCCTCCTGTGCCACTACAGACTGCGTGTCCTCCGAAAACGGGGTCTCCTCTTGTATGCAGGGCGATTTGGGAGACAACTCCTCACTCCAGCCCTGATCTGACGCCCCTGCTCGCTTTCGTGAACCGTGCATTACCTGCATTGCCTCCATCTCCTTGGAGATTGGAGATAAGGGAGGCTGTAGCAGCGAATCGGAACAGCTGAGCAGAGGAGAGGAGGAGCCACTATAGTCAATGGAGGGAAATGAAAAGAAGGTATCGAGGTTGTGATTCACTACAAATCAGCGTCCCTACACTCTTTCACGCTCATCCCATGAAGAAGACTTGGCGAAGACAGAGTTCAGCAAAATGGCTGCATTGCACTCCTTCTTGAAAACGGAGTGTTCCGATTCATGTACAAACTCTATCGCTTCATCATCCTGCCATTAAGAGTGGACACAAGACATACCATTAGACAAGTGACGGAAAGTTGTCCTTCCGGGAGAAGAACTTCACAGAACGAATCTCCCTTTTTCCTCAAACATGAAACCAGGGGTTTCACTCCAGTTGCCTTTTCATCAGACGATGAAACGGAGACACTTTTCCACGACAATACCTTATCGTTAGATGGGTTTTATTTTTCAAACTAAAGCCATTGATGCAGTTTCTTCTCCCTCCTCTGTGCATCTACTGTGAAAATGCGCTTTCCGCGAGTACTTCACAAAACAAGGAGCATTATGTTCTCGCAAACAAGGAATGAACTCATTGAGCTCATTTCCGTTTGATTCTCCACCCATGATTCAAGGCACAAACGGGCGTTTGAATTGTGTCGTTGTTCCGACTGTCCCCGTTTTCCTCGTTTCCCCGTTATGAGCGTTTTCTTCACTCGCTTCAGATGATAATGCGCATTCATTGTGCTGTCATCTCTATCGCGTGAAACTGCATGAGAGAAGACCAAAGCAATACGTCTCCTCTCCATTTGCAAGTGCTTTTGGAAATGATCATTCCAGTTGATGCTATCGTTTATACTCATCTGAGAGAAGGTATATTCAGAGCGAATTGAGAAATGAATGTGCATTTGTTGAAGTGGCGGTTTTGGATAGCATAGTGTGTGAATTAAGAGTACTACATTGTATTGCGATGATGTGAGAGCAAAGGAAAGAGGGATGGGGATTGCCATACTCAACCTTTCTCTTCTTCTTCCAATCGTCTACTATCATCACGGTAGTACTGAATGTACGTATTTTTGAACACTTCACAGTCAAAAGTGCACACATCATAGCGTTACGTCACAAAGAAGCATTGCATCGACACTAGACAGCCAAACGGTGCTGGATTTCACAACAGCAAGCACTCCCAGTTTATCATCCAAACGCAACGAGACTGCGTCTAGGAAATGAGGAAGGAAACGGTATGCGATTACGTGCTTGTGGACAGAATTGGAAAAGGGTTTTGAGTGCCATTGCGGAATTAGAGCTAGAGCCTTCGGGGAAGTGTTCAAAGCACAGAAACCGCCTAATAAGGAGTATTTTGCGATCAAGAAACTGGGAGCCGGTCTAGGAGGCGAGTATACAGAGAACGAGATCAATCTACTAAAGAAGTGCACGTCCAAATTCATAGTAAAGCTGCTTGATGTTGTGCAACAAGATGATGTGACTTGGGTAACTGACGGGATCTTTACATCATGAGCAGATTGTAATGGAATACTGCTACCGTGGCTCGTTGTCTTCCTTCGTCTGCGTCGATACGAGACTGGATGAGGACGCTATCCGCGAGATTGCCGCGTGTTGCCTCATTGGATTGCAATACCTCCATTCGCAAAACATCGTTCATCGCGTAGCCGATCGCAGGTGGTGTGAGCACGTAGGACATCAAACCGCCCAATCTGCTTGTTTCGGAAACGGGCCTCATTAAACTGGGCGACTTTGGACTCGCAGCGAAGTTGAACCACTCGTACTCCGTTCGTCCGACCTCCTGCGGCACATCGTGGTACATGGCGCCCGAGGTGTACGACGGGAAAACGCAGCTGAAGAGCGATGTGTGGTCGTTGGGCATCTCGCTGATAGAGCTGGCAGAGGCCAAGAACCCGTATGCAGATTGCACTTCGGTGATGGTGATGAAGCGAGTGTGTATGGAGGATCCGCCGTCCTTGTCCTCCTCGAAGTGGTCGAGTGCGTTTGTCAGCTTCGTGAATCGGTGTCTCCAGTTCGACGTTGAAAAGCGTGCTTCTGTGAATGAACTGCTGGAGGTGTGCTTTCCTTCATACCCTCATGAATAGCACTCCTTCGTCAGGGACTCCGTGGAGCGGATCCTCGAAGAGGGAGCCTCCTTCCTTCTGTTTAACCTGACGAAGAAGATTCGCAGTCTTCCCGCCTCCAGTCCGAAATCCTCTGTTACCATCTCACCGGAAACAGAGGTCAACTACTGTAGCAGCAATCTCCATTTTGTCGTCAAGAATAACGACAGTCGCATGAAACTGCATGCAGAAGTGGAGGACGTGGAACTGATGGCTCATGTGTGGAACAGCGTCAATCAGTGCGACTTTGGAGTGTGTCCAAGACTCAAGCAGCTTGTGATTGGGGATGACTGTCTGCAGTGTGTCAAGGGACTGGCTCTTGTTGGGTTGGGGATGCTGACGAAGGTGGAGATTGGTTCGGAGTGCTGCAGGAAGGGAGAGGGAGTGTTGGATATACGTGATTGTGCGGGGTTGACGGAGGTGCGAATTGGGAAGGGAAGTTGCATTGGGTGGAGTGCCTTTATGCTTAAGAACTGTCCAGTGACAAAGCTGGTCATCGACAGTGGCTGCTTCTCTCAACGGGAAGGGCGCTTTGAAGTGAGTGACTGCAAGGAACTGGTGAAGATGCTCATTGGCAGCGACTGCTTCACGGAATGGAGCGAGTGCGCCTTCAAGAACAGCGAGTTGGTCGAGCTGTCCTTCGGTGATGGCTGCTTTCTGAACCTGAAACAGTTTGCGATAAGTGGAATGAGCAAGCTGAAGAAGCTGAATGTGGGCTCGTGGTGTTTCACGCGAATGAAGGGACAGTTCGATGTGTGGCAGTGTCAAGGACTGCAGGAGATTATCCTGGGGAATGACTGTTGCGCCGATTGGAGTGCGTTTCGGATCATGGACTGTAGCGTGGAACGGGTGGAACTCCGCGCCGGCTGCTTCTCCCACTGCGAGATGATTGTATTGGAGAGTGAGGAATGAAGAAAAGGATGAGTCGTAGAGTTGCCGTCGCTGAAGACACTGAAGATCGGACGAGACGTGTTTCGAGGGAGTGATGAGAAGCCGTGTCGCCTCGTGATGAAGAGTTGCTGCTAATGAAATAGGATGAGAAATAGACTTGAATGAACTGTGCACACTCGAGGGAGGAGCGGGTTCTTTCACGTTCGTGAAGGATGTAGAGCTGGTGGACATGCCAAAACTGGCGAGCTGCCAACTGTCGGGCGGATTCAGCCATGTGAACCGCGTCATTATGAGCAATGCTGGGGCATTCGAGAGAGAGAACGCTCTGCTAGCCGCGCTGAAGAGAAGACCGCAAATCCGGGGAAAGGCGGATTTGGAGGGGATAGACAGGAGTGTGGTGGAGAGAATCGAAGTGAGTGCTTCCATGTGCAATGCGAGCGAGCTGGTGGAACTGGATTTGACAGATTGCGTCCATTTGAAAGAACTCAGTGTGGGCGATGCGTGCTTTCAGCATGTGAAGAGCGTGAAACTGATCGGATTGCCGGAACTGGAGAAGGTGATCGTGGGAGAGAAGTGCTTCTGCAATCCGGGAGACAAGGAGGTGCCGCAGGGATCGTTCCAGTTGAAGGAGTGCAAGCAGTTGAAGGAGCTGAGAATCGGCTGTCTGTCCTTCGCTGATTACAGCGAGTGCGACATGCAGGATCTGGATGCCTTGGAAACAGTGGTGATCGGAAACACGAAGACGAGCAGTTGCTGCTTCTACTGGTCTGACCTGGAGTTGCGAGGTGGCAACCCTCTGTTGCAATAATCCATAGACTTCCCAAACCTGAAGTTGCTTCTCCTCGGCGGAAGTGCATTCTCCTGCTGCACTTATGTGGCTCTTGAAAGTGAGCATGTGCTTTCTATGTGAGGAATAGATCTCCCCAAACTGACTTGCATTCGACTCTCCCAACACGCCGTGTCCTTCTCTGAGACGTTTCATTCCATTCTCATGATCGCCAGTGCGTGTTTCCGTCAGACATGACGATTAGACTTGCCAGCACTCACCACTCTTTCAGCAGAGGGAGAACACAGCACCACCTTCGTGTATCCACTTCACATCGCGGTGCAGAGTCCTCTCCTCCTGTCCTGCTCACCCTCAGACACTCCCTCTCTCTCCTCCATTTCCCTCCCTGCTACTGCCTTTCAGTGTAAAAAGGAATGCCGGATCGAGAGTTCCAACGCAAACTCTTCTGAACCATAGATGCTGGAGGTCTTTCTCGCTTTCTCTCCACGTCCTAGTGTTTTCCATACTCCATTCTGTTTGATACACAAACACGCGCAATTATGGTTATACGTAAACGAAACACTTACTGGTTCATCACCATGACGGGAGTTCTGTCGGCAATCGCACTGGAGGCCTCCGCCACCGCATCCACCACCTGCGAGAACTTGTCCTTCTTCAGGTACAGACGGAGGTCGTCCGCGCGGACCATGCCCGCCAGATCATCCACCATCGCCTTGATCGTGTTCATCTCCGTGCCGGCGAGCCAGCTACGCCTCACGCACCCTCACCTCGCCCACGCCTTCATGTTGAAGCCCTTTAGGCACAGGTTGTTCACCGTGAAGTACGACGCCGTCAGGTCGAACGCCTGCGCCGCCGACTCGTCGTACGTCACCACCGTCGCGTTCCTGCCACTCACGCCCAACCGCCACGCCTACTTCAGCAGACGGCACATGTCCGTCATCACGCAGCCGCCACGGCCGTTCAGCGCCAGCTTGGGCGCGGGCAGGTCCTGCATGATCTTCTTGAAGTCCTACGCGTCAGCCACGCACCACACGCCCACCACGCCGTGCAGCTGGCTCTCGCGCACAACCACATCGGCGCCCAGCGACTCCAAGCGGCGGAACAGCGCGCTGTACTCGCCCCTAGGGGTCAGGCAAGGGGAAGGCGCTTACACGTCCTTCACGATATTGATGGTCTTGATGCCGCGAGCCTTGCAGAGCTGGATCACGGCCATGCCCACGGCGGACGACGCATCGTTCTGGATGAGGAAGTCGCCGGGATTGAGCGTGCCGAAGTCGGCGAGGAGTCTGTAGGCGATACCCGCGGAGTACAGCAGGGAGGAAGCGATCTCGGGAGCGATGCCCTCGGGAGCCTTCATCACGCTGTCCGCAGGAACGACCACCTCCTCACTCCAGGTTCCTATCTGTAAATCGATGGATAACGCCCATTACCCGAAGAAGGCTTCACGAGAAGCACCGTGTCTCTGTTGTTGAGAGTGGTGACGTCCTCTCCGAGCTGCTCGATAATACCGACTCCCTCGTTGCCGGCGACAGTGGGGAAGGCAAAACCCATGGGGTTCTGTCCGCGGATCTAATTCTAATGGAAAGCGACAAGTCCGCACGGCCTCGAGATCGAAGGACGTAATGGGAGAAGCAACCATGCGCACCTGCACATCTTTGCTGGTGACGGGCTTCAGCTGCGTCTTCTGCACCCTACGAGGTTACCATAGATCTCTGGACGCAGTACTTCAAAACGCTGCAAGGACAGCCGAACTTCTGGAAAACAGCAGAATTCACAGTGCTAGCCATGCGGCTCAACGAGGGTCTGAGCATAGAGGTCTTAAACAGTGTAATGGCAGCCATATTGAACACGATAACGCCTTATTTTGGGAGATAGAGCAGGTTCTCTACATAATTGGGCCTTGGTTAGCCGATACGGCCCCATTCTTTGAGGCCCCTTTTATCACCTTTCCTTTCTCAACCCACAGTATCTATTCTCTATTCTGTTCACATTTTCAAATGGTGAGTTTTGGAGTCCCTCTGGTCCCCGAAAGGCTCTCCGGGGCCGTTCGCTGTTTCTAGGCTCTCTTCAGCCGTACTCACCCTTTTCTTTAGGAAAACGAAGTCAAGCTTGCTGTCGTCGATAAGGTTCTCGGCAGAACGGGTAACACCGGTAACGTCACTCAGGTTCGCATTTTCCTTTTGCGCTGACCGACTAGGTCCGTGTCACCTTCATGGATGCTTCCAAGCGTTCCATCGTCAGAAACGTCAAGGTAGGTGCTTGGCGTCCCCTCCTCATTCGTTCTAGGGACCCGTTCGCGAGGGAGACATCCTGACCCTCATGGAGTGGGAACGTGAAGCTCGCCGTCTCCGATAAATCTATTGAGTGTAGCAGAATACTGAAAGAGTAGAGGTAATGTCTGTTTGTTGGTCTCGCTCTCTTTTTCCTGTGCGCTGTTGGCCCCACACTCTTTCCACCACAGAGGATGCGATGGTGGCGCGATTCAAAAGAAGGCCGAAATGGCCTCGAAAAGTGCCTCTCTCTTTTCTCCGTGTACAATCCACTATACGATGAACAAAGGAGTATTTGCCCTTCTCTTCTCTCTTTTCGTCCTGTCCGCAGCTGGTGCGGCGGCCGCGAAGCCGTTCTACTTCGATTTGTACAAAGAGCTGCATCGTTCCTGGAGAGTGGCCAAGTCCGTCACCTCCATTTCCACGGGAGCCGTGATCGAGGAGACGACCGTGAGCATGTTCAATGTGACGAAGAACGACATTCCCCAGGAGCTGGTGCTGGAGGAGGTGGCTCTGGACACGATGGAGGAAATCCGCAAGCCCTACCAGGTCATCGTCTCCGTTTCTTCCAACTACACCGCGACCGTGAACCGCTTCGAGCCTGGCGCGGAGGAGGAGATCCAGAAGGTGCTCGACATCAACCTTCACGAATTCCTCCACGACGAAGTCTATGTGAGTGCGTTGCGTGGATATGAGTCGTAGTACTCCTCCGGGTCCGTGACGATGGATGCCTCGAAGAAGTTCGAAATCACGGTGGTTCATGCGACCCTGATCAAGGTGGAGGTGGAGGATGTCGAGAAGGACGAGCGCATCATCTACGTTGCCAAGCCCATCGTTATCAACAAGCCGAAGACGTTCTTCCAGAAGTACGGCCCTTACATTGCCATCGCCGTTTCTTTTGGTATGCAGGTAGTCGTTGTCGCTTTCCCTGATGTCTAGTTCATTATGACGAATATGAACACTGCTCGTATGTAAGCCCACTTTCTTTTACGTGTCGTGTTTGTTGTCAGTAATCCTTCCACACCATGAGCTCGAAGCGATTCGCCAGTCCGATAGACTCGTTTCCACGCAAGAAGGGACCGAGGGGCAAGAAGGAGCTGTCGCAGAGTGATGATGCCAGCCTCTTCTTGCAGTGCCCCATTTGTGGCACAAATGCTTGCTTCTCATTCGGTTGTAATCGCTAGATTATCAAATCCCTGATCGAGCAACATGTCGAGGATTGCCTCACCTCTCAACAGGCAGCGCTCAATTCTTTCAAATCCGCTTCCCTTTCTGAGATGCATCCATCTCCTCAAAAGGAAAAGGAAAGTGTTCTTCCCGCTCAATCCGAAGAAGCACACATCACCGAAAAGAAAGAAGAGGGCGTCGTAGGGCATCAGAGTTCTACGCCAACCAAGGCGGATAAGCGAGAGGCCGTTGATCAGCGTCCGTTGGCCGAGCGAATGCGTCCTACTACCTTTGACGAACTCTACGTACTGTTGTGTGCTGCGATTGATAGACAGGGAAACGCGGAGCTGTTTTCAAAGGGATCGGTGGTGCGTACTCTGCTGGAAAAGGACCCACCTCCCTCCGTGATCTTCTGCGGCACTCCAGGCTGCGGGAAAACGACTGTCGCGCACATCATCGCTCTTCACACCAAATGCCCCTTCTATTCACTTTCCTGCTGCATCGCGGGAACGGACGAAATCAAGAGCATCGCGGACAAGGCGGAGAACGAGTATCGTCTCCGGAAGGTGCCGTCGATCCTGTTTATGGACGAGATCCACCGTTTCAATAAGAAGCAGCAGGATCTGTTCCTCCCCTACGTCGAGAGCGGGAGATTGATTCTGATCGGCGCAACGACGGAGAGTCCATCGTTTTCGATTAATTCGGTGATGGCTATTCCGCGTGGTGATGGGTAGGCTTTGCTGTCGCGATGTCGCATCATTCCGTTGAAGAGTCTCTCCGTGGATGATTTGTGTAATGTACTTCGTTCTGCATTACAGCGTGATTCTCTTTTGATTCAAACGGAAGTAGGCGTTGAATTGGTGGCTGATGTTAAGGCGCTTCTCTCTGACCATGTGATCCGGCGAATCGCAGATCAGGCGGATGGAGACGCTCGAATGGCACTGAACATTCTGGAGACCTGTTGCCAATTCGTCGCATCGCAGACCGACAAGTAGCATTGCATGTGTGTCGTTACGGACAGAAATGTGACCATTTCGATTGTGGAGCAGATGCTGAAGGGACGATTCGTGAAGTACGATCGCGACGGAGAAGAACACTACAACATCATCTCTGCACTGCATAAATCGATGGTTTGCCTGCAAATGAGGTCTAATGCACAGAGAGGCAGCAATGTCGATGCCGCTCTCTACTGGCTCGGAAGGATGATCGAGGGCGGCGAGAAGCCCGAGTGCGTGTGCTGTGCGTGGTTGATCCTAGGTACATCGCGCGGAGACTCATTCGTTGCGCCACAGAAGACGTGGGTCTTGCAGACCCGCAGGCGCTGTTAATCGCCACGCGCTGCTTCGATGCCTGCGTGAAACTGGGATATCCGCAGTGCATCGGCTCTCTGGTCCAAACCGTGGGCTATCTGTCGCTGACGTCGAAGTCAAACGAACTCTATCTCGCCTATGGAAAAGTGAAAGACGAGATCCACGAGAGCGGTTGTCTTCCCGTACCGCTCTTCCCATCCGATGGAGAGTACAAAACTTGCTTTTCACACCTCCCGGAAAAGCTGCTGGGAACCACATTCTACGACATCAAGAGAGGCATCACGGATCTGAGGGGACCCAGCTTGGAACTGTACGTGAACCCCAACGCGAAGGATTCCAGCGAGAAGGAGAAGGATGCAAATGCGGAGGAACTGCCTTTGGAGATGAGAGCGAGACTGAAGTTGCACGGCGAGGAGGAGGAATCTGTAAACTAGCTTTTGAAGCGTGTTTGTTGATTGACTTCACTAAAGCGGCGTTTTGGCTTCCGTGGGGAAATGGAAAACGGCACAGATCTCTTGTACAATTGTGAAGAATGAAGTTTTGTTATAGTACGGAGCGCTGCCACCATCGCTGACAATGTAGGATTATTATTTGGACTGCTCATTGCAATGGTCTTCGGCGTTGCACTTTCTGATGAAACGATCGAGGTCCCCGTGGATAACGCTCCCAAGCCCGTGGATACTGGTGATAGCCGTCACGAATAGACCGAGAGTGAGAAGAATGTGTATGAGCGTGTGAACGAGCTGAAGTTGGATGCTGTATGTTTATATGGCGATGCACTCATTCGAAGGACAAATTGGAGACTGAGATCAAGACGAAGTCAGAGGCATTTGCTGCTGAGGAGAAGAAGATCGGTAAGGAAACCGAGGCGATGAAGAAGAGAATCGAGAAGAAGCAGCAGTCGCTCGATATCTGGAACGAGGTGTGGTGTTAGGAGTTGGCGTCATGGCTAGGAGCTGAAGAGAATGCACAGCCGCATCGAGGAGCTGAAGGCCGAGGTGGCCCAGCTGGAGAAGCGCGCCAGCATCCTGAACGGCAAGGCGACCTTCATCGACTGTGTTGTGGATCTGATCGAGCGTTACGTCCTGCCCGCCGGCGAGTGGCTGTACGCAAAGGCCGCCGAATAGCATGCTCGCTTGTCTCACTTCACGTCCTAGTTGGGTGATCGCCAAGGCGTATCTTCTGAAGGCGTGGACCTGGTTCGTCACCTTCTGGAACTCCAACCAGTACACGCAGGCCGTCCAGAGCGCTGTCGTGAAGTACGGAACGATTTGCATCAATTAGTCTTCATCGCCGTCATCTCTCATTTGTAGCGTTGTGGCCTTCTGGAACACCACTGCCTACCCCACCCTCATGAGACTGTACGAGCCGTACGCTCCGAAGGTGAATGAGATCATCGCCTCGATGATCGCCGCTGTGAAGAAGTACGGCATGATCGCCTACTCCTGGACGGTGGAGAAGCTGGCCCTGCAGTATGAGCTGATGAAGAACACGAAGTTCGTGAAGGACTACGCCGATGTGCTGATGTACATTACGCTTGTGCTCATCTTCAACGCGCTCTGGCACGCCGCTCTGCTGGTGCTGGTCATCGTCACCTTCCCTCTTCGTTGCCTGTGCCCTTGCTGCTGTCGCAAGTGCTGCTGCAAGAATTGCAAGTGCTGCTGCAAGAATTGCAAATGCTGTGATAAGTGTTGTTGCAAGTGTTGCAAGCGTGACAAATGTTGCGACAAGTGCAGTGACAAGTGCGATGGTAAGTGCTGCGACAAGTGCTGCAAGTACTGCAAGTGCTGCGACAAGTGCAGTGACAAGTGCGATGGTAAGTGCTGCGACAAGTGCGACAAGTGCTGCTGCAAATGCTGTGCCAGCAAGAACTAAGGTTTTGTGTGCATACGCATGTTTGATGAAAACAGAAACTACAGAAGCGACTCGTCCACCACTACCACGGCTGATCCCGTGAGACGACCATGTCGCAGATCATCAATCGCCTGATTCACTTCCTCCAGCTTGTACAGGTTCACCTTCATTTCGATAGGGTCCTACGCGTCATATCGCCGTTCCTTTCCCACCTTCGCCACCAATTCGAAGAATTCCTTTCCATCTTGCACCGTCAGGTTCGCCACTGACTCCACGCGTTTCTCATTCCACAACAAGTTGTAATCAAAGGACGGAATCGGCGTCATGTAGATTCCAGCGCACACCACAATCCCCCCCTTTTTCACCGCCTCGAGGGCACGAACAACGAGGGATCCCTCACTAGCGAAAATGATGGCAGAATCCAGCAGGATATCGGGCTTCTCGCTGCTTCCTCCTGCCCACACGGCGCCCAGCTGCTTGGCAAACGCCTGCTTCTTCGCATCTCCATCCCTGGTGAAGACGTAGCATTCGATTCCAAAGTAGTGCGCGATCTGAATGACGATGTGGGCAGACGAGCCAAATCCATACAGTCCAAGGGTCTTGGGATGTCCCGTCTTCCGGAGAGACCGATACCCGATCAATCCCGCACAGAGGAGAGGAGCCGCCTGAATTGGGGAGTAATGCGAGGGAATGGGGAAGCAGAAGGCGGCGTTTGCAACACAGTAATCTGCAAAGCCTCCATTCTTCTGGTATCCTGTGTAACTAGAAATGAAGAGGAGGGAAGAACAAGACATGGCATGGTCACAGAGGTTTTCCTTTCCCTCTTTGCAATAGTCACACTCTCCACAGCATCCGCCTAGCCACGGAACACCGATCTGATCCCCGATTTTGAGCGTCGTTACGTCTTCTCCCAATGCAATAACGATTCCAACGATTTGATGTCCTACACATAATGAAGTGAGGCTGTACCAACCCGGAATGACATTGGGAATGGAATTGGGGAGCTCCGAATCGATTACGTGCAAATCTACTTGTGAGGTGAGTTTGTATATTGCAACCCGTTCTACAGATGCCGCAGGTCAGGACGCGAAGAAGAACCTCTCCCTTTGCCGGAGAAGGCTTGTAGTCCTTTCCGAAGAGAAGAGTGTGATGCTCCTTATCCAAATACGCAAATCGACCTATCCGTCATAGAGAAAACAAGGATGTGCCTTGATTTGAATCCATCTTTGCTGCAACAAACCACAAACCCACATTACAGCTCCACCTCCTCCGTCTGCTCTCCGTCCACCTTCACTTCCTTCTCCATCTTCTCCTTCTTCACCTCCTCTTTCACCTCTTCAGCAGGCTTCATTTCCTCCTTCACCTCCTCCTTCACCTCCTCAGCAGGCTTCACCTCCTCAGCAGGCTTCTCCTCAGCAGGCTTCACCTCCTCTTTCACCTCTTCAGCAGGCTTCTCCTCAGCAGGCTGCTGACCCATCATGTGCTCCATGGCGGCCTGTGGGTTCACGCTCACGCGGTTGTCGCCCAAGAACTGCATGATCGTCTATCCCTCACTCCTTCCCGCTTCTCTCACGCCCAAATTCGGCACCTTTTCCATCACCACCATCTCACGACCATTTCCGCCAGCCTTGTACAGAGCGATCATCGGATTGCTGCGCATCTCCAAATTGCTCACATCATTCTTCGAAATGTTGATACGCGCCACCTCGATGTCCGGCACGTCCACGAAATACCCTGCAATCGTATTATAGTCCTCCTTCAGCTTCTCACACGCGCGACAGTTCTATTCCTTACTCCACGCACACTCTCTCACGTTCGTCACGAACTCCACCAGCACGTTCACCGTCGGGTCATACACCACCTGCTCGAAGTCGTCGTGCACCAGAATCCGCACGTCGCCCTCACGCTCCTTGTAGATCGGCTCCGATTTGAAGTACGGCTTCAGATCCCCGCGGAAATAGGATTCAATGTACTCGCGCACCGCCGCGTCCTCGAAGGCCCCGCGGAAGGCAAACTTCGACACGTCGTTCTCTCCGTTCTTCACCTGTGGGTGAAACTCCAATGAAACGCCCACCAGACAGAATGTGGGGAGGGACTCGGGATCGACGGCGAAGTAGTCCAGGAGACCCGCCTCGCTGGAGCTGATGTGAACGATGAACAGACGGCCGATGTAGTCCTTCGCGATCTAGCGATGATGATGATGCGATGATGCGACCTTCTCGAACATGGCGGCGATCTCGGGGTTCTCCTGGAAGTAGTGCTTATCCGCGAAGAAGAGAAGGTGGTCCGACACGCCGTTCTCACGGGCGAACACCAACTTCATGTACTGACGCTTGTACGGAATGATGGCGGGCAGATACTTCAGCGTGATCCACTTCTTCATCTCCTTCACCGTCATCTCTATGCCTCATCCTCTGACCGCGATGTCACTTCCATCGTAGATGATCTTCTCGCCTCTAGCATAGGTGTACACCTGGCTCATGGGAACCTCCACGTTCGCCGTGCCAACCACCACCAGCGTGAAGAAGTCCAGATACACGCTAGCCGCCTTGCGGTAGTTCTTGTACTCCTTGGAGCTTCTCTTGTTCACGTGGGCCACCAGAGTGGGGAATCCGCGCTGAACGTAGCTCTGGATCTCCTCGTCGGAGGTTACCTGGATGAGGCCGGGTTCAAGACCCTTCTCAATGAAAAACTGCACATCGCTAGCATGTCATCTCAAATTCACAAATAAAACTCCTCATTGAGGTCGCCATCGTAAAAGCGAGGATTGCCCTTCTTGAACAGGTACAGGACGGGGAATCCACCAATACGATAGATCTGAGCAATCTTGGGGTTTGTGTAGTGATCAATCTAGCAGATCAGGAAAAACGGCAATCACAACCTTCGCAATCACGGGATGCATATCCTTCGCCTCCAGATTCTTCAGAATCTTCTCCAGCGTCTCCGTAAACGCGAGGGATTCAGGAGCGCCCTACGAATCAACAGTCAACACGGAAACAACAGTGGAGTAGAAGTCGATGAACATCACCTCGTGTTCCTTCACTGTCTGCTGGAAATTGTCATCGTTCAGCAGCAGAATGCCATTCTCAGTGGCAACTTCTCCCATCGTGAGGCAGAGAAGGCACAGAGCAATAAAGAATCCTTTCATTCTAATTGTATCAGATAATTAATACTTCCTGCCGATTTCTAGAACAGAATTGCACAGTGTGAATGATCCTTGATCATCAAA
>ERZ827156.1258-NODE-1258-length-31040-cov-12.371309_pt1 | contig 31040 bp, 25 predicted proteins | sample MGYA00519919_ERZ827156 | MGnify/ENA primary metagenome ERZ827156 (study PRJEB31778, sample SAMEA3449269) | human gut metagenome | biome: human gut; feature: human-associated habitat; material: faeces | place: United Kingdom | collected 2010/2012 ...
GCGTGTGCTCTATCCAGCTGAGCTACTGAGACATTTTTAAGATTTATGCAATTTTTACTGCTCGAAGGAATCGAACAATCTGCCGCTTAGGAGGCGCACGCTCTATCCGGGTGAGCTACGGAGGCATATTGCCCTATGATTTTAACCCATCATTCACAAATTGTCAATCTCAGCTTGTGAACTTTCTGCGAACTCTATTGACTTTGCGGGCATCATGGAAGATAATACTTTATTATACTTTTTATCTGAGGACGGAATACCATATGCTGAAGCTAAAGGGCATTACCAAGGATTACGCCGTCGGAGAGGAGACCGTTCATGCGCTCAAGGGCATCGACCTTAAGTTTCGTGAGAGCGAGTTTGTCGCTATTTTGGGTCCCTCCGGCTGCGGCAAAACAACGCTTTTGAACATCATCGGCGGTCTTGACACCTACACCGACGGCGACCTTATCATAAACGGCCGCTCCACAAAGGACTACAAGGACCCCGACTGGGACAGCTACCGCAACCACTCGATAGGCTTTGTCTTTCAGTCATACAACCTCATACCGCACCAGACGGTGCTGTCGAATGTCGAGCTTGCGCTGACGCTCTCGGGCGTTTCAAAGGCCGAGCGCCGTGAACGGGCGGTGCACGCACTCGAGCAGGTCGGTTTGGGCGATCAGCTCACGAAGAAGCCTAACCAGATGTCCGGCGGCCAGATGCAGCGAGTTGCCATCGCACGAGCGCTTGTAAACGACCCCGACATTCTGCTTGCCGACGAGCCGACGGGTGCGCTCGACTCGGACACAAGTGTGCAGATAATGGAGATACTCAAGGAAATATCCAAGGATAAGCTCATTATCATGGTCACGCACAACCCCGACCTTGCCGAAAGCTATGCTTCCCGCATAATCCGGCTCAAGGACGGCCTTATCACCGATGACTCGCAGCCGTATGACACCGAGGTCACAACGCAGTCCGCTCCGTCTGCCAAGATGACCGCAATGAGCTATATCACCGCCCTTTCCCTGTCGCTGAATAACCTCATGACCAAAAAGGGGCGCACAATACTTACCTCGTTTGCGGGCAGCATCGGCATCATCGGCATTGCGCTGATACTGTCGATATCCACGGGCGTCAACAACTACATTGACAAGGTGCAGGAGGACACTCTGTCGTCCTACCCGCTGTCAATTATGGCCGAGTCTGTCGACATGACCGAGCTCATGACCACGATGATGGGGCTTAATAACGCCGACGGCGAGAATGTGCACGACAACGATGCTGTCTACTCGAACACCATCATGTACGACATGATGAATGCAATGTCCTCGGCCGAGGTGCAGAGGAACAACCTCAAGGCGTTTAAGGAATACCTGGACAAGCAGATGAGCAGCGATACACCGCTGCACCAGCATGTGTCGAATATCCAGTACAGCTACGATCTGCCGATGAACCTGTACGCAAAGGACACAGACGGCAAAATTATTCAATCGGATGTCATGTCGCTCATGAGCAAGATGCGCAGTGCCGTGATCGGCGAGGAGGCCGAGGCCTCCGTGAGCTCGTCCATGAACAATATGATGAGCTCCTCCGGCATGAGCTCAACGCAAAGCAGCTTCGTCGTGTGGCAGGAGATGCTGCCCGGCGAGGGCGACGAGCTTATAAGCCCGCTTCTTAAGCAGCAGTATGATGTACTCTACGGCTCGTGGCCGAAAAGCTACGATGAAGCAGTGCTGATAGTCGACGAGAACAACGAGGTCTCAGACCTCGTGCTGTATGCGCTCGGCCTTAAGTCGGCAAACGACATGATGAGCGCAATGACACAGTACATGACCGGCAAGCAGCCCGAGCAGACGAAGGTCGAAAGCTGGAGCTATGCCGATATCTGCAAGCAGTCGTTCCGCCTCATTCTCCCTGCCGACTGCTATCAGCTTGACCCCGTGACCAAGCAGTATAAGGATATAAGCACCGATGAGCTGGGTCTCAAGACACTGTACAATAACGCCATGGAGCTTAAGATAGTCGGTGTTGTTCGCCAGAGCGACGATGCCGTGTCCGGCATGATGACCGGCGCTATAGGCTACACTAACGCACTTACGCAGAAGGTCGTTGAGGAAACGCAGGCAAAGGATTTTGTCAAAAAGCAGCTTGACGACAAGACCACCGATGTGTTCACCGGCCTGCCGTTTAAAGAAAGCAACGAGGCGCTCACAGATGACGAAATTAAAAAAGCCGTCACCGATTACTGCAAGGATCTCAGTCAAGCAAAAAAGGCCGATATCTATGTGTCGTACATGTCCGTTGCCCCGCAGAAATACATCGACTCGACCATTGACGAGCAGCTTAAGAATGTGAGCCGCAAGGACATTGAGGCCAAGGTCGTTGAAAACTACCCCGAGTACAAGGAAATGCTCGCATCCATGGACGATGAGACGCTGTTTGCATACATGCGTGAGATGATGTCTGAGCAGATATCCAAAAAGTACGCCGAAGAAGTCAAGAGCAACATGAGCAAGCTCTCGACCAAGGCGCTTGCCGAAGCTTTTGATGAGTGCTACTTTACAGCCGAGGGCTACAAGCTCATTTACGATAACTTCATGCCGGAGACCTTCTCCGACTCGAGCTACGAGCAAAACCTGCGCAAGCTCGGCTATGTTGACCTTGCCTCCCCCGCCGCCGTTAACATCTATGTCTCTACCTTCGCCGACAAGGATGCAGTTGCAGAGATAATCGAGGACTACAACGACAGCGTTGAGAAGGACGACAAAATAAATTACACCGACTATGTGGGCCTTATCATGAGCTCCGTCACGACCATTATCGATGTCATTTCCTATGTACTCATCGCATTCGTGGCCATTAGTCTTGTCGTATCGAGCATCATGATCGGCATTATAACCTACATCAGCGTGCTTGAGCGCACGAAGGAGATCGGCATACTGCGAGCCATCGGCGCATCCAAGCGGGATATCTCCCGTGTGTTCAACGCCGAGACCATCATCGTCGGCTTCGGTGCGGGCATCATCGGCATCATGGTCACCATTTTGCTGTGCGTCCCGATAAACGCCATAGTCCACAGCCTGACGGGAATCTATTCCATTAACGCCGTGCTGCCTGCATCAGCTGCCGTTATCCTCGTGCTCATAAGCATGGGACTTACCGTCATTGCGGGACTTATCCCCTCCAAGGTCGCAGCTAACAAAGACCCTGTTGTTGCACTGAGAACAGAATAAAATGTTTAACGCCCCATCGTTTGATGGGGCGTAATTTTTGCAATTTTCACTTTTCCATGGTCTGAAGCTTTGTATTGATATCGCACAGCGCACGGCGGATGGCCGCAAGCTCCTCGGCGACGGGGTCTGCGACATTGACCTGATCGACCTCGCTTGCATAGTCGACCTTTACGCCGGCTCTTCTGACCACCCTTGCCGGAACACCGACTGCGGTGCTGTCTGGCGGTATCTCGCTGAGCACAACGGAGTTTGCCGCAATTCGACTGTTATCTCCCACCTTAAACGGTCCCAGCACCTTTGCGCCGGTGCCGATGAGCACATTGTTGCCTATCGTCGGGTGGCGTTTGCCGCTGTCCTTGCCGGTACCGCCAAGGGTCACGCCGTGGTAGATGAGGCAATCGTCGCCAATTTCGGCGGTCTCACCGATAACGATGCCCATGCCATGGTCGATAACAAGGCGCTTGCCTATCTTTGCACCGGGGTGTATCTCAATGCCGGTACGGTGGCGGCTGAGCTGAGAGATCGCCCTTGCAAGAAACTTGAGGTCGTGCTCATAGCACCAGTGCGCCTTGCGGTGGTAGCTAACCGCCTTGACACCGGGGTAAAGAAGCAGCACCTCCAGCGGGCCTCGGGCGGCGGGGTCTCTTGCCAAATATGCGTTTACGGTTTCAAACAAATCACGGAACATATCATCAGTTCTCCTTGAACATTGCTGAGCTGAGGTATCTTTCGCCGGTGTCCGGCAGCAGGGCGACGATGGTCTTGCCGTAGTTTTCACGGCGCTTTGCAAGCTCGATGGCGGCGTGCAGCGCAGCGCCCGAGCTTATGCCGACAAGAAGGCCCTCCCTGCGGGCTATCCGGCGGCCTGCTGCAAATGCATCCTCATCGGTGACGGTTACTATCTCGTCCACTACCGTGCGGTCAAAATTCTCGGGAACGAAGTTCGCGCCGATGCCCTGAATTTTGTGCGAGCCTGCCTTACCCTCGGAAAGAAGCGGCGAGCCTGCGGGTTCAACTGCCACGATCCTGATATCTTTGTTGCGGCTCTTTAGATACTCGCCGACGCCGCTGACCGTGCCGCCGGTGCCGACGCCTGCGATGAACACATCGACCTTGCCGTCGGTGTCCTCCCAGATCTCGGGACCGGTGTAGGTGCGGTGCGCTGCGGGGTTTGCGGGGTTTTCAAACTGACCGGCAATAATGCTGCCGGGTATCTCGTCGTGGAGCTGCTCTGCCTTGTCAACTGCGCCCTTCATGCCGAGCTTGCCGTCCGTGAGAACGAGCTCAGCGCCGTAAGCCGTCATGAGCAGCCTGCGCTCAACGGACATGGTGTCTGGCATGACGATGATGACACGGTAGCCTCTGGCAGCACCGATAGCCGCAATGCCGATACCGGTGTTGCCGCTTGTCGGCTCGATGACCGTGCCGCCCTTGCTAAGCTTGCCCTTTGCCTCGGCATCGTCAAGCATCGTCTTTGCAACTCTGTCCTTAACTGAGCCTGCGGGGTTTCCCCTCTCGACCTTGACAAGCAGCCTTGCCGCAAGATTTTCCTCCTGCTCGATGTTTCTGAGCTCTACCAGCGGCGTTGCACCGATGAGCTCTTCCATAGACTTATATATCTTCATTTCAATATCCCTTTCAAATTAAATAATTGCAATAAAAAAGGACGGCATAAAGCCGCCGCACCGTAATTGTAGCTATACTACGAAATCAAGGCATGCGACGACAGCAACATCGACAGGTACAGATGCTGCAACAGATACACTTAGCGGACAAATTCTTCATCGTCATCGCTCCTTTTAATTCCTATTATTTAACTGGGGTTTTTCCTGTCATCATAATACGCCATTTTGTTGGGTTTGTCAACAATTCCTACGAAAATAATGTGAATTAATTAGTGAAAAAAATTCCCCTCGTGTGAGGGGAGTTTTTAATCTCAGGTATTTGAGTGCGAGCTCTTGAGGATGACATCATGGCTGCCGCCCTCGACGATGCTGACTGAGGACACGAGCGTGAGCTTTGCGTCACGCTTTAAGTCTGCAAGATTCGTCACGCCGCAGTTGCACATGGTGGACTTTATCTTGTAAACGCTCTTTTCAAGGTTGTCGTGCAGCGGGCCTGCGTAGGTGACATAGGAGTCCACGCCCTCCTCGAAGCTGAGCTTGGACTGGCCGCCGAGATCGTATCTCTGCCAGTTGCGGGCACGGTTCGAGCCCTCGCCCCAATACTCCTTGACATAGCTGCCGTTGATGACGAGCTTTGCCGTGGGGCTTTCATCAAAGCGGGCAAAGTAGCGACCCATCATGAGGAAGTCTGCGCCCATAGCAAGAGCGAGCGTCATGTGGTAATCGTGGACAAGGCCGCCGTCAGAGCACACGGGGATGTACACGCCGGTCTTTTCGTAATATTCGTCTCTTGCGGCTGCGACCTCGATGAGTGCGCTGGCCTGGCCTCTGCCGATGCCCTTGGTCTCACGGGTGATGCAGATAGAGCCGCCGCCGATGCCGACCTTGACAAAGTCTGCACCCGCCTCGGCGAGGAACAGGAATCCGTCTCTGTCAACGACATTGCCTGCGCCGACCTTGACGCTGTCGCCGTAGCGTTCTCTGATAAAATCTATGGTCTTTTTCTGCCAGCAGGAGTAGCCCTCGGACGAGTCGATGCACAGAACATCTGCGCCTGCCTCGACAAGTGCGGGGACACGGGTCTCGTAGTCACGGCTGTTGATGCCTGCGCCGACTATGTAGCGCTTCTGACTGTCAAGTATCTCGTTGGGATTTGCCTTGTGCTCGGAGTAGTCCTTGCGGAAAACGAAGTACATGAGCTTGCCCTCATCGTCGATAATGGGCAGAGAGTTGAGCTTGTGATCCCAAATGATATCGTTTGCTTCCTTAAGGGAGGTGTCCTTGGGTGCGGTCACGAGCTTAGCAAGCGGGGTCATAAACTGACTGACCTTGGTCGTGACATCCATGCGGCTGACACGGTAGTCACGGCTGGAGACTATGCCGAGGAGCTTACCGTTTGCCGTGCCGTCCTCGGTGACGGCAACGGTGGAAAAGCCGTTGCGCTCTTTAAGGTTGAGAATGTCCGCCAGTGTCTGGTCGGGCATGACATTCGATGCGGAGGTAACAAAGCCTGCCTTATAATTTTTAACTCTTGCGACCATTGCCGCCTCGTCCTCAACAGACTGCGAGCCGTAGATAAAGGAAATGCCGCCCTCCTTGGCAAGTGCGATAGCCATGGTGTCGTTGGAGACAGACTGCATGATAGCAGACGCAAAGGGGACATTGAGCGTTATCGCCGACTCCTCGCCCTTTTTAAACTTGACCAAAGGCGTTTTCAGGCTGACATTTGCCGGGATGCAATCCTCGCCCGTGTAGCCGGGGATAAGAAGATACTCACTGAATGTTCTGGACGGTTCGTTAAAATAGATAGCCATGCTGTTCCTCCCTAAAGTTGATTAAAGGTGATTGTCTCATAAAAGTTATCGCAAGTCAATACAAAATTCGACCTTTTTCAAAAAATAAATCCGCCGCCGAGCACACGGTCACCGTCATACAAAACGGCCGACTGCCCTTTTGCCGGTGCTCTGACAGGCTCGTCGCATATAATGCGCACATTGTCGCCCTCAACATATGCCGTGCAGGGCGGGTTTTCCCACTTCGTGTGGCGCACCCTGACGGTCGCACGCACGGGCTCTACGGGCTTGTCGCACAGCCAATTGAAGCTGCGGGCATTGACCTCGGTCTTAAAAAGCTCCTCCCAAAGGGCGAGCTCAATTTCGTTTTTCTCGGCGTTTATCTTGGAGATATAGAGCTTTCTGCCGTCAAAAAGTCCGGGTCTGCGCTGACCGACGGTGTAGCGGTAAATGCCCTCGTGGCGGCCGACGACCTCGCCGTGGAACACAAAGTCCCCCGGAGGCGGAAGCTCGGTACGAGCCTTCAGCCAGCCGATGTAATCCTTGTCGGGTACAAAGCATATCTCCATGCTGTCCGGCTTCTTGGCAACAGGCAGGTTAAAGTCCTCGGCAAGCGCTCTGACGGCGGCCTTTTCAAATTTGCCGAGCGGCAGGATGAGCCTGTCAAGCTGCTCACGCCTTATGCGGCAGAGCATGTAGCTTTGGTCGTTTGAGGGCGTACCCTTGTACAGCACGCCGTTTTCGCTGCGTGCGTAGTGGCCGGTCGCAATGTGCTGTGCGCCGATCTCGTCTGCGTACTCGAGCAGCGACTTAAACTTCAAGGTCGGGTTGCAGATGATGCAGGGGTTCGGCGTTTCGCCGTTTAGATACGCCTCGGTAAAGCTCTTGCACACGCCGCTGTCAAGCTCGGCGTGCACATCCTTGATCTTAAGCGGAATGCCGACAAATTCAGCCGTTTTCACGGCGTCAAGCCTCGCATCCTCTCCTGCATTATCAAGATACAGGCCGTACACCTCGTGGTCTGCGTCCTTTAAAAGCTTCGAGCACACGGCGGAGTCCACTCCGCCGGAAAAGCCAAGCACTACCTTGCTCATCGTCTGCCCTCCATCCACACCATCAGCACTGAGATATCCGCAGGCGAAACGCCGGATATGCGGCTTGCCTGCCCGAAGCTGTGGGGTCTTATCTTTTTGAGCTTTTCACGGGCCTCGAGCCTGAGCCCGGCTACCTCGTCATAGTTTATATCGTCCGGCAGCACCCGCTCCTCCATGCGTGAAAACTCCTCGACCTGCTTGAGCTGGCGCTTTATATAGCCCTCGTATTTAAGGCTTATCTCCGCCTGATACCACACCGCACGGGGAAGCCCGGGGCGCTCGGGGTCAAAGGGTGCAAGCATTTTATAGTCAAGCTGTGGGCGGCGGATGAGATCCGCAAGCGACACGCCGCTTGAAACGGGAGCTGTGTTTTTTGATGCAAGCAGCTCGTTGAGCTCCGGCGTGGGGCCTATATGCGTGCGCTCAAGGCGCTTTATCTCCCGCTCAACGGCGGCATACTTATCCAGCACCGCCTGATACCGCTCGGGCGATACGAGACCGATGCGCATGCCGATGCCGCTAAGGCGCAGGTCGGCGTTATCCTGACGGTGCAGCAGTCTATACTCGCTGCGTGAGGTCATCATGCGGTACGGCTCGTTCGTGCCCTTGGTGACAAGGTCGTCAATGAGTGTGCCGATATAGCCGTCGCTGCGTTTTAAGACCATGGGTGCTTCGCCCTTGAGCTTGAGGGCTGCATTCACACCGGCAACAAAGCCCTGCGCCGCCGCTTCCTCATAGCCGGACGACCCGTTAAACTGCCCCGCTCCGTAAAGTCCCGAGACCTTCTTCGTCTCAAGCGTCGGGTAGAGTTCGGTGGGGTCAATGCAGTCATACTCGATGGCGTAGGCGCAGCGGGTCATCTCCGCATTTTCAAGTCCCGCTATCGTATGCAGCATCTCAAGCTGCACCTCTTCGGGCAGGGACGAGGAAAGGCCTTGTATGTAAAGCTCCTCGGTGTTCAGCCCCATCGGCTCGATGAAAAGCTGGTGGCGGGGCTTGTCCTTAAAGGTCATTATCTTCGTCTCGATGCTCGGGCAGTAGCGGGGGCCGATGCCCTCGATAACGCCGGAATATATCGGGCTGCGGTCTATGTTATCAAGAATGATCTTATGCGTTTTTTCGTTGGTGTAGGTCAGGTAGCACACCGCCTTGTTCTCCGGCGGCGTGACGGTATCAAAGGAAAAGCCCTCGGGCTCGGGGTCGCCCTCCTGAAGCTCCATCTTTGAAAAATCAACACTGCGGGCGTTGACCCTCGGAGGCGTGCCGGTCTTGAAGCGACGGATACTTAGCCCCATGTCCACAAGACACTTTGTGAGCGATGTTGCAGCCGCAAGGCCGTCAGGCCCGGACGAGCGGATGACCTCGCCGACTATCGTTCTGCCGTCAAGGTATGTGCCGCTTGCGATCACCGCAGCACGGCATTTATACACTGCGCCCGTGTGCGTTGTGACCGAGCAGACACAGCCGTTTTCAACGCCTATCTCAACTATCTCCGCCTGCTTTGTGCGCAGATTCTCCTGCCGCTCAAGCGTCAGCTTCATGACCTCCTGATAGCGACGGCGGTCGGCCTGCGCTCTGAGCGAATGTACGGCGGGGCCCTTGCCACGGTTTAGCATGCGGTACTGGATGCAGGCCTTGTCGGCAGCCTTGGCCATCTCGCCGCCGAGAGCGTCAAGCTCACGCACGAGGTGCCCCTTGCCCGTGCCGCCGATGGCGGGATTGCATGGCATGTTGCCCACGCTGTCGAGATTCACGGTGAAGCATATCGTGTCAAGTCCCAAGCGAGCTGCCGCAAGCGCCGCTTCGATGCCTGCGTGGCCTGCGCCGATGACCGCAATATCACATTTTCCTGCGTCGTATCTAATCAATTTTCTTCACCTATACCTATATCATACATCACCAAAAGCGCACCGTCCGTTACCTCAACGGTCGCTTCCTCCGCCACCATGGAGTTTGACACACCAATGGGAAAATCGGAGGTAACTACGGCGTTTTGAAGTTCATATTTAAGTCCCTTGAGCGTTACTCCACGGGCAATGCCGTCAAAGCAGAACACCGCAACATTGCCCTTGCCTTTTAAGGCTATCGAGCTGTTTTTTATCGCCGTCCACACGCAGTTTTCGCCGAACAGCCATCCTCTTGCCTTGCGGTTTGCAAGGTAGAGAAGCGATTGCAGGTTCGCTATCGTGTGATCGCTGCGCTTACCGCCGAGACCGCCGTAAATGTAAAAATGGCGGTAGCCCTTTTCAAGTCCGGTTTTGATGGCAAACACCGTGTCGGTGTCGTCCTTTTCAACGGGAAGCTGCATCACATTCGGATGCTTCGGCGCAACGCCCAAGGAGTCAAAGTCGCCGAGGACGAGGTCGGGGATAATGTTGTTCTTGCGGCAGTATTCATAGCCTGCGTCGGCGGCTATGACATAGTCGCTGTCGTCGGGTATCTCACGCAGTCCGAAAAAATCGCCTGCACCGATTATATAGCACTCATGTCCGTTCATCCTTGACCTCCAAAATCAATTCTGACTTCAAATAATATCACATTTTGTCTTAAAATAAAAGAGATATTCGCATTTGACTTGTTCCGTGCATCGTGGTATTATGTTAACATTAAATAGTGGAGGTAAAAACATGGCTAACAACCCTGTATTTGACCCCGAAAAAGCCCTTGGCAGCGGTCTGGGCAAGCTCACTCGTGACGAGCTGCTGAGCTTAGTCAAGAGCCTGTGCGAGATAGCCGTGGCTCAAAGCAACGAAAACCGCTTCCGTGGCGGATTCCGCCCGGGCAACATAAATTTCTCCGCCGACGGCGTTACGGTCGGCCCAGCCGACAAGGCCGGTGAGGACGGCTGGACGAAGGACGAGCTCGAGTTCATGGCCCCCGAGGTCTTTTGGAACGGCAGAAAAAGTGAGAGCGCCGATGTCTACTCTATCGGTCTTATCCTCTTTGTCGGACTCAACTGCGGCAATGTGCCGTTTGTCCCGATGGCAGACTACAATCCTACACCCGAGGTCAGAGCCAACGCCCTGCGTGCGAGAATGAACGGCAAAAAGGTCGTGCTGCCGAAGCCCGAGGATAAGGAGCTTGCCGCCATCGCCGAAAAGGCAGTGTGCTTTGCCGAAGAGGACAGGTTCGCTGACCCCTTGGAGCTTTTAAACGCCCTGCGTGCCTACTGCGGTGAGGAACCCGTGACGAAAATAGACAGGCTGCCGCCCACGGTCGTAAAGGCCGCCGAGCCGGTGGTCGAGGAGAAAAAGCCCGAGCCGCCCAAGAAGCCCGAGCCGAAGCCCGCTCCCGAGCCGGAAAAGCCGAAGGAGAAGGCTCCCGAGGAGCCGCCCAAGCGCAGAAAGCGGCATAAATATGTCAAGGTCACCGAGTATATGCGCCATTCACGCAAGGTGCGTGACCGCACTTTGCTTATAATCGCAGTCATTCTCTGCATCTCCGCCGTCATCGGCGAGAACCCCGACGGAACGGTGAAGCTCTTTAACGGTGCTAAGGATGCGGTCGTCTCGCTTGCAGAGCGCATGACCGCAAAGCCCGAGCCGACACCCACGCCAGAGCCCACTGTCGAGGTCACGCCGACCCCCGAGCCCACGCCGGAGCCCACACCCACGCCTACCGCCGCTCCGACGCTTGAGCTTCTCGTTGAGGATGTCGGCTGGGACACCGCCGAGGCCAAGTGCAGAGAAATGGGCGGTCACCTTGTGACCATCAAGGACGAGGCCGATTATCAGTACATCTGCGATATGCTCAAGAACACATCGGTCAAATATGTGTGGATAGGCTGCTACCGCAACAGCGAGGGCGAGCTTACATGGACAAGCGGCGAAAAGGTCGATTATTACAACTGGGCAGGCGGCGAACCGTCAAAGATAGACGCTTATGACGGCGCTCACGAGGACTATGTCATGCTCGTGCGTCAGCCAAACGGCACATGGAAGTACAACGACAGCCGCATGGATCCCCTTGCCGATTACGCTCAGTACTACAGCGGCAACATCGCCTACATATGCCAGCACGGATAAGATATTTAAAAACTCCACTGTTCGTTTGAACAGTGGAGCTTTTCTGCGTTTAGAAGCCTTCAAAGAGGTTAATTTGTGAGCTTTCGGGCATTTCGCCGAGTGCGCCGAGGCGCTTGAGCGCTTCGATATGCGCCTGGCTGACCTTGGGGCAGGCGGCGCTGACCTCCTCGATGGAGATGTAGGTCTGGCCGTTTTTCGTGCAGTTTTGCAGATCCCGTGCCGCAGCCTCGCCGAGGCCGGATATCGCAACAAACGGCGGGAGAAGTCTGCCGTCATCGGTGATAATGAACTTTACCGCATCGGACTTATACAGGTCGATCGGCGCAAACTCAAAGCCGCGCATGTTAAACTCGTACACCGCTTCGAGGGTAGTCATGAGATCCTCCTCCTTGGCGGTGACATCGGGCTTCTTCTTAAGCTCGTTTATCTTGCGCCGAACAGCATCCGCTCCGCCTGTCATCATCTCGGCATCGAAGCCGTCCTTCTGACTGCGGCGGTAGAAATACGCACTGTAAAACGCCAGCGGCTCATGCACCTTGAACCATGCAATGCGGAATGCCATCATGACATACGCAACGGCGTGCGCCTTGGGGAAAAGGTAGGCTATCTTGCGGCAGGACTCAATATACCACTCGGGAACGCCGAGAGCGTGCATCTGCTCCTCGGCATCGCCGGGGAACTCGCCGCTTTTCTTGACCTTGCCCTTACGCACGGCCTCCATGGTCTTGAACGCCAGTGAAGGTTCCATGCCTTTTTGAATGAGGTATAGCATGATATCGTCACGGCAGCCGACGGTCTCGTTAACGGTGGCGATGTTATTAACTATGAGGTCTCGGATATTGCCCGCCCAAACATCGGTACCGTGCGAGAAGCCGGAAAGTCTGACCAGCGTATCAAACTGCGTCGGCTGCGTCTCAACGAGCATCTGGCGGGTAAAGCCCGTGCCGAACTCGGGTATGCCGATACTGCCGGTCTTGCCGATGATGGGGTCATCGTCGGGAAGCCCCAGCACGGTGGGGGTCGTGAATATCTTCATTGTGTCGGGGTCAGAGAGCAAAATTTCCTTTGCGTTTTTGCCCGTTGCGTCCTCTAACATGCGGATCATCGTCGGGTCATCGTGACCGAGCTCATCGAGCTTTAAGAGGTTTGCTTCCATGCAGTGATATTCAAAATGGGTGGTGATTATATCGCTCTTGGGGTCGTCGGCCGGATGCTGAACGGGGCAGAAATCTGTGACATCCATATCCTGCGGGATAACGACAAGGCCGCCGGGATGCTGACCTGTGGTGCGCTTAACGCCGACAAGTCCCTTTGCAAGGCGGTTTTCCTCCGCTTTCGTGACCTTGAGCTGGCGCTCCTCGAGATACTTTTTTACATATCCGTAGGCGGTCTTTTCCGCCAGTGTGCCTATCGTACCGGCACGGAAAACATGGTCCGAGCCGAATAGCTCTTCTGTGTATTTATGCGCCTGCGCCTGATATTCGCCCGAGAAGTTAAGGTCGATATCGGGGGTCTTTTCATTTCCCGGGAAACCGAGGAAGGTCTCAAACGGGATATCGAAGCCGTCCTGCCGCATGAGTGTGCCGCACTCCGGGCAGTTTTTCGGCGGCATGTCCGCTCCGCAGCCGTAAGATCCGTCGGTTATGAATTCCGAGTGCCTGCATTTGGGGCAGACATAGTGCGGCGGCAGGGAGTTGACCTCGGTGATGCCGGACATATAGGCAACGATAGACGAGCCGACGCTGCCTCGGCTGCCGACAAGGTAGCCGTGCTCGAGCGAGTTCTGCACGAGCTTCTGAGCGCTCATGTAGATAACATCGTAGCTGTGGTCGAGTATGGTGTTGAGTTCGGTGTCGACACGCTCCTGCACGAGCTCCGGCGGGTTATCGCCGTAGATAGCGTGCATTTTGTCATAGACAAGGCGCTTTAGATCCTCGGCCGAATTTTCTATCTTCGGCGGGAACAGATCCTTGGGCAGCAGCTCTATATCGTCGACCTGAGCGGCAATGGCGTTGGGGTTCGTGATGACGACCTCTTTTGCAAGCTCATCGCCGAGATACGCAAATTCGGCCAGCATTTCATCGGTCGTGCGGAAGAATATCGGGCAGCCGCGGTCGGCATCGGAGAACTTCTTTGCAGCCTGCAATATCTTGCGGTACTGCTCGTCCTCCTTGTCGAGAAAATGCACATCGCTTGCGGCGATGACGGGCTTATTGAGCTCACGGCCTATCTTAATGATGCGGCGGTTGTAGTCCTCAAGCACCGTCTCGTCCCTGACAACGCCGTTGTCTACGAGGAAGTGGTTGTTGCCTATCGGCTGAATTTCAAGGTAATCGTAGAACGAGGCTATGCGCCGCAGCTCGGCGTCGGATGCGCCGTGCATGACCGCACCGTAAAGCTCGCCCATTCCGCAGGCAGAGCCGACCAAGATTCCCTCTCTGTGCTGAACAAGCAGGCTTTTCGGCACGGTCGGGGTCTTGTGGTAATACTTGAGATACGACTGTGAAACAAGCTCGTACAGATTTTTAAGGCCGACCTTGTTTTTTACAAGCAGTATCATGTGACGGGATTTGCTGTGGTCGGCGGGCTTTATCTTGCGGTAGACCGCCTGTATATCGTTCACCGTTTTTGCGCCCTGCTCGGCGAGCATGGGGAGAAAGCGCCCCATTATGCGGGCAACGACGAGTGCATCGTCCGATGCTCTGTGATGGTTAAAGTCCGGCAGGCTCAGCCTGTTTGAGACCATGTCGAGCTTATGGCGCTTTAGGTCTGGCAAAAGTGCGTGCGAGAGTGCAAGCGTGTCAAGATACACAGGCTCAAATTCAAGGCCGCTGCGAGCAGCCGTCGATGCCATGAAGCCGGTATCAAAATCGGCGTTGTGCGCTACTATGGGGCGGTCGCCCGCAAATTTAAGGAAGGCACGCATGGCCTCGGCCTCGCTCGGCGCGCCCTTTACATCGTTGTCGGTGATGCCGGTAAGCTGCGTTATCTCGGCGGGGATGTGCATCTCGGGATCGACGAAGGTGTTGAAGCTTTCCTTTATCTCGCCGCCGGCAAATATGACGGCGCCTATCTCGGTCATTCTGTCAGAGCCGGCGTTAAGGCCGGTGGTCTCGATATCAAAGGCTACCATCTCGGTATCGATAGGCAGATCGCTTTCACCGTGCACGGCGAGCGAGCCGTCAACATCGTTGACGAAGTAGCACTCAACGCCGTAAATTATCTTGACGCCGTGTTTCTTCCCTGCCTTCCACATGTCGGGGAACGCCTGACAGACACCGTGGTCGGTGACGGCGATAGCCGGATGCCCCCAGTAGGCGGCACGCTTGACTATCTCGGCAGGCTCTGTGAGCGCATCAAGGGCGGAAAACCTCGTATGTACATGAAGCTCCACTCGTTTTTCCTCGGCATTGTCGGGGCGAACATGCTTTTTGCCCTTCATGATATGCCTCGGCTCGATGACCATGTCCTCGTCATAGCGGCTGTAGTTCACAACGCCGGATACGATGATGTGGTCGCCGACATTTATCTTGTTTATGATCGACTGGTCGTCCTCCGAACGCAGATAGCGTGAAACACGGATAGAGCCCGTGAGGTCAGTCATATCAAAGCACAGCACCGCACCGTCACGCTTTTGCAGCTTGCGGCTGGTGACATCGAAAACATCACCCTCAATGACGACATTGCCCGAATCGAGCGTGAGCTCCGACATCGGCACCGGTGCTTTCTTGATGCTCCTGCCCATGAGGATATCGCCTGTCGGCTTTGCGGCCGTAGGCTCCTTGCCGCCGGAGGTGCTTAATTTCTTCGGCGGGACATATTCGGTTTTAGGCTTGGGATAGTCGGGCTTGAGCTCGACAAGGCTAAGGCCGTAGTCGGCTCTTATCCTGCCGCACAGTGCGTCTATCTCGGCCGGCGCCGGCAGGCGGGTAAAGTGGGCGGCGATGCTCATTTTGCTCTCGGCCGTACTGACCGCAACATCGGTCACATACGCCTTATCAAGTCCGCCGCAGCTTGCTTTCAAGCCTGCAAGCCCCGGAAAAATTTCAAGTAATGAAGTGTGTTCGCTCACGCTTAAACCTCGGTGTCTTTCTTAATAAGATCAATCAGTGCGTCACACAGCGCATCGTAGGGGTATGTCCCCAAAACCTCGCCGTGCCGCATGAGTAGTCCGCAATCCTTGCCGCCTGCGATGCCGTAATCGGCCTCCCTTGCCTCGCCCGGGCCGTTGACGACGCAGCCCATGACGGCGACGGTGATGTTGCGGTCGATGCCCTCGATGCGCTTTTCCACCTCGTGGGCAAGGCCGATGAGGTCAATCTGCGTTCTGCCGCAGGTGGGGCAGGAAACGAGCCGTATGCCCTGCCGCAGGCCGGCGGCCTTGAGTATCGCAATGCCGGTCTTGACCTCCTCAACGGGATCTGCCGTGAGCGACACTCTTATGGTGTTGCCTATGCCCTCGCACAGAAGCGTTCCTATGCCTACGGCGGACTGGATAGTTCCGTTCCACGCCGTGCCGGTCTCGGTCACGCCGAGGTGCAGGGGGTAGTTAAATTCCTCGGACGCAAGGCGGTATGCCGCCACTGTGAGCGGCACACGGGATGCCTTCATTGAAAGGCAGATATCGTCAAAATTGAATCTGTTTAGTAGCTCAATGTGTCCCCTTGCGCTTTCGACCATGGCCTCCGGCGTGGGGTGGCCGTACTTTTCCAAAAGCCGCTTTTCAAGACTTCCTGCGTTCACGCCGATGCGGATGGGGATATTGCGCTTTCTGCACGCCTCGGCAACGGCCTTGACCTTTTCGTCACCGCCGATGTTACCGGGGTTTATTCTTATCTTGTCGATGCCACGAGCCGCCGCTTCGAGCGCAAGACGGTAGTCAAAGTGGATATCGGCGACAAGGGGGATATCGACCTGTTCTTTGATAGCCGACACCGCCTCAGCCGCCGCCATATCGGGTATGGCGATGCGGACAATGTCGCAGCCGGCTGCCTTAAACTGCTTTATCTGCGCAACGGTGGCTTCGACATCGTGCGTTTTCGTGTTGCACATCGACTGCACCGTGACCTCGGCATCTCCGCCGACCGGCACGCCGCCGACAATGATCTTTTTCGTTTCGTTTCTTCTATCCATGTCTTACCCCGTTATAAGCTTTGCAATATCGTTGTACATGACAAGCGCCATCAGTCCGAGCAGCAGCACCATGCCGCCGAGGTGGATATAGCCCTCGTACTTGGGGTCGAGCTTTTTGCGGCTGACGGCTTCGATGATGACCGTGACTATCATGAGAAACACCCTGCCGCCATCGAGTGCCGGAATGGGCAGCATGTTCATGATAGCAAGGTTCACCGCAATGAATGCGGAAATGTACAGAAGATTATCGGCGGCAGCCTTGGTACTTTCCGCCTGCTGCCCGACCTCGTTCATCATGTCGACAATACCGACAGGTCCGGACATATCCTTGAGCCCGACTTTGCCGTTTATAAGGTCACCGAGTCCTAGCCAGACAAGGCGTGAAAACTCAAGCGTCGTGTTCCATGTGTACTCAAGCTTCGTGCCGAAGGTGGCTTCGGTGTAGCCGAAAACGAAGCCGTATTTCGGTCCATCGTTTGCATACTCGGCGTAGGTCTTGGTCGTGAGGGCGAAGTCCTTGAGCTCGACCTTCTCGCCGTCACGCAGCATGACGATATCATACACTCCGTCGCCGCGCATGAGGAAACTCGACACATCGCTCACAAGATAGATGCGCTGACCGTCGATGCTGTAAAAGGTGTCGCCCGCCTGCATGGCCTCGGTGCCCTCGTAGGGGCAGCCGTCCATGAAGTGGTCAATGGTCGGCGTGACGAACGCCTGCGCACCGGCGTACATGATGAGGATGAGCACGATTCCGAGAACTAAATTCATGAACGAGCCTGCGCACAGGATAACGAATTTTTTCCAAAAGCCCTGATTTGTGAAGGCTCTTGGGTCGTCGGATTCCTCATCCTCGCCCGCCATGGCGCAAAAGCCGCCTATCGGCAGGATGCGCAGGGCGTACACCGTCTCACCCTTTTGCTTCTTAAACAGCGCAGGACCCATGCCTATCGCAAACTCCTCGACCTTGACCCCGCACAGCTTTGCCGCCGTGAAGTGGCCGAACTCGTGGATGGCGATAAGTATGCCGAATATGATTATTGCGATAATAATATACATCAGGAAAAATGCTCCGTAACAAATACTCTGGCGGCCTTATCGGCCTCCAGTATAGTCTCAAGATCGGGGTCTTTTATTATGTCTATGCTCTCGACCGCCGCCAAAGCACAATCGTAAATTTGATTGTAGCCGAGCTTACGGTTTAAAAACATCGAGACTGCGACCTCGTTTGCCGCGCTCATGATGCACGGTGCCGTGCCGCCTTCCCTTGCGCAATCCATCGCAAGCTTCAAGCAGGGCGTTTTCTCAAAGTCCGGTGCTTCAAAGGTGAGATCCCGCATGGTCGCAAAGTCAAGCCGCTCAAACGGCGAATCGACCCGTTCGGGATAGGTCATCGCAAGCTGTATCGGAAGTCCCATATCCGGCACGCCGAGCTGGGCAATGACCGTGCCGTCAACGAGCTCGACCATGGAGTGGATGATGCTCTGCGGGTGGACAACCACTTGGATATCGTCCGGCGTTACGCCGAAAAGATGCATGGCCTCGATAAACTCAAGCCCCTTGTTCATCATCGTCGCAGAATCGACCGAAATCTTTGCACCCATACTCCAGTTGGGGTGCTTTACCGCCTGCTCGGGCGTAACATTCTCGAGCTCTAAGCGGCTTTTGCCTCTGAACGGTCCGCCGGAGCCTGTGAGCAAAATTTTCTTGAGCTCTCCCTTTTTTCTGCCCATGAGGCACTGAAAAATTGCCGAGTGTTCGGAGTCAACAGGCACTATCTCCGCACCCGTCTCGGCCGCTCGTGGCATGACTATCTCGCCTGCGCACACGAGCGTTTCCTTGTTTGCAAGAGCTATGCGCTTTTTGGCATCGATAGCCGCCAGCGTGGGCTTTAAGCCGACAGAGCCGGACACTGCGGTCACAACGCAGTCAGCGGCGTCTATCGTTGCCGCCTCGATAAGCCCTTCCATTCCGCTTCCGACCCTGATGCCGGTGTCGGCGAGCGAAAGTTTAAGCTGCGCCGCCGCCTTTTCGTCGTAAACTGCGACAAATTCGGGTTTTAATCGGCGAGCCTGCTGCTCGAGCATATCCGTTTTTCTGTTTGCGGTCAGCGCCGCAACGGGCAGGCCGAGATGCTCCGCCGCCGCAATGCTCTGGCGGCCGATAGAGCCGGTGCTGCCCAAAATTGAAACTGCCTTTGTCATGTCTTTACCCCTCCGAAACGGCGGTCACGGCTGTTGAACGCCGCAATGGCCTTGTCAAGCTCCTCGGGCGTAAAATCCGGCCACAGGGTGTCGGTATAATAAAACTCCGAATATGCGCACTGCCACAAAAGGAAGTTAGACAGCCTGTACTCTCCGCCGGGTCTGATGATGAGCTCCGGATCTGGGATATCCGCCGAGTACATATACTTTGACAGCTTCTCCTCGGTGAGCTTGCCCTCAGCCTTGCCCTCGGCAACATCCTTGGCGTAAAGCTCCGCCGCCCGCACTATCTCGGCTCTGCCGCCGTAGTTAAGGCAGATATTTGCCTGGAAGCCCTTGACATGCTGCGTTATCTCGTCGGTCTTTGCAACGAGCGCCTGAAGCTCGGGCGACAGCCTCGATGTGTCGCCGAATACCTTCATGCGGATGTGCTTTTTCTCCATGTCACGGATAGCCTCGTGCAGGTACTTGTCCAAAAGCTTCATTATGCCGCCGACCTCATCCTCGGGACGCTTCCAGTTTTCCGTCGAGAATGCGTACACCGTCAGATACTCTATGCCTATCTGCTGGCAGTAGGTCGCTATCTTTCTGAAATTTTCAGCACCGGCAAGATGCCCTGCACTGCGGGGCATGCCACGCTTTTTGGCCCAGCGGCCGTTGCCATCCAATATGATGGCAATATGGCGGGGAAGGCATTTTGCCTGCTCCCCCGCCGCATTGTTTTTCTTATCGTTTGCCATATCAGATCTCGAAAAGTTCCTTTTCCTTCTTGTCGGCTATACCCTCGACTTCCTTGATATAGTCGTCGGTGAGCTTCTGAATGTCCTTCTCGACGGTCTTGTAATCGTCCTCGGTTATCTCGGACGCCTTCTGCTGCTTTTTGAATTTATCGATAGCGTCACGGCGAATGTTGCGCACTGCGACCTTGGCTTCCTCGCCATACTTCTTGACCTGCTTTGCAAGCTCCTTGCGGCGCTCCTCGGTCAGCTGCGGGAACACGAGACGGATTGCTCTGCCGTCGTTCTGCGGATTGATTCCGAGCTCGGAGGCGAGAATTGCCTTCTCGATGCCCTTGAGGACGGATGCGTCCCAAGGCTGGATCAGCAGAGAGCGGGGGTCGGGAACTGAAACGGATGCTACCTGCTGGATGGGGGTGGGCACTCCGTAATAATCGACGGTGATCTGATCGAGGACCGCTGCATTTGCACGGCCTGCACGAACGGATGCAAGCTGGGTCTTGAGCACCTCGGCGGTTTTCTTCATCTTGCTTTCAAATTCAATATAATCGGACATGTTGCTACCTCCTATATGTTTTATCTTATTTTGTGACCAGTGTGCCGAGCTTTTCGCCGCACAGCACACGGACTATGTTTTCCGGCTGAGCCAGTGCAAAGACGATAACGGGAATGTCATTATCCATCGCAAGACTGGTTGCGGTGGTATCCATGACTGCAAGGTGCTGGGAGAGCACTTCGTCATAGCTTATGCTGTCGTACTTGACGGCCGATGCGTCCACTCTCGGGTCTGCGCTGTAAACGCCGTCTATGTTCTTTGCAAGGAGTATTGCGTCTGCGCCTATCTCCGCCGCACGCAGGACAGCGGCCGTATCCGTCGAGAAAAACGGGCTGCCCGTGCCGCAGCCGAACATGACGACCTCGCCGTTTTCAAGGTGCTTTATAGCCTCCGTGGTGCTGTAGCGCTCGCCTACGCCCTGAATATCAACGGCAGTCTGGATAGTGGCCTTTGCGCCTATCTGCTTGAACACATCGGCGACCGCAAGGCAGTTCATAGCCGTTGCGAGCATGCCCATTCGGTCTGCGCTGACACGCTCGACATGGCCTGCGCCGTCCTTGACGCCGCGCCAGAAGTTGCCGCCGCCGACAACTATGCCGACCTCAACGCCCATATCGACGCAGCTTTTCACCGTCTTACAGACATTTGCAATAAAATCAAAGTCAAAGCCGGTCTTTTTCTCGCCGGCAAGTGCCTCGCCGCTGATCTTTATCAGCACTCGCTTATAAACAGGTTTCTCCATTGCGCTCTCCTTTTAAATATCAAGTATTCCTATGATAACTATACCCACTATGACTATGAAAACAGACGCATAATGCTTGGCTGACAGCTTTTCCTTGAGGAAGATGCGGCTCCAGATGACGGAGGCAACGCAGTAGGACGAGATAATGGGAGCGGCGAGCGCTGCGTGCGCAGAATCAGCCAGAGCGTAGATATATGCAAACTGGCCTGCGGTCTCAAACAGGGCGCCGGTGTACTTGGGCACTTCCCTTTTGGGTATGAGCCGCTGCTTTTTAACGCCGAGAACATAAATTGCGCACACGATGCCGACAGCAAGGAAGGTAAGCTCATACGCAACATTGGCGGAGTCCTCGTTGAGAACCTCGAGAACCTTTGAGTCTGCGAATGTGCCCAGCGCATCGAGCAGGCAGTAGATGACCGGCAGCGCAATGGCAATCCAGCTTTTTGCGTAATGATGATTGCTTGCATCCTGACGAGCCTTGCGCAGCTCTTCATCCTCGTTTGCCTCGGTGATGCCGAGACACACAACGCCGATGCATACGAGCGCCACCGCAACAAGTGCGATCGGCGGAAGCTCGCCGAAGCCCTTTGTCGCAAAAATGAGTATCGCAACTATCGCACCGGAGGAGTTGCATATAGGTGAGGATATAGAAAGCTCGATATACCTCAGCCCCACATAGCCGACCGCCATCGAGACTATATACAGCGCCGAAACCGGCAGGTATGTAATGATGACGCTCCAGCTTATCTCAACGCCGCCGACGAAAATCTCATAGGCAGCGTGAAGTCCCATAACTATGCCGACCGCCATGACCATCTTCAGATGGCTGTACTTATCGTCGGCATCCTGGCAGCCGATCTTTGAAAACAGATCAGAGCCGCTCCAGCAAAGCAGTGCTATTACAGCAAACCAAAACCACATAACTTGTTTCCTTTTATTCTACAGTATTTCAATCTAAAGTATTTTACCACAGCCAAGCTTATTTGACAATTATCAAATGACAAATTGTGCGGCTTTGAAAGTATATAATTTTCGCATGGAGACGATATACATAGACCGGCTGTTTATTTTGAACTTCATATGCGACTATCTTATCCTGCTGGGCTCTGCCCGGGTATGCGGCGTTTTGCTGCGCAGGGTCAGATACACTATTGCGGCGCTTTTTGGCGCTGTGTACGCCGTTTTGTCGGTTCTGCCGGGCTTTGCGTTTTTGACGCTGCTGCCCATAAAGCTTGCGTCCGGCGTATTGATGGCGCTCATCGCATTCGCAAAAGAGCCTAAGTTCTGGCGCTGTGCGGCGGTTTTTTTCGCCGTGTCTGCCGTGTTCGGCGGCACGCTGTGGGCGCTGTCGGTGCAAAGCGGCGGTATGGGAAACACCGTGTATCTTCCCGTTTCGATGCCCGTTTTGGTACTAAGCTTCGGGATAATTTACGCCGCCCTGAGTCTCGTGTTCCGCAGGACGGCGAAAAGCACGGGAAAGACGGTACACACCGTGGTCATCGGCTTTTGCGGCCAAAGCGTCACGCTGCGGGCATTATATGACAGCGGCAACTGTTTGTATGACCCGATGACCGGGAGTGAGGTGCTCATTGCGGGAGCTGCGCAGCTTGTGCCGCTCCTCGGCGAGGGAAGCGAAAATTTGTCCCCTACGGAGCTTATCACGCTCTACGCCGGAAAAATGCGGCTCATCCCCTACTCCGCCGTCGGCACGCAAAGCGGTCTGCTGCCTGCGTTCAGGCCCGACAGTTTGACAGTTGACGACAAGGTGCGTGAGGATATTTTAGTTGCGATATCGTCCACCTCAGTCAGCGGTGACGGCTTTGACTGCATAATCTGAAAGGAGAAGTCATGAACATTTTTGCGCTCTTAAGAAACTGGCTTGAAAAGCATTTTGCCCCCGCTCCGTCGGAGCTTTTCTACATCGGCGGAAGCGACATTCTCCCACCGCCGCTCGAGCGGGATGAGGAGGAGCGGGCGATACTCGCCATGGAGGCCGGCGATGAGAAGGCTAAGCAGACGCTCACCGAGCACAATCTGCGCCTTGTGGTCTACATCGCCCGACGCTTTGAAAACACTGGGCTGAACCTTGAGGATCTCATATCCATCGGCACGATAGGGCTTATCAAGGCGATAAACACTTTCAAATCCGCCAAGAACATTAAGCTTGCGACCTACGCATCACGCTGCATTGAAAACGAGATACTCATGTATCTGCGCAAGGTGAGCAATCAGCGCACGGAGGTGAGCTTCGACGAGCCCTTAAACACCGACTGGGACGGCAATGAGCTTTTATTATCCGATGTTCTCGGCACGGATGACGACGAGGTGTACCGCCCACTTGAGGACGACGCCGACAAGCAGATGCTCTCGGCTGCGATACAGACGCTTAACGAGCGGGAGCGAAACATCATCGTTCTGCGCTTCGGGCTCGGCGGCAGAAATGAGCTCACGCAAAAGGAGGTCGCCGACCTCATGGGCATATCCCAAAGCTACATAAGCCGCCTTGAAAAGCGCATAATCGTGCGTCTTAGGCGTGAGATGATAAAGCAAATGCAGTAAAAAATCGACCGAATAATTCGGTCGATTTTTTCGTCATTCTTGAGTTTTCCACCTTTTGCAGCGGTTGGCGATGCGCTTTTTCTTGCGCACAGCGTGAATTGTGAAGTACGCCGCAAGGCCGACGGCGAGGACTGCCATGCTGACTATCGCATAGCTGTCGACGCTGCCCTGCGTCTTGACCTCGAGCCAAAGCGAATCCATGAACTGATTGGTCTGCTCGCCGAGGTAGGAAAACGCCGAACCCATTGCAAGCGTCTCCTCGCTCGGGTAGGCAATATCGCTTGCGACCATGTCTGGGTCCATGTACTCCTTTGCAGCGGAAATGGGTGTCGAGTAGCCGAGGTAATCAAGGTTCTCGCCCGCTACCTGAGCGCCGCACAGGAAGTTTATATACGCCTCGGCAGCGGCCTTGTTCTGGCAGCTTTTCGGTATGCACATTGCATCGATAAAGAGGTTGAAGCCCTCCTTGGGGAAGTAAAAGCCGAGGTCTTCGTTCTCCTGCACCATTTGCAGATAGTCGCCTGCGTAATACGGTGCGATCCACGCCTCCTCACGCTCCATCTTGTCATAGATCTGATCCATGACATAGCTCTGCACAAGGGGCTTCTGCTCGATGAGCTTATAGGCCGCACTGCGCAGCTCGTCCTCGTTTTCGGTGTTTATATCAATACCAAGCAGCAGCTCGGAAATTGCAAATGCGTCACGGGGGTTATCGAACATGAGTATCTTGCCGGAATACTTGCTGTTCCACAGCAGATCCCACGAGCCGAGGTCGGCTTTGTCAACATACTTCTTGTTGTAGATAAGCCCCACGGTACCCCATGTGTACGGCACGGTGTACTTGTTATCCGGGTCAAAGGCGGTGTTCTTGTACGCCTCGTCCACGCCGGCATAGTTCGGGATATTCGAGTAATCAAGCTCTAAAAGCATGTCCTCGGAGATAAGGCGGGCTATCATGTAGTCCGACGGAATGATAACATCGTAGGTACTGCCGCCGGTCTTGAGCTTGGTGTACATCGTTTCGTTCGAGTCAAAGGTCATGTAGTTGACTTTGATGCCGGTGGCCTCGGTGAAAGCCTTATTCACATCTATATAGCCGTCGGTACCGTCGGAGATATACTGACCCCAGTTGTACACATTTATCGTCACCTGCTCTGCGCTCGCCGTCACGGGAACGGCGGTCAGCACGAGTACAAGGCACAGGATAAGTGAAAGCAGCTTTTTCATGCGCTCACCTGCTTTCTGCGGAAGGCACGGCGGTTTTCACGGCTGCGCTTTGCGTCACGCTCCTGCAGGAGGTTCATAACGACCATCACGAGCAGTATCGCCGCAAACAGCAGTGTAAACAGTGCGTATATCTTCGGCTGGAGCGGTTTTTTGGTGTAGTTATATATCTCCACGGGCAGGGTCACGAAGCGGGGACCGTAGACAAAATAGCTGATGACAAAGTCGTCAAGGCTCATGGTGAACGCCATGAGTGCGCCCGAGACGATGCCCGGGGTTATCTCGTGGATAACGACCTTGTAAAATGCCTGCCACGGCGTGCAGCCGAGATCCATTGCAGCCTCACGCAGGTGGGGATCCATCTGCTGAAGCTTGGGCATGACCGAGAGAATGACATACGGCAGGTTGAAGGTGATATGCGCAATTAAAAGCGTTGCAAAGCCGAGGATGTTGTTTATCTTCATCATCGTGCCGACAAAGGCAAACAGCAGCGCCAGCGAAACGCCGGTGACTATCTCGGGGTTTGTAAGCGGGATATTCGTCACGCCCATGGTGAAGCTGCGAAGCCTCGGCCCCATTGAGTGGATGCCGATAGCAGCGGCAGAGCCGATAACGGTCGCAATAAGCGAGGAGATAACGGCGACGATGACGGAATTAAGCAGAAGCGGCAGCAGCACGCTGTCCTTAAATAATTCACCGTAGTTATCAAAGGTAAAGTCCTTGAACACCGCTATATCCATGCCGCTGTTAAACGAAGCCACACCCAGCACTATCATCGGCAGATAGAGAAACAGCATGACGATGACGGTGAATATCTTGTTGAATTTTTTCATACCGTTATGACCTCCTCATCATCGCTGAAGCGGTTCATAACTCCGATGCAGACAAATATCATGACCATCAGCACAAGGCTGAGCGCCGCACCGAGATTGGGGTTATACGCCGTTTTGAACTGGCTCTCGATGACATCGCCGATGAGCGTCGTGCCCGACGAGCCGAGCTTCTGGGAGATGTAGAAGGTCGACACCGCAGGGACGAACACCATGGTAAAGCCCGAGATGATGCCCGGGACGCTCAGCGGCAGGATGACCCTTTTGAACACATTTGCGCCGTTGCAGCCGAGATCCTCCGCAGCCTCGATAAGGCGCCTGTCGATCTTCATGATGACGGTGTACAGCGGCATTATCATGTACGGCAGGTAGTTATACACCATGCCGAGCACGACAGCGCCGTTATTGCGGATGAGCGGCAGCGGCTCCATGCCGAGGGCTGTGATGATGTTGTTTATAATGCCCGTGTCCTCGGTGAGGGCGACCCACGCCAGCGTGCGCAGCAGAAAGCTTATGCACATGGGCAGCATGATGAGCATATAGAGAAACCTCTGTGTCGTCTCATTGCAGCCTGCGATATAGTACGCCACCGGGTAGCCGATGACAAGGCAGATAAGCGAAGAGATGAGCGCAAGCCAGATGCTCTTTATGAGAATCGGCATATAGTTTCCGAGGTTTGCAATGTTCTTCATCGTAAACTCACCCGTCTGCGAATCGGTGAATGCAAAATATGCAACGATGGCAAGCGGCACTATCGTAAAAAGCGCCATCCATACAAGGTACGGTGCGGCAAGCGCTCTACTCTTCATCTTCGCCGCCCTCCGCAGACTCCTCCGCTTCCTCGCCGCCCTCAAGGTAGACCTCGGGGTCGTCCATTTCATCGTACTCGGCGGAGTAGGAGCTGTAGTCGCCGAACATGCCGGAATACTCGCTCTTATGCATGATGTGGATATCCTCCGGCTCAAGGCGGATGCCGATATACGAGCCGACCTCATAAAAATCGGTAGTCTGGATAAGCCACTTAAAGCCCTTGAAATCGACTATCGTGTCGTAATGAACGCCCTTGAATGTGACGCTCGTTACCGTGCCGCAAAGGTGACCGTCGTCGGGCGGAACGATATCGATATCCTCGGGGCGGATAACGACATCGACTGGCTCGTTTTTCTCAAAGCCTGCGTCGACACACTTGAATTTACGACCGAAGAACTTGACCAGTCTGTCCTCGAGCATAACGCCGTCGAGAATATTGCTCTCGCCGATGAAGTCCGCAACAAAGGCGTTTTTCGGCTCGTTATAGATATCCTCGGGAGTACCTATCTGCTGGATGCGGCCCTTGTCCATGACGACAACGGTGTCGGACATGGAAAGTGCCTCCTCTTGGTCATGAGTGACATATATAAAAGTAATGCCCATCGCCTGCTGAATGCGCTTGAGCTCGTTCTGCATATCCTTGCGCAGTCTGAGGTCAAGTGCGCCCAGAGGCTCGTCAAGCAGCAGCACCTTAGGTCTGTTGACAAGAGCTCTGGCAATGGCAACACGCTGCTGCTGGCCGCCGGAAAGCTGTGATACCTTACGGTTTTCAAAGCCTTTAAGGCTGACTATCTCCAGCATTTCCGTAACACGCTCGTCTATCTCCTGCTCGGGCAGCTTTGCAAGGCGCAGCCCGAAGGCGACATTCTCGTACACATCAAGGTGCGGGAAAAGCGCATACTTCTGGAAAACGGTGTTGACCTTTCTCTTGTGAGGCGGGACATCATTGATCCTCTCGCCGTCAAAAAGCACATCGCCGCCTGTCGGCTTTATAAAACCGCCGATGATCCTGAGCGTGGTGGTTTTGCCGCAGCCGGAGGGGCCTAGAAGCGTGAGGAATTCCTTATCATTGAAATACAGGTTAATATCGTCTAAAACGATCTCGTCGTCAAACGCCATTTGACAATTCACAAGGCGAATGAGTTCTTTGGACATTTATCCTCCCCCATTTCTAATTATACTAAAGGACGCTCCGAAACTGCTTCCGGAGCGTCCTTTGCAGACGATAACAATATACATACAAGTCCTTGGAAAGTCAACAAAAATTCCTAAAATCCGCCGCATTTCTACTTATAGTGACCCAAGCTCGGATATACCGAAGTATTTTTCGGCAAAATCGACGGAACGGACGCAAAATTCACGGCCCTTGAGATACTCAAGGCAGCCTGCGTCCGTGGGGAACTCAAAGCGCAGCTTGTACGAATAAAGCGCCTGACCCTTTTCGCCGTAGCCCTTGTTAAAGCGCTCACTGCCGTACTTTCCGTCACCTAACAGCGGGCAGCCGAAATGCGCCATCTGTGCTCTTATCTGATGCGTGCGGCCGGTGAGGAGCCTGCACTCGACAAGCGACAGCGCACCCTTTGTGGCAATCGTGCGGTACTCGGTGACGGCGGTCTTTGCCCCGGGTTCGGGACGGTTTTTGACATAGACCTGATTTTTCTGGGCGTCCTTGAAAAGATAATTTTCCAGCCTCCCCTGCGCAGGCTTGGGTCTGCCCTGCACGGCGCACAGGTAGAGCTTTTCTATCTCACGGTCCTTTATCTTGTCGTTTAATATTCTAAGCGCCTCGGCGTTTTTGGCTGCGATGACGATGCCGCCCGTGTTGCGGTCGATGCGGTTGCACAAAGCTGGCGCAAAGGAGTTTTCCTCCTTAGGCCGCCACTCGCCCTTCTGCGCCATGTACGCCTGAATGTTGGCGATGAGGGTGTTATAGTCCCACTGACCTGCGCTGTGGCACAATACGCCGGGTTTTTTGTCGGCAAGCAGAATATTCTCATCCTCATAGACGATGCTCAGCTTCGGTGTGCCGACCTTGAGGTATGAGTTTTCCTCCCTCGGCTTTTCAAAAAACTCGTCGTTTATATATAGGCTCAGAACATCGCCCTCTGTTAGGCGTGTGTCTCGCTTTGCACCCTTGCCGTTTAGCTTTATGCGCTTTATCCTTATGTATTTTTGCAGCAGAGCCTCCGGCAAAAGCGGCACCGCCTTGCCCACAAAGCGGTCGAGCCGCTGGCCTGCATCGTTTCGTTTTACAGTTAATTCTTTCATGTCAACCAGTATACACGCTTTGAGCCTCAAGCGCAACAAAAAAGACGACCCAAAAGGTCGTCTTTTCAGACCGCCAAAACCAGTCAAGCAAAAATACTCGCAACAGAGCAAACTCCAATACGCCGCAGGGGAGCTTGAGGGGACAAGGTCCCGCTCAAATTGGATAAGCAGACATCAAAAACGCCTGACAAGGCTTTTTGACGAGCATAGCGAGATTTTTTGTGAAAACTCCTTTTCACAAAAAATGTGGCGTTTTTTCTCAGCTCACAAAAAGTCAACGACTCTTTGTGAGCTGAGAAAAAGGCAGCCTAGAAGGCTGCCTTTCAAGTCTATATCAACAAGTCAAATCTATTATGCCATGCCCTTTACGGTCATGCAGACCATGCCTGCAAAGTAAGCTGCGACAAAAATTCCGAGTCCTGCTACCATTTTAATAGATCTCCTTTTCATAAATTCAAGTCCGGGTTTGTTTCCCTGTCTGTGATTTCAGTATAGCTGTTTTTTATGAAAAATCAACTCTTTTTTGTTAGACCTATACAAACGCATTTGTTGAACTTGCACAAGAATTTTGCTTTTGCAGTTTATTTTCGTCATCTTTCAAAACCGTGCATTTTCATTTTTGCATTTTGAAGGTGCGCTTTATGCATTATTCATTTTCGTCGCTTTGAGCGTTAATTTTGCGTTAAAAATGCAAGTTTAAGTTTTAACGGATGCATTGCAGCTTGCATTTTGCAGGCATGCAGAATTTCATTTGCAAGTTTGAGCCTTGAAATTATGCAAATTTGGCGGTTTTTAAGCCCCGTTTGCAAGCCCGTCCCGCAATTTTGGCGGGACATTTTCGGACAATGCTTAAAATTTTCGTAAAACTCCAACAGACAAACGGGCAAAATGCGATGCTGCACCGTTTGGGCAGCAATTGCGTTTTGCAAAAATGCAAGGTGCAAAATTTCAGCTTTCGGGTGCAAAAAAGCAGCCCAAAGTGCTTACCGGGCTGCCTTTGCCGAGCTTTCGGCCTGTATGCGGGCACGCTGTGCCGTTTTTGCAGGAAATGCGCCTTTTCACTTCATGTCGATAAACACGATCTCGTCCGACTTGACGAGCCCGAGCTTTTCCCTTGCAAGCTCCTCGGCGGACTTATCCGTGCCGAGGCTGTCGATATCGGCCCTGAGCTTTGCGTTTTCGCTGTGTGCCTGCGCAAGCTCGGCCTCAAGCTCCGCCGTTGCCGCTTTGGCCTCGTTAAGATCGCTCATCACGCCTGCGAGGCTCAGGGTAGCGTATGCGACCAGCACCGTCAGAACTATACCCAGTATGCAATGTGTCCTCTTCAACTGCCTTCTCCTTACCCTTCCTCTTCTTTTGTGCTCTCAGTTTAAACCAATTTCCTGCTTTTGAAAAGAGTTTTTTGACGACAGCACTTATTTTTTTCACAATTAGCAACATCGGTGCAAAAAGTGTCGCTATCGCCTGTGCAATCTTATTCAGCACCGCAAGCACGAGGTCGCTCAAAAGCAGCATATGGCTTGCAAAGCCGAGGCAGAAAAAGGCTATCATGAAAATGTGCAGCGAGCCGCCGCCTGCGCTCATGCCGAGTGTGAACAGCGCAAACAGGACGGCAAGGCAAAACAGTCCGTCAAACAGCGACGATGCTTTCAGTCTGCGGCGAAGCACACGGAAAATGTCGTAGACTAGCCCTGCTGCAAAGCCCGTGAGCCACGACACGACGATCTGCAATAGCTGCCTTGAAACATCGATCTCCATTTAGCCGAACAGTCTCGACCAAAAGCCGCCGGTGTGCGCCTTTTCCTCGTAGCTGAGGTCGGTTATCATGCCCTCGACCTTTATCTCGCCCACATCAAGACTTATCTTGCCGATATGCAGTCCGCTGCCACGGACGATTAAATTTCCCTGTGAGGTGTTCATTACGACGGTCGCTTCGTCAAAGCTCTCTACATCGTCGACCCCCGTGACATTGAGCCTGCACCTGTCGTCCATGCTCACCGAATGCGGCTTTGACGCCGGCTTCAGTTTTTCCTTTTCCTCGTATGCCATAGTCTATGCTCCTTTGCTTTTTGTACAAGACTATGCATCACAACGAAAAAAGAGACCCCGAACGGGTCTCTTTACAGCCTGTCAAAGAACTATGAAAAATAGGAGTAACGGGTCAAAACCAATACGCAGCAGGGGGAGTGTGAGGGGGACAAGGTCCCGCCTCAAATTTGATT
>ERZ827156.1260-NODE-1260-length-30968-cov-5.815450_pt1 | contig 30968 bp, 34 predicted proteins | sample MGYA00519919_ERZ827156 | MGnify/ENA primary metagenome ERZ827156 (study PRJEB31778, sample SAMEA3449269) | human gut metagenome | biome: human gut; feature: human-associated habitat; material: faeces | place: United Kingdom | collected 2010/2012 ...
GCCGTCGGCGTGGTGCATTGAGAAGAAGCTGAGTGTGTTTACGTTGATTGGCATCATTTTGATCATCGTTGGCGTGTTGCTTGTGGTGTGGGGAATCATGCTGATTGCAAGGAGCGCAAAGAAACAACTGCCAATTAAACAATCTTATGATTCTTCGTCCGACTCTTCTGATTCGGATTCAACTGGATCAGATTCTCCTCCATCCAGAGTCGAGGATGAGCATCCTGATGTTTTTGTTGTGAATGGCAATGGCCGTACTCCCTATTCGTTTGAACCATCTGCAAACGTGTATGTGGTTAGTCCTTACTCGTCAAACCCCATTTTCAATGAGGCCCCTGTGGTGGAATTCGTCGATTTATCCAATTATGATGCTCCTATTGTTGTATCCCCCAGCTGTGAGCCCAATTCAACAAATGCCGTTCTGCTCAATCCTGTAACGATTATTAATAGTTAATCATCACTTTTATTGCTCTCTTGTTGAAAACGCGAAGGCATTCTCAATGGAACCTTCTTTTACCCAAAACCAAATCAAATCGAAGAAAACTCGTTCACCAATGAACGAGCAGGAGAAGAAGACTTCATTATCCCTTTCACCAAACCCTTCAAATGATCATCGTCCTTGCTTGTGATACCTTCTCGACGCATAACAACGGAACAACGATTTCTGCACAACGATTGGTGAGCGAGCTTCGGAAGAAAGGACACGAGGTTCGCGTAATTACAACGGGAGAGCCTGGAGAGGGTTTGTACATATGCCCTCACTACCAACACGGCCTGGTGTCCACGCTGGCATCATGGCAGGGAGTGAGCATTGGAAAACCCGACGACGAGGTGATTCTGAAGGCCCTCGAGGGCGCGGACGTGGTTCACTGCTACATGCCCTTCGTGTTGTCAAAGCGCGTCGCGAAGCTGGCGAAGCAGTGCGGCGTTGCGTGCACCGCCGCCTTCCACTGCCAGCCGGAGGATATCACCTACAACCTGGGAATGAGTAGTTGCGGCTTCATGGCCGATTTCTTTTATTGGGCACTTCGCGAGTTCTTCTACAAGAAGGTGAACTACATCCACTGCCCTAGTCAGTTTATTGCCGATGAGCTGGAGAAGAACCATTACAAGGGGAAGCGCTACGTGATCTCCAACGGCATCAGCGAGCGCTTCCAGCACGAGGACATCCCCAAGATCCCTCAGCTGAAGGGCAAGTTCTGCATCTTAATGGTGGGACGACTGTCCAAGGAGAAGCGCCAGGACGTGCTCATCAAAGCCTGCCTGTTGTCGAAGCACGCGCAGGACATCCAGCTCATTCTGGCCGGCCACGGTCCTAAGGAAACGAAGTACCGTCGCATGGCGCAGAAGCTGCCGAATCCAGCCATCTTCGGGTTCTATTCCCAGGAAGATCTGGTGCACCTGATCAACATGTGCGACCTGTACGTGCATGCATCGGATGTGGAGATTGAGGCCATCTCCTGCATGGAGGCGTTCGCCTGCGGACTGGTGCCTGTGATTTCCAAGAGCAACATGTCCGCCACGCCCCAGTTCGCGCTGTGCGAGAACTCGCTGTTCAAGCGCGCTGATGCGCAGGACCTGGCGAACAAGATCGACTACTGGATCGAGCATCCGGAGGAGAAGAAGGCCATGGCGCAGAAGTACATCGAGTCGAGCGCCAAGTACCGATTGGACGATTGCGTGAATAGAATGATTGAAATGTTTAGGGAAGCCTCGTCTGCTTCAACTGTATCTGCATATTGTGTTTGTTACAAACAACGCAGATCTCAATGCCTCCATCCACAGACAACGTCTACTGTCAATCGATCGCCCCATTCCTACCGTGCCCGTGATGTAGGACGCCTTGTCTGACAGAAGAAACGCGACGGCTTCCGCAACGTCCTCCACACGGCCCATTCGCCCCAGGGCGATCCGCTTTATCACCTCCTCCTTGTTCTTGATGGAGCGCTCGGTCATGTCGGTGTCGATGAATCCCGGAATCACCACATTGCTGCGAATCTGGTATCTCCCCATTTCCTTCGCGATCGAACGCGAATACCCCACAAGTGCGGCCTTCGTTGCAGCGTACGCCGACTGACCCGCTCTACCCCCAGAGCCCACGATGGACCCAATAGACACGATGCTTCCTCCCCGTTGTTTCATCATATAGGGAAGAACTGTACGCGTCATCGTCATCGTTCCAATTGTATTTGTTGCGAATAGGGCCTCCATGGTCTCTTTCTTGCAGCGCATGGAGATGCCGTCGATGTTGATTCCTATCCATTTAGTTCAGTGCTGATTCAAACCTGCTACGTTGACCAGTCCCTTTGGGGATCCGAGCTGTGATGCCACTGTTTGAACCGCATGTCTACATCTCAATCTGTTAAATAGAAAGCACATGATTGATTTTTCATCGCGAATATCGCAGGGAACGGAAATGCAATTTCCCCCTTCTATTCCTCACGCTGATGTATAGAACCCACGTGTCTCCAGCTCCTCTTTCAACTGGCCAATCGCCTTCTCGTTGCGCGACAATAGGCCCAATGCGTATCCCTCCTTCGCGAGCCGCACGGCTATGGCTCTCCCGATGCCGCGACTACAGCCGGAAACGATGCAGACGCCGGGCATAGTGGAATCTGTTCTGAGCAACAAACAGAACCCATCATTGCTTTAGAGCTTGTCGTAGAACTCAATGACCTCCTTAGGAGCCTGGACGAGTTCAATCAGAACACCCTCGCCAGAGAGAGGGCTGGGAGCCTTGCCCTTGGGGTGCACGAAGGTGATGTCGTAGCCAGAAGCACCCTTGCGGATACCGCCGGGGGTGAAACGGACACCCTGCTCAGTGAGGGACTTCACGCAAGCGGGCAGGTCATCAACCCACAGACCAATGTGGTTCAGAGGAGGGTTGTTCACCTTGGGGCTCTTGTTGGGATCGTAGGGCTCCATGATATCGACCTCGACGGCCATGGGTCCCTTGCCGCAGCGGAGCACGTCCTCCTTCACGTTCTCCTTAGGAGACTACGCTTAACACGGCTGTCTGAGCTTACCTCGAAGGAGTGCAGGTTCTCCAGACCGAAGATGTTGCACCACAGGTTCTGGAGAGCAGCCTTGCTGGTTCCGCCGATGGCAATCTGCTGCACACCGAGGATTCTGTAGGGCTTGCCAGTGGCAAAAGCACGCTTCTATGCATTATTTCGTCTCCTCGCGAAATCGTACAGCAACGTTAGCGAACATTTCTGCTTGTGGTTCTAAAAATGTGTGAACTGTCGAATGGGGAATCGTGGAAATGCAGCGAAACGACCCTACATGTCCCAGTTTCTGCTTCCTGCTGTTTCGCAGGGAGGAGACGGGGAATTGAGTAAGGAATGGGAGAGAAGGCACGGGTGGTGAGTAAAGGACGCATCATTCCATGATCAGCGATTCACGCTCTCTCTTCTCCATTGGAGTGCAAATGTCTGTATAGTCACATCCCCAAACGATGAGCGAGAAGGGAGGAGAGGATTCCTTTTCATAAAACCACTGAACGTGCTTACTCCTATTCCTCGTTTCCGTGATGGAAGGAGGGAGGAAGAGCGATGAAAAGAGGAGGGGTTACTGCACCACGAATAGGTAGGCACTACAACGGTCAGGAATTACGATGCGTGTATGGAACAAAAGCAGAAGCTAAGAAGGAAAGAAATGTTCTTGAAATCCTTCGTGACCGGATTCCAGCCCAGCATCGTCCGCGTATTCACCAGTCGCGAGTACTCCTTCATGAACGAGTCAAGTTTGTAAATCTAGCGTTCACACAGCACCCAGAGGCTACAGACGCATTGTTCTTCGTCAGGGATTGGACGAGTTGCGAGAGAAGGATGAAGTCCGTGGCGAAGAAGATGTCGTTCTTGTACTTGTTCGTCAGATACGACTTGGAATCGACGCACTGTCCTAATCCTCACTCCATTACCCGAATGGCACCCTTCTCGTCGTAGCTGCACACAATGGGGCCGTTGATGCAGTTCACAGGACTGTTCAGATCGTTCTCGGCGCAAGGAGGAAGGTAGTCGAAATCTGCGCATTACAACTCGTTTCACGCATTTCACCCGAAAACACCATGTGACAGTTGGTCGTCAGCTTCAGCACCTTGTCCAGCGTCTCCAGAAGCACGGTCGGAATGAACGCCTCATTCGCATTGTAGTGCTTGAAACGGTCCGCACGGCTCCTTCCCAGCGCCGACTGCTTGTTGTACGCATCGATGGTCGCGTTCTGATGCTGGGCTAAAGTGAACATGGAATACCCCGAATCGAGGAGGAATTGGACATAGCGACGAATTAGAGGGTCCGATACGGGGCTATGAGTCATGCAGTATATGAGAGCATACAGGAAGAACTCCTGGTAGGAATTGGTTCCCGATTGGGCAATGATGCACTGCTCGAACTGCGAGAAGGAATCGCCCTTCGATCCATAGTGCACGCGGATCTTGTCGTGCGGGAGACAGCTCAGCATGTCGTTCATGATCAGGAAGCCTGAATCGGTGAGATGAAGACAATCCTCTTGATTCTGCTAATGATCAGAAAAGAAGAATACCAGCACGATGGACTTGACAGTTACCTTTTCGGCAACCTCCTCGGGGATGGGGGCCGACGAAAAGTACATGCTAATGCTGAGTCAGGAGCCACAACCCGACTCGTCCGTAAGCACGTAGTAGTGCATGTTCTTGTACACGTTGGGCATCTTCGTCTTCATGTAGTTCAGCAGCGCACAGAGATTGGTCGAACTCCCGTTTCCCAGTTCAAAGATGTTCAGCGGCGTGCCCAGCTTGTGCTTCTTCAGGATGTATCCAGCGATAGCCTCGGAAAAGAAGGGGGTGAAGAGTTCCACTCCATTCATGTAGTGCACTCCCTGTTTCTACGCATCAACCATTCTACATGAACTCTACATCATACAGCTCCTTGATGGTTTTGTTAAACTCCCACTTTCCCCACAGACTCGCAAAGTCGATAGGCTTCTCCAGCACTCCCACTTTCTTCGCTCTGTTGTATCCCTCCTCCTTGTTGTACAAGCAGTCCTTGATAAAATCGCGAGCCAGCACAGCATCTAGGAGAATCAACCAAATCGCGCGCAACACACCACTCAGTGCCGAAAACGAACGCACAGCAGCACAGCTCTTGTACAGCGTGTTCAGAGACCGTCTACAGAACATGGTGCAAAAAGAATGTGACTCTCCTATTCCTCTCTTTGAAGATGCGATAGTGTCGTTGTGATGGTCAGCACTGCGTTTCTCATTTCTCCATCATCGCCCTTCCGATGAGCGAAAAATCAGAGTTCAGCGTTGGCGAGCAGGTGATTATTGAGGATACGGGGCTTTTTTACGTGGCAAAGGTGGGATTTGGTTTTGAGTTTGAATTGAAGATTATTGAGATCAAGGATAACGAATACAAAATCCACTACAATGGCTGGTCCTCACGTTTCGATAAATGGGTCAAGAAGGAGGAGTTGAACAAGGACACCGAGTTGAATCGCGCCCTCATGAAATTCAATAACGGGCGCGGAAAGAAGGAAGAGAGGCTGGGCAAATCCCTCCAAATCGACCTGTTTGCTGAAATGGTGTTTGTTTCCCCTCCCGATGATGGCATAGAGTACATATTCCGATTCCCTGAGCAAATGTCAGTTCCCCATTCTCCTCCGTGAGCAGCTCGTTGAGGAGTGGTTTGTTCGTGCTTTCTCTTCGTTTGACAGTAGATGGTGACCGACGAGAATCTGTTTCTTCCTCTGCCATGCAAAGTGACGATGCGCATGATTCTCCAAACTGTGAGCTGGTGATGGTGTGTGCATGACCTCTAGTTCCTGGAAGAGGTAAAGGCAGAGTCCAAGACCGCGTTTGAGAATGCGTCGGAGGTAGTTGCAACTGAATGGTTTTCACTGTAGCTGGTACAGGGTCTTGTGTACTACATGAACACGGATGCAAGAAAGGCCGTATTCTACACCGCTGAGAATGACATCATCGAAGCGGTTTCAAAGAAGTCCATTCCGATTCTTGACATCTTCGGAGCCGAGCATCTGCTGCGTCTACTCTGTTCCGCCTCTCTCTCTTCCTCACCCGTAGTCATCGTTCCCATGCTTTACAACACATCCGAGTTGAGTCAGAACGAAACGCAATACGTTCATGATGTGCTGTTACTCCTTTTCGACTTCCTTCTTCGTCACTCGGAGTACTTTTGCTCCTTCGACGAGTACGTGTCTTCCGAACAAGTGATTGAGTCTTTGCAGTGCCTTGTTTCTTCCACAAACACACCAGCAACTCTTTCCTAAAGGGACTCTCTTGCCATGGTAGTGGCGGATACGAGCCACGTAATCCACTGGCTTTTCCTTTTCCTTCACTGCCTTCTTCTTCACTTCCTTCTTCACCTCCTTCTTCTCACTCACCTTCTTCTCACTTCCCTCACTCACCTTCTTCTCATACGCCTCCTCTCTCTTCTTCCTCTCCTCTTCACTCATCTCCACACCCTTCTCCCTCCTGAACAAACACACAAAGAACCCCTGACCCATTCCATCGCCCATCTCACACCTCACCACACACTCCTTCTCCTTCTCACTCAACCCTTCACAATCATGACCGCGTCTCTTCACCTCCGGCGCAATGCGTTCCAACCTCCATTCCTTCTTCTCCCCATTCAATTGCGCCAACGCGTCACGAACCACTTCTTCGTCTTCTTCCTCATACACGCTGCACGTCGAGTAATTGTTGTTAAGAGTGCATCACTGAACATCTCAGGATATGAAATGTGCGTCACCGCGGGGAACTCCGCCGCATGCAGGATGCAGCGCAGCTGGAAGCTCCGGAGATGCTGGATGCGTTGCTTCGACGGCGGTGTGAAGTCCTGAGAATCAGTCAATGGAGTAATCAAAACAAGGGAGGTATGGGACATGCCGCTGCCACTGCAGGACGGGTCCAGCTGGATGCGCTGCACGTTGGAGTAGGTCGCGGAGTAGGGGTTGGTGGTAAGGAAGTCGTGATGGATGCATGTGATCTCGTGATGAGCGATGGAGGAAGTGGGTACGTTTCCGCTTCCATAGCTGTCGCATCGACTCTTGAGGAGCTGGTATCGCTTCTCGTCACGATCGAAGGCGAACACGGTGCCACTAGCGATGATGCAGCGATGGGTGAACAACTGGCCTCGCAGAATATCACCGAGGAATGTCGTCTTGTTTCCAGGAGCTGCCGTAGCATCGATTACGTCGAAATGAAGAGGAGAGTCGGGATTCGACTCAATGTCGCGCAGAAGCAAAAACGGAGGGAAGCAGGATGCTTTAGTTTGCAGAATAATCGACAGCGAAGTCACAAGGGGATGGGAGTGGAGATCGACAGAAGACGGAATGCGAAGAAGACAGGGGATCATATCGTCCTCCTTGATCTGGTCCTCGCTTATCAACGCTATTCGTCACCATCAATCCACAGGACAACTGCTCAGCTCCTGTTTCACTGCAGCCACACTCGTTTTCGCGCGGTTTACACGCAAATACTTCCACTGCTACTTCTAAACAATCCAGCCAGCCAATACCTCCGTCGTTTCTTCCTTCGGCAGCAGATCACCAACACTCTTCACATTGGCCTCCTTCATAAGGTGATTCAGATACTCGTCGATCGATTTCTTGGCGGAACGAAGCAACCGGACGATGGATCCGCCTCCCTATCCGTAACGAGCAGAAGAATCAAGCACACGAACACCCTGACCAAAGGTAGAATCGTAGAGCATCACGTAGAGCAAGGCCTTGTTGCTGACCTCCGCCCCCGCGAGTTCTGGTGTGTTTGTCACGATATCGTCAAGTAGATGCTGTGCTAACAGCGTCTTGTTGCACAGCGCAAACAAATAGCTCTAATCGAGAAAGAAGATCAAACGTAGCCCACCTTCTTGGGAGAGGGGGAGTCGTACACGAGCGTCTTCAGTGAGGCAGTCCGATTCCAGAAGGCCTGGATCACATCAGCGGCTTCATAGTAGAGGGAGCTCATTTCCGTCGATCACTCACTGTTGTACGAGAATCAAGTGGAAAGAAAAGATGAATGGGAGTCGTGTGAGTAAGTGAGTAGCCTCAAAGATCCCAGCATGACAATTCTGTCAGTGCTCGAATAGCTCAGCTGGTTAGAGCGTCGTGCTAATAACGCGAAGGTCTTGGGTTCGATCCCCAGTTTGAGCATTTTTCATCTTTTTCAACCAACCGCCCCATTCTTTTTTCTGTCAAGGGAAGCATGAACGACATTCCTGCGACACAGAATATTGGGGAACCGTAAGGGCGCCCATTGTTTTCATTCACGCGTAGACTGCTCCTTGCAACGCAGGAGCCCATTACCAATGCGGCTGTACGATTACATAGCTAATAGATGACGTTCTAGGAGATTTCTCTTTGGGGAAAGCTGATCAGTTTGACATCGGACCCTTGCATTGAGCTTCGTGGGAAGGATGAGGTGGAGATATGGGAAGTGGGTAATGTGTAGTTCACATTTGGACGGCATCAAAACAACGATATTCGCTACACAGAGAATTATATCAGTTCTGTACTTGCGAATGAATATAGTGAATGGTAGTATCATTGCCGCATTTTCATTTCACGCGAGAAGACGCCAAATATAGTCTTTGTGGAGGATCTTAGTACAAATGGCACCTATGTGAACGGCACTCGTCTAGCAAAGAATGTCCATTTCGCCTTAAAGCATGTGGCTCTTTTCTCTTCGTTTCACTGCTAGGGAGACTGCATATCGCTTGTCTTCGCCAGTAACAAACAAGACCCGCACGCCCACGCCTTCATCTTCCAAGATCCCTCAAAGGCTTTGAGTGTTGCGAATTCTTTCATTTCACAAGAGTGGGCTTAAGTTGAGTGTGTAAGGACTAGTCTGGATGGAATTGAGGAGCGCTACATTCTGGAGGGGCATTTGGGAAGCGGCACGTTTGGTGAAGTTCGTCTCTGCAGGGAAATCGCCACGGGCGATATGTACGCCGCGAAGATCATCGATCTGAAGCAGATTCACTACCGCGTTGCGTTTGGGTCGTCTGCGTGAGGTATAGGAAGACAAGATCAAGGTCATCCTGCGAGAAGCCGAAATGCTGTCCAGCTTGCATCATCCTGGAATTCCCTTCATGAAGGAGATTGTTCGAGGAAAAGTCGCATTTCTATGTACTACTCACGAGCAGAAGAATCTATATATAATCATGGAGTTGGTGACGGGTGGAGACTTGTTTGAGCGAATCGTGAAGATTCACCGCTACAACGAAACCGAAGGCCGAACGCTGATGCAGAACATTCTAGAGGTGATCCGCTATCTCCACCAACGCAACATTGTTCACCGAGACATCAAACCCGAGAATGTGTTGATGGTTTCTGAAACGGACAACACGTCCATAAAAGTCACGGATTTTGGACTGGCGAAATCTGTTGCTGACGGGCTGCACACGTATTGTGGGACCCCCCAGTATTATGCTCCCGAGGTGGTGGAATTGTTGGGGTATGAGGGATAGATTCTGCAGCGGCGTGGTAACACGAAGGTGAAAGGGTGTTATGGGAAGGAAGTGGTATGTTGTGTGTTCTTTGTCCATTGTTGTTGATCGACATCTCGTGATTGGAGGTGTTTTGCTTTCCTCACGTCACTCATCACTCATCACATCACTCATCACATCACAAATCACATCACTCATCACATCACATCACATCACTCATCACTCATCACTCATCACATCACTCATCACATCACATCACTCATCACTCATCACATCATTCATCACATCACTCATCACTCATCACTCATCACTCATCACTCATCACTCATCACTCATCACACACCCCATGAATGAAACACACTCACCCCCTACAGGACATGTGGTCACTCGGCATCCTTCTCTACGTCATCCTCGCGGGCGAGCTCCCCTTCGACACTAACACCCTCTCCCAGCAGATCCTCTCCGCCAGCATCTCCTTCGACACGCCCCTCTGGCGCGCCACCTCCCCCGAGGCGAAGGACCTGATCAGCCGCCTGGTGGTGGTGGACCCGTCCCAGCGACTCACCGTCGAACAGGCCCTCCAACACCCCTGGATCGTGAATGTTTGCCTCACACACACGCATCACCCGTAGAAGGAGATCTCGGAAATGGGCTCCCTTCGCGCCTCGCAGCTCCTGCTGTCCTCTGGCTCGCTGCTGTGCAAAGAATCCCTCGGAGAAAGCGAATTGTCACAAGATGCCACAAATCACTCTTCCATTCCGAAGGACGCCATCATCTCCGACAGCCAGCTGGCGGAGGACGAGCGACTCTGGCGCAACCGACGCTTCGGCGCCAGTCCGATGAGCATGAAGGAGCCGATGCAATTGATTGTGGCGTCGTCGGTAAACGAGGAGTTTTGCAGCGAGAAGGAGGAGAGGAAGCGGGAGGAGGCGTTCGCCACGCCGGAGAGCAAAAAGAGAGAGATAAAAAAGGAAGAGGAGAAGGAATCGAACTCGCGACTGGGCACTCCGTTCCGTGTGGGGCTGAAAGCGAGCGTGGTGGCGTCCTCGATCTTCGACAGCCCCTTGGGGAAGAAGGAGGAGAGCCCCAGACGACTGGGCCGCGGGAAGAAGGCGATGATCCAGTCGAAGAACATCATGAACTACTTTTCGCCCAAGAAGTCGGGGAAGCACAACGACTCAGAGAATACGCGATATCGGGTTTGGTTGCAACAAACAGACCACACTTAAAGCTCGATTTGGACATCCGACTGCAGACGAATATCCTGAACCTACTCATCATATCGAGCCTGCACGTGCACAGTCATAGCAAGCAAACAATCAATGTCCTTGGAGCGGATGAACTTCTGATAGCTCGTCTACCCGTAATCGCCTCTGCGCACCCCCACTCTTCGCAGATACTCCAGCACGGTCTTTGCAACCGCATCGAAGAGTGTGATGGGAGGGAGCTCGCCACTCTCCACATTGCGAGAAGCCTTCCAGCTGTTATATCCATCATTGAATTCGCGAATGATGGGAAGGGGAATATATAGCTGCGAATAGGATGTACCCTAGGAATGAGCGAAAAGCTGCTGCGCAACAGGAGTCAAGTATTGCTTCACAATCTGCTCCACCTTCAGCAATTTCTATTCGGAATCAACAGACAGAAACACTTACCTGGCTTTGGCTGTAGTTATCGTCATTGTACATCTTTCTGAACTCGTTCACGTCCAAGAGGAACAAGACATTCTCCTCGCAGCGTTCGTCCACCACAAAATCCTTTATATGTTTCACGCACTTCTCATTCCCCAGCAGACCCTCTAATGAGTGGCTCACATTCATATATGCATCGACGTCGGTGGATGCTCTGGAAAACTCGGCTTCCTGGATGGCCTCCTCGATTGATACGATGAGCGCGTTCTCTTCGTCAATACTGCTCTGTACTACGGGGGTTGACATGGATGTGCAATCTGACGAGAATCAAAATCAAGGATATGAGGGAAAACGAGAAGAGCCATGATCGGGACGCTGAAAACCAAAAGACCCAAATCTGGTCTGTCCAACAAACAGGACTAATCGGAAGCCAAAATGTTCACAGCAATTGAAACGAGAACGAACGTACTCTCCATATCTGGAAAATGCATGTAGAGGAGGATGAGGAGGAAATGAAGAATGAACAGAGCCACGAACGAGGCGTCGTACGGGTGCTTCTTCTTCAACGCCACCACCACATACGCCAGGAGTCCGCAGTACAGATCTAACCATTATCCACCATCATCTCATTCACAGGACACATGCTGAACACTTCCCACGAATCGATTCCCATAGAAGATCCACACCACGCAGAAGAAGCAAAGGACGCTGAGGAGCAGCGTCACGTGAAAGGCGCGCTGAAACAACACGAAAAACAATGGCAGAAAAAGGAGGAATAACTTCACCAGCCCATGAAACTTCTAGGAATGAAGAAGGGCAGACGAGCACACGAAGGAGAACAGGAACGCGGTGTACCCGTTGACGAGCAGAAGGCTCATCTCATGACCCGACACGCAACTGATGGCAGAAGAAGCCACTATTTGTGAAAACGGCAGTCTGGCTCCGTACCGACAAGCACCTGATGCCAGAGGAAGTGGAAGAAGGAGGAGACTGCGGCGGGCGTTTCATCCAGAAGAGAAAGCGACGATGTTGGGGATAGAGTCACGTCCAGGGGTATCTTCTCTTCCTTCTTCTTTCCCTCCTTCTTCTTCTTCGACTTCGTTTCCGTGTGCGCATGCTTCTTTTCCACCTTGGAGGGAGTTTCAGCGGGCTTGGCAGATTTCCCTCCTTTTTGCGACGGTCGCTTCTTCTTCTCCTTCTTCGGCTGCGGCTCTGTGATCCCTTCCTTCACTTCCGCCTTCTCCTTCGATGATTCGACATGCACCTCTTCCACCTGTTTTGTTGGCTTGGACGCTTCCTTCTTCTCTTCTGCTTCAGATCGTTGCACTGGTTTCTCATCCGCGCGAGATGTCTGCGCATCTGCAGATTTCTCCTCTTCCTTCCGTTCTTCTCGTTTCCATGCTTCCGTAGGCACTTCAGGAGTGGCAGATTCTTCCGGTTTCGTTGGTGGTGCCGATTTCGTCCCATCCGCGGGCATTACGGGCTTCACAGGTGTGTCTTGCTTCACAGGTTGTGTTTGTTGCGTTGGCTTCTCCGACACTGCAGCATGCTCCTTCATTACTGCTTGCTCGGACTGTGTTGCCTGTACAACCTCAGACTTCGCTTTCTCCACTCCTTCCGCCGGCTTCGCCGACTCTGGAGACTTCTTCATCACGAATTCGGCAGCATTCACATTCAGCTTCCCTCGCGCATGCAATGAACCACTCCGTGAGGGACGCGCATGCAATGAACCACTCCGTGAGGGACGCGCTGACACGGGATAGCTGGTATCATAGAAGGGGTGAACCGGAGGCCATTCGGAAGAGGGCAACTCAGAAAGGAGAGAGTGAGAATAATCGGATTGCGCATAACCGTGCACTGCATCCAGTTCACCAAAACCAAAGGAGGAATCCGGATAATCTGGATTGAGCAGAGCGGAGGGGTACTCGAAGGCGTGCCTCCCATTGTCATAGTGCACTCCCGATTCCATCTGCGAATAACGGCTCGTGGGCGAATACGGATCAGGCGGATCGAAAAGCGAAGAATTCAAAGAAGGAGAAGAGAACGCAGGTGTATTCAGCCCTGTGAAGGGTGTTGAAGAATAGGGCAGGGTTGTCTGGATGGAAGAATACACGCCTCTTCCATTTTCACTGTCCTGCACTCCTTGATCAAACAGAGGAGTGGGCAGATCAAATGGATAGTTTTGCATATCATAACCGCTTCGTAGCAAGGCGGGATGCGCTTCTCTCGGATTCTCGTGACTTCTTCCATAAGGAGCATCCTCTCTCCTTTCTTCGCTACCGTAGAGGTGCTCAGAATGAGAATACAGCAAATCTCGCTCTCTTCCACGCAACTAACCATCACACCCGCAAACCACCCAAACTCGATCCTGCTGTGAATACTGCGTCTCTGTTGCTTCAAAATACGGGTTTGAAGAGAACATCACAACCCATTTGTGAATAACCAAAGCGCCATGAAAACTGTGCATAGTACAAAGGGACAATTGTTATGATGATGTGAGTGGGTTGCATTCCGTGTCGATGGGAATCACACATTTCTTTCATTCTTTTGATACCACAAGGAATTCTCATTGCAACAATTCCATAGGGAGAGTTTGCTTTCCATCCGCGAAGACAGCCAAAACCACGCCTTCTTTGGGAACTGGGAATCGGGTCGTTTTCGGGAGCCAACTCAAACAGCCAGAATTCCTCAGCCATCCATTCAGTTGCGGTATGGTCCCTAAAAAGTCAAAGAGCAAGAGAAAGACGATTCGCCAGCAGTACACTGCACGAAAGCTGGTGGTATTTGTGCGAAACCGTGACTTCTAGTTCTTTGTTCGCAAGAGAAAAGCCAAGAAGCTGGCCAAGCGCGCCCTGAAGGAAGGAAAGGTGATTCAAAAACAAAGGGACCCAGGCATTCCCAACAGCTGGCCCTTTAAAGAGGAAATGCTTCAGGAAGTTTGCATTCTCATGCAGGTGTCATTTGTAGCTGCAAGAACTGAAGCAGGCTGAACAGCAGCAAAAGGCCGATGCGCGCGAGAGACGCCGCCAACAAAAGGTAATTTGCACTCCTCACAGTTCACGGTGCAGATGAAGGAAGAAGCCATCGCCAGAGGCGAGGCGGTTCCTGAGAGCGAGTCGGACATGGAGGAGGAAATGGATCCGGGTGTGATTCCCAAGGGAGACAATGCTACGGTCCTCACACATGTAGTGCTCTCGTTTGCTTTTCACCTCCAGATTATCAACAACTCGGATGTCATTTTAGAAGTGGTGGATGCTCGCGATCCGATCGCAAGTCTGCATGGTTTAGATAATGTGTAGAACTCGCGTTGCCTCTCGGTCGAAAAGGCCATTACCGAGGAAATGCCAGAAAAGGTCATTATTATCCTCCTGAACAAAATCGATCTGGTTCCTCGCGACGTCTTGGCCAAGGCACTCTCTCCTTCTCCTCATCACTCCTAGACCGTCGACACCCTCTCCAAAGACTTCCCCGTGATCTGCTTCAAGAATCGCAATCTCGCCTCCACCTCCAAATTCGCTCGCAACCGCAGCCTCGGCATCACAAAGAACCCGCGCGACACTGAGTACCTCAACTACGATTTCGGCAACGACTACCTGCTGACCTGTCTGCGCAATCTGCAGCAGTCCCGCGGGGAAGTGCTGTCTGTGGGCGTGGTGGGCTACCCGCGCGTGGGCCGTCACTCGGTCATAGAGACGCTGTGCAAGCGCTCGCCTCTGTTCCAGAGCGACCGTCAGACGTACGAGGGTCTGAACAAACTTCGTCGCATTGACGAAAACATCCACCTTTTCGTGCAGCCGGGCGAGGTGGTGCTGATGAAGAGAGAGGAGGGCGTGTGCGACTACCCCTTCAAGTGCCATGCCTTCGGCTTCGTGGGCGTTTCGCGGGCGTTTCACGAGTAGGAGGGGATTCACTACCGTGAGTTGTGTCTCGACCTCCTGGCTCCGTGCAACAAGACGGCGATTTGCTATTACTACCGTGTGCCGATGTACAAATCGGGTCGATTTCTGGAGTGGTTATGACGAATAGTGGAGGAGATGGTGAAGGGTCTGGAGGCGCGCCAGCCGGATCAGAGTGAGTGTGGTGCTGGGTAGTGAGGGGTAGAGAACCTGCGCAACAGCACCGTGCCGCGTCAGATCCTGAGTGATTGGATGAGCGGGGCATTGCCGCACTATGCGGAGAACGAGGCGTGCGCGCTGAAGACGGGGTGAGCGAGCGGTGAGGAGGTGAGGCGTAGCGACGCCAAGGCGGTGAGCGAGTGGAAGAAGGCGATGGGCTACGCGGCGGTGAAGAAGAACATGATGGGCGATGAAGCGTTGGGTCGGTTGTGCTCACCGGTGCGGGTGTGGAGGGCGTGTGAGGTATAGGTGATGCCGCGCACCCTGGTGACGCCCAACATCAAGCCTGTGGAGGAGGAGCTGGACATGTCCTGTTTCCTGTCTGCGGCGGACAAGGAGGAGAGCGAGGAGGAAGAGGAGGAGGAAGAAGTGCCGGAGCTGGTGGATGCTGATGAGGTGGAGGATGAGGCGCTGCTGGAGTGAGTTATTTTATGGTCCTGGTAGTTTGTTGAAGAAACAGGATCATTTCTTCAGTCTTTCGATTCGATCATGCAAGGAAAGCAGCTGCTTCTCCACATCGCGGTACTTGGTTAAAAATGCAGCCGCACGCTCCGCGTCGCAACCCGCCATGTAGTACTGTGTATGCTCTACGAGGAAATGAACAGACAAGAACGCACTGGCGTTTTTCACGTCAAAATCGATATCACACTCTTCTTCGTGCATTTTATATTCCATCAGTGAGTCTTTCTTTATCAAATATCGGTTGCGGAGGCGATCATGCGCTACGACAGTGGAAATGTAATAGTATCCCATGAATGCACCACACTATGGATTATAGATATTGATTATGAAATACGCATTCGCAAAACACGCATTTTCGACAACAATCGCAATCAAAGGGATTTTCAGAAAGATCGCATGATGAATCCAACCGTACGTGCTTTGCAGCTACATCACATAAAGATAAAGGAGAAACAAGGAACCAAGGAATAACCGGTATTCCGACGCCTCCTCCTGCTCCACCATGCTGTTTGAGTCCGTCACAATGGCCTTGCAGGAGGAGCACTGATAGATGGAGTAGGCCATTTGTCTTCTATCAGTCGTATTACAGAGGTTTGGAACAAACAGCAGTTAGTTTTCAAAGAAACGAGAAAAGGCTCCAGCATCTACGCCTAAGAGGGAATCATCACGACGACTCTGCACCGTCACGTTCTGCCTGTTCCGAAAAGCAGTGGCTGGGAGGTGAAACACGTTAAGGGAAGGCAGGTCTATTCATGCATGAGGAAACACGTAGTTACTCTTGATCACAATGGTGGACGGATTCATAAAGGAAGTTCGATTGTCCGGCACAACGTCACAACAAAAGGAGAATAGTCGGGGCAAATCTACTCTTAAATGGAAGCAGACGAAGCAACTGCGAAGAATCAACTCTCCATAATTGTCCTCCTTGTAACAGAGGCTGTGGCTGCGAAACCGAATGAAGACCAATTCAGGCAAGTCTATTCGTGAATTGAGATTGTTGGGACAACTCTCGAAGACGATACGCGAAGCCAAGCAAAAGCACCACTCACCTAAATACACGAACTTCAATCTTGGCAGGTCTATTCATCAACCTCATCAAAGAAACATACTCTTCAGTTCGAGTGAAGAATAGCAGAAACAATTATCACCCAAGTCAATCTCTTCCAAGGAGAAAGCCTTCTCAATTTCAAAGACACAATACCTCAAAAAAGAGTAACTACCAATTTTCAGCTCCTTCAACTGCTCACAATCCTTCAAGCAAAAGTGGCCTCGAATCGAATCCTTCCTAAAGGAAGGAGGCACAAAACAGTTAGTCTCGATTGTCACCGTTTTCAATTTATGCAACCCAACCATCTTCACTTCGATCACATTCTTACCAGAATGAGAACCAATCTCAATACTCCGTAATTCTGTCAGCGCTGAAAAGTCCAATTCCGTCACTTCCGCCTCATTCAAACACCCGTTGTCCACAACCAACCGTTCCAATTCCTTGCTGACCGTGTTCCATTCCACCTCGCTGCAAACATTGGCTTCGGGGTTATGATTCAGAAGAGACAGTATGCTTTCAAATTTCCCTGCTCCTATTCATCACCCACAAACAACAACACTTACGGTCAATCGTCCACTTGGACATCGAAAAGAAACAATTGTCAAGGCAAACAGTTCTAAGAGATGGCAGGTCTAGTCCTCAATTCAACGGAGTGAACGTACTCTGAAGCGTCACATCGTTTACATAACAAAAGGTCGCCGACTGTCTATTCCGCATTGTCGTTGTGAGGGAAGTGAGTCTGGGAAGGTCTATTCGTGAAGGAAGAAAAGAAGAAGCACCGCGCAACACCAGCCTATTATTGGTAAAAGAAGGGAGGAAACGGCAGCTTCCATAACCGAGTGAGATATAGCTCAGCACCGGCAAGTCTATTCATCATCCTACCATGAATGAATCACTCTCAAACGCGATATAAGCACAGCGACAGAAGGACAATTCACCAATACGCACAACAAGCAATTGCGGCAAGTCTAACCCTCATTCTCATTCTCCAAACCCACTCTCTATGACCAGCTCTAGAGTAAAAAAGAAGGCACGACTATTCGCATTCATTGCTCCCATTTCAATCTTCTTCAGACTCTCCAGATTCTGTATCCTGCATGTCTGATAGTACATGAAGGAAGCACAACCAATCATCAGTCCTCTCATCGCATCACAATCCTTCACTATCAAATAGCTTGGCTTCTTGCTGTTCTCATCTCCCATGAAACAATGGTGCCCAACAGTCACTTCCTCCAACTTCTTCAGCCCGCATATGGTCAGCATCCTTGTCTGTTTGAAGCAGTCACTTCCCACTCGGAACACGCGCAACCCCGGCATAAAGGAAAGAGACAACACTTCCCATTCGTCTCCGTTACAACTCCCATTCCCAACAAACAACTCTTCAATGCGGTTGTGAAGAAAGGGCAGCTCTCCACTTACCAGCACTCTTCTTTCCAAGCGCTCGTTATTCATCCACTCCCCACAATACACCTCCACTCCCTTTCGGTTGTACAGAGTGCCTCTTCCCCATCGCTTTCCTCCACACAGCTCGCCCATATACTCAATCACTCCACTGTCAGGATAGAAGCTAATGCCGTAGCACACATTCACATCGCCAACCCGAAAGCCCTCATACGTCCGTCTGTTCTCTGAATCGAACAATACGCCCCAACCACAAGGCTTGTTATCCAGAACATCTCCCTCCCATCTCCCTCCATCGTCACTCAAATTCAGTATCTGGTTATGTTCGACCCTGCTTAATTCCGTATTCCTCGCCTTCAATAACCGCTTCCTAAAGATATCAGCATGGAAGGCGGATTCTCCGTGCTTGTCAATCACTACCCCACTGTTCCAGCGTTGGATTCCGATTGTAGGTACTGGTTTAGCATTCTTTGGAAAGCAGGCGATGTAACTGGATGGAGCACCTATGCATGTGTGTTTTACACATTTTCTCAATTTTCCATCGTCTCTAATCCATTACCAACAACAAAGAAAGCAAAGTACCCCTTCTCCGGCAAACGCGGTTTCTTAGCATCCATTCCCTCCTTCGACTCCGCCCCGTCATTGTCCATGACTAAACACACAGCAAACTACAATAACACTCCAAGAAGAAGGGAAATGCTACCAATTCTCAAGAGAACAAACACCCCACACAGATTACATCTTATCCAACACTCTCGCGCCACTCTCCTCCCACTCCGCTCTGCTGATCCACTCGTCCACACGATTCGCAATGTACTTCGCGAAAACTGCCGCTCCTGTGAACACCGCGTGCTTCCGGTTCGGCTGCGCGATCACGTTGATCGACTTCGCCACGTGGTTGATCTCTCCCTTCGAGATCTGATTCACGTACATCTCGCGGATATCCTTCTCCAGACGCGACGGCAGGCCGGGGAACATGCTCGTGCCGCCCGACAACAAAATGTTCTTGTAGAACTACCCCTCACTCCCCCCATTTTCCCCTACGATCGGCCGCAGGTCCACCTCCGCCTTCTGGATCGCGTCGAATACCATCTCCGACAGGCCCATGCACTCCAGGCCCATCAGCTCCGGCTTGAACAGCGCCTCCGTCGCCTCGAAGCGCTCGCTGCCCAGCTTCACCACCCGCCCGTCGGGCAGCTGGTACTCGCTCATCAGCACCGTCGTGTTGTCCGCCAGGCGCATCTCCTTCTCGAAGCTGTACGCCACGTAGCACAGGCGCTCCTTCATCTCGCGCACCACCTCGAAGTCCGCCGTCGCGTTGAGGGCGTAGCCGCGCTGCTGCAGCAGGCTGAGCAGGTGCCGCGTCACGTGACGACCCGCGATGTTCAATCGCCGGGTCAGGTGGTTCAGCACGTAGCCCTCGTACACGCACATCACGTGCGTCACGCCGTCGCCACTGTCCACCACCACGCCCGTGTTGGATCCGCGCGAATGGAGCGTCAGCATGGCCTGGGGCTTGCACTGCATGCCTCCGAAGCAAAACTTCTCCAGCATGATCTCCGCCATCTTCCGCCGGTTGTCGCGCGGGTTCAGCGGCGCTTCTGTCAACATGATTCGCTTGTCGTCGTATGTGTGCTCGCCCAGCTTCGTCTCGAATGTGTACTTCCACAGCGCCTCCATATCGTCCCATCGCGTGATCACGCCGTTCTCGATGGGGTAGGTTATGTTCAACGCGCGCATCGCCTCGTTGCACTCGTCTCCCACCAACAAATCCTAGAGATGTCATGGATCCAGCGCAAAACGCACCTTCAGCGTGATGTCGCCGACATAGTCTTCTTCCGCCCGAAGCATTGGCCGACCGATCAGCGAAGGGAACTGGACTCTGGGCACATTGTCTCCCGCGTAACCTGCTTTCACAATCTAGAGAATCACCGTGTGTGGATTTCTTCGTACTCCCGTTCCGTTATCGCATACTAGAATCTTGTCAGAGTATGGAAACATGTGTATTGCCGTTTGAGGAGGATTTGTTTGAGGGATGGTACAGCAGATGGAATGGTTGGGACTGCCGTTGTGAAGTGCATTCCGCGTATGTTTGATTGGTGAAGGGAAATGAGGTCGACTTCGTAATGACGACAACCAAGCCATCGACTCTCCTACCTCTCTTCATCACCCTCCTTCATTCATTCCTCACTTTCCCCGTTCATTTCCCTCCCATCCACTTCCTCCCTTCCTTCCCCCTTCTTCTATCTTCACACACTCCAACACATCCAACACAACACACAAAACAAGCAACCCTCCCCAATTCCCACTCATTCCAGATTCCGCCGTGCAACTCCCATTTGAACCCATTCCTTTTCAATGAGTGCCAACGAGATTGAAAGGGAAGAAGACGAGGACATCCAAATGCACATCGAGCAGGAAGAGAAGGAGAAGCTCGATGAGGCGCTGATCATTCGCTCGCGGAAGTGGCAACAGCGGCGAATGAAGAAGTTCAACCAGGTGGAGAAGAAAACCATCGTGAACATGCAAACCATCGAGATGCCTGTGGAACACCTCCGCAAGATCGTGAAGGACCACGGCGACCTCTCGTCCCGCAAATTCCGAAATGACAAGCGCGTGTATCTGGGCGCACTGAAGTACGCGCCTTATACGCCATTTCACGCATAGATTTATGCCACACGCGATCCTAAAGCTGCTGGAGAACATGCCGATGCCGTGGGAGCAGGTGCGCATGGTGAAGGTTCTGTATCACATCACGGGCGCCATCACGCTGGTGAACGAGGTGCCGATGGTGATCGAGCCGGTGTTCATCGCGCAGTGGTCGACGATGTGGGTGATGATGCGCAAGGAGAAGCGCGATCGCCGCAACTTCAAGCGAATGCGCTTCCCGCCCTTCGACGACGAAGAGCCCCCGCTGGACTACGGCGACAACATCCTGGACGTGGAGCCGCTGGACGCGATCCAGATGTTGGACCTGTCGCCCGAGGACGACGCGGCGGTCATCGACTGGCTGTACGACCACCGCCCGCTGTCCGACGACAGGGCCTACACGAACGGTCCGTCGTACAAGAACTGGCATCTGTCGATCGCGATCATGGCGAACCTGTACCGGCTGTCGAACCAGCTGCTGACGGACATCACGGACCAGAACTACTTCTACCTGTTCGACAAGAAGTCCTTCTTCACGGCGAAGGCGCTGAACGTGGCGATCCCCGGCGGTCCGAAGTACGAGCCGCTGGACCGCGACGTGGAGGTGGACGAGGACTGGAACGAGTTCAACGACGTGAACAAGATCATTCAGCGCAACCCGATCCGCACGGAGTACCGCATTGCGTACCCGTACATGTACAACGACCGCACGAAGCATTGCGCCATCCCTACGTACCACCTGCCCGCGTCGGCGTACATCAAGAGCGATGATCCTGATCAGCCCGCCTTCTTCTACGACCCCATCATCAACCCGATTCCTGCCTTCATCAGCGAGAAGAGTCACAGTTGTGTGGTGAGTGTCAGAGTGGGAACTGACGGACAGGACGTGGATCTGGAAGAAGAGTTCGTGCTGCCCGAGGGCGTGTTGCCGCTGCTGGCGGGCGCGCCGCTGTTCACCGGTTGTCTCGTCACCCTCTCATAACACATAGAGACGACGGCGGACGGCATCGCGCTGTACAACGCGCCGCGGCCGTTCAACCTGCGGTCGGGCCGCACGCGACGGTGCTTCGACGTGCCGCTGGTGAACACGTGGTTCCGCGAGCACGTGTCGTTCGAGCTGCCGACGAAGGTGAAGGTGTCCTACCAAAAGCTGTTGAAGTGCTGGGTGATGAACCAGCTCCACCGCCGCCCGCCGAAGGTGCCTGCTGAAAGTCTTACTGAGGAATAGGCGCAGAAGCGACGCGACCTGATCCGCTCGCTGCGCAGCACGAAGTTCTTCCAGACGACGGAGGAGGACTGGGTGGAGGCGGGCATCCAGGTGGTGCGGCAGGGCTTCAACACGCTGAACCTGATGATCCACCGGCGCGGGCTGAACTACCTGCACCTGGACTACAACTTCAACCTGAAGCCGGTGAAGACGCTGACGACCAAGGAGCGCAAGAAGAGCCGCTTCGGCAACGCGTTCCACCTGACGCGCGAGATTTTGCGGCTGACGAAGATCATCGTGGACTGCAACGTACAGTTCCGCCTGGGCAACATCGACGCGTACCAGCTGGCGGACGGGCTGCAGTACTGCTTCGCGCACATCGGGCAGCTGACGGGCATGTACCGCTACAAGTACCGGCTCATGCGCCAAGTGCGCATGTGCAAGGACCTCAAGCACCTCATCTACTACCGCTTCAACACCGGGCCCGTCGGCAAGGGCCCCGGCTGCGGCTTCTGGTTCCCCGGCTGGCGCGTGTGGCTCTTCTTCCTGCGCGGCATCGTCCCGCTGCTGGAGCGCTGGCTGCAGAACCTGCTGGCGCGTCAGTTCGAGGGCCGACACAGCGATGCGGTCCCGCACACGGTGACGAAGCAACGCGTGGAGAGTCACTACGATCTGGAGCTGCGACAGTCGGTGATCCACGACATCACGGACATGATGCCCGAGGGCATCCGCAACAACAAGGCCGCCACCATCCTGCAGCACCTCTCCGAGGCGTGGCGCTGCTGGAAGGCCAACATCCCGTGGAAGGTGCCGGGCATGCCGCCCGCCGTGGAGTCGCTCATTCAGCGGTACGTGAAGGCGAAGGCGGACTGGTGGACCAACGTGGCGCACTACGTGCGTGAGCGCATCCGCCGCGGCGCGACGGTGGACAAGACGGTGTGCAAGAAGAACGTGGGCCGGCTAACGCGTCTCTTCCTGAAGAAGGAGCAGGAGCGCCAGCAGAACTACCTGAAGGACGGCCCGTACGTGTCGGCGGAGGAGGGCGCGGCCATCTACAACACGGCGATCAACTGGCTGGAGTCGCGGCACTTCTCGCCGATCCCGTTCCCGCCCGTGCAGTACAAGCACGACACGAAGCTGCTGACGCTGGCGCTGGAGCGGCTGCGCGAGAACTACAACAGCGCGAGCCGCATGAACCAGCTGCAGCGCGACGAGCTGGCGCTGATCGAGCACGGCTTCGACAACCCGCACGAGACGCTGCAGCAGATCAAGCGGTACCTGATGTCGCAGCACGTGTTCAAGGACGTGGGGCTGCAATTCCTGGACCTGTACTCGCACCTGGTGCCCGTGTACGAGATCGACCCGTTGGAGAAGATCACGGACGCGTACCTGGACCAGTACTTGTGGTACGAGGCGGACAAGCGCAAGCTGTTCCCCAACTGGGTGAAGCCGAGCGACGAGGAGCCGCAGCCGTACCTGGTGTACAAGTTCTGCCAGGGCATCAACAACCTGACGGACTTCTGGTCCTGCGACAACGGCGAGTGCGACGTGCTGATGGAGGCGCCGTTCGACAAGGTGTTCGAGAAGATCGACCCGACGCTGCTGTCGCGTCTGCTGCGACTGATCGTGGACCCGAACCTGGCGGACTACATGTCGAAGAAGAGCAACGTGAAGATCACCTTCAAGGACATGGAGCACGTCAATCACTACGGGCTGATTCCCGGCCTGCAGTTCGCGGGCTTCATCTTCCAGTACTACGGGCTGATTCTGGATTTGTTGCTGCTTGGCATGACGCGCGCGTCGGAGCTGGCCGGTCCGCCGACACTGCCGAACAAGTATCTGACCTTCCACGACACGGAGACGGAGACGCGGCACCCGATCCGGCTGTACACGCGCAATGTGGACAAGGTGTACATCGTATTCCGGTTCACGGCGGAGGAGGCGAAGGATTTGATTCAGCGCTTCCTGACGGAGCACCCGGACCCCAACAACGAGAACATCGTGGGCTACAACAACAAGAAGTGCTGGCCGCGCGACGCGCGCATGCGGCTGATGAAGCACGACGTGAACCTGGGCCGTGCCGTGTTCTGGAACATGAAGAGTCGCTTGCCGCGGTCGCTGACCACCTTCGAGTGGGAGCGGTCGTTCGTGTGCGTGTACTCGCGCGACAACCCGAACCTGCTGTTCGACATGTGCGGCTTCGAGGTGCGCATCCTGCCGAAGGTGCGCACGCCGCGCGAGGAGCAGGTGCAGGCGCGCGACGGGACGTGGCCGCTGCAGAACGAGAGCACGAAGGAGCAGACGGCGCTGGCGTATCTGCGCGTGAGCGAGGAGGAGATGAAGGCGTTCGAGAACCACGTGCGTCAGATTTTGATGAGCAGCGGCGGCACAACGTTCACGAAGGTGGCGAACAAGTGGAACACGGCGCTGATCGGGCTGATGACCTACTTCCGCGAGGCGGTGATCAACACGGAGGAGATGCTGGACATCCTGGTGAAGTGCGAGAACAAGATCCAGACGCGCATCAAGGTGGGCCTCAACAGCAAGATGCCCTCGCGCTTCCCGCCCGTGGTGTTCTACACGCCGAAGGAGCTGGGCGGGCTGGGCATGATGAGCATGGGCCACATCCTGATTCCGCAGTCGGACCTGAACGTGGCCAAGCAGACCAGTGCGGGTATCACGCACTTCCGCAACGGCATGAGCCACGAGGAGGACCAATTGATCCCCAACCTGTTCCGCTACATCACCCCCTGGCTCAGCGAGATTCAGTCCTCGCAGGCCGTCTGGGCGGAGTACGCGCTGAAGAAGGCGGAGGCGAACGCGCGCAACCGGCGACTCACCTACGAGGACCTGAACGATTCGTGGGAGCTGGGTCTGCCGCGCATCAACACGCTGTTCCAGCGCGACCGGCACACGCTGGCGTACGACAAGGGCTACCGCACGCGGCTGGTGTTCAAGCAGTACACGCTGATGCGCTGGAACCAGCTGTGGTGGACGCACCAGAGCCACGACGGCCGCCTGTGGAACCTGAACAACTACCGCACGGATGTGATCCAGCACCTAGGCGGTGTGGAGACGATCCTGGAGCACACGCTGTTCAAGGCGACGGCGTTCCCCACATGGGAGGGTCTGTTCTGGGAGAAGGCGTCGGGCTTCGAGGAGCAGATGAAGTACAAGAAGCTTACCAACGCGCAGCGCAGCGGTCTGAACCAGATCCCGAACCGGCGCTTCACGCTGTGGTGGTCGCCGACCATCAACCGCGCGAACGTGTACGTGGGCTTCCAGGTGCAGCTGGACCTGACGGGCATCTTCATGCACGGCAAGATCCCCACGCTGAAGATCAGTTTGATTCAGATCTTCCGCGCGCACCTATGGCAGAAGATCCACGAGAACGTGGTGACGGACCTGTGTCAGGTGTTCGATCAGGAGCTGGACAACCTGGCGATCGAGAGCGTGGAGAAGGTGACGGTGCACCCGCGCAAGTCGTACAAGATGAACAGCTCCGCTTCCGACGTGATTCTGCGCGCCGCACATCGCTGGAACACCTGCAAGCCCTCTCTGCTGCACGACGACAAGGACGAGTTCACGGAGCAGCCCGCGCAAGAGTACTGGTTCGACGTACAGCTGCGCTGGGGCGACTACGATTCGCACGACATCGAGCGCTACTGTCGCGCCAAGTTCAACGACTACATCGCCGACTCCATGACGCAGTACGCGTCGCCCACCGGCGTGCTGCTGGGCATCGATCTGGCGTACAACATGTACAGCGGTTTTGGACACTACATCCCCGGAGCGAAGAACGTGTTGCAGCGTGCCATGGCGCGTATCATGAAGGCGAACCCCGCGCTGACGGTGCTGCGCGATCGCATTCGCAGCGGACTGCAACTGTACTCGAGCGAGCCGACGGAGCCGATGCTGAGCAGCCAGAACTACCAGGAGCTGTTCAACAACCAGATCACGTGGTTCGTCGACGACAGCAACGTGTACCGCGTGACGATGCACCAGACCTTCGAGGGCAACACCACCACCAAGCCCATGAACGGCTTCGTGGCGGTGATCAACCCGCGCACGGGCCAGCTGTTCCTGAAGGTGATCCACACGTCCGTGTGGGCGGGCCAGAAGCGCCTCACGCAGCTGGCCAAGTTCAAGACGGCGGAGGAGGTGAGTGCGTTGATGCACTCTACGCCGGTGGAGGACTTGCCCCGACAGATCATCGTGACGCGCAAGAACCTGATGGACGCGATGCAGAGCCAGCTGGTGGACTTCCCGAACACCATTCTGAAGAACAGCGAGCTGGACCTGCCCTTCATGGCGCTGGCGAAGGTGGAGAAGATCGCCGACCACGTGCTGAAGGCGACGGGGCCCTCCAACGACCTCTTCAATCTGTACGACGACTGGCTGAAGTCCATCTCCTCCTACACCGCATTCTCGCGCCTCGTGCTGATTCTCCGCGCCTTCCGCATGAGTCCCGTGCAGGCGTCGGCCATCATGAAGCCGACCGCGAACACGATCACGCAGCCACACCACATCTGGCCGTCCTTCACCGACGAGGAGTGGAAGGAGGTGGAGAGCCACCTGACGGACCTGATTCTGGCGGAGTACTGCAAGGCCAACAATGTGTCCGTCAGCTCGCTCACCGACTCGGAGATCCGCGACATCGTGTTGGGCATGCCCATCACGCCGCCCTCGCAGCAACGCCAGCAGATGGCGGAGATCGAGACGAACAGCCGCGACCAGAGTCAGATGGTGTCGGTCACCACACGCAGTACCAATATCCTGGGCGAGGAGATGACCGTCACCACCACCTCACAGTACGAGCAGCAGACCTTCGCCTCCAAGACCGACTGGCGCACGCGCGCGCTGTCCGCCGCCAACCTGGCGATGCGCGTCAAGCAGCTGAGCGTGCAGCCCTGCCTGGAGGGCGAGAACACCTACGTGCTGCCCAGCAACCTGCTGAAGAAGTTCGTGTGCGTGGCGGACCTGCGCGTGGAGATCGGCGGGTTCCTGTACGGCGTGTCGCTGCCCGACGACCCGCACATCAAGGAGGTGCGTGTGATCGTGCTGCCCCCACAGATGGGTTCCTCACAGTGCGTGAAGCTGCCCGACGCGCTGCCGAAGCACGAGCTGCTGGAGGGGTTGGAGCCGCTTGGGTGGATCCATACGCAGCCGACCGACCTGCACGGGCTGAGCACGCGCGACGTGGCGACGCACGCGGCGTTCCTGGAGAAGCACCCCGAGTGGGACGGGAAGAAGACGGCGGTGGTGGTGTGTTCGTTTATCCCCGGGTCGGTGCGCGTGTCGGGCTACACGGTGACGAAGGAGGGCTACGAGTGGGGTCGCCAGTGCAAGGATGGCGGTGTGTCGGAGACGGGCTTCGACGCGAACACGATGTTCACGGGCTGCCCGGTGCTGTTCAGCGACAAGTATCTGGGCTTCTTCCTGGTGCCCTCCGAGAACGGCTGGAACTACAACTTCCGCGGTATCCAGTTCCGCGCGAGCGACCCGTACGACGTGATGCCCGACGTGCCGAAGGAGTACTACGATGCGGTAGGGGCGTGGGAGTGGCGTGTGAGACGTAGAGTCATAGACCGGAGCACTTCGCGAGCTTCTGCGCGCTGGAGGAGGCGGAGGGCGAGGACAACGTGCAGGAGCGGGACGACGCGTTCAACTGGAGTGTTTGTTACAAACAGGACAAGCCAACAGCGCGTCTTTCTTCAGGCGGCGAAGCGTCGTGTTCTTGCTGCGCACCTTGTAGTACAGAAGCGCCATTGAAGACAGGAGTACCACAACAATCGTTACGACGATTACTGCCACCCAGTTCACGTGGTGCCGGATGTGCACGGACAGGATGTGTGCGTCGAAGGAGGGACTCACCGCCTCCTTCACCGCCGCGTCGAACACGGGTGCCAGTCGCTTCAGGTCCCGCTGAATCAGCTCGCCGAACAGCGTGTCCAGCGTGCAGCGCACGGCCACCGTCACCTCGGTCTGCTCCTGCTCGGCGTTCCAGTCCTGGTACAGGAAGCGGATGTTCTTCTCGCGTAGGTACGTGTTCGCCACCAGCATCTCCGTCAGCTGCTTCTCTCTGCGCTCCCACTCGCCCGCCGACATGCCTTTGATGGTAAACGACCAGTCCACGAAGTCCAGACCACTGTCGGGGTTGGTCTCGAAGCACGGTGTCACGTCCTCTCGCCACACCGCTTTGCTGTTCGACGCCTCGTCACGCTCGCAGTGCAGCAACTTGCGGCCCGTGAAGCCCCACGGGCAGTGTTGTGATATGGAGGTTCCTTCCAACACGCCCACCAGCCTGCGGCGCGCGGGACAGGCGAACAGAGGGCGAGAGAAGAACTTCACGCGCTTCACGTCCAGCGTGGCGTTAGCGCTGCTGTCGAAGCGCAGGTGGTACGCGTGGAAGGCCCGCACGTTGCCGAAGGACAGCGGGATGTCGCCCCACTCGCCGCCCTCGAAGATCGCGTCGTTGAAGGCCGCCAGGCGCTCGCGACGGTTGTTCGTCACGCCGAAGATCTGCAGAGAGAAGGTCTGGCTCCCGCGCGGCTGAGGCATCACCACCCGGTTCACGATCTGTTCCGTGTCGGCGAAGGTGAAGATCAGTTCCGCGGGAAAACTCATCGCGCGCCACGCCTTCGTGTTGGAGTCGGCGAAGGCGTTCTCGGGCGGGTAGTCCGGGTTTGGGTGCTCCTGCACGGCGGAAGCCACGCCGTTCGCCAGCGGCAGGGGTGGCGTGTTGGTCGGCTCGGCCTGCATCGCGAAGTGAATGGCGGCATTGGCCGAGCCACGCAGCCGCACCGCCAGGCAGTTGGTTCCCTGCTGCAGGGCAGAAGCCAGAAGCACCACGCGTGTGGCGCCCGTCGTGGTACGCAGCGTCTGCATGCCCTGCTCCGCGCCGTTCAGAAACACCGTCGCGTCGCCCTCGCCCGCCAGCTTCAGCAGCACGTACGAGAAAGCCGCCACGCTTTCCACCCCAAAACTCCCGCGGAAGTACGCCGCGCCGTGGCGGTCGAAGGCGCCCCAGTTGCCAGCCACGCCTTGCCGCCAGTGTTTGGGTTTGAAGAAGAGATCGGCCCAGTGCTTGGAGGCAGAGCCGACGAAGAAGGAGAGTGTGGAGTTGAAGGCGATCGCCGGCGCGTGCGTGAAGGCGAAGGAGTAGAAGTAGGGCGTTTGGGTCTCGGGAAGGAATCGGAAAATGGGGGACCCCTCCTCCTCCAGCACCAGTGTGGAGGCATCGGTGGACTGTTTGTTGTAGTACTCGATGCGGAAGGCATAGGCGGCAATGCAGAAGGTCTGCTCCGTGTTGTAGCTCAGCGCTGTCTCCACGTCGGGCAGCGCGTAGGCGGTATAGCCGTCGAGCACGCGGGCCTTCACTCGGCGGTAGTGCTCGGGGCATTCGCCGTGGTACACCGTGAAGGTGGCTTTGTTTGAGTCATCGGGAGATACGGCGGTGATGGTGTAGGTGGTTTTGCCCGACTCGTTGCCCGTGATGGTGACGGTGTTGGTGTTGGAATCGAAGGGGAGAGGAGGATCGATGGAGATGGACGCCACGAGGCCGGAAGTGGACACCAGCAACTTCTTTTCGGCGTCGGGAGCAATGGACACCACGGAAGGGAAGGAAATGGCGATGGGATCCGATTCCACGTTGGAAAAGAACCCTTCGCATGGCTTGTCGCGGCTCAGAAAGCCCGTGTGGTAGAGAGCGTTCTCGTCGCGATACACGCGCAGATAGGTGTCCAGCAGCGGTTTGTAGGTGTAGCGGTAGTGCGTGTGGGGGATGCAGAGCGTTTGCGTCGTTAGCGTATCGTTGTAAACGAGAGCCGTGTCATTGTACAACTGAAACAGGTTCATCGTGCTCTTCGCTATCAGCTCCAGGGTAGTCGTACTGCCGAACTCGCACTCCTGGACAGCAATCTCAAAGGGGAGAACGATTTCCTCGCCTTCTGCAACAGCGCGAATTGTAAACACAGTCCGAGGCATGAGTGCGTTGGTGTGAATGGTTAGCACTCCTTCTTTGCTGATAACGACTTGATCGACAACGGGAGAGAGGGACCACGTTGCCTTCACTGCATCCGTGCTGCAATGGATCCGTTTGTCTCCCTCGTGGTGATAGGCTGTGTAGGAGGTAAGAGAGAAGCCGAGATGATCCATCACGCGAATTGCACGTGTTGATTTGCAGGAGCCGATTGAAACAAGAAGGAGCAGGAAGAGAATAGGATTGCGCTGCATGGAAAGGGTTGAATGGGAAAATGCAGGTGATTCGACGCACGGAAAAGTGGTGCGGTTTGCATGGAAGTGTGTTGCGTGGGCTTTGGAGAGATGGAGATTAGTGGATGGTGTTGTATGGGTGTATGGATGATCAAGAGTTGTGAATGGAGAATGAAAAGTGTGTGAAAGAAACAATGAACTGGAGATACTCTTGTAGAGCGGGAGTAATGTCTAGGAGTGAGGGAGAGGAGGAAATGAGACTCTTGGTAAGAACGGTTTTCTTCTCTATGAAGGCATATTCCTTTTCAAGAGTGACAGCGGTGAGAGAGGGCATGTCTGTTTGTGAGGATAGAATGATATAGCAACCCTCCAGAGTGATGGAACGAGGACCATAGAATGAAAAACTCATTTGTTCTTCAGTAGTGAGGGATGTGAGTTTAGGCAAGTCTATTCATCATTTCATCTTTGTAAAAGCACTTCGCATGATCAATTCACTTAAACCTTCATCATCGAAGCCGAGTGCATCAGCACCAAGTTGAATGGTGGTCAATTCAGGCATGTCTAGTCATTATTCCCTTTCTTGGTATGTATTCACTCTCAAATACTACACGAGAACAGTTTCCAAAAGCCTCTTCGCCCAACAGAAGGGATTTCAAACTAGGCATGTCTAATCATCATTTCATTCTTCGAGAATCACCCTTCAATTCCAAGGAAGCATAGCTGAAATTGCGATTCCATTCATTCAATCCTCCCATTTCAATCACTTCCAAAGAAGGCACATTCTCAATCTCACAC
>ERZ827156.1262-NODE-1262-length-30959-cov-4.817629_pt1 | contig 30959 bp, 55 predicted proteins | sample MGYA00519919_ERZ827156 | MGnify/ENA primary metagenome ERZ827156 (study PRJEB31778, sample SAMEA3449269) | human gut metagenome | biome: human gut; feature: human-associated habitat; material: faeces | place: United Kingdom | collected 2010/2012 ...
TCCACTCTTCTCATCAAACTCCATTCCTCTTCCTTCTCTCTTCATCGACTCCACATTATCAAACCCACCTCTGTAAACCACCCCATTTCCTTCCACTACTAACTCCAATCCATTCTTGCAATTCTCAATACAACGACGTTCCTCTCCACCCAACTCATTCCAATCTTCACTCCTCAATGCCTTTCCCTTCTCATACACTGTGAATCCACCTACTTTGACTCCATTATTCTCCCTCCAACTAAACTGAAGGATTCCCTTGCAAAACAATTCACATCGCCCACTCTTCACTTCCCGAACCAAATACTCATCGCAATGCTCTCCCTGATAAGTGGTCACTTCATACTCCACACCATTTCGTGTTATCCTTTCACTCCCATCGGTTACATATCCGTCCATCAATACAGCCTTCACTAACTCTTCTCTTGATTGCTCTACTCATTACCACTCCAATTCATCGAAAACCCTTCATCAATGACAATAACCTGAACAACCCCATTCTCTCAATAAACCCTCCACTATTCCAGCCACCAACGTATACATCGTCCATTCTCTCATCCCACAGAATCAGAATGGACACACCATCGCCAGTCCTTACTGGATGCCACCTATGTGTCCTGGACAATATCAAAGGAGATGAGACTGTTTTGAAGTCGTTGGAAGACAGCATTCTCGTTCCTCCTTCTTTTCAACATCACCTATAGAAATCGGGCGGTACGTACCAAACACAATGGAAATTCGCAATTACCCAGTACCGAAAGACCGTGAAGAACGCTCTCAGTGTAGAAGGAAGGGATCACACATCTGAAGTTGTTTCTCATCTATCTCTTGAATGTAGTGTATTACCCTCGTCACAACATCCTCCCTCCGCGATGTGGTGTTTCTGAAGGGAAGAAGGAATACGATTGTTGCCGCAAAGGAAATGGCGTGCTTGTACACCAGCTATCTCAAGTTCTACTCCAACTCCTTCAATGTCACCGTCAGCGTTGCTACACATCATTTCTATGAGCACTAGGGAAAAGAATTTCGGGTAAATGACATTATCATCCGGTTTGGCCTTGTGTACACGGAAGATCGAGTGCAGGGGAGTGTTCTGATCGACGTTAGCACCCCTTCTTTCTCTCACTGTGTAGTTTGAGTATTTGTCGGGAGTGGATAGCCAATCGCCCAGAATCCTGGAGGCCATTCGCAACGCCATCTATCCCTCGGGAATCGTTGTTCCCTGCCAGTTCTCTCAGTACATCGTCAACGGAAGCCTGGATCCTCACTTCTTCTCTCTCCGCGATCTGGGAGATTTGTATGGAAGCATCCCCTCCTTTTTGCGGTAGTTGCAGTCGCTCTGTTTGTTCAACATCCAACACTATCCTTGTGTCATTGGCGATGCTCGCGCGGTGCCCTATCCAGCTCGTTCGGCACCACCCGTTTGTCCATCCGAAGGGGATCATTCGATCGTTTGACTCGGTTTGTCGCATGACGTATAGACTGTTCAATTTAGCGTCCTGTGTGATTGACAATGACGTTCGGACTGCAACGGCAAGCGGAAAAGCCGTGCTTCCCCTCGATTCATCGGTTTTCGTATTCAGTTGGCTTTTCTCTCATCTGTGATACCTAGACAATTCAGTGGAAGAAAACATATCCTGTCTGCGGTCCCAAATTGATATTGCACGAAGGATGGGTGTTGTCGCAGCGCCTGTCGTTCTTCTAGATGGAAAAGTGTACTTCGTGTTTTCAATTCACAACTAGATTCGAATTGGACTGTCAAACGCCGATTACGCCGCCCTTCGTTCACAAGCCAAATCCATGTGCGAGTGTCATATGCACGCCATAGCCACCTTGAAATGATGCGTAGAAACAATGTGGATTCCATGATGGAAGAAGGGAAATCGGGGTTCATTACAACGAGTCTTATTACATACATCGGGAGTCTGCTCAATTCTCCGTTGACGGTTTCCGGTTTCATTCGCGGAGTGGACAAGTATTCGCCCAATACCACACTAGATATGGATTCGATTCGGAAATTCCACGTCACTGTTGTTCACTCCCTTTCCTTTTATTTCCTAGAACGTCAACTGCGGCTTTTGTATCACAACGGATCTCTATTCCACCATGTCCTATCTGTCCTCGAACCAAATCAATCTCGTGACGCCGGGGTTCCAGTTTGTTCCCACAGTCTACAACCACACTTCGTGCGCAATCGATGATGCATTCATCGTAGCAAGCTCCACTCCGACGTGACGACCTACTCCTTCTCCGAGCTGGCGTCTCTCCTCGTGAACAACGAACAGCTCCACTTTCCCTCCACACACATCATTTCCCTCCATTCCAAAGACACCACGCGCACGCTCCTCGTGGAGAAACTCTTCCCCGAAGTGGAGTTCGAGGCGGAGAAGAAGATGCTGGGCATGGCGGAGAAGGAACAACTGGTCCATCAGGTGAGGGCTCAAGAGAGGGTTGAGCGTAGTTGCTGAATGACAAGTCAAATGGCATCTCGAAGAAGCTGTTCATTTCCTGCTTGAAGGAGGCCACCAAAACCGCGGTTCTGCTGCTGCAGCGCATGGAGGAACAACGGCGTGTGCTTCAGCTGAAACTCCTGCTGGAGAAGGAAGAGAGTCTGGTGGAGAAGGACGAGGAGGCGGAGGTGCCGGAGAGTCAAGAAGTTGGGATCCCCCAAGAGTCCATGATTGCCACAAAGACTTCTTCGTTCTTCACGTACTTCAAGCCGGCGGAGAACAACTCCAAGGAAAGAGAACCTGCCGGTATGTCCTCCGCACTCGTGTCACTTGAAGGTGCTATCTCCGGAGTCCAACACACATCCGAGCCGCTTTCTTCAAGCTACTTTCTGAAGTCTCACACACCCCGTGACACAAATCTGTCCGATTTCGGCCCTCTTCTCACAACTAGCCATTTGTCCCCCTACAAGAAGGGATCCCCCGTTTTCATAGGTGAGGTGGCCATGGGTCACTATCACCAGCAATCCCTACTGCCCTCACGGCCGAATCTGATCCTCCACGACGTGGGAGGCGTTGCGAGAAACACCTATGAAGCGTTCTTGCGACAGATGCCCGAAAACAGGCCGATTTTGATGGGCGTGGTGGGGAACGATGAGGAGGGAAAGAGGATTCGGGAGTTTCATCGGCAAATGGGCGACGAGTTGGAGTATGTGCGAGAAGAAGAGGGGAAAACCGCGGTTATCACGGGGTTTTATGACACTACTGGAATGAAGGAGGAGGAGTTTCGTTACGATGACCACGTGCCGGGAGTTTCATCACGAGACATCTCGAAGCATGCGGATGTGATCAAGAATGCTTCTTTGGTGTTTGTTGACGCGTCGGTGGAGCCGACCGCCTTGCGGGACCTTCGCCTGCTGCTGGCTTCCTCGCAGAAGCGACTTCTGGTCGACCCGTCGGACGGGGCGAGGGCGCAGGCGCTGCTGGACTCGCAGATTCTGCAGTGTGCGGACTTTTTGCTGCCGGAGATGGGCGAGCTGTGGTCGTTGGCGTGCTTGTTGCAGCCGTCGCTGAAGCCGAAGCTGGAGGAGTGGGAGGAGAAGAAGAAGGGCTTGCTGAAGAAGAGAGGCGACGTGGGCTTTTCCGAGGCGATTCTGCACCTGAAGGAGCCGGTGGGTGTGGTGATGAAGGAATTGCCGCGGGGAAAGGACAGCTACATTCTGCTGAAGATGGGCGGTATGGGCATTGCGATGATCGCACGGGAGGCAGGCGTGGAGGACGTGGATGTGGTTCACTTCACGGTGGAACACAATTACACGCCGACGTTTGAATCGAACATTGCGTACGAAGAGGCGTTTGCGGGCGGGTTTATGAGCGGGTTGATGCTGGATTACCCTCTGAACCTGAGCATGGCGCTGGGGATCAACGTGGTGGTGGAGAAAGAGAATGAGGAATAGACGCTGAAGGTGAACAGCCGGCAGAAGCGGATCATTGCCGACTCCATTCGCAAGGGCATTCACAGTCATTTCATCAAGGCGTATATGAAGTCGTTGTGGGGTTGACTTGTCTTTTCTTGTGTTTCCTCTTCACCTCTTCCGTGGTTTTCTATCCCCTTTTCATTCTGCTATACACCGTCGTAGTCATCCTGTCATTCTCAATCACATGCACCTTCATATGAAACCCTGCAACAAACACACTAGAAAGAATCACTCCTTACACGCATATTCTTCGCCTGAATATCGCGCATCCGCGCCTGGTACTGGTACAGGATCAGCTGGTACTGCCGTTCGTCGATCAGCCCGCTCGTCTTTGCCCACTCCAGTGAGTCTGCCATCACGCCCATCGCCTCCTGCATCTCCGTCATGGGGTATGTTAACATCGGCACCTGTCCGTGGTACAGAATGTCCAGCTGGCACTTCTTCTGCTCCCACGGCTCGCCGTCCACCTGAATCGGGCGTTTCTCCAACAAGTCAATGTGAACGTGCTTCCCGCGGCCAATAATGTATGCCGTGCTCAGACCCGCCTACGGGTAAGAAGTGCGGTTTACACAAACGCGGGTAGTGGCGTAGTGAAGAATGTTCTTGAACCCGATCACTTCCAACAATCCATCACTGCTGCAGAAATAGTCGCTATTTCCGCCAAGCGGCAGACCGCCTCCTCCGTAGTAGGGAATGTTCAAACACGTCACATTCACAGCGTCGCTCACGTCATACTCCTTCCCATCAATGAACAACCGCACGCTGTTCTTCAGCACCGGCGCACTTGGCTTCAGCGTCTCACCGCTGCCCATGACGGCGTACCACAGTTTGTTGACCATCTGCGAGTTGAAGAAGGAGGGATTGCGCTCGCGCATCGTGTGGAAGCGAAGTGCGATCGCCGCGTCGACGCCAAGAGAGAAATAGCAGTTGAAAACGCGCTCCTACGCATAATCGGGGGTAATTTTGGAATGACCGAATCGTGTTTCTTTCGTCCTGATTTGATTTGTAGCGTCCATCGGTCCAATAGTGTGAGGTGTGCCGTCATGACTTGCTGAAGAATCCTGTTGACAGAAATACCCTCCTATTCCGTCACCCCCTCCTCCAACGCACACCACATAACCGCTTCCCCAGTTGAAGGACCGTGACAGATCGTTGCCCGTGCCCAGCGGCAGGATCGCCACGGCGGGCACGTGCTTCCAGTGTTCCTTCTCAATCATGTTCAACACCCAGCCAATCGACCCGTGCGGTTAAGCCACCCATCACGCAGAACAAGGATATGTCGCCGCCGCACACGAGAATGCGCAGGTTCTCCACCGTCGTGTAGTTCTTCAGCACTTCCTGCGGATTCTTGTCCTGAAGGTCCACCACTTGGATCGGGTGGAGGATGCGTCGGAACCGCGGGAGCAGCGTAGCGCCGTACAGCCCGCCCGACCGGGAGTTGATGAAGATGAGAATGGGCGAGTGATCTGAGGGAATGGTCAGGTTCCAACGACGGTGCTCGGGCGATTTGAGGCGCTCGATGTACCGGTTGATGTCCGAGCTATGCGATTATGGGGGGCCCCAACGCCGACACGGAGTGCATTTGCTTGAGATAGGCAACGAGTTCCGTCGTGCCGCGACTATGAATCACTGAACGCGCAGGCGTTTCACTTCAAATCCTTCAGAACGGACTGCCACGAAAACGGCTCTGTTTTGTCCACCGCCTTCTCTGTGTTGTCACCAACCTTCTCTCTGTTGTTACCTGTGTTGCCATCTGTGTTATCACCCGCCTTCTCCTGCAGGGCCGCCAGCTCCTTCTCCGAGGGCAGCGGCAAGAAGCGGTCGCTGAAGTCGCGCACGCGGTACTCCGTGAGGTTGGGTGGCGGTGAGGCGCCGATGGAGAGGTCGTCACCGTCGGAGGTGTCGGAGCCCCGGCGACAGCGCAGTTCGCTGGAGGCGGGGTCGAGGAGGGGCAGCGGCTGGGCGAGGGAGGGACGGTCGTGGTCGCTGAGGGCGCGGTGGAGAATGGGTTGGGATGGAGGCGGGGTTTGGGATGATGGGGATGGATTGGGGCGAGGGCGGGTTGAGTCGAAGGGGGACTGCACATAGGAGGGAGAGATGATGTAGGGCGAGTGGCAGCCGAAATCGCAGTAGGTTCCCAAGGCATCAACGCATTCGCTATGAGTGATGAATTGGGAGGGAGAAGACTCGTGGACTGTTCGCTGACACCACACACACCGCTTTCCTGAGAGATTAACAAAGCTGGTAATCTCCTCGTGACAAATGCAGCATGTGGTGCCGATATCCATATTCCCGTCAAGCCTAGCGATGAAGGCGACCATCCAGGATTACCATAGGTGCTTGATTTCCGGCTTTGTGGATGTCAACTGCTTGCAGTGGAACTTTGAGCGAAAAATGCACTGCTCGTGAATGAAGGCACCACAATAATCGCATTCGCAGATTTCTACGTGTGAGATGACAAAACGAAGGGTGCCCACTGTCTTGACCTGGAAGCAGCAGCTTGTTGCATTCGTGGCATGATTTAGGGTTTGCGGGCGTGCTTTCTGCCCAGAGATGGCCATGTCTTGTATACGTTCTTCCTACGGGGATTATTTCTGCTTGATGATGTCTACTTCTTCCTCTAGAAGAGAAAATGCATCCGATGTGAAAAATGTAGTACGCAACAACAGATGCGATAAGGCACGCGATTAGCGCTATCCAGATGGAGGAGGATTCTAGATAGCTCGTAGGAATGACATGCTTATCGGGGAAATCCATGTGATGAGATTGTTTGAAAGAAACAGAACAATGAAAAGAATAATTCGGGTATGTGGAGGTTGAAGAATGTTGAGTCGGGCGGAACTGAGAAGAGAGGGTATCAGAAACATCTAGGAATGAAGGAAAGGAAGAAGATGCCACTCTCAATAGTAGGATTCTTAAAGCTAGATATGAAATCTGAGTATTGGGGGTTGATTGTCTCAACACGAGGAAGATCTACTTGTTAAACAGCAATAACAATGAGTATTCGTCATCGTCAGACTCGATCCAACAACACCATGACATGCATTCGATCCAACAGTAATTGTCTTCAGGTTCCACAAATCTATTGCATCACATTCAATTCATAATCAAACTAGTGAATTCGGCTCTCTTCTTGATCTCATTGAAAGAATACATGCCAAAGAGAATCGTTTCCAAGGCAGGAAGATCTATTCATCACTCATCAATCACTCATTCACTCGACAACACCAATTCATCACAATTCATGAAGTTATCAGAAAACTCAGTATCATTACCAACAGTGATGTTCTTCAAGTTCTGACAATTCATCACTTTGAAAGAAGTGGCACTATTGAAAGAATTAGGCCCAATCTGAAATGATTCAAGCTGTTGACAATCACTGACAAGAAGACTAGTGGCCTTTTGACAGCAGTTCTTATCTACAGAGAGTTGTCGAAGGCCATCCATTCTGGTAACTGATAAGAAGTTAATAGCATTGAGAGAATTCGCTTTAATGAAGATTTGAGTCAGGGAAGGGATATCATAGAATAACAAATCACATTTCTCATTGCATTCACACATATTGATGCAAGACACTCCTTTGATTCTGTTTTGAATGTCTTTTAGTGTTATTATAACTTCTACAGCACCATCCTTCGGTTTTCCTGTCTGGTTGCGCGTAGCGTAGTCACTATTCATTCCCCATTCATTGCCACTTTGCATTTCATCAATCCTCTCACCATCTCCATTCTCTTGATTCGTGTTTGAATTGTAGATTGGACTCTCCACTCCATTGAACCCACTTGGATTAGTCCGCAGGTTCACTGGCTGAATCGATTCATTAGAGCCGGCATTATCACCAGTTACAGAGTGGGGTTCCTTACTATCCTCTGCATTCGTATCATCAGAAGGTACTTCCTCGGGATTGTCATTTCGTGGATATCCCTTCTTCATTGAATTCACATATGCCCCACGATGAATCTCCTTCTTCGTCTCTATATCAATCGTACCATTCTTCACATCATAGTCATATTCATACTCCGTCATTATACCATCCTTGAATTCTTTGAAAGGATACACCTCCCGGAAGTCACCAAAGACCAAACCGCGTGATTTCAGCTTTCCTTTCTCATCCCATTCAGTATAGACGTATTTCTTATTGGAATCATACTCTCTATCGTAGTAGACAGTTATAATCGATGTACTGATCACATACACCCTGTATGTCTTCCCAACAAAACTAGGGTCACCATTATATACTCGTTCATCTGGGTGGTCTCCATCCCATTTTATATACGGTTCTCTGTACCCATCACCCACTTCGACAGTACCACGATAAGTTATTCCATCTCCGTTCATTCTAATCATTACGTGACCCTGTGGTGTCCATTGCTGCGCAAACAACTCCGTTCCATCTTCCTTTTGCCAAAATGATCGAACCGTTCCACTTTGCTCTTGAACACGCAAGAACTCCATTCCATTATTCACATAATAAGGAAACATCGCCGTATCCACCTCATCTACAATTCACATAACCCCCTTCAATCCTACAAACATGATACCCATATTGCTCACCCTTATCAACAACTCTATACATATCCGCTTCCACAACAATAAACTGCCTACTCACTCAGTCAAACCACCGTTCCGTAATGCCTTGATTACCAACAAACAAATCACTATACATGTCATTTCTGATACGACGCTAGGGCACTCTCCGCACCTTTCCGAATCGCAGAATTGTCACAGTCGCGCGCAATTACCGCCAGCGCATTCACGTCCCTCAGCTTCGTCGCATCTTCCAGTGCGAGACTATACTCCTTGCACTTCAAACTCATCTGCAGCCTCTCCTTGGTGTCTCCAATCTACTCCTCACAGATACGCACCACCACGACCTTCGGCAGATACATCTTCGCGCTCTCCGCGTTGTTGTGAGCAAGACACGCTTCCACGAACGGGCCGTATCCAACCGGACTCTTCTTCTCGTTCGCAAAGGCAAACAGCACGTCCCAGAACTCGCCGTCTGCCAACGCCCGAATCTTGATGTTCCAATACCTACGCTATCACCGTCCCTTCTCCCCTACTTCTTGTCGGGGATCTTGAACACACTGCGGATGCGATCCGCCTGCTTCAGTTGCGACTTCATGACACAATAGCGAATCATCTCCGTCACACTCATGTTCACGCACTCACGCTCATTCAGTGTGTTCGAGATCTCCTTCTGGAAGCCCAACACCTTCAATTCTTCGCCAATCATCTAGTCCATAAATCCCCCCTATTTCCGCCACTCTGCTCACAAACTCCAATTCCTTCCGAACGGAAACCGCCTTCTGCACCTGCTCGTTGATTTCCTTCATAAATACAATTCTCTGCTCCAATTCGCAATGATGAAACGCCTTCATCACAATCGCATTCACATGTTCTTCCACACGCCCCTGTTTCACCCAAATCGCGTCCAGTTCTTCCAAATCCTTCATCTTCACATACTGACACAGACTCGCGAACACAGTCGGCGCAGCCCGCATCGCCTCGGCGAACTGCTCCTGACCCACCTCGCCGCTCACCATCCTATCTCTCACCTCCTCCGCCCACGCCCACTTCAAATACAGCTGCACCGCCACGAACGTCATCATGTCCTCGTCGCCGCTCTCTGCCGCCTCCTTCACCGCCCGCCCGTACTCGCCCATCAGCAGGTACAGCGGCAGACGGTCGCTCACGCGCGGCTCGTATTGCAGCAACAGACACGCCAGCTCGCTGCGACCCGCCTGGAACGCCGACCACGCGATCTGCGCGTAGCTCACCGCGTGGTTCGCCAGCTTCTCGCGCACCAGACAGCACAGCTGTGCCGCCGAGAAGTCCCCGTCGCAGCGCACCTTCTCGCACGCCCAGTCCACCAGCACGAAGTCGTACGGCACCTTCAGGTACTCGCAAATCTACCGTTGAGGCGGTGGGCGACGCGCACCTTCACAGCTAAGTAGTACAGACGACGAGACAGCAGACGCGCCAACACCGCCTTCTCCTTGAGACACTCGTACTCCGCCGTCGTCAAAAACAGCCCGATTTCCGCGCTCCGCACCGCGTTCAGCACCCGCAGCTTCTGCACGATTCCCGCGATGATCGACTGCTGACCTTCTCCCGCCAACTGCAAAAAACCCTCGCCGAACCGCACGCTTCGCAGCAGCTCCTCCTGCAGAAGCGACGACAACTCCTCCGACGCCGCCTCCGCGCATTCCCGGATCCCCGCGGCAAGGTCCTCGTCAGTCAAATCACCCACACCCTCGTCGGCCGTCTGCTCGCACTGCTGCTGTGTGAACTGCGCGAACGCGTGGCGAAGGCGCGCGCCGGGCGACTGCGAGCCGATCATGTACACGTTGAAAACCGCGGGAGGGACCTAGAATGAAACGCCCAGCGGAGAGGTACGCAGCGTAGGATCTCGTGAGCGAAGCGCGAGAGAATGCGGAGACAGTCCGTTTCGTGCGCCAGAAAAAGCGGCTCTTCTTCGTCCTCGTACTCGAACCGCAAGAAGTCGCAAAACGGACTCAGCATCAGAAGCCCGTGGTGCCGCCAATAGCCCACGATACTGTCGCCGCCGCACCAGCCGAAGTCCTGCGGAGTCGTTTTGTTGTGCACGTTGAAGTCGAGAATCTAGTTGAGATGGAGGGAAAAGATGTACTTTGGTTTGGAAGTTGGTGGTCACCACGGAGATCCAGCCCTCGCTGGTGAACAGCGCCAAATAGTCCTGCGACGGGGACAGGGCCAAGCGCGTGATGCGGCCGAAGAAGCGATCCTATGCATCAGATGGGAGGAGTGGAGGAAACGCGGATGTCCAGGTCGAGGACACTGCTCTGCGTCACATAGTACGTGGATTGGTCCCAGCACGTTGCGATGATCGCCATCTCCCCCGATTCGGTGAAACGCTCCTCCAAACACGTCAGACACGTCACGATGTTGCCCGTCGGCAGAGGGAGGGAGTGGTACTCCACGGTGGACGGCTCCTCCTCATCGCAGCGGATGTACACGCTATCGCTGAAACAGGAAGATAAAAGTTACAGACGACCGGTCTTTGTGTAGGCAACGCAGCCGTTCTCGGTTGCCGCGCCGCAGCAGACAAGGTCCGTGAACGCCTGGTCGAACAGCTTCAGCTCGCCCATCTTCGCGCCTCGCACCGAGTACACGTACAGACGTCCGTCTTCGAAGAGGATGAAGAAGCGCTCCGACAGCGTCCACCCCATGACGATCATTCGCGAGTGCTGCCACTCCTGACCGGAAATGCGGGAGAGCTACGGTCAAACGGCGCATCCATCCCCACCTCTCTGCCCGTCGCGTCAAAAATGAAGACGTCCGTGGACATCGAGACGTCGACGTTCAGCGGAAGCGGCTCGTCCGTATTCCAAATGAGGGCTACGGGTCCTACGACTCAATCCTGATTTCCGCTTCAGACCGCTGAACTTCGCACACGCGGCAACAAAGCTCTCAAGTGGGAAGTCCTTCCACTGCATGTGCTCACATACAGTCACCTTTTGGTACGGAACCGCGTTCTCGGATTCGCCTAGGTACTTCCATTCAGAAGGATCGTTTCCCGGAAGGAAATCCATTCGCTATCGCTGTGTTTTGTCGATTTGTGTTTGTTCCAAAAACCGGGCCTCTTTCGGGCAGTCACCCGCCCTTCGCTATGCAGTCACAAAAGAGGCAGAACGCAACGACAAGACATCCGCAACAAACAGGCCAAATCTTTCCCTTGCTAACAAGATTCTTGTACTCCTCGAACTCCCCGTTAAAGCGAATGATGGACTGGTTGCGGATGGTCCACAGCTCCTTGCACACGCGACTGATGAAGAACTGGTCGTGGGAGACCACAATCACGCCGCCCTGGAACTTGTTCAGCGCGTTCGCAAGCGCCTCGATCGTCTCTGCGCATTATATTCTATTTCCGCACTCACCAATATCGAGATGGTTGGTGGGCTCATCCAGCACCAGAATGTGCGGCCTCGTGTTCGTAATCATGGCGAAGGACACGCGCGTCTTCTGGCCTCCGCTCAGCGTCTTCACAGGCCGCTCCGCCATGTCTGCGAGTCAATCCACCGATTCGCCTCCACCCTCCGTCACGCCGAAGCGAGCGAGCTGGCTGCGCAGCTGCGGAATCTCCTCCGTGGGGTAGTGGTCCTTCATGATCTGCAGCGGCGTCTTTGTGAAATCGAGCTGATCGAGATGATGCTGGGTGAACACCGCGCAGCGCAGCTTGTGGTTGCGGATCACCTGGCCCTCCAGCGGCACCAAGTCGCCCAACAACAACTACTCCTCAAAAAGGGGAAACGGGGAAACCTTGACCAATGTGGATTTACCAATACCGTTGGGACCGAGAATACCAATGCGCGACTGGAAGTCGATTCCGAAGTTGATGTCGCGGAAGAGAATGCGGTCGGGAGTGTACCTGAAAAATAAAACCGCGCCGGGAATCGAACCCGAATGTGACGTCGTTGGACTGCAGAATGGGGAACGTGAGCTGCGGCGGCTACACATCACACTACTGTGAAGCGACAACGTCCACGAACTGGAAGCGAAGCATCGGATCGTCCTCGATGACCGGAATGGCGTCCATTTCCTCCTGGAGTTTCTTCACCACCTTCAGCTTGCTCTGCACTTGCCTAGCACTCACTCGCACCCTCCGTACAAAACGGTGCGCGGTTGGCGTTCACGCGGAAACGGTTGATGAAGATCATGAGATGGTCGATCTGCGCCTTGATAGACATCCGCTCGCGCTCGTAGTTCAGCCGCTCCTCCTTGAACACCTTCTCGTACGTGTCGTAATTGCCCTTGAAGTACAACAACTGCTATCCTTCACATCATCTCTCCATCGCTACTTGGTCCTTGATCAGCATGATGTCCGAGCAGATGTAGTTCAGGAAGTGCCGGTCGTGCGACACCACCACCAGCGTCTTGTCGTACGCCTCCAGAAAGTTCTCCAGCCAGATCACCGTGCCAATGTCCAGGTGGTTCGTCGGCTCGTCCAGCAGCAGCAGGTCCGGCGACGAGAACAGCGCAGCCGCCAGTGACACGCTACCTCTCACACCACACCCACGCCCTCACCGCATGCGCCAACCACCGCTCAGCACGCGCGTCGGCTGCTCCATCATCTCTCTTGTGAAGCCCAGGCCCTTCAGGATCTCGCGCGCGCTCACCTCCGGCGCCGTCAGGTTGCGGTTGGCCAGCTCCTGGTACACGTGCTGCAAACGCAGGATCTCCGCCTCGCTCGCACTGTCCGTCTTCGTCTTCGCCTCGATCGCGTCCTTCTCCTCCGTCAGCGTCTGCAGGATGGTGTTGCTCTTCAGCACCTGCGCCAGCACGCTGTCGTCGCTCTCGGGGATCTAGGCGTGAGTGTCGGCACGCGTGCCCACTTCTTGCTCGACATACATCACGCTGATGTGCGCCGGGAACCCGCTCACCTGGCGACGGGCGATGTGTCTCTCTGTCAAATCCGCACATCAGCCGTACCGAAGAAGCGTCGATTTGCCGATTCCGTTGCGACCGATCAGACCGTACTTGTGGCCGTACACCAGTTTCAGCCACGCGCCGATGACCAGCTGCTTGCCCGGGACGCCGACGGTGACGTCCTCCACGGAAATGTCCATCGTCTTGCCCTGCGCCTCCATGTTCACGGAGAGCTTGGGCGCCTCCGCCTCGTACACCTCCTCGGTGGGAGTGGCGGCCTAGGAGTTAGGCGAACAGGCAAGAAACACCATCTTGCGACGCTCGGCACGACGTTCCACACGCTCCTTTCTCGCCTGCAGCATCTCCATGTTCTTCTTCTCGTCAATGTCGTCATTTGTGTTGATAAGCAGCTAGGATGAACGATCGCGAGGACGGCTCACCTTCTGCGGGTTCCAGAGCAGGGACGCGGCCGTCGTTTTCTTCTCAATCTCCTCCATGTTATTCATCGTCAGCGGGCGGTCGAGTTTGTGGGTTTTCTGTTTCTCCTCTCTATTCCTCATTCTGACCCAATGACCAGCCTACTCCTGCTTCGCTTTCCTGCGGTGCAATTTGGAGGGAAGCAACTTGCAGCGCTTCGCGATCTCCTCTTCCGAGACGACTTCATATCCAGTCAATATGGGCGACAGGGTCTCCTCCAACTCCTCAGCCGACGCCGTCTGGTTTTCCTCCAAAATGGAGGCGATGTAGGGAACGAGATCATCGTCCAGTTCAGGGAATACCTTCTTCGCCACTTGTTCAAAGTGAACCTCGCTCATTCCGCAAGCACAAGGAAATAATGTGTGGGACGGCAAGAGAAGCAAGACTTTTCCCGGAAGATTCTTGGTAACAAACAACCGGCTACACTTCAAACGTATACTCCTTGGTTCGGGTGCAGTAGGCAGTGGGTTCTAGCTCGTACACAGTGTTCCGCTTCACTTCGATCTGCGGAATCTCCGGCCCAGGAACGTCCAAGAAGTAGGACATGATCACACGAATAACGGCAGCATGCGCAACGACGAGGATGCTATCGCGGCTTCCCACCAGCTTCATCAGCACGCGATGACAACGCTCCTTCACATCCAAGTACGACTCGCCCCCTACCCTCAAGTTCGCCTCACACTCCTACCTGGATAACGGTACATGAGGGCATTCTCTCCTCTCCGCTTGTATTCCTCGGGGTACTTCTCCTCAATCTCCTTATACGTCATATAGTCAAACTCGCCACGATCCAGGTCCCGCAGCAGGTTGCAGTAGTCAATCTACTCGGAATGCACGCAAACCGCCATTACGCTGTATTCGTACTGCATCGGCCGCACGGTTTGGTACACACGATGACAGGTATCACATAGAATCGTAATCGACTCCCTCTAGGAATGACCCTGAGGAGATGCCCTCACATCCTCTCGCTCGTTGATGAAATCGTGCAATGCTTTGCTAAAGTGAATGCCGTGCTCATTCAAATCGGGATCTCCTCCGAGAATTCCCTTCGCATCGAAATCGGTTTCGCCATGCACACACAGCCAGATCTTCCTTGTCTGGATGTGCGCGTTCAATAAGTAAAACACCACATCCGACTCCAGCACGCCATTGCAGCGATTCGCCTTCAAATACTGTCCAACCTAGCCATCACCGCATAATCCAATTCCCACATTGTACAGTTTGATGTAAGGAGTGTCCTTATCATAGTCCTCGTCCATCGTCTGGTAGATGGATTCGTACTGTTTCAAGCGCAACAGGAAATCCTTCATCGCATCTTCTCGCTTCATATTCGCGTAATCTACGCTCTCAATCCGGATAAAGGAGCGTACCCGAGTTGGACAGCTTCATCTCGTAATTCTTGTTGAGGAGAACGGGATCGTTGCAGATACTCTCAATGAAGAGCACATCCACGTTAGCGTGGTAGCAACGCTCCAAAATCTTCTGTCTACGCGTCACTCCCTCCCCACTCGCTTCACCTCCGTTCCCTTGTCGTGTTGGTTGCATCAAAAATGCCCACATCGCCGCCTTCGTTCAGAAATGCCATTAGGTCTGTGCGTTACCTCCCGATTCACAACATCACCATCTAGCGCAAACACAGCAAACTTGCTCCGCAGTTGTGCAGCAGTCACATTATGTGGGTCAAAAAAGTTCGCATCTTCTCCCGTATACCCCAACTACCCATGAAGGCGTCTATTCACATCCACCTTTCGTCGGTAGTCTCCAGCATTGAACACTCTCGTGTTGTAACCGACCCAATTCAAGTATCGGTGAAGCATCTTCACAATGTAGCTTTTGCCACGCGCCTACGTGTAATCCAGTGACCAGAAAGGGACAGGGAGTCCGATCATCGCAATGACCGTTTTCTTGCCAATCAGTTCAGATGGCGTAGGCACCTCTGTTCTGCCTGTAGATGACGCCCAGCTCCGCTCCACTACGAATCTCGGAATTTGAACGAACGACGCGCTGAAAGGACATGCGAACGGAAAATGTACTGACAAAACCGGCTTGGTACGGATTCTCTTGTTGGATTCTCCCTTCTTATTGTGACTTGTTCTTGTGCAGGATAGTGATCGTGCAGGAGAGAATGGAACACGCTCGATTTGAACCCGTCCCCATCGATCTGGATGAATACCGGAGGAAACTGGTGACGTCCGATCGCAACATGGCAAAATACGAACAAATGGACGACAATGTCTCTCCCTCGTGTTTTCGCGTGATGCGTAGCTGAAGCAAAAGTTTCTCCACGAAACCATTCGAGCTATTTTGACGTGCTGCATCAACGAGGGTCACGTCTTCAAAGTCGATCCCTTCAAGAAAAGCCTGGAGGAGAACCTGAACCAGACTCTCCCCGCCGGCAGTCTCATGTACATGCAGTGCTGATGGTTACCCGCAGACCGTTCCTCGGAGATGTGAATGAGCAGCTGATGGACACCTTCGGTTATTGCATTGCCCCCATTAACTACGGCTCCCGAAGAGTGGGTCTCGGTGCTTCGGGTAGACCCATCAATCGCCCCTAACGCCGTAGGCGGCACCATCAAGGAGATTACCCTCATTAACACAGTTTCCGTGAATGAGGTGAAGGATGCTGTGCGTGTTCCGTGTGTGTATTACGTCTAGAATGCTTCCCAGATTGATAAAGCCGAGAGAGCCAAGCTCTTCCTTATGGTGTGCTTCTTGTTCTTGAGCAACGGAAGCGAGGAGGAGAGGGCCAAAGAGCAGCTCAAATTGATCACTGGAGATGTACTTTTCCCATGCGTGTCGTAACCTCTAGAGAAGCGAAGCGGTGGATGCCCTTCTTCAGAAGTGGACGAAGCAGCGCTATTTGAACGCGTTCAAGGTGCGCAAGAATGACAAGGAGATCACGAAGTACGAGATCGGCCTCCGCGCCTTCGTCGAGATTGGCTATAAGAACATCACCAAGTTCGTCGCGACCGTTTCCACAGTCGTGGGTTGTGACGATTAGGTGATGGACATCGAGTTCACGGAGGACATGCCGAAGAAGTGGCTGGACGACATGCTTGGGAAGCTGGACCCGATCGAGGGCGAGGCCGCGACGCCGAAGAAGGAAAAGACGCCGAAGAAGACGAAGCCCGCCACGCGTGGGAGAAGGAAGAAGGAGGAGGAGCCCGAGTACAACGGACCGGAGGAAGAGGAGCCCGAGGAAGCGATCGAGTATGCAGAGGACTTGGGTGTTTGTTGGAACAAACAGGACATCACTCCTTCTTCATCTTCTTGCGCATCTCCTCCTCCTCCTTCTTCAGCTGCGCCTCCAGCGCCACGTAGTCCACCTTCGGGTGCGCTCTCTTCCTTCTGCCCTCGTTCGCCAGCGGGTCCTCGATCTTCTCCATCTCCCCCGCCTCGATCTCCGGCATCTCGTAGTCCACCAGGTCCTCGCTCCCGTCGTCGTCCTCCTCGTTCACGCTCTCCTCCGTCTTCTCCGTGTTTCTATCCGTAGTTGCAGTGTCGTTTGCAGGTGTGTTGCTCGCAGGTGTGTTGTTCACCTCAGCCTTCACAGTGTTCACAGTATTGCTAGCAGGCTTGTCCTCTTCTTCGCTCATGCAGTCAAAGTCAAACTCCTCCTCCTCTTCCTCCTCCTCCTTCGCCACGGCCACGGCGCTCACCGCAGCGCCCGTGCAGGCAGCCAGACTCGCCTTCTCCTTCTCGCTCTATGTCTCACACCCACACACCACACCCACCGCCACTTCCCACTCCTCCGGCTCGCACGTCTCGTAGTAGCACCGACACAGCGTCTCCACGTGCGCCTGTACCGACAGAGCCAGCGGCGACGCACAGCCGCCCTGCACGTTGTACCCGCCCTCCAGCACGCTGATCACGCGCCCGCCGCACACCGCGTTGGCCACCTTCACGATCTCCGCCGTCGCGTAGGCGAAGTCCGCCTCCGTCAGCCCGCCGAAGCCGTTGTTCAACCCGTCGTTCTTGTGCGCGTCGAAGCCTGTGCCTTACACGCCTCCGCTTCGCCCACCCGCCGAAATGAAGATCAGATCGGGCTTGAACGCCAACAGCTTTGGCAGCACGTTTACGCGCAGGCTCTCGCGCCAATAGAAGGCGTTCTCGCCCTGTTGCTTTGTCAAAAACGCGTCCACAATCTCCGGCTTCTTTTGCTCATTCACACCACTCACGCTCACCTTGAACGAATCGCCCAGCACCGCGTCCGACACGAAATTCACCTTGTTCCGCTCCTGTCCCGATCCGGGGTAGAAATAGTCCGAACTATTGGCAAGTCTGCCATACCCGTGAATGCTCGCAAAGAACACGTTCTCGCCGTCCGTCTCATCACGCCACGGCTTGAACTGGTAGTTCTTCACGGACAGCTCCATGCAGTCCACGGCCGTGGTCGTCACCTTCTCGCACGGACACAGGTGCTGCACGCAATCCTCCGTTCCGTTGCCGTGGTGCACGTCCAGGTCCACGATCGCCACGCGGGCGAAGGCGGGGTAGGTGGCGCGCGCGTACGCCGCGCCGATCGCCACGTTGTTGAAGAGGCAGAAGCCCTGACTCACGTTCGCGTTGTTCGGGTTGTTCACCGCGCCGTTCGTCCCGATGTGGTGACCCGGCGGGCGCACGCAGCAGAAGGCGTTTCGGTACCCCTGGGCGTTACATTTTACTCTCACTCTCACTTCGCCCGACGCCTCCGTCTTCGCCAGCGCGTCCACCGCCGCGCACACGGCCTTGGCGGCACAGCGCGCCTGCGCCAACGACCGCTCGCACACCACCGTGTCAATGTCCAGGTTCACGCGCTCCGCCTCCTTCTACGCCTCAGCAGCGCTCGCCGCACCCACGGCCCGCGCGCAGGCGTGCGCCAGCTTCATCACGTAGTTGGCGTCGTGCACGCGTAGGACGTGCGGGAACGCCAGCAGTCCGCTCTCCTTCGCCATCTCCACACGCGGCTGCAGCGGCGCCTCCAACAGGCTGCCTGCTTGCTGCGGCGACAACAGGACGTTAAGACGCTGCACCTGCTCCGGGGGCAGACACTTCAACTAGGCGTGAGGACGAGAGGAGGAGGAAACGGTGCGTGGGGGCGGGTTGGGACAGGTCTGATGCGAATCGAATGGATCGGGGATGAGGACGAGGGTCTTGGATTCCTCGTGCGGGAAGTCGGAGCAGCCTAGAAAGTGAGAAGGCAAGAAAGTAAGTACCCTTCTCTCGCTTCTCCTCCATGATTCGCTTCCACTTCGAGATGGGGTCGTTGCCGAATATGTCCTTCTCCTTCACATCCAGATCGGGCGAACGGCACTGAATCAGCAGCTGGTAGGCCTCGATCGCGCTATTCTCCAAGCACACGTGCAACGCGCTCTGACCCTTCTTGTTTCGAATGCTGGCCACGTTGGGGTACGTGTCCATGATGAATGTGATCGCGTCGGTGCTGCATCTAGCAGATCAACATGCATCCCCAAACTCACGATTTGCACGCACTGTGAAGGATGGAGTCGCCCTCATTGTCCACTGCCTCCACGAAGGAGGGAGCGTCCTTCAGAATCCCGTCGAGCACGTCCACCATGTTGTAGGTGGCGGCGACGTGCGCGACGGTTCGACCGAGCCGGTCCTTCATCGTTTCCTCCTTTTCGGGAATCACGAGCATTCGCAGCACCTCGAGGCAATTCTCCTGGTAGAGCGTCGTGGATGCGGCCACCTGAAGAAGGAAAATGGAGTAGGGAATGCCCTCCGTCTTGAGGCAGCGATTGACCCCCTTTTCCACGCACACGCGAATCGTATCGACGTTCCCGTTCATAATCGCAATGTGGAGAGGAGTGAACCCGCAGTTGTCCAGTTGGTCGAGACTCAGCTGCACTGCCTACGCCATCACCGGATCTTCGCGCCCGTACATGCGGGTTGTAGTCCAATTTGTTGTTCTTGTCGATCTCTTCGGCGAGCAGCTTGGACTCGTTGCGCTGCGCGAGATCGTGGAAGCGGAAGGGAACGGGGATGTACATCTCCTCGTCTTCTTCGCTATCCTCCTCCAGCACGTTGGGATTCTCTAAATCGTTAAGGGACATTGGGGAAAACAAGTGTGGCCCATTTGCAACAAACCAGCAACAGTACTGAAAATAGAGTACACAAAAGGACTGGTCACATGTCAAGCAGCATCTGAGACGTCGTGCGACTCAGAAGGGAATTCTCCTCCCTGCACACCTCAATGTTGGACTCGTACCCGTTCAGGATCTTCACCCAGTTCTGGTTCTCGCTGAACAGCAGCATGAACACGACGCGCTGATCATCGCTCGTCACGCGCTCCAGCGAGTAGATCACCGACGGGTAGTCCGTGCTCACGCGCTTCATGATGAGGCACATCAGCGGCAGGTTCTCAAAACTCATTCCGAACGACGATCGCGAATACGACACGCACACGCGACACGGCTCTGCCACCGCCTCCAACTTCTTCTTCGACTCGTCGAACATCTCCACCATGCGGCCCAGCGTCTTCACGTCCACGTTCTCCGGACGCTTCCAGCTCAGGTTCGGCTCCGTCCACTTTTCCTCCGATTCCACGTCGGCCGCACGTTGGAATATGGTGTCGAGGAGAGCAATGCAGGTGCAGAGCGAGGGGATGTCCTTCACGGCCCGCGTGTTGAAGTAGGTGATGCCTAAATCGTGACTCTTTCTGGAAACACGAACTGAGTGTGCGATGGTCGTTTTGATCTTCATACTTCGTGTCGCTCGTTTCCAGCGAGAACAGCACGGTCGGGTAGAAGCGGTTGATTGTGTGGAAGTACGGGAGCACGTTCAGTGATGCCTTCTTTTCTATGAATCACCATTCCGAAGATCGATTGCCTTTGAACACGTTCGTCAGCTTCCACGTCACCGTGGCCTGCACCGTGTTGCGGTTGAACGAGTCCACCATCCGGAATACGAGGTCGCTCTTCGCCGCCTTCATCTGCAGCTTGCGCGCCGATTCGAGCAGTTGCTTTTCGTGCTCGTTAAGAACGCACGGGAAAGCGCACAGGATATCATTTGATGACGATTGACGGAGGACAGGTCCTGGCGACGATTAATGTAGTCCCGAAGTGCATCGATGAACTTGTCGTTGGCACTGATGTCTACGCGTGAGCGGAAACGCAGGGAGTAACGGTAGTCGGAGGAAGAGTTGTCCACCGAAGCATTGAAGAAGGACGGAACACTATTCAGCATATCGCCGTTGTCCAGGATCTGGAGGTTCAGTTGCGTCAGCCAGTCACTATGCTGAACTACGAGTGAAGCGACGCTTCCAATCCCACTTCCCGGAATGTCCGTCGAGTAGTAGGAAAACGCGCTCGACGACGGATCGTTTACGTTGGCCAGAATGGGCTCCGGTGGCTGGGAAGGCAGGGAAAGCGCATTCGGAAAGGCTGGTGCCGACGGGTAGGAAATCGCGTTTTCCTGCTTCACGGGAGGCGGTTGCACACGGATATCTGGGTTTCTGTAGATTGGGAGGGTCGGCTGATCGGGGAGCTTCTTCTTGTTCTGGCGCACTTTGTACACTTTGCAGTGCACGTGGGGAGGCGGGCGCTGGCAATTGCAAACGCAGCAGCAGATTCCCAGACAGCGAGGACACTTGAAGTCCGTATCCTCGACGCTCGCCTTTATTTTGAACTTCTTGTACAGCTGCTGCAAGCAGAAGATGCGCTTGCAATAGGCACATCGGACACGACCCTTCCGCTGCCCGCACTGCGCCTTTCCGCACAGATGACATGTCTTCACCAAACTGGCATCTTCTGCTTCATCAACCGGCTCATCGGTCGGATACGATGAAGAATAGACGCCATTTTGATTTTGCTGTCTATTCTACCCGTCACCTCATCGCCCCACGGAATTTACCATTCCAATACCACAAACGCGTTCAAGAGGCTATTGAATGGGGACTGTTTCCCGGTTTCTACGTTTCTAGAAGCTTGCTGAAAACGCGCAAACGGGTGCTAAAAACGCTCCATTCGTCAAACAAACACGGGAGAAACACACCCTCAGGGGCTCATCCGAATCACAATGGACTCCCTCTTTCCCTGGTATCTCGTGTATTTTACACCCGCCATATCAAACATCCTTCTTGCAGCTATCGACATGTTGGAATCGTGATACTTGTCATCCAGATACACCACCTCCGTGATGCCGGACTGGATGATCATCTTGCAGCAGTTGTTGCACGGAAAGAGCGACACGTACAACTACGCATTACCCTCGATACGCACAACCGCCTTGCAACCGCGCGCATTTGCCGTGTTGATGTTCAGAATCGCATTCATCTCCGCGTGGCACACGTACATGTACTTCGTGTCCAACTCACTGCTTCCCTCGCGGCCCCACGGCAGCACGTCATCACTGCAGCCCCGAGGAAAGCCGTTGTATCCGATTCCAACAATCTGGTTGAAGGAATTCACGATGCTGCTCATCACGCCACTTCCCCTTTTCTACCATGCGCCAACCTGCGTGTTCGGGTCCTTGCTGCGCATGGCGCTGAGACACGCCAGGCCCATGAAGTACTCATCCCAGCTGATGTAGTCATTCCTCTTCTATTCCATCACAAAATGGAAGCACAACGACCGAGTTCGCTCGGATGAGCTTCGCGGGAGAAGGCGCTTGCATTTGCGTATTCCGCACAATTTCCTCGCCCGCCTTTACGGCCTCGCTATGCGATAAGAGTCTGTAAGAATGCCAACACGAACTGGTCTCGGAGCGACTCATCCACATCTTTTGCAGAAAACGAGTGGTCGGAGAAACGAAGAAAGGATCCCTTACTGGGAAAGAGACACCTTCCGCATGATTTCATAATTCCAATTCTACTCCTTGTCGATCGCGAGAAGCGTCGCCTTCACGGTCTTGTCCGTAGGATCAAAGGACGTCTGCTTCTCTCCAGAAGCAGTGGCCAGTGCTACGTGGTCGCAGGGAACCACCTACGCCGTTCACTCCGATCCACAACCACCTACGAGAGCGGGCCACCACGGCAACTCGTTCACCTTCACCCAGTACACTTCGGACATGGGATTCCACAACAAACAGAACAGTGCTCATTTCAAAACAGCAAAGAACAGAAGAACGTGGACGGCCACCACGTACACGGCGAGCAGCCGCTGCACGTCCACCGGCAGACGGATGAACGCTCTCCTGACCACATTGTACACGCTTCTCGCCTTCACGGCGAAGGGAACGTCTCGCTATGCCTCACTCGCTTCCACCTCCCCCACATTGCCAAGCAGAGGCATCTCCTCCTCCTTCTCCTCTCCATCATCCGATCGCAATCCGCTCTTGCCGCGCATGTTGATCGAGCTACGCCTCACATCCTCGCCACGCCCCCACATCTGGTCGTTGCGGATGTGGTTCTGCTGCTCCAGCACGTCCAGCTTCTTCTGCAGCTCGCCATTGATTGACGATAATCGGGCGTATTTCTGCTCCGCCGACGCCAACAACCCCTTCAGGTTCTCCACCGACTCCTTCAGCGCCGCCTGCTCCGTGGACGCGGCCTGTGCCTGCTGCGCGCGCAGCGTCTCCAGTCGGCTCTCAAACCTGCGTCTGATTCACCTCCGCCTGGCTCACTCTTGCTTTAGCTTCGTTCCCTCGCTCAGGCAGCTCGCGTACTTCTGCTCCAAATCGCCGTACTTCGTCTGCAGGCCCTGCTGCGCCCCGCGCAGGTCGCTCACCTCCGCGTCGCGCTTCGCCAACTCCTCTTGCATTGCTGCATCCTTCTTCTTCAGCTCCTCTTGCATTGTCACGTCCTTCTTCTTCAGCTCCTCTTGCATTGTCACGTCCTTCTTCTCCAGCTGCGCCTTCAGCTCCGCACTATTCTTCACACCACGTCCACACCCTAACATCACCGACTCCTTATCCTTCACCTCCTTCTCCACCTCCTCGCCCTTCTTCGCCTCCACCAGCGCCTTCTCCGTCTCCGCCAGCGCCGTCTCCGCCTCCGCCAGCTTCGCCTTCACCTCCTTCATCTCCGCCTCATGCTTGTTCTTCACCAGCAAAAACTTCTTCCTCCGACTCTCCTCCTATGCTTCACACCACCTCCACAACCCCACGTCGCCCTTCATCGCTTCGATCGCGCGCGTCTTCTCCGCCACCTCCGCCTTCAAACCCTCCACCTCCGCCACGCGTTCTCGCAGCGCTTCTGCCTCCTCCTTCAGTGCAGCCACCTCCTTCTCCTTCTCCTCCACCGCTCGCTTCACCGCCTCCGCCTCTTCCTCCTTCTCGCTTCCCTGACTCTTCGCCGCCTCCGCCTCCTTCTTCGCCGCCTCCAGCAGCGCCTGCGTCTCGCGCGCCTTCGCCTCCGCCGCCTCCTCGCTCTTCTTCGCCTCCTCGTAGCTCGCGTCCTTCTGCGCCAGCAGCGCGCGCAGCTCCTGCTCCAGCCCCTTGTGCTTCTCCACCTCCGCCTCCAGCGCGCTCGCGTAGCCCCCGTTCTGCTCGCTCTCTCCCTTCAGTGCCTCGTTCGCGCGGCGCAGCGTTTCCACCTCCGCCTTCAGCTCGTCGTCCTCCCCCTTCACCGCCTCCAGCTCGCGGTTGATGCCCGTCAGCGCGATCGTCAGCCGCTGGTTCTCGTCCTCCTTCTCGTTCAGCAGCCTGTTGCACTCCGCGATCACCTTCGCCTTCTCCTCGCGGATCGTGTCCTCCACGCCCGCCAGCCGCTCGCGCAGCTCGCCCGTCTCCGCCGCGTCCTCGCGCGCCTTCGCCTCCAGCGCCGCCGCCTTCTTCTGCGCCGCACTCAGCGCCGCGCTCAGCTCGCCGTTCTCCTCGTTGAGGTGCTGCACCGCCAGCGTCAGCTGCTCCGTCTCCTTGTGGACCGTGGCGCCCTCCGCCCTCTCCTTCTCCAGCGCTTCCTTCAACGTCTTGTTCTCCTCCTCTTTCTCTTTCAGAGTCTCTGTTTCTTCCTTCGTCTTCTGAAGCTCTTCTTTGAGGGCGTTGCTTTCCTCTTCCAATTGTTTCTTCTGTTCTGTGAGTTGCGCGATGACAGTGTCCTTTTCCGGGGCATCCGAGGGCGTTTCATTCGTATCCTCTCTCTTCAATCTCTCCATTTCCTCACTCACACTCTTCAACTGTTCCATCGCCTTCTCCTTTTCTTCCATCACCTTCTCCATTTCCTCCTCCATATCCTTCTTCTCTTCCATCGCCTTTTCTTTCTCTTCCATCGCCTTCTTCAACTTCTCCTCCACCTTCTTCTTCTCTTCCACCGCCTTTTCTTTCTCTTCCATCACACTCTTCAACTTCTCTTCCATCTCTTTCTTCTCTTCACTCACACCCTTCAATTCCTGTTCCTCCTCCACTCGATGAACACTCTCTTCCAGCTCCTTCTTCAGCTCTTCAATCACACTCTCCTTCTCCTGAAGAGTCTGCTTCAGCTCCGCAGATGATTGACTCTCCTGCTCAAGGCGTTGTTTCATCTCCTCAAACTATGAAATGAGAGAACACAGCCCATTCCTACATTTGCATCCTTCACAACACACTCCTTCTTCAGATCCTCAAATGCGTGCTTCATCGCCGTTGCTTTGGTCACGATGGTGTTTGCCTTCTCCAATTTGCTCTTGTACTGCTGAATCTACAAATCAGCGAGTCTTCTCTGGAATACCTTATCTAGCAACGTTTTGCAATCTACACATCACATTCAAATCAGTACAGCATACCTTTCTGCAGACTCGCGTTCTTTTCCTTGAGCGCTTCGTTCTCTGCGGAAGTCTGCTCCTCCTTTTCCTTCTTCAGTTGTTCAATCGTCATCTTCAATTCATCTAGCTACGTGTTACGTTCATGATTTCTGCTCCCACTTCTTTCACGTATTCCTCGTTTTGCTTGGAGAGACGTGATACTACCTCGCTTTCCTTTTCAATGGGTTTTGTATCTTCCTTCTCTGTCATTTCCGCTTCTATCTTAGGTTCGGGCTGCGCAGGAACCGAATTTGGAGCAGGCGCTGCATCATCTGATAAATCTATTTCCTAACAATAGAAACAGCATTTTCTACCCAGATCATCATCCAATTGGAAGGCGTCTCCCACCGCTTCTTCATCTCCCTTTTCGCTATTTCCATCGTCCCATGAGATTTGCGACAAAAACATGGCTGCAATTCACCGGATTCCAGCGTATCGCTGTCAGATAATGAGTACACCCGTATGCCTTTCCCCTCTCTTCATGACCAACTAGAATTTATCCTGGTTGAAATCGGGTTCCAGCTATCAACAGCCCAAGAAACGACTCCAACCGGCTGTTCCTGCTGCAGGCAATTTCTCTTCAATCTGCAATGATCAAATAGATGAAAAGCTGGAGTGGGAAGTGGAGGAGAAACGAACAGAGTAGGCGCTTCGGATTGGTCAATCTTATGACTCCGTAGACTGGAACTGAATCAAATCATTGAATCGGACTACATGTGGATTGTGGTGAAGATTTCCATCATGCATAGGGAGGAAGAGGAGGAGCATGCTGAAAAGAAGGAAGAATCGAGCCCATCGCCACTGGCTCCCAGCCACTCGCGTTCCAATTCATCACGCTCCAAACCCAAAGAGGTTCCCGTGTTGGATAGTACGATCGGCGTGGAAGACCGCACCGGAGACAAGGATAACATTATCATCGATTCCACCTACGGCAGCGACGCCTGCATGTGCGTATTGGGAAGATGATTGATGAACAGATACAAGAAGTCAAAGGCCATTCTGGGCTATTCTCTCCTCTCCGATTCCGACAGATACGCGCTAAGAGAACACCATCGCGATCATGCCACGCGCTACTACCTCGATGCAGTATTTTGGAATTATGCTGATGCATAGTCTCGCATAAACGACATGAATTCGGTTGTCCGCAGCTTCGCCTACGATTCCATCCGAATCGACAATCTGCAGCGCCATGTCGGCGTGGACTACATCGAGGACGGCCACCACCAGCTAGACAAATCGATCCTCCGCGAGTACGGAGACTGCAACGCGATTCCGTTCCATCTCCAACATCGCTTCACTCCTAGCTTCATTCCCCTCCCCGCGCTCTCCTCCAACTACCAGGTGTTCAGCCGCCTGGAGATCCACGAGCAGCTGCTGAAGACCTGCATGGCGGCGGTGGACGCGCATCCCACCGACTCGAAGGCGTGGGTGCGTTACGTGGAGGCGTACGAGTCGTTCGCGGAGGAGGCGGAGACGCGTAAGGAGAAAGTGAGCATGCTGCAGATGGAGAACGAGCTGCTGGGCGACGCGCTGAAGAGGATTCCGAAGAACCCGCAACTGGTGAATGCCAAGGTGAATGTGATGATGAACGTGAGAGTCAAGGGGAGGTGTGAGGGTCAGTTGAAGAGCGGCGAGGAATTGAACAACGAGCTGTTTGATCTGCTGCTGCAGAACCTGGACGACGGCGTAGCCTTCTCCTCTGCCCTCCATCATAGGATTTCATTATCACGTACCTGAAGCAGGCACTCAGTCAACTCACCTCCTACTCCGTACTCTCCTCCTCTCTCTTCCACCTAGTTCGCCACCTCGCTGCGTCTCTTCCAAGACCTTCTCATGAAGATGAACACCTACTACTTGTTGCCCTTCTCTCTCCCACTCACTCCGAGCACCCTTGTCCGCTCCGGCGCCAGCGAACTCGCCATTGCCAACTACCAGCGTCAACAACTCGCTGTGGTTTACCTCGTTGTTCTCCTCCTCCTCCTTCACGCCCAGTTCTGCTGCATCGAACGCGTGCGCGGCTCCTTCCGCCGCGGCCTCCAACTCCTCCAGCTCCTCTTCGAGTTCAACCTCAATGTGGCCCCCCGTTTTCCCATTCATCGTAGTCACCCGCTATCACCAAGTCCAAGTCCCTCCAGTACAAACGACAGGTCTTCCAGCCCTTCTTCGTCGCGCAGGCGAATTCCCTCGTCGGCTCCGATCACTACGTCAGTTGGCGGGATTGGACGGACTCCACGCTGGCCAAGCTGGGGAAGGCGCCGAAGGATTCCTCGGATTCCCGCGGTTCGAGCGACTACAGCAACGGTGCGGCGGAGGACGCGGTGATGGAGGAGCTGGACGCGATGGGAGAAGGACAGCTGGTTTGTGGGGGTGTGTGGGATCCCTCATTTTTAGTGACGGAGCAGCCGCCGCTGACGCCATGGCCGTGCCACACGCCGACGCAGAAGGAGATCGAGGACGCGCAGACGGAGGGGATTGGAGAGCACGTGCAGGAGGAGGGCGTTATGAAGAACGAGGACATTCAGATGGTGTATTCCACCGTCCACGGGTAGTGGTGACTGTTGTGGGTCACTGAACAGCTATCGCATCCCCATGCCGAAGAAGAACTCGGAGAAGGACTACTACGCGAAGATCCTGAACTCCATTCGCGATATTGAGAGCGACGAGGTGAAGCAGACCAAGAAACAACGCGTTCGCGTGCAGCGCATTGCCAGCGACGACGTGTTCGTGAAGTTTGTGTGGTGTGAGGGGTAAACGCGAAGCTGGCTGAAGGACGAGGACTTCGACGACATCACTGCGTCCTTGGAGGACGACGAAAACAAGCACGATTTCGTGTATTCCGACATTCAGGACTTTTTGATCAACCTGACGGTTCGTCTCCTCCTCCTCCTTCACCATAGCCCGCGCTGCACCAGGATCTCTTCCTCCTCCTCCTCGAGTATCTCGGCGTTTCGCTCCACACCAAGTGGTTCCCGCTGTTCCGCCGCGTGCGCGAAATCACCATGGTGAACGACGACGGATGCTTCCCGCTCCTGCAGCCCGCCACTGCCCTGCTGCCCGCGCTGCACCTGCCCGCGCTCTCCGTGTCGCCGGAGCTGCAGACCGACGCGCGTCGTCAGCACATGGTTCGTCTCGGGACTGGGTCTCACCCGCAGGTTCGCAACCTCTTCCGCTGGTACGCCAAGCACACGCCCACGCCCGCCGCCACCGTGCTGCTGGCACACAGCCAGGTGGAGGCGCTGCTGGCGGAGCACGGTGGGTGTGAAGAGGCGGTGTGACGCGCAGCGCTGAACGACCGCGGGACGGAGCTGGCGCTGCAGGCGGCGAAGCTGTGCATGCAGCGGTCCGCGCAGCGCAACGACCTTCGCTTCTTCCTGAACTACATCGACTTGAACCGGCGGTGTGGCCGCCGCGAGGAGGCGATGCGCGTGATCAAGGGCACGCTGGGCCTGTTCGGGCGGCTGGGCGCGGCGGCACAGCGGTGGAAGCCGTGTCTGGTGTGGCGGCTGGTGGAGCTGAAGGAGGAGGCGGCGAGCGCGAGCGTGAAGGTGGAGACGAACGAGCGCACGGAGTCGATCCGCGTGGTGAGCGAGTCGTCCGTACAGGAACTGGTGCGCACCATGTGCGAGTGGCTGAACGAGGGGAAGCAGGACGCGCAGCAGCTCGACCGCAAGCTGGTGTATCTGCTGACGCTGGAGGCGGAGCAGCTGAAGGCGACGGAGTTCGAGGAGGCCAACGGTGCGGTCGGGGCTGGCGGCTGAGGCGTAGAGCCCTTCTGCGTGTACGGCGATCTCGCCACGCTCCTCCTCCGTCTTCGCTACTGGCAGGGCGGTGTGACCGGTCTGTTGCAGGCCGACGCGCTGGTCTTTCGGTTGCTGCAGCCCGCGCCGGACGTGCTTTATGTACGCCTCCTCCTCCTCCTCCACCGTAGCCCGTCACCTTCCTGGTGGAGCAACTCCACGCCCGCCGCCTCGCCCTCCTCTACCAGCACTGCCTGCTCCTGCCCGCGTGCAACGCGCACTTGCGGGATGCCTCGCAGCCGGTGGTCTCGCTGGACGGTCTGCTCACGGCGGAGGTACGCGCGTCGCTGCTGATGCCGAAGGCAGTGCTGAGAAGGGAGGTGGTTCGAGCACTGCGCGACTGTCCGAATTCACCGGTGTTTATGGCATTGTTGTGCAAGTACGACAACGAGAACATCTTCGCGGGCGTGGGTGTGTTGGAGTGGGCTGAGGCGTAGCCGTTGCAGCAGTACATGAACGCGTACGTGAAGGGAATGGAGAGTGCGTTCATCCTGCCGGAGAACAAGCCGTCGGAGCGAATGGCGCTCTTCTTCGTCTATCTCACCACGCTCATTCTCCTGCGCAAGCAGCGCTGTGCAGAGGGTGGTGCGGAGTGTTTGCCCAACACGCAGTTTGTGCGATGTGAGGATTTGAGTGGGGAGTCAGGAATAGCGTTGTATGACCGACTGCTGCGCATTCCGTACCTGAGCAGCAGTATCGTGTTGTGGCGGAGTTACTTGTACTACGAGTACTACTGTGGCAACTACAACAACGCGAAGCACGTGTTCTACAGCGCGATTAACAAGTGTCCCTATTCGAAGGTGCTGTGGACGGATGCGATCCGTGTGCTGCGCCCTCTGATGAAGAACGAGGAGATTATCAACGTGTTGTCCTACTCGCAAAGCAAGGACATTCTGATCAACAACGATTTCACGCAAGAATAGTCTGTGTTTGTTCATCACGAGAGAAGGTGCAACAAACAGCAGAAGAGCGTCATGATTCCGCCGATGCTGATTTGGTTTCCTTTTCCATTTCTACACGATGAATCGGATGCAGAACGCAAGTACGAGAGACATAGGCTTCGATGTCGGGGAGGAAGGAGGCAAATCCCGTTTCTTCCAACGCTTGCACAATGTGCGCAGGCTGTATCGTCGATTTCTTTTGTTTCTTCGCGATTTCGTTCGCTCTAGGGGAGAATCCACGAAAACAAGTCCTTACGTGGCTGTGATGTAATGGATGAATATATTAGAAGATAGGAGAATCGATTCGCGTGCTTCCTTTGAGAGCTACTTAAGAGGGCCATGGAAGGGATACTTGGTATTGATCTTCAAACACTCGCTTCAGCTCTCGATTTACAAGCGAAGGCTGCAGTGTTTCCATAATCGATGGGATGAGTGTGAAAAGTATGTGTGGATGCTTGTTGGGTTCAGAAGGAGTTGTAGTGTTGATGGATCAAAGCATTTTGGGAGGATCCGTCATTCCATTGAAATGGCGTGAATTTTGTGGCTATGAATAACGACAACTTGACAGAACCGGTTGCAATCTGCTCGTTCGCTAAATGCAGTGTTCTTTCACTTGAATCACAGATACTGCCCAAACAGGAAGGAAAACCACGCCATCTCAAAAGCATGAATTCGCAATCGTATATTCAAGCCAACACCACACACTTCTCATGAGTACTCGCCTATTCGTGAAAAACATCCCAAAGCACATCTC
>ERZ827156.1264-NODE-1264-length-30836-cov-4.098892_pt1 | contig 30836 bp, 27 predicted proteins | sample MGYA00519919_ERZ827156 | MGnify/ENA primary metagenome ERZ827156 (study PRJEB31778, sample SAMEA3449269) | human gut metagenome | biome: human gut; feature: human-associated habitat; material: faeces | place: United Kingdom | collected 2010/2012 ...
AGGTGCAGGGCAAAAGAAACCGCCGGGTCGTCGTCCTGCTGGAAGGTGTCATGGCCGTAGCCGCAGAGGTGCATCCCGACTTGATCGAGGTTATCTCCTGACTGTAGTTTATCCATTGAGCAAAGCTGATACAATCGAATTAGAAAACTATGAACGGCAAACCGAATGTCGAGCCACCTTGGATGTCGCTGAAACGTCTGATCGAAACCCGTATGGTCGAGATACTCTGCAAAGAACAGGGCAACAGAAAGTATATCCGCTTATACGGCGCCGGAGAATATTGGCACGCCTACGAAGAGTCGGCCTGTCAGTTAAGCCGGATATTCACGGAATGTGAAACGGCACTTTTCAGGCATAAGGACTACCCCTTTCCAGTGGTTATGGTCAGCATCCCCGACAGTGAATTACGGACTTACATCCGGCAGCATATCCCGGTATGCGACAAGCCTGATTACAAAAAACTGCTGGTCGCGGAACTTTCCGTCTCGGAATACCGCGCATGGCATGAACACGCGGTGAAAGAGTTTTTGTAATTCCTTACGATTGCCGATGACTGATCCGAAAACCGTTATTTTCAACGAATATGGAAACGATACGTGCATTCATTTTATTCGTCATTCGAATATGCTAACTGACCGGAATCGCTATCTTCGATGGATCGACGGACTGTGAATTCAAACAACGAGTAAAATCGAACATTTTCACGCTTCTGTATGCTTTACCGCTTGCTGTCACGGCTGGGTGCTGAAAAGTACCTGTCGTCAAGTTACTTTTCGTCGTGGTTGATTTTGGCCATCGATACCGTTGTATCTGTTTTTTCGACGTTTGTCGCCTACCTTTTGATCCGGGGGCTTTTCCCGCATCCTGTTTTCACGGTCTGGTACGGCGTGTGGCTTCTGGCTGGTTCGTGCGTGTTGAGCGTCATCACGTTCATTCTGTTCCGTACGTTCCGGAGCGTCATCCGCCACACGACCTTTCGTGAAGTGTGGAAACTCGGCGCCGCGGTCCTGCTGAAAGACGTGCTGATGTTCGTCTATGTGCAATTGTTTCCGCAGTCGCCGCTTCCTCCCCAGACGGCTATCGCCCTGGGGTTCATGCTGGATGTGCTGGTCACGCTTTTCCTTTTGCTGGCCCTTCGTCTGGGGATGATCATCTTTTACGACCTGCTGAAACTCAACCGCACACGCCATGCGAACTGCCGTCAGGTTCTGGTCTACGGGACGGGGGACAAATCGGTCTCGCTCGTTACGCGTCTCCAGAACTCGCCCCATTACCGGGTCATCGGGTTTCTGACCTACGGGAAACGACTCAAAAACCATGCGATCGCCGACCGTCCGGTGTACTACTTCGAGGATGAAAGCAGCATCGAATATCTGCGTGACCGAGTCGATATTGATGCCATACTTTTCGCCACGAACGACGACGCACAGTCGGAACAGGAACGGCTGATCAAGTACTGTACGGAGAAATCGGTGAAGATCCTGATCACCCCTCCGATCGACGAGGTTATCGACGGTAAGATCATGAAGCAGTCGATCCGCGAGATCAAGATCGAGGATCTGCTGGGCCGGGACGCTGTTGAACTGGATATTTCCGCCGTGGCGGGACTGCTGTCCGGCCAGACGGTTCTTGTCACCGGTGGCGGCGGTTCCATCGGCAGTGAGCTGTGCCGCCAGATCGTCAAGCATCATCCCAAGCGGCTGGTCATCTTCGACATTTACGAAAACAACGCCTACGACATCCAGCAGGAGCTGCTGTACCAGTACGGCAGGGAGCTGCCCCTCAGCGTGGAGATCGGCTCCGTCCGGGATCCCCGGCGGCTGGAACTGCTGTTTGATACCTACAAGCCCGACGTGGTGTTCCATGCCGCCGCCCATAAGCACGTCCCCCTGATGGAGACCAGTCCTCAGGAGGCCATCCGCAACAACGTGTTCGGCACGCTGAACACCGTCCGGGCGGCGGACGCCCACGGTGTCAAAAAATTTATCCTGATCTCCACAGATAAGGCCGTGAACCCCACCTCCGTCATGGGCGCCAGCAAGCGCCTGTGTGAAATGGTGGTGCAGTCCATGGCCGGCTGCTCCCAGACCACCTTCGCCGCGGTGCGCTTCGGCAATGTGCTGGGTTCCAACGGCTCCGTGGTGCCCCTGTTCCGCCGCCAGATCGCGGGGGGCGGCCCCGTCACCGTGACGGACAAGCGGATCATCCGCTATTTCATGACCATCCCCGAGGCCGCCCAGCTGGTGCTGGAGGCGGGAGCCATGGCCAAGCAGAACGAGCTATTCGTGCTGGATATGGGCCGTCCCGTGAAGATCCTGGAGCTGGCGGAGAACATGATCCGCCTGTCCGGCTACGAGCCGTACCGGGACATCGAGATCGTGGAGACCGGCCTGCGCCCCGGCGAGAAGCTCTACGAGGAGTTGCTGGTGGCCAGTCGGGATCTGGAAAAAACCGGCAACGGCATGATCTTCGTGGAGCACCAGCCCCCGGTGACGCCGGAGGAGCTGGAGCGAAAGCTGACGTTATTGAATGACGCGCTGGAAAAGACCATGCGGACGGAGGACATCTCCTGCATCCGGGAGGTGTTGCACCGGGTGGTGCCCACCTTCCACGAGCCGGAGGAGGTCAACCGGACGCAGGGCGATACCGTGCAGATCCCCGAACAGGAAGGTGCCTGTTCCTGACGTATTTGCAGAGAACTCAATTCATTTGAAGGAAGTGGCCCTATGGCATTCACCGCACACGATCAATTTCACCCCTTTGCCGAGAAAATCTGGCTCGCCACGCCCACCATGCACGGCGAGGAGCTGCACTACATGACCGAGGCGTATGAAACAAACTGGATGAGCACCGTGGGCGAGAATATCAACGAGGTCGAGCGCATCGCCGCCGAGAAGGCGGAGGTGAAGTACGCCGTGGGCCTCTCCTGCTGCACTGCCGCCCTGCACCTGTGCGTGAAGCTGGCGGGGGAACGGCTCTACGGAAAGCCCCCCATCAGCCACGGTGCCCTTGCGGGGCGGCGTGTGTTCTGCTCGGACATGACCTTTGACGCCACGCTGAATCCCGTGGTCTACGAGGGCGGCATCCCCGTGTTCATCGACACCGAGGCGGACAGCTGGAACATGGACCCTGCCGCGCTGGAACAGGCGTTTACCCTGTATCCGGATGTGAAGCTGGTGGTCATGGCCCACCTCTACGGGTTCCCCGCCAAGGTGGACGAGATCAAGCGTATCTGCGAGACCCACGGTGCGCTGCTCATCGAGGACGCAGCCGAGGCCATGGGCGCCACCGTCAACGGAAAGCAGTGCGGCAGCTTCGGCGACTACGCCGCCATCTCCTACAACGGCAACAAGATCATCACAGGCTCTGCCGGTGGGTGTCTCCTGACCAACTCCCTTGCCGACGCCAACCGCGCCCGGAAATGGGCGACGCAGGCGCGCGAGAACGCCGCGTGGTACCAGCACGAGGAGGTCGGCTACAACTACCGCATGAGCAACGTCGTCGCGGGCGTTGTGCGGGGCCAGTACCCCCATGTAGAGGAGCATATCGCTCAGAAAAAGGCAGTGTACGAGCGCTACCGGGAGGGGTTCCGGGACCTACCCGTTAAAATGAACCCCATCGTGGCGGGTACCGAGCCGAACTACTGGCTCTCCGCTCTCATCATCGACAAGGACGCCATGTGCCCGCAGGTACGCTCTGACAGCGAAGCCCTTTACCGCCCGGAAGCAGGGAAGACCTGCCCCACGGAAATTTTGGGAGTTCTGGCGAAGTACAACGCCGAGGGCCGCCCCATCTGGAAGCCCATGCACATGCAGCCCATGTACCGTCTGCATGAGTGCGTGGGCAGGGAGGGGAGCCTCCGCTGCCGCACCAACGCCTATATCGCCGGCGGTGTGGCCGATGTGGGAGCGGACATTTTCCAGCGGGGCCTGTGCCTGCCCAGCGACAATAAAATGACGCCGGAGCAGCAGGACGCAGTCATCGAACTGATCCGCGCCTGCTTCGCGTAAAAAAAGAACATAGGAAGTAATTTTTGTGAAACAGGCAAAGCAGGGCATCTACGCCCGTTACATCAAGCGAATATTAGACATTCTTCTCTCCGGCTGCGCCCTCATCGTGCTGTCCCCGGTGCTGCTGATCGTGGCCGTTCTGGTGCGGGCAAAGCTGGGCAGTCCCGTCATTTTCTGTCAGGAGCGCCCCGGTAAGGACGAGAAGATATTCAAAATGTATAAATTCCGCTCCATGACGGACGCGCGGGACGAAAACGGCGAGCTGCTGTCCGACGAGGTGCGCCTGACGAAATTCGGCCGCGCCCTCCGCGCCACCAGCCTTGACGAGCTGCCGGAGCTTTGGAACATCTTCAAGGGCGATATGTCCATCGTCGGCCCCCGGCCCCTGCTGGTGCGCTACCTGCCGTACTACACGGAAGAGGAGCGCCACCGCCACGATGTCCGTCCGGGCCTCACCGGACTTGCTCAGGTCAACGGCCGCACGGTATGTGGCTGGGATCAGAAATTGGCCTATGACTGCGAATATGTACAGAACATCTCCTTTCAGCAGGATGTTAAAATCTTGCTGAAAACGGTGGCAGTAGTTGTTTCCAGCCGCGACAATGCAGTAGATACGACGAAAACGGAGGGAAATTTTGCTCTGATACGTGCTGAAGCGCAGCATACAAAGATACCTAAAGAATCTGTCCTATCGGGGACGGATATGGAAAGAAAATAAAAGGCTTAGGCAGCAAGGAAACCATAGTAGATCAGGCATCAGAGGAGATAACGCATGAACATTTTGATTCTCAGTGCAGGGACACGCAATAAGGTCGTACAGTACTTTCGCCGGGCTTTTGCCGGGTATGGAAAGGTCATTGCCACGGATATGAGTCCTCTTGCTCCTGCGATTTACGAGGCAGATAGGTATTATCTGGTCCCACGCATTACGGAACCGAATTATATCGACCGCATTCTGGAGATCTGTAAAGCAGAGCATATCTGCGGCGTTTTGTCCTTGATCGATCCAGAGCTTTCCCTTCTGGCGAAAAACTGTGAGCGTTTTGCGGCTATTGGCGTTACCGTTATTGGTTCAGATCATGCGCTCTGCGAGCGTGCGCTGGACAAAATGGAAATGTACCGCTGGCTCTCTACGCATGGCTATGCCTGTGCAAAAAGCTATACGGATAAGGCAGAGTTTTATGCTGATTTGGAAGCGGGAACAATCTCTTTCCCCGTATTTGTTAAGCCGGTTCGTGGCAGCGCATCGGTTGCGATCAATAAGGTCTCGGATAAGGAGACTTTGGAACTACTATTTGCCCACAGGGATGATCTGATGATTCAGGAACTGCTCGATGGTCAGGAGATTGGAGCGGACTGCTACATTGATCTCCTTTCTGGCGAGCTTGTGTCTGTCTTTACGAAGAAAAAACTGTTGATGAGGGCAGGGGAAACGGATAAGGCAGTATCCTTTCAGGATCCAAGGCTTTTCGATCTTATTGCGGCCTTTGTAAAAGAGAGTGGCTGGCGCGGTCAGATCGATATTGATATTTTCGATGTGAACGGTACTTATTACATTTCTGAGGTCAATCCCCGCTTCGGCGGCGGATATCCACATGCCTACGAGTGTGGCTGCGATCACATGACATTGATCCTGAACAATTTAAGCGGAAAGGTAAACAAGCCCTGTATCGGTGCCTATGACGAGGGGGTCTATATGATGAAATACAATGAAGTGGCCATTTGTCGGTGTGACCATCGGACAAAAGAGGATGATGCTCAAGTATGAATATTCTTTTTCTGACGATTGGCGCTTTTGACAGTATCGAAAAACACGGACTTTACCCAGACCTCCTTCGTGTATTTGCAAGGGAAGGTCATTCACTGTACATTGTCAGTACCAGAGAGCGGCGCACAGGTCTGCCTACAGAGCTTTTGGAAGATGCATCATCACATCATCTGCAAGTGCGTATCGGGAATATCACGAGAACCAATTTGTTGGAGAAGGGACTTTCTACGGTTACTATCGGACAGTGCTATCAGCGGGCAATACAGAAGTATTGGCGCGATGTGCGATTTGACCTTGTTCTTTATTCCACCCCGCCCATCACGCTGGCTGGCGTGGTGGATTGGGTGAAGCGGAGGGACGGCGCCCGCACCTACCTGCTGCTCAAGGACATCTTCCCCCAGAATGCCGTGGATGTCGGCATCCTGAAAAAAAGCGGCCTGAAGGGGCTGATCTACCGCTATTTCCGGGCCAAGGAGAAACAGCTCTACGCCATCTCCGACCGCATCGGCTGCATGAGCCGGGCCAACGTGGACTACCTGCTGCGGCAGGATCCGGAGATCGATCCCGCCAAGGTGGAGATCTGCCCCAACAGCGTGGAGCCGCTGGAGCGCACCATTACGGCGGAGCGGCGCCGGGAGTTGCGGGAGAAATACGGCATCCCGCAGGACAAGACCGTGTTTCTCTACGGCGGGAATCTGGGCCGCCCTCAGGGCGTTCCCTTTATCATGGACTGCCTCCGGGCCTGCCGGAACAGACAGGACTGCTTTTTCTTCATCTGCGGCAGCGGCACGGAGTTTCCGGCTCTGCAAGCCTTTGCCGAAACGGAGGACCTGCCCAATGTAAAGGTCCTGTCCAGCCTGCCCCATGACGATTATGAGGATATGGTCCCCGCCTGCGATGTGGGACTGTTGTTTCTGGACTGCCGCTTCACCATCCCCAATTTCCCCTCCCGGCTTTTAAGCTATATGCAGGCCCGGCTCCCGGTGCTGTGCTGCACCGACCCCAATACCGATGTGGGAGATGTGTGTCAGGGGGGCGGTTTTGGCTGGAAGTGCCTGAGTAACGACGTTTCTTCGTTTTGCACCGCCGTGGACAGCGCCTGCGCCGCGGATCGGGAAGCCATGGGCGCAAAGAGTTACGAGTATCTCCTTGCAAATTACACGGCGGAGCAGGGCTGCCGCATCATTATGAAAGGGCTGGAATAACGCCATGACATTTCAAGGCAAAACCTTACTCATCACCGGCGGCACGGGCAGCTTCGGCAACGCCGTGCTGAACCGCTTTCTCGCCACCGATATTGCCGAGATCCGCGTCTTTTCCCGTGACGAAAAGAAGCAGGACGATATGCGCCACGAGTTTCAGGCCAAGCTGCCGGAAGCGGCGGGCAAGATCAAGTTCTATATCGGCGATGTGCGCGACCTCGCAAGCGTAAGGTCCGCCATGGTGGGGGTGGATTATGTGTTCCACGCCGCCGCCCTCAAGCAGGTGCCTTCCTGCGAGTTCTTCCCCATGGAGGCCGTCCGCACCAACGTCATCGGCACGGACAACGTCCTCACCGCCGCCATCGAAGCGGGGGTGGAGAGCGTCATCTGCCTGTCCACCGACAAGGCCGCCTACCCCATCAACGCCATGGGCATCACCAAGGCGCTGGAGGAAAAGGTGGCGGTGGCCAAGTCCCGCACCTCCGGAAAGACCCGCATCTGCTGCACGCGCTACGGCAACGTCATGTGCTCCCGGGGCAGCGTCATCCCGCTGTGGATCGACCAGATCCGGAATGGCCAGCCCGTCACCGTCACTGAGCCGACTATGACGCGCTTCATCATGTCGCTGGAGGAAGCGGTGGATCTCGTCCTCTTCGCCTTTGAACACGGCCAGAACGGTGACCTCTTTATCCAGAAGGCCCCTGCCTGCACCATCCAGACCCAGGCCGAGGCGGTATGCGAGCTGTTCGGCGGCAAAAAGGAGGACATCCGCGTCATCGGCATCCGCCACGGTGAGAAGCTCTATGAGACCCTGCTCACCAACGAGGAGTGCGCCAAGGCGGAGGATATGGGCAATTTCTACCGGGTCCCCGCCGACAACCGCAGCCTCAACTACGACAAATATTTCTCCGAGGGGGACGATCAGCGTAGCACCCTCACGGAGTTCAATTCCAACAACACGCGCATCCTGAACGTGGCCGAAACGAAAGCGCGCATCGCCGCCCTCGCCTACATTCAGGAGGAGCTTGCGCGGCAGGAGAAGTGATATGAACATTCTTGTCACCGGCGCAAAGGGCATGGTGGGTACTGCCCTGTGTGCAAACCTCAAAAACCTGCGCGACGGCAAAAACCGCACCCGCCCCGGCCTGCATATTGATGAGATCTACGAATATGACCTCGCCTCTACCCCTGCCGAGCTGGAGGAGTACTGCGCCAAGGCGGACTTCGTGTTCCATCTGGCGGGGGTGAACCGGCCTGAAAGGGTAGAGGACTTCCAGGCGGGCAACGTGGACCTGACCGCCCAGCTGCTAAACTGCCTGAAAAAGCACGGAAACAAGGCCCCTGTCATGCTGTCCTCCTCCATTCAGGCGACGCTGGCCGGGCGCTTCGGCAACAGCGAATATGGCCGCTCGAAGCTGGCGGGGGAGGAGCTGTTCTTCGCCTACGGCAGAGAAACGGGCGCGCCGGTGTACGTCTACCGCTTTCCGAACCTCATGGGCCACAGCCGCCCCAACTACAACAGCGCCGTTTCCACCTTCTGCTGGGCGGTGGCCAACGATCAGCCCTATACCGTCAATGACCGCTCCACCGAACTGGAGCTGCTCTACATCGACGATCTGGTGGAGGGTATGTTCGACCTGCTGGAGGGGAAGGAGCGGCATTGTGAATTCGACGGCGTGGAGACCGTTTTGCAAGCGGATGGCCGCTACTGCTGCGTTCCCGTGACTCACAGGGTCACCCTCGGCGAAATCGTCGATCTCCTGACGCAGTTCAAGGCGCAGCCGGAAACGCTGCTCATGCCGGAAATGCCCGACGGCTCCTTTGCCAAGAAGCTCTATTCCCTCTACTTAACATACCTCCCCGCGGAGCGCTTCAAGTATCCCCTGAAAATGAACGCCGACGAGCGGGGCAGCTTCACCGAGCTGCTCAAAACCGCCGACTGCGGGCAGGTCAGCGTCAACATCTCCCGCCCCGGCGTCACCAAGGGGCAGCACTGGCACAACAGCAAGTGGGAGCTGTTCATCGTGGTCCACGGCACGGCGCTCATCCGTGAGCGCTGCCTCGCCACCGGCGAAACCGTGGAGTTCACCGTTTCCGGCGAGCGCATCGAGGCGGTACACATGATTCCCGGCTGGACCCACAGCATCACTAATCTCAGCGAAACGGACGAGCTGGTGACGGTCATGACCTGCAACGAGGTCTTTGACCCCGCCCGCCCCGATACCTTTTTTGAACCGGTCTGAGCCGGAGAAGGAGCGCGCATGGCGTATTTTCGCAACAACGGCAAGTTAAAGCTGCTCATCATCGTCGGCACACGGCCGGAGATCATCCGTCTGTCCGCCGTCATTACCAAGTGCCGCAAGTATTTCGACACCGTTCTCGCCCACACGGGGCAGAACTACGACTATAACCTCAATGGCGTCTTTTTCCATGACCTCGGCCTCGCCGACCCGGAGGTGTATCTGGACGCGGTGGGGAAGGATCTGGGCGAGACCATGGGCAACATCATTGCCAAGAGCTACGCTTTGATGGTGGAGACGAAGCCCGATGCCGTTTTAGTGCTGGGGGATACCAACTCCTGCCTGTCCGTCATCGGCGCTAAGCGCCTGCACATCCCCATCTTCCACATGGAGGCGGGCAACCGCTGCAAGGACGAGTGTCTGCCGGAGGAGACCAACCGCCGCATCGTGGACATCATCTCCGATGTGAACATGGCGTACTCCGAGCACGCCCGCCGGTATCTTGCGGACTGCGGACTGCCCAAGGAGCGCACCTACGTCACCGGCTCTCCCATGGCGGAGGTGCTGCACCAGAACCTCGCCAAGATCGAAGCGTCCGACATTCACCAACGGCTGGGTCTGGAAAAGGGAAAGTACATCCTGCTCTCCGCCCACCGGGAGGAGAACATCGACACCGAGAAGAATTTCACCTCGCTCTTCACCGCTGTCAACGCCATGGCGGAGAAGTACGACCTGCCCATCCTCTACTCCTGCCACCCCCGCAGCCGCAAGCGGCTGGAAGCCAGCGGCTTTCAACTGGATAAGCGGGTCATTCAGCACGAGCCTATGGGCTTCCATGATTATAACTGCCTGCAAATGAACGCCTTCGCCGTGGTCAGTGACAGCGGCACCCTCCCTGAGGAGTCCAGCTTCTTTACCTCCGTGGGCCATCCTTTCCCGGCGGTGTGCATCCGCACCTCCACCGAGCGTCCTGAGGCTTTGGACAAGGGCTGCTTCATTCTGGCGGGTATCGACGAAAGATCCCTGCTTCAGGCGGTAGATACCGCCGTGGAGCTGGTGAAAAACGGCGATACCGGCATCCCCGTGCCGGATTACACGGACGAAAATGTGTCGGACAAGGTCGTGCGCCTCATCCAGTCTTACACCGGCGTGGTCAATAAAATGGTTTGGAGGAAAGAGCTATGAGCAAGCGTCCCTATCAGGTCTGCACCTGCTGCGTGATGGACACCTCAGACGAGGACATTACCTTTGACGAAAACGGCGTATGTATGCGCTGCAAGGAGTATCAGGAGCGGATCCTGCCGGAGTGGAACTACGGCAAAGGTCATGAAGCAGAGCTTCATACCCTGCTCGACGCCATTAAAAAATCCGGTGAGGGGAAGCCCTACGACTGTATTTTAGGCTTGAGCGGCGGCCTGGACAGCTCCTATATGCTGCATTTGGCCGTGACGGAATGGGGACTGCGTCCCTTTGTGTTCCACATCGACTGCGGCTGGAACCTGCCGGTGGCGGAAGAGAACATCAAGCGTCTGACGAACAAGCTGGGCGTGAAGCTGCATGTGGAGAAGATGGACTGGAACGAGCTGCGGGAGATGCAGCTGGCATGGTTCCGCACGGGTCTTGAATCGTTGGATGCGCCTCAGGATCACGCCTTCATCGCCCTTATCGACCGCTTTTCCCGGGAGCTGGGGGTCAAGTACATCCTCAATGGCTACAATATCGCCACGGAGGTCATCGCGGACCCCGCCTCTTGGAACAAGGGCGCCGGTCCCACCGGCGACAGCACCTATATGAAGGACGTCATCCGAAAGCACTGCTCCATTCCCATCCGCCACTACACCTTTACCAACGGCTTCAAGCACAAGCTCTACCTGCCCTATGTGCTGGGCGTCAAGACGGTGAAGCCGCTGAACCTTGTCCCCTTCACTCGGGCGGAGATGATCGTGACCCTCTCTCGGGAGTATGGCTACGAGCCCTACGGGCAGAAGCATTTCGAGGACCTCATCACCAAGTTCCTGGAAGGCTGGTGGTCTCCCACCCGCTTTGGCCACGACATCCGCCGGGCTCAGCTATCCAGTCTGGTGGTCACCGGACAGATGCCCCGGGACGAGGCATTGAAGATCCTGGAGCAGCCGCCCCTGACAGAGGAAGAAAGTCACGAGTTGTTCGTGGAGGTGGCCCGCCGCCTGGAGATCAGCGAGGATGAGCTGATGGCCTTCCACGATATGCCGGAGTGTACCGAGCATTTCAAGTCTCAGGAGTTTGTCTATAACCTTGGCATCCGCCTTTATGAGTTGCTGGGACTGGAGAAGCGCATCCGGCGGTGAGCTGTCAGGAGCGCCGTTTTTGCATGAAGGAGTTTTGCATATGACGATTGCGTATTTGTGGGCTAAGCTGTGGAAGAAGCTTCCTGGTAAAGCGGTGAAGGGTTCCTCTTTTGAAAAGCCCTCCCGAGTGGAAGCGCAGAGTACGATTCTGTATACCTCTGTGGGGCGGTATTCTTACTGCGGTTATGGCTGTACCTTTATCAATTGCCGCATTGGACGCTTCTGCTCCATCGCTGACCATGTGTCTGCCGGCCTTGCCAGCCATCCCATGGAGTGGGTGTCTACCTCGCCTGCCTTTTACCATGGACGAGACAGCATTCCCAAGGATCTTGCATCGCTGGACTACGATCCTGCTGCCCCTCAGACGGTTATTGGAAGTGATGTCTGGATCGGGGAGGGGGTCCATATCCGGCCTGGCGTGTCCATTGGGAACGGTGCTGTCATCGGTATGGGCAGCGTAGTGACCCATGATGTACCGCCCTACGCCATTGTAGGAGGGAATCCTGCTCGGGTCATCCGTCTGCGGTTTCCGCAGGATATCTGCGACCGTCTGAACGCGTCGCAATGGTGGGAGCGGGACATGGATTTCCTAAAAGCCCACAGTGCCTTCATGAATGATCCTGAAAAATTTCTTGAAGTATTGGAGACAGAAGCATGAAAATTCTGCACCTGTGCCTATCTTGTTTTTATATCGACAACTATACCTATCAGGAAAATATTTTACCGCGCATCAACCACGAGGACGGCCACGATGTCCGCATCCTCGCTTCTACGGAAACTTATGTGGACAATGCCCATCTGGGCTATGTGGAACCGGCGGAATATGTCACGGAGTACGGCGTTCCCATCAAGCGTCTGCCTTATGTAAAGGCCGGAAATGGCTTTGTCACCCACAAGTTCCGGGCCTATCCCCATCTTTATGAGGAAATCGCTGCCTTTGCGCCGGATGTGATCTTCTCCCACGACCTGAGCTACTGGTCCGTCCTTGATGTCATCCGCTACAAGAAGGCCCACCCGCAGGTCAAGCTCTACGCCGACACCCACGCGGATTACTACACCAGCGGAACGAACTGGCTGTCGCTGCATATTCTGCACCGGGTCTTTTACCGGCGTCTGGTGCGTCTGGCCCTGCCGTATCTGGAAAAATATTTCTACACCACCGTGGAGACCCGCCGCTTCAGCGTCGAAAATTACGACGTGCCGGAGGCGCTGATGGAGTTTTACCCTCTCGGGGGCATCCCCCCCACGGAGGAGGCATACCAGACCCACCGGGCCGCCCGCCGGGCGGAGCTGGGCCTTCAGCCGGGGGAGCTGCTGCTGGTCCACGCGGGCAAGCTGGAGCCCCAGAAGAAAACCGATTCCCTGCTGCGGGCCTTTGCCGCCGTGCCGGAGCTGCGCGCCCGCTTGGCGGTCATCGGCTCCATTCCCGAAGAGAACAAGGCGGCTTTGACCGCCCTGATGGACGCCGACCCGCGGGTCACATACCTTGGCTGGAAGTCCGGGGCAGACCTGCAAGAATACCTTTGCGCCGCCGACCTCTACTGCCAGCCGGGAAAGGTGTCCGCCATCATGCAGAACGCCGTGTGCTGCCGCTGTCCGGTGATGCTCTATCCCCATCCCGACTATAAGGAGGGCTATGACTACGGCAACATCCTCTGGGAAAAGGACGAGGCGGACATGAGCCGCGTCTTCCGGCAGCTGGCGGCGGGGGAGATCGACCTTGCCGCCCTGGGGCGCGGCTCGGTGCGCTGCGCGGAAGAGCTGCTGGACTACCGCACCCTGGCTGCCCGGTTGTACCGTTAAAAAGGAGAAGGAATTATGCAGAAAATTACCGTCATCGGCACCGGCTACGTGGGCCTCATCGCAGGTCTCGGCTTTGCCAAATGGGGCAACGAGGTGGTGTGTCTGGATGTGATCCCTGAGAAGATCGAGAAGCTGCAAAGGGGCGTGTGTCCCATCTACGAGCCGGGTGCGGAGACCCAGCTGTCTGACGGCCTGCGAAGCGGACGGCTCCGCTTCACCTGCGACGTGAGGGAGGCCGTGGAGCACGGCGACCTCATCTTCATCGCGGTCGGCACCCCGGAGGCCCCGGACGGCAGCGCCGACATGAAATATGTTTACAGCGCGGTGGATGAGATCGCGGACTACATGCAAAGCTACAAGCTGGTAGTGGACAAGTCCACCGTGCCGGTGGGCACCGCCCGGGCGCTGAAGCAGAGGATGTCCGCCCGTTTGAAATCCTTGAACAAGGAGATTCCCTTTGACGTGGCCTCCAACCCGGAGTTCCTCCGGGAGGGCCGGGCCGTGGGGGATTTCGGCAATCCGGACCGCATCGTGCTGGGCGTGTTCACCCAGCAGGCGGAGCAGTTGTTGCGGGAGCTGTATAAGGTGTTTGCCCGCTCCAACAAGCCGGTGGTGGTCACCACCCCGGAGACGGCGGAGATGATCAAGTACGCCTCCAACGCCTTCCTGGCCGCGAAGATCACCTTCATCAACGAGATCGCCAACCTCTGCGAGCAGGTGGGGGCCAACGCCCTGGAGGTGGCCGCCGCCATGGGTAAGGACGGACGCATCAGCCCCAAGTTCCTCCACCCCGGCCCCGGCTACGGCGGCAGCTGCTTCCCCAAGGACACGAAAGCGCTGGCGGACACCGGAACCAAGTACGGCGCGCCGCTGACCGTGGTGGAAAGCGTCATCCGCGCCAACCAGCGGCAAAAGGCGCTAGCAGCAAAGAAGATCACGGACCGGTTCCCGGCGGGCGGCACCATCGCCCTGCTGGGCCTGTCCTTCAAGCCGGAGACCGACGATATTCGGGAATCCCCCGCCGTGGAGATCGCCCGGACACTGCTGGCCGGCGGCCGGTATACCCTGCGGATGTACGACCCCAAGGCCATGGACAACGCCAGACAGGCCCTAAAGGGGCTGCCAGGAGCCGTTTGGTGCGGCAGCGCACAGGAAACGATGACGGGCGCCGACGCCGTGGTCATCGCCACGGAGTGGACGGAGTTCAGCGCTCTGGACTTTGCGGAGCTGAAAGCGGCCCTGCGCCAGCCGGTGCTTTTTGATCTGCGGAACGTTTACCGCAAGGCGGAGGTCGAAGCGGCGGGTATGGAATACCACGGCACCGGCGTGGCCCCCACCAAAAGGAGCACCGAGGCATGAAGCGTGGACTTTGCCTACTTCTATCCAGCCTGACGCTGTTGCTCTGCGTCGCCTGCGGCCGGACAGAGCCTGCACCCCTGCCGGAAGAAGATGCCGTTTCCGAAGCCCCGGCTCTGACCCGGTCCCTGCCGGTGGCGGAGGCCTTGCAAAGAGGCGCGGTGCAAAGCATTCTGGTCATCGGCGACAGCATTTCCGACGGCAACACCGACGATGGCTGCGTCTGGGGACAGGATGAGCGGGAAGCGCTGGGGTGCCGGCTGATCCTGACCGATGAGAACGGGAACCGCTACTATGAAAACGCCCCGGACAGCCAGGGCTGGGTAAAATTCCTGCGGGCCAAGGCCGAAGCGGCGGGGGCGTCCGTGTTCCACAACGACGCCATCGGCGGCATGTCCGCCAAGTGGTTCAATGCCCACAAGGAGCTACTCTTTACGGAGCAGGATCGCTATGACGCTATTTTCGTCATGCTGGGCACCAACGACCGCACCGCCTGTCAGACAGGGGAGGAGTTCCGCGCGGAATATGGAGAGCTGCTTGCCTATGTCGCGGCCCGCTGCGAGTACCTGACGGTGCTTGTGCCCATTCCCGCCATCTACGATCCTACCGACACAGTGAAAAACCTGAACTCCGCTGAGATTGCGGAGAACGTCCGGACGCTTTGCGGCGAGGCAGGCTACGATTTTATCGACTGCTACAAGGATTTCCCGCAGGCGGCGGCTGATCTGGGCCTGCCTCTTGGTTCCCTGTACTGGGGCGGCACCCATCCCAACGCCGTGGGCTACCGGACCCTTTGGACGGCCATAGCTCACGAGCCGGAGGGAACGGCCCAGCCGGAAGACTTTGCGTCCGTCACCTGCATCGGCTGTAATCGGGACGACCTCTCAGGTGAAACGGCCCCCGACGCCATGGATGCGTCTGGGGATCCGCTCTACCCTCTGGGGATTTCCTGGTACTTCACATGGAGCACCTTCACTTCTGCTCTGCCCAACGGCGCATTTTTCGAAACGCACCGCACGGCAGACGGCAGCGCCGTGCAATATGCCCGGACGGATAAATATCAGCCCACGGAGTTTTCTCTGGTCCGCCGCTGGGAAAACGGCGGTTGGACGGACTGGGCCGACAACGATTAAGGAGGCACTATGCGCCTTTCCGATTTTTTCCCAACTGAACAGATTTTGCGGGACGGGGACTTTTCCGCTCTGGGCCTCAGCAATTCCGACGGCCCGGAGGGGATGCTCTCCTTTCTGGAGGACGCCCGCTTTGCCGATGAACTGCTGGACAATACCCGTATCCGCGCGGTCATTTGCCGCCCGGAGGACGGAGCGGCGATGGCGGAGCGCAAGCAGGGGGTGGTCCTCTCGGACACGCCCCGGCTGGCCTATTTCCAACTCCATAACCGTCTGGCGGAGCTGCCGGGCTACTGCCCGCCGCAGGCTCCCTCCGTCATTCCGGAAAGCTGCCATGTCAGCCCCTTGGCCTATATCGCCCCTACCGGGGTGGTGCTGGGGGAAAACGTAACCGTGGAGGAGTTCGTTTCCATCCACGGCCCCTGCCGCGTCGGGGACAACACGGTGCTCCACGCGGGGGTGAAGCTGGGCGGGCCGGGCTACGAGTTCAAGTATCTGCCGGGCGGCGGTGTGCTGGACGTGGCCCACTGCGGCGGCGTGACCATCGGAGCGGACGTGGTGCTTTTTGAAAACGTCACCGTCCACCGGGCGGTATACCCTTGGGACGAGACCGTCATCGGGGATGAGTGCCGGGTGAACGCTCAAAGCCATATCGACCACGGGGTAAAGCTGGGCCGCCGGGTGAAGGTCTGCGCGGGCTGCGTCATCTCCGGCCGGGTAAAGGCGGGAAACGGTGTGAAGTTCGGCCCCGGCGTCACCGTGTCCAACCGCCTGACCATAGGGGACGGCGCACAGGTGTTGCTGGGCAGCGTGGCGTCTCGCAATATTCCCGCCGAAGCAGTGGTCTCTGGCAACTTTGCCATTGACCACGCCGCCCATCTGGAGCAGGTGAAAGCCGCTGCCCACCGGGATTGACCTCCATTCAAAAATTTACAGACAGATAGGACATCGATATGAATTCCATTCTTTCTTCCTCCCGGCGGCCCGGTAAGCTGGATGCGTTGGTATACGCCCTCCTGCCGCTGGCCTTCATTGGCTCCCCCTTTCTCAACTGCATTGCCTTTGTGCTGGACGGCCACCGCCATGATGTGTTCCGTTCCTTATTCGTGCTGTCCATCCAGTGCGTCAGCGTGATCGTTTTTCTGCTGAAGATCCGCTTTCTTGCAGTAAGAGATGGTAAAAGCCGCCGCACGATCCTCGCAGCAGTTCTCATCCCGCTGGTTTTTGGCCTCGTCTATCTGTGGGCGCTCCTTACATTGCCCAACAAGGTCATGATCGCCAAAAACGCTGTGGTTCAAGGCTGCTATCTGGTCTCCTCCTGCTGTGCGGTCCTTATCATCTGCTGCGATCAAGGGCTGCGGGAATTCTTGCGGATCTGCCGGGTCTATGCCCTGATCTGGGCCCCCATTACGCTGTATTACTGCATCCGCTTCTATCTGCCCTCTGCGGAATACGGCATTACCGATCTGGGCGTCCTGTCCGCCATGCCTCTGTCCTACGGCTATCTGGGTGTGTGCCTGTTCCTTCTGCTGGATCTGGTGTTCTTCGGCCGGGAAATGAAGCCCGCCCTGCGGCGGGGCCTGTGGGTGCTCTATGGCCTTAACTGCGTCGCGGCCACGCTGGCGGAGTGCAAGGGCAGCATCCTCTGCCTGTTCTGGTGCAGCCTGCTGACTTGTTTGATCTCACGGGATTCCCTTGGCTTTTTCCGCAGACATCTGGCCTTTCCCACTGTGAGCCTCGCCTGCATCCTCCTCTTTTCCACGGTTCTGTACCCCAACTACGGCGTAGGGAACCGCTTTGCAGCTTTTCTGGGGGAGCTGGGGGGGAAAGATCAGGTGACCGTCTCCAATGAGGAGATTCAGAAGACCCAGGATATTCTCAATCGAGTCACGCAGCCCGAACAGCCTGAAAAACCTGAACAGTCCGAACACCCCGGTGGAAAGCCGTCCCAGGAAGAATCACCCCCCCAGCATGGTGACGTGGTGGACTATGTGAAAAGCGGTAAGGCCGATGAGGACCTTGCCGCCGGCGTCATCACGACGGAAGAATACGATGCCCTCCAGGACATGAAGACCAAGCTGAACAACACCAGCAGCGGCGGACGGCTGTATCTGTGGCGCTGCGCCTTCAATGAGATCAAATCGTCTCCTCTGACAGGTCACGGCCCTATGGCATATCAGGCCCAATACGGCACCTATCCGCATAACCTCTTCCTGGAGCTGGCGGCGGACTTCGGCCTGCCCGCCATGCTGGCAGTGCTGGTTTTCGGATTGTATGTGCTGCTGCGTCTGCTGCGTCTTTCCCTGGACTCCCTGTATATCCGGGCTTTCACGTTCTATGTGTTCGCCCTGATCCCCCAGCATATGCTCAGCGGATCCTTGTATGATGCCAGCGTCTTTTTCCAGTACGGCTTCTGCATCCTCATCGCAGCGCTTTGCCGGAAGCGGAGACCTGTGCCGGAGGCAGAGACTGTATGAGCAGCCACGGCAACAAACTATTCACTTCCCGTCTGACCCGCATTTCCGGCGATTTTATCATCAACATCCTAGCCTCGGTGGTCTACACCTTTGCCCGGCAGATCGTGGTGTTCCCCCTGCTGGCGGCCCGGCTCGGCGAGGGGGACTACGGCACGCTTCTGACCGTGGCAGGTCTGGCCAATGTCTGCACCGCCATGATCGGCGGCTCCCTCAACAACATCCGCCTCATTGAGGACAGCCATTATAAGGAGAGGGGACTGCTGGGAGACTTCAATTTTCTCTGTCTGTTGGGCAGCGGCGTGTCCGTGGTGTTTGCCGCTGTGCTGTGGCGGATGTTCTCCCTGTCCCTCCTCACCGCCGTGTTGTTGGCGGCGTACCTTATTGTCTCCAATCTCTACCAGTACGCCACCGCCTTTTTCCGGCTGGAGCTGAATTTTAAGCGTACCTTCTTGTGCAACACGGTAGTCAGCGCCGCTTACTGCGCCGCCGCCCTGCTGTTTGCCACGGCAGAGCTGTGGCCCACCGTGTTTCTGGCGGGGGAGGGAGTCGGACTGCTTTTCGTCTCCCGGACCACACCCTTTATCCGGGAGCCTTTGGCTCGGACGCCCCTGCTGGCCGCTACAATAGCTACCCTTTTGACCTATATGGCCACCAACCTCATCGGCAATCTCCTGACTTACGCCGATCGGATGATCCTTTACCCCATTCTGGGCGGGGAAGGGGTGTCCTATTACGCCACGGCCTCCTTTTTCGGCAAGAGCGCCAGTATCGTTATGACCCCGATCGCCGGGGTGCTTCTTGGCTACTTCGCCCAGAAGGATTTCAAAGCGTCCAAAAAGCTCTTCGCTATTGTGAACGGCTGCTCCCTGGGATGCCTTGCGGTGTTCCTGCTGGGCTGCTGGCTCTTTGCCCCCTGGTTCACCCGGCTGCTGTACCCCTCGCTGTACGAAAGCGCCGCGCCCTATATCTTCCTCGCCAACCTGGCCTCCGCCATCGGCATCGCCGGAAGCATGGCCCAGCCCATGGTGCTGAAGGCCTGCTCTATCCGCTGGACGCTGCTGACGCAGGTGCTCTACGGCGCCAGCTATCTGCTGTTTGCCTGGCTATGGCTGCCGGGCTATGGGCTGCAGGGCTTCTGCTGGGCTTCCATCGCCTCCAGCGCCGTCCGTACACTGGCCCTCTACGCCATTGGCTTTGCGAAGTTCTGACCGTCTGCGCCGTCAATCAATAACGGAGGTGTGTCCAATGTTTTTCTGAATGCTATCTGACTCCGGCTCAGCAAATATAGGCTATTTGGCTTTTTTTGTTCGCTATGAATACGGCTGCCGTGCCTGAGCGACAGCTTGTCTTGGCACAGCCAAGAGAAAGGAGCATTATGAATCTGCACTTAGGAATGGATGGTCCTCATGTCCTTACAAAAGATGAAATCGACAAGGTTGTCACAAGGACCAGCGCAGGAAACTACGCCTTAGGACATTACAAAGGAAACGGCTCCAAAACATTTATTGTAATGTATGTCGGTCGAGCTGATTCTGATCTTGCCGGTCGTTTAAAGGATCATGTCGGAGAAAAATACCCTCTTTTTAAGTTCAGCTATGCGACGTCCCCTAAAGCCGCATTTGAAAAAGAATGCAAGAATTATCATGATTTTGGGGGAAGTCAGAAATTGGACAACAAGATCCACCCTGATCGTCCGGTCGGAGCGCACTGGAAATGTCCGTATTGCGATAAATTTGAAGAATAATCCCACCTATTCCAGATCACCTGAGAGCTATTTCTTCCGGACGGCAATAACAACTTCATACACCGGTATTTCACAAGAAACCGGGGGAGACGGAGCCGCGCTCTGCCGCCCCCGGTTTTTTTGCTCTACGCTGACGCGCCACTGTTCCCTGATACATTCCTCCCCTTTGAACCCAAAAACTGAACCGCTTACCCAGCGGGCCGCCCACGACAGCAGGTACACTGTTCAGAGAGGACGTTCAATGTCCGAATCAACAAAAGGGGGAATCCGATGAATCTGACACAAATGAAAAACACGGTGCTGGCAGTGCTGGCCGCGGCAGGCTCCGCCATCGCCCAGGCGCTGGGAGGATGGGACGTGGCGCTCAAAGTTCTGATCTGCTTCATGGCGCTGGACTACGTCACCGGCTGGCTGGTGGCAGCCGTCTGGCACAAGTCGGCAAAGAGCAGGACCGGGGCGCTGGACTCCAAGGCCAGCTACAAGGGTCTGGTGAAAAAGGGCGTCATGCTGGCGCTGGTGTGGATGGCGGCGCTGCTGGATCAGGCCACCCACAGCGATTTCGTCCGGGACGCGGTGTGCCTGTTCTTCATCGCCAACGAGGGCCTTTCTGTACTGGAAAACACGGCGGTGATGGGCGTTCCGTACCCGGCCTTTGTGAAAAACATGCTGGACGCGCTGCACCAGACCGGCGATCAGGGCAAGGGCACGGAGGCCCGCACATGAGCATGAGAGCGGGCACCGTCCCGCTCTCCGACCTCCAATTCATCAAGATCTATTTCAACCGGAAGCGTCTCCGCTCCACACCGGCCAACCTGCGAAAAATGCTGGCGGAGACGGGCGGAGACGCTATCTGCAACGGCTCCATTTTCCTACGGAACCAGCAGCCCGCCTGCCACCTGAAGGCTGACGGGCAGACCCGCAAGACACCCAAGTACCGGGCGTGGGCCGTCAGCTGGAACACCCCGGCGGACTTTGGCGTAAAGGCCGTGCCAAACGGGGACGCAAACTACATGGAGTGTGTCCACCTCATCATCGGCGGGAAGAAGATCAGCCCCGTCACCTGCGGAGCGGATATGCGCTACCGCGCCCCCCGGACGGCCATCGGCACCAAGAATGGCCGGTTCGCCTACTATGTGAGCCGGGAGCGGCACACGCCGGAGCAGCTCCGGGACCTGCTGGCCGCGTCCGGCTGGGACAACGCCATCATGATGGACGGAGGCGGGTCTACCTGCTTCATGGATGCGGCAGGGGAGGGCATTACCGGGGACGGGCGGGTGATCCCGTTTTTCCTCGTATGGAAGCTGAAACGCGAAAAAACAAGCGAACCGAAAGGAGACAAGCCCATGGTCGAGATCAACGGTTATTCCAAGGCGAAGGACGGCGGCAAGAAGCTGTCCTCCAACTTCACCGTGAAAGAATTTGCCTGCAAGGACGGCAGCGACGCCGTTCTGACCGCCCCCCGGCTGGTGATGGTCTTGCAGAGCATCCGCAGCCATTTTGCCGCCCCGGTGGTCATCCACAGCGCCTACCGGACGCCCCAGTTCAACGCTAAGGTGGGCGGCGCGTCCCACAGCCAGCACTGCTACGGCACGGCGGCTGACATTTCCGTGCGTGGCCAGACCCCGGCAGCGGTGGCGGCCTACGCAAGAGAACTCATGCCCGACTGGGGCGGCGTGGGCGTGTACGCCGGGCAGGGCTTCACCCATATCGACGTGCGGGAGACTCGTTCCGACTGGACGGGCTGAGTTGTTTTGTGATTGCTCCCCATCGGTCAACTCATCCGTTATCAAAAAACAACGGCAGAGGACATACGTCCTCTGCCGTTTCTTGTATAGCGCATTGCCTTTACACGTTATGCCGCCAAAAGGGAAGGGGATGCCTCTGTTACCGCCCGCAGCACTTCTTGAACTTCTTTCCGCTGCCGCAGGGACAGGGATCGTTCCGGCCGATCTTCTTTCTGCCGGTTCCATCCGCTGTCGGCGCGCCCCGGTAATAGAGCGCGGCCATCTCGTTGGGCGTGTAGCCCTTGTTGGCCCAGAGCCGGGTGTTGTTTTTGACGGACATCATCACCTTCACGAAGGCTTCCACGGCGCTGCCGTCAAGCTCCATGTCATAGTCGCTCAGAATATCGAAGATCTGCTCCATGTCGGCTTCCACAACGCAGGCATACTGGATCTCTCTGGCAATCTCCTCCGCGTCCCGGCGGGGCTGATGCCCCTCATTCATCAAAAAGGCGGTCAGATCGTCCATCTGCGGCGTGCGCTCATAGTAGTTCCAGTCGGCATAGCGCAGCAGTTCATCCTTTTCCGGAATATACCGGGGCTTGCCGCCGCATTGGCGCATCAAGTCCCGCACATCCTCAAAGTCGTTTTCCTCGAACTCCCCGCAAACGATATACGCCTCCCAGAAGCAGTAGGGCGCGCCCACAGCTACATGGCGGAGCAATGCCGGGAACAGCTCCTCTTCCGTGGTGGGCTGGCTGTTCTGCCGGTTGAAGATGTCCACCAGATCCGGCTGGCTGATAGCGCCGTACAGATGGACCGCGGCCATGGCATAGCCGTCCAGCAGGTCATAGCGCGCCTTTCGCTCCGTGAAGCCCTCCCGTTCCAGCTGGTGAAACACCTCACTGATTTCGATGGGAACCGTCACGATCAGATCCTCCTGAGAAGCATCGCAGACAAGGTATCCGAGATCCTCTAACAGACTGCACTGCTCAGGCAGGGCCTTCTTCACCTTCACAGGCTCCCGGCTCCTTGCCGCCCGCTTGAACAGCAGAAAGGCCGGCTGGTCGACAATGTAGAGAAGCTCCTCCATGCGCCCCGGCTCCCGGAGGGCGGCGCTCACCGCCTGTACCAGCGCGGGCTTGTTCATTTTAGAGTAGCCCTTGACATAGTAATTCTTGGCCAGCTCCTTCAGCTTCGTCACGCTTGCTTCCGCCAGCACCGCTTCAATGGCAGGCTTTCCCGCTTCACTCAGTACCATATTGCTCTCCCTTATCCGAATCCCGTGTTCCGCGCCGCATCATATATACCGTCAGCGGATCAAGGCTTTGTCCAGCTTTAGTGTAGCACATTTTTTCAAAAAATGAAGCACAAAACCATCAAATAGGCCGGTTCTTGCAAAATTTTCTCATGCGAATAACGTCATAAAGATTGTTCGTTCCTTATTTTCGTTTTGCCGTACCGTCTACGGAATTATCATAGTCCCAAAAGCAGGCAAAAATAAAAAGGCAATACCTGGTTTCTGTGAAACCGGCATCACCTTTTTATCGCAGATTTTCGCCGAATTTACGGAGTACAGAACCGCATATTTCTATGCGGTGGGCGATGACACCTTTCCTATCTTTTCATTCTCGCATTTTGCATCATATTGTTTCTTTTTAAACTGCTATGCAATAAAAAGCAGTGCTGCTGTAGATATAGCAAACATAAAATCACCAAACCGCATCGTTTTTTGTGAAATGGTCAGATAAGTTGCGAGACCGCCAAAGGCGGTGTGGACCGCCTAAAGCAGATCTCCTATAATTGTAAGAACCGTAATAGGACATTCCCAATTTGTTACACCGCTATTGCGGAGGCTACATCATTTCTGTGTAGCTCTTGCAGTCACCTGCAAGTTCAGACTGTGCCTTCATCCTCGTGGGATGCTCCGTGTCCAGTCGTTACACCTTCCCATACAGGGCTTGGCTCGGCGTTTTCTGCCATCCCATTATACCACTTTTTTCGTATCTGTCCATTGAAAAGTGCCCATAAACCGCCTTGCTTTGTGCTTTCCGGCCCAAAACAGCGGCACACCTCCCAAGAGGTGTGCCGCTCCTGCTTTGTATCCATTCTTTTATCTGCCGTTCACGTTCTCGATGATCTCGTCTCTCTGCTTCTCCGTCAAGCGGGGATAGTCCTTCAAAACCTCGGCCAAATCCTCGCCCCGCTCCACTCTCCGCCGTACCACGCGGCACAGCAGCGCCACAGCCGTACTCATTCGCCCTCACCTCCGAACAGCAGCGAGGCCACCAGCTCCTCCAGTTCGTCCAAACGGGTCTCCTGCGTCGGATGCGCCGCACGGTAGTTTGCCCGCAGCGTCTCCGAGCAGTCCGCCTTGCCGGACAGCTCACAGTCATCTGCCAGCGGCCTGTATATTGCCCCGTCTGCGGCCGTCACGCTGTCCGCCGTGTAGCTTTGCGCGTTTTCAACGGTCAGCACGGGTATATTCGTCCCAATCTTGTATACATACAAGGTCATATCATTTCTCCTTAGATAAATTTACCGTCCTGTACGATCGCACCGCCATCTATCGTATTTCCAGTACCGCCCAGAGTGGACGGTATCCCGCTCATAAGCATGATCAGGCCGCTGAATTGGGTATATGCGCCGACGCTGTTACCGCGGTATTCCCCCTTTTTGTCAGGTTCGATCACGTCGATTTGACCGCCGCCAAAACATTTCACGACAACAAGCAGATTGCGGAATTGGCAATCTCGAAGCTGCAAATAAGCACGGTTGATCGTTGTCGCACCGCGCCCGGTCTTGTCTCCGGCAGGAGACACACAGCCGTTAAAGGAACATTCCCTCGCTATGACCTCGCAGGAGGAACAGGTAATGCAGCATTCGTCTTGCGGCACGTCCGCTCCAATCGCCCACTTCAGCTTTTCCATTTTCACCGGTACGCTGCAATTGTTCACTGAAATGCCGCGTGTAAACACGCAGCCGCCTAAATCGGCTGCACAGATCGTGAGACTGCCGCAGCCGTAGAAGCCATTCACAGAAACTTCTTCCGAAGCTGTTCCGCTGAGTGTGATGACATAATGCTCAGTCAGCAGGCGAGGAAGTGCGTCGAGATAGGCTTGCAGCTCCGATGCAGGTATGGAGTCGGTACGGTCTGGCACATCGGTAGCCAGCACCTTCTTCCGCACCGGGCCGCAGTCGCTTTCGGTGATAAGACCGGCAGGGGAGCAGAGCACCGCTGCGCCGCCGTCCTCGCTGACGGTCTGGCGCAGGTAAAACCGCAGCACCGTGTCGCTTTCGGCCTGAATGGTCACAGGCTCGTCCAGCCGGTAGACGCAGTACAGGATCTCCCCCTCATTGGGGTCCTCCGCATAGACGCCAAGCTCCGTCAGCATGTATGTGGATTTCTGCCCCACCGCAGCCAGCGTCACTGGCAGAACAGCGGTGTTGCCTGCGCAGCGGGCCTCGCCCACCGCCAGCGTCTGCCGGATCTCTGACAGTGCGGCGGCATTGGGGACGTCCGTGGTATGTCCGCTGCCGCCCACCACGCGGGTCACCCGCAGGCAGGCGCCCGCGGCGGTTTTCGCCGTCAGCGCAAGCCCTTTGGCCGTATATGTTCCCTGAATATTCATAGCCCGTCTCCTATCTCAGCCGCCGGATGCCCCGTCTGGGACGCTGGGGCAGGGGAGCCGTCACCACCGGCGCGGAAGCGGGCAGACGGCTTTTCACGTCCTCCGCCAGAGACGCCTGATACGCCGCGCGGAATTCCTCCGTCCGGCGGTCTGTGTCACCGTCATCGCCCCCCGCCAGCAGCGACGCGAAGGACTGGGGCACGCCGCCCCGCTCCAAGGCGGCTCTGGCCCGCTCCACCTGCTCCCGGCGGAGCTTTTCCGCCCGCAGAGTTTCCAGTTCCTGCTTTTCTTCTTCGTTCATAATTACTCCTCCGTTTCCATGGTTTCCTCGGCCTTGCGCCGCAGTTCCTCCTCCGCGTCCTTCACCCACGGCAGCTGTTCCAGAATGGTGCGCTTGGACAGCAGGGGAGAGAGGGACAGCAGCGTGCTCGCCAGCGCCGTGTGATCCTGCGGCAGATTCTTGTAAAACGTGACCTGCCCCTGTTCCAGTGCCACCGGCGTCCCCAGCAGGGCAAAGCCGCCGGAAAGCGCCGTCAGCAGCCGGTGCAGACCGTCCAGAAAACTGCGCTCCTTGGCAAGGCGCACCTGCTCGATGCCCCACAGCTTGTACTGCATCGCCACGCCGGAGGCGTTCCCGGCGAAGCGCTCATCGGAAAGATCCGGCGTCATGCTCAGTTCCAGAATACTGCGGCGCAGATTGCTCTCCAGCTGGGCGAGGGCCTCGTGGTTCAGATTCTTCACCACGAATTCCGCCCGGCCCCCCTCCGCCAGAGAGAGGATGCGGGTGCGGTTGGCCTCGTCGATGTCACCTTGCGTTGTTCCCTGCATCCCATACAGGGCGAGGAAGGCGTTGGCCACCGACTGCATATCGTCCATGGCCCCGGAGAGCAGCAGGTTGTACGCGTCCATCAGACCCGTCACCATCTCGAAATCGCCGCAGGTCTGGCAGTTGTTGTTGAAGGGCACCAGCGCCAGATGCCCCGGCAGATTTTCCTCCGGCGCGCCCAGAGCCACCTGCTGACCGTCCCATGTGAAGGGCGTGACTCGCTCCTCCTCGTAGAGCATCCCGCATACGGTGTCGTCCGGGCGCTTGAACAGTCGGACGGCGGCGCGGAGCGGCTCCCCGGCCTCGCCGCCGCGGATGCCGAAGCAGGTGAGGGGGTCGCACCGGCACACCCGCACGCCGGACTGCTCCAGCCACACCAGCGCGAAGCCCTCGCCGCAGATGCTCATGTCCCGGCCAATGTCAAAGAGCAGGTGATCCATGGGCAGCGCGGCATAGATCCGCCCCTCCTCCGGGCGCTCATAGGAAAGGGTAGGGGGCACGCCGAGGAAATACCCGGTCTGAACCTCCGTGATGTAGCGGGGGAAGGGGACCCGCAGCAGATTGTTGGGCCGTCCCCGGACGGCCTCGCCCTTGGGCACGGGCTGCTGACCCTCGTAGTAATCCCACAGCCGCTCTCTGTGGGGACGGACCCGGTACAAAAAGTCCGACACCGCCCCGGTCAGAGATTCCTCCGTCAGCGGCCCGGCGCAAATGTAGTCCTGTTTCAAATACGCAAACCTCCTCGATCGCAAAACCCGGCCGGAATATTCCGCCGCGCACCCGTTCCACCGCGATCAGGCGGCAGCCTTGGCCCCGCCCTGTATGACTTTCTTCGGTGACGGCCTGTGCGCGGCCCGGTGAGCAGACAGTCTCGGATACCCATAGGTATCGCTATAACCCCGGCGGCGATGCCCGACGGCCCGCCGTCGCGAAAGGCCCTCTCTGTTCCGTACTGTCGCCTCTTCCGGCCCTATACTTTTATTGTAAGGACCCTCGCCGCCCTACACGCCGGAACCGATTCCGAAAAACGCTTCCGTTCTCCGCACGCAGCCCATCCGCTCCCCGCAACGCACTCAGACATCCCACCGGCTAATCATGCGCTGTCTCGGCAGATCTCCTCTGACCGATTTGGTGAAAAGCTGGATCCTCCCGCAGCGGTACACTTCCACTGTCTTTTGAACTTCACATTCCGCACGCTCTGTGCTAAACTGAATAAGAAGTTATTTCGGGAGGATTTTCTTATGTTCGACCCAAAAAGATTGCTGCAATATGAGTTTTTCCCTGCTGAACTGCCTCCTTGCTTTAACTCTGATGACTTAGCGGCAAATGCGCAGCACGCCATTCAGGCAGCCTCTAAACAGAACCGGGCTTATTCGATCCCCCTGACTTACAGCGGCTATAAATCAGAAACAGCCCGAAGGAAATTTGCAGTTCCCAACCCCTATCATTATTGCAAAGCTGTAGACTGTATCGTTCAGCAGGAGCCCGTCCTCAAGCCGATTTTTGAGAAAAGTCCATATTCCCTAACAGCCCCAGTGGATCGTACTCCAAAGGATCGTCAGCCATATGCGAAGCGATCTTCCAGCATTGCGGAAACCAAACGGGAAATTGAACTGCTCTATCAAGATAGCCGGTACGAAATTCGCCTGGATATCAATTCCTTCTTTGATAATATTTACACCCATACCATCCCTTGGGCAATTCACGGGATTTCCGCTGCAAAGAAAAAGAAAAATGACCGGACGCTGCCCGGAAATCAGGTGGATAAGCATATCCGCGCCATGAACTACGATCAGACCAACGGCATTCTGGTCGGAAACGCCTTATCCAGAATCGTATCCGAAATCATCCTTTGCACGATCGACAGTCAAATACATGACCAGTTTCCGGACGTGTCCTGCTGCCGTTTCGTAGATGACTACTGTATCTACACAAAACGCAGCGCTCAGGTTCAGGAGATCATCGCATTCATCCGCAGATGCCTGTCTAAGTATGAATTGAATTTCAACGAGAGCAAGCTGCAAATCAACGAGAGTCCTTTCCTGTATGGGAAGCCGTGGGTGGAACAAATCAAACAGTATATCCACCTGCGGCCCGATGTGTTCCTCTCAAAGCTGGTTATGGAATACAACACGCATAAGGATATCGCGATCATTAAATACGGTCTTCGGGTGATTGCGCAATGCCGTTACACAGGAACCACCTGGCCCGCAATGCAGTCCCGATTGATCAATCTGTGGGTCCGCTTTCCATCGCTGTCTGATCGGATCCTTCCGATTTTTTGGAAGAACAAACCCTTACTCAAAGCACGCAGCTTCAAGGCGGCCATTTACAGCATTATTGACGAGGCATTACTTTTGAACCGGGAGCAAGAATTGATTTGGGCCGTCTGGTTTGCCAAAGTGTTCAACACTCAGGTTTCCCAACCCTATATGATCCGTATTTTACAGTCCTCGAATGATTTAGCCGTCATTATGATGCTGGACATCATTTGTTCCTCTGATGCAAAAAAGAACGCAAAAATTTTACAGCAGCGCCGTAGTCTGCGGGATGAATTGATTGCGGAAGACACAGATGATCGGGGAGAATCCAACACGCTGATGTGGACCTCCCATTGGCTGCTGGCATACGAGGCAACTCGCATGAAATGGCTCAATCTCCCCAACGAAGCGCCATTTGACTATGCAAAGAAAAATGCGTTTTTCCAGGAGCTTCTTCAAAAGGGCGTAAAATTTTACGATCCGCAGTTCACGTATGCAGAGCCGTCGCCGTATACGAAAAACTACGAATACGCCACCAGAACCGAGCTCTATGCATCTCTCGCCAAGCTGAAAAAACTGATTGCCAAACGGCTGAAGCGAGAAGGCGCGGCTTCCCAAACAGAACTTACTGAGGAAGAGAACGCCCTCTACGAAGAGTTCGTAAATGTTTTTGAGGAAAGTGAATTTGTTTATTGAGCGGCGCAAGTCTGAGCAGAGATACCTGATCAGAGGTCATCGATTACATTGCCGTTTTTTCAGTCGAGTTGCTACGCACGGCAGCGCCGCCGCTTGAATGCGAGCGCGCAATCGTGCTATCTTTGCACAAACAAATTAACAAAGAGAACTATTTTCCGCCTTTTCTTGGTTGCTACATATTAGCGCTGTAATGTTACATGGTGAACCAGTATCTGCCGGCAATCTGATTACGCAAAAAAGCAGGAATGTTCAAATTGGACATTCCTGCCCATTCAAGAGGTGAACGTTATGTCTTTATATGGTCATACACATATCAATATTGATTCGCTGAAAAGATGGGTCGATGCATTGAGTATGGATGGAATTCAAAATATAGATATAGGTGGCTATAATTTTGAAATAAATGATGAGACAAAAAAGCTATTAGAGCTACAATTACAAAGTTTTTCCGAGTGTATAAATCAGATGAAAGAAGGAGACGACTGGAGGAATTATCAAGGGATTCTTAGCCATGCGTTTTATAATGCATTTATTAGAGTAGACAACAGTTCGATAAGAATGGGGGATTTTTATGAATGCTTAATTGAACCGAGTAACTTGAAAACATATAAAAAGATCATTAAAGGATTTGATTATCTTGATATTGGTGCAATACATATGACGGATTCTTCCGGGAAAGCAGTTGCATCGATAGGTGAAAAAAGTGATTTGATTTGGGGCGTATTTTATGAGTACTTCATTAATGAAAATGAAGACGGAAGTATCAATCACGTATACTCAAATCATGAAAGATATCTATCAATTCAGCTTTTTGATGTTGAGAATATGACTCTTGGTGAGATTAGATCTCGCGTAAATGAAATCTTACTACATATATCCATGAAATATGATATGGATTTTAGAATTTTCGAGGTTGATGCATTAATAAAAAGTGAAGGTAATTCTCCCATATTAAGAATAGAATATAATCCAACGGGATTTGAAGAAATTCCTATGTTTTATTTAGAATCCGCAAACAATATGAACGATGAACGTTTTAAGTTTCTGAGTTATTATCAAGTTATTGAATACTTTTTTGTACGTGCGCAAAATTATTATTTTTTGGATAACTTAAGACAAATTGATATTAATAATGTTAATCACAATGATTTAAGGAAGGTTTTAGCTGATTATAAAAAAATATCAACTGAGCGAGACGCTCTAAGGCTTGTGTTTATGAGATCTATTGATATTTCAAAGTTTAAGTCTTGGATAAATTCGAAATCAGAGTATGTCAGCACCTACTGTAATTCACCAGAATATAAAATTGATATCACGAAAGCAGACAAAAAAATAATCTCAGATTTGGTAGCAAGAGTGTATGGATATAGATGTTCTATTGCACATGCCAAAGGAGATGTGGAGGAATATATTGCAATACCTTCTATTAGCAAAGAAAAAATATCCGCAGAAATACCATTAGTAAAATATTTGGCATATGAAGTTATTAGAAGTTGCTCTGAAGTATGACACTCCTTAGTAGTAAGCTTTCATTTTACTACTAAGCGCCTGCTTTCCGCAGAATGTGGCCAAGATTACCCTATCATGACACAATCAAATTGACAAAGAGAAGTTCACCCCTAAGCCGTAAAAAATGGCCTAAA